>Ga0182027_10002805_pt1 | contig 27981 bp, 21 predicted proteins | sample 712E1DmetaG_FD_121300 | JGI IMG/M metagenome (GOLD analysis project Ga0182027, IMG submission 121300) | Permafrost microbial communities from Stordalen Mire, Sweden - 712E1D metaG (Illumina Assembly) | ecosystem: Environmental > Terrestrial > Soil > Wetlands > Permafrost | place: Sweden...
GGAGGCCGCAGCAGTGGAGGCCGCAGCAGTGGAGGCCGGAGCCGAAGGGGCAGCCGAGGGCGCGGAAACCGAGCCGCAGGCTGCGCAGCTGGAGACGGCAGCCAGGAGGGCGGCCACGACCCGGGGCCAGGCGTTTCAGGTAATCGTCAATCCCGGGTCGGCGGCCGTCGACGATTCCGCGCCGGTCCGATCGATCGAGCCGGAGCGTCGGCCCAGGCCGATGACCGCGGACCCCATCGAGCCGGACGACTGGCTCGCCTGGGGGGCGCCCGCGCCGGAGCCCGTTCATCGAGCCGCGACGCGCACGGGCCGGCGTCCGCCCGCGCCGACCCCGGCGCCGACGCCGGCGGAGAAGCCGGCACCCAAGAAGCCAACGCGCTCGCGCCCGAACCTGCGCGGCAAGCCATGACGCTGATCGCCTTCCTGGTCATCTGCGTGGCGGGAATGTTCCTGACCCTGCTTGCCCAGCCGTTCGCCAGGCTATCGCGACTGGTGGCGCTGGCCAGCCTGGCTGCGGCCGTGGCGGCGGCCCTGCTCATCAACCCGAACGACTCCGTCACCGTGGGCGAGGTGCAGCTGTCCACGACCTGGTTCGTGGGCTTCTTCCTGACGGCCCTCGCCGCCAGCAGCCTGTTGCTGTGCCTGGTCGGCCTCGTGACCGGCTGGCCGGAGCGACTCGCGCCGGCGGCGCTCGCCATGCTGGCCGGCGTTGGCGTCGCCATCACGTCCTGGGACCCCACCGTCGCGCTCGTGGCCGCGGCAGCGGCAACGACGCCTGCCGCGCTCGTGGCAAGTCGCGTGCGCTCGACGCCGCTGGGCACGACTGTGGGAGTGGCGGAGCTGCGCACCCTCGCGCTCGTCGTGTCGGCCTCGCTGCTGGCCGCCGCAACGCTGCTTCCCACCAACTGGAACAGCGACGACCCAACCTTCGTGCTGGCCCTGACATTCCTACTCGTGGCCGCGGCGGTCGCCGTCCGATCGGGCGCCGTTCCGTTCCACGTGCCGGCGGCGCTGCTCAGCCGGAGTGGCGAGGGCCTCGGACTTGTTCTCTCGCTGGTTTGGATTCCCACCGGCTTCGGGCTGGTCGCGCTCAGCTGGGACGCCAGCATCATCGGCGTCCCGGGCGACTGGCTGGACCGCGCCGTCGTGGCCGTTCAGGTCGTGGCGGTCGCCACGCTGATCCTCGGCGCGGTGGGGGCCATGCTCCACGACGAGATCGAGGAGATCGTCGTCTATTCGATCGTCCAGGACGCGGGCTTCATCCTGCTCGCGCTCACCGCCCGGAGCGACGACGCCGCCAGCCCGGCCCGCCTCTGGCTCCTCGTCTTCGTGATTGCCAAATCGGCTCTGGTGGCCTGGGCCGCTGCCGTTTCATGGGCTTTCGAGTCGTCCAGCCTGGGCGACCTGCGCGGCTGGCTCCGCCGCTCGCCGATCCTCGGTCTCGCCCTCGTCGCGATCGTGGCTGCGACGCTTGGCTGGCCGGGCAGCCCCGTCTTCGAAGCGCGCGACACCCTAGTGAGCCTGGGCCTGCCGGGCTCATTGCACTTCCTTGGGACGGCCGCGATGCTGCTCTCGCTGGCCTACTACGGGCGGCTGCTGGCTATCGGGTTGATGACACCGACAGCCACGGTCAGGCGAGCCGCGGGGGACTGGCTGCACTGGCCACGTCTGCCAAAGTTGGCGGACGACACGGCTGAGGCGGCGAGCCAGCCGGCGGCGATCGAGGCGACGGCTGCGGCCGTCGGTGAGGCCGGTTCGGGAGCCGCTGCGTCCACCCCAAACGCGGACGATGGGGTTCCGCCTCGCCATCCCCGTTTCTCCACTCGATATCGGCTCGCTGTCGCATGGCGACTCAACCGGCCGCTCCAGGCGAGCCTTCTCGTGCTGGCGACGGCGACGATCGCCGCCGTGGTCGCCGGCGGTGGGTTCGGGGCTTCGGACGCCGCTCAATCGGGCATCACGCTGGACCAGGCCGCCGCCCCCGCGCCCAACCCGAGCGGGATCGAAGTCGGACCACAGCCCACCGCGGAGCCGTCGGCGGAGCCTTCGGCGGGGGGCACCGTCCCGCTCGCGCCTTCCCCTACTCCGGTCGCCAGCCCCGCGCCATCTGCCTCGGCGAGTGTGTCGCCGGCAGCCACCACCGGCGATTAGCGGCGCGCGAAACCGGGCCGAGCGCGAAGCAGCGGGTCGTCCGTCAGGCCCTTGGGCCAAGGACCCAGCGGTCGATCTCGCGCCGGTACGAGACCAGTTCGTCGGCCGTGAACCAGATGCTCAGCTCCGTGGCCGCGCTCTCTGCGCTGTCCGAGGCGTGGACCAGGTTCTGCCCCATCTCGACGGCCAGATCGCCGCGGATCGTTCCCGGGACAGCGTCGACCGGTTTGGTCGCTCCGTTCATCGCCCGCACCATGGAGATGGCGTCCGGACCTTCGAGCGCCGCGGCGACGAGCGGGCCCGAGGTGATGAAGGCGACGAGACCCTCGAAGAACGGCTTGCCCTTGTGGACGGCGTAGTGCCGCTCGGCCAGATCGCGGTCGACCTTGACAAGCTTGAGCCCGACGATCCGCAGTCCGCGCTCTTCGTAGCGGGCGAGGATCCGGCCGACCAGCTGGCGCTGGACGCCGTCGGGCTTGACGAGGACGAGGGTGCGCTCGGTCACTGGACGGATACCGCTGCGGTGGGTTGATACGAGGGGGAGTTTAGCCCGATCCACCGGTCGGGCGCCGATCCGGGGAGTGGGGCCGAGCCGGTCGCCTCGTTCACCGAGGACGAGGCCTCACTCCCACTTGATCGAGCGCGGCTGCTCGTCTGTGTCCGCCCTGGTGGGAGGCTCCGGGGCAGGCTCGGGCGCTATGGGCTGCGGGGCAGGCTCGGGTGCCGCGGCGGGCTTACTCACGCCCAATTTGGACGCGACAGATGCGTAGGCCTGTCCGGCGTCGGACTCGTTGCCGGCCAGTCTCAGGGCATCGCCGCGGACCAGCTCCAGGGCCAGGTCGTCGCGCTCACCTATGCCATCGAGCACGGCTTGCGCGGATTCCGGGGACATCCGCAGGGCGACGGCAAAGTGGAGGGCGGCCATGAGGGCGTCGCCGGATGCGAGAGCCTCTGACCCGGCGTGGATCTCGCCGTCCCACGGATTCGCGATGACCGGCGCCGGCGACTCAGGTGCGGCCTCGGGCGCGACCGCCTCGGGCGCGACCGCCTCGGGCGCGACCGCCGGCTCAACCGCGACCGCCGGCTCAACCGCGACCGCTTCGGGGACGACCGCCGGCTCGGCGACTGCGGCTGGCTCCACCTCGGGCGCGACCGCCGGCTCAACCGCGACCGCTTCGGGGACGACCGCCGGCTCGGCGACTGCGGCTGGCTCCACCTCGGGCGCGAGCGCGGTCTCTTCGGGCCGGGCCCACAGGCTGCCTGCCGGCGCCTCGACGGGCGTCTCGGGCGCGACCGGCGCCGCCATCTTCGTCGGCCAGTCCACTGCCGGAGCCGGCGCAGGCGCATCGACCTTGATCGCCACCGGCGCCATCCAGCTGCTCTCCGGCCAGCTCATGCGACGCGGGACCCCGGCGAAGAACACCTCGAGATTCGAGACGCTGCGCTCCAGCGTCCGATCGGCGTGCCGTCGCGCCTCGACAACTCGATCCTCCGCGGCGGCGGCCTCGGCCGCGATGAGGAAGCCCAGGGCCGCCTCGCCCCCGGCAGCGAGGTAGCTCACTGCGGCGACCCCGGCGCCCAGCAGATCACCCGTGCGCCAGCGAACTTCGGCCAGATCTAGTGTCGCCGGCACATCCAGCAGATCGCACGCGGCCAGGGCCTCGAACTCGGATCGAGCCTGCAACAGCGACCCGGTGCGCAGGTGGAGTCTGGCGAAGCGAACATGCTCGCTGTGGCTCACGCCGGCGTGGCCGCGGGGCCGACGCGCCACTGGTCTCGCCGCGGCCGCTTCCTCTTCTATCTCTTCCTCCGCGCTCACCACGAGCTCGAGGAAGCCGTGTCCGGGTTGTGACCCGCCACCTGTGACTGCAGCCGCCGGACGGATGGCACCGGCGGCCTCGTCCATCGACCGGGCAGCCGCCACATCGAACCCGGGTTCGCCGATCGGCTCGCCCTCGAGCGCCTCGACGGGAACTCGAACCAGCAGCTCCACGACGTCGTCGTTGGGCTGGCCGGCGGTCTCGTCAGGGAGCGGCGGCGTCTCGAGCGACCGGGCCTCGGGCACCAGTCTCTCCGGCGTTTGCGACACCCCGGGCGCCGCGACCGGCGACCTCCGGCGCGGCCTGGCTCCGTTTCTCATGCCGCCCCTCCCGGCAGCTGCAACATCGCCTCCAAACCGCGCCCCCGGGAGCGGGGAGTCACGGCCGTGAGCCGCAGGAACTCTTCTCGGATCAATCGCTTCGCCAGCTCATGGATTCCATCGGCAGTGACCGCATCAAGCTCGCCCAGCGCCTGGTCGAGCGTGAGAACGCGATCGTGAAGAGCCTCCTGGCTGCCCAACCAGGAAGCGAGATGGCGGGTTTCCTCCATCCGCAACTCCAACCGACCGGCCAGATAGGCCTTCGAGCGAGCCAGCTCGTCGGCCGGAACGGGCTCGTCGCGAAGCTGGGCGAACTCGCTCAGGATGGCCCCGATAGCAGGCTTGATTCGCCCGGGGTCGACTCCTGCCGACACGACCAGAGCTCCTGCATCGACGTAATCGACGATATAGGAGCTGACGTCGTAGGCGAGGCCCTTCTCCTCGCGGACAGACTGAAACAGGCGACTGCTCATGCCATCCCCGAGAATGGCGTTAAGAACCTCAAGTGTCCAGGCCCCAGGGTCATCTCTTGGCAGCCCAGGAACGCCCAGGCAGAGTTGCGCCTGCGTCGTCTCTCGTCGAACGACCATGACTCGATCGCCCGCGGGCAGGGTGGGGGCCGGGTCGAAGACGGGCTGGACGGCCTCTCCCGTGCCGAACGCGCGCTCCACCAGGGCGACGACTTCCTCGTGCGAGATGTCGCCTGCGGCCGAAACGACGACGTTGCCGGGCCGATAGGCCGCCGCCCAGAAGGCTCGGAGGTTGGCCTGCGGCAGGGCTCGAACGCTCTCCTCGCTGCCGGCGATCTCGCGCCCGAGCGCCGTGTCGCCGAACATGGCCAGGTCGAAGAGGGTGTGGACGTGCTCACCCGGGTCGTCCAGGTACGAGCGGATCTCCTCGATGATGACGGCTCGCTCGGATTCGATCTCCTCGCTGCGAAGGTGCGGCCGGACGATCAGCTCGCCCAGGACGTCCATGCCGCGAGCGGCCTCGCGAAGCGGCAGCCGAACCCAGTAAACGGTTGACTCGCGGTCGGTGGCGGCGTTGAAGCTGCCGCCGACGCCCTCGACCGCCTCGGAGACGGCGCGGGTGGTGGGATACGCCGCCGTCCCCTTGAAAGTGATGTGTTCCATGAAGTGCGCCGCGCCTGCCTCCTCGGCCGATTCCAGGCGGGAGCCCGCAAGGACGTATGCGGCCATGGAGACAGAGCGAGCTCCCGGAAGCCGCGCCGTGATGACGCGCGGTCCGGCTGGCAGTGCTGTGCGTTCGTACATCGGGTGAATGCTAGCGGATGGCGGCGCTCGGCCCCTGGGAGAAGCGAGACGCAGCTGGACGATCAGTGGACGATAGTGAGGATCCAGGCGTTGGCGAAGTAGACGACGAAGGCGATGGCCGGGACCCACATAAGCCAGTGGATCTCGGACCATTTCCGCTTCAAGACCCTGATGAGGACCCACGACACAAAGCCGGCACCGATGCCCACGGTGATGTCGTAGGTGAGCGGCGTCAGATCGATCGTGAGCAAAGCCGGCGGGCCGTCCTCGATGTCGCTGGGGTCGACGCCCCTGATCTGGGTGAACATCAGGTAGCCGACCACAACGAGAGCCGGGCCGGTTGCCGCGACGGACCATCGAAACGGCATTCATGATCGCTTCCCGGAGGCCCAGGACAACGAGAACGGTGATCGTGGCACCTTCGAGAACGATGAGGCCCATGGTCTGGTCGGGTGTGAAGCCCTTAGCGGGGAGCGTGAAAGCGACCAGGGCATTGATGCCGAGGCCTGCCGCGAGGGCGAATGGGTAGTTGCCGACTACGGCCCACCACGCTCCTGGCGGACCGATAGCCATCTATTCCAGCCGTTCACGAAGCGGCGGGTCTGGGGTCCCCTACTCGTCCTCGGTGGCATCGGGGCCGAGCAACTCCATCTGGACGTAGCCCGACGTGTCGAATTCGAGCTGACGGGGCTCGAGTGGGCCGGCGACCGCAACACCGCCGGGCGCGAAATCGATCACGACGGCCTCGTCCCCCTGCACCAGTCGATACGTGAGCAGCTGGTCGGGACGGGTCTCGAACTCGAGGTGCTCGAACGAATCCACGTTTAGGCAGATCGAGAGCGGGGTGAAGAACGTCGAGATCTCCGGCTCCTCTGCGACGATCCGCTCTACCCAGCCCATCCCATGCTGAACCAGCTCGTGGCCGCGGTAGTACCGATACGCCACGGTCTGCTTCTCGAGGGGATGGAGGACGTTGAGCAGGTCGGTCCGGCTTGAGACGATGCCGCGATTCACGAAGAATTTCGCTGGCGGCACGGACGACACCACTCCTCCTGGGGCAGCTGGAGTAACGGGTTGGGGCGCCGGTGACGGACCGGTGGATCGTACCTCAGGGAGCCAGGCCGGACAAGACGATTGGGCGGCCTGCGGTGAAGTCACGGCCAGCCGACGCGCTAGATCTTTCCTGATTCACATCACGACATCATGTGTCAAGAGAACGAGCCGTCCCTGGACGCGCCCCGGCACGTGGAGGAGCCTGGCGGCGGGCGCCACGCTCAGCGCCCGCACGGAATCGCGCCCAAACCGGCCGGGCCGGCTCTGTCTTCGTCGAAACCAGCCCGAGTCCTTGCTCGATGTCGCTGTGACGTGAATTCAGCAAGAACGGCCGCAGGATGGCCATCCGGGCCGCCGGCCCGGATCGGCGCCGAGAGGATCTCGAGAGTCTCCAAAAGAGCGGGCCCACCACTCAGCCGGGGTTAGGCGGCGCCGCTTCCGTCCGGACGAGAGCCGAGACTCAGGGGCGAAGGCCTTCGGCGGGGCGGTATCATCGAGGAATGCTGCTCGCGCTCGACATCGGTAACACCAACATGACCCTCGGCCTCGTTGCCGGCGAGGCCATCGTGGCCAGCCGGCGGGCGGCAACGCGCCCCTCGGCGACGCCGGACGAGCTTGAAGTCCTCATCGACGGCCTGCTGCGCCTGGACGGCGCCTCCCTCGCCGACGTGACCGGGATCTCCCTGGCGTCCGTGGTGCCGACCCTGACCGGCGCCGCCGAGGCGATCGCCGAGCGACGCGGCCTGCAGCTGCTCTCTGCGACTGCCGCGATCATGCCTATCCCCGTCCGAACCGAGCGGCCGGCCGAAGTCGGGGCTGACCGCCTGGTGAACGGCCTGGCCGTCGGAAGGCTGTATGGCACGCCGGCGATCGTCGTGGATTTCGGGACCGCCACGACCTTGGACTGCGTGGCCCGCGACGGCGCCTATGTAGGCGGCGCGATCGCCCCGGGCCTCGAGATCGGGCTCGAGGCGCTGGCGTCGCGGACGGCTCGCCTCCCCCGCATCGAGCTGGTCGAGCCCATGAAGGCGATCGGCACGGACACGATTTCGGCCATGCAGTCGGGCATCGTGATCGGGTATCGGGCCCTGACGCTGGGTCTCCTGGAGCGCATTCGGGCCGAGCTGGCTCACGCCGAGAAGGTCGAGGAGCAGGCCGTCCAGGTCGTTCTGACCGGCGGCCTGTCCGCCGCACCGTGGGTGCGCAACCTGCCCGGCGTCGACGCGATAGACCCGGAGCTTACTCTCAAGGGCCTGGCTATTCTCTGGGCCGTCGTCAGCGGCTCGCCGGCTGAACCGAGCCAGACGATTGCGGGCTGGACCGGCAGCGCCGCCGGCTCGATCCACATCATCTCGGAGAAACTCGAATGACCGACCAGATCGGACGCCTGGCAGGGCGTCGGATTGCCCTGGGCATCACCGGTTCGATCGCCGCATACAAGGCGGTGGAGTTGCTGCGCATGCTCCAGGCCGAAGGCGCCGACGTGCGTGTCCTGATGACACCGTCCGCGACCGCCTTCATCGGGCCACTCACACTCGAGACGCTGAGCCGCCACGCGGTCGACATCGACGTGCTGGCGCTGCGCGACGACGGGCGGATCGGCCACATCAGCGCCGCGAACGACGTCGAGGCAATCGTCGTCGCCCCGGCCACGGCGCACTGGCTCGCGGCCATGGTCCACGGCCTGGCCGCCGACTCGATCACAGCCGCGTGCCTGGCGACCTCCGTCCCGGTGGTCGTGGCGCCGGCAATGGACGGCGGCATGTACGCCCACCCGGCGACGCAGGCGAACGTCGCCAGGGTGCGCGAGTTCGGGTATCGAATCGTCGAGCCGGAGACGGGGCCGCTGGCCTCGGGCATGGTCGGTCGTGGCAGGCTCGCCGAGCTGCCGAAGATCGTCGATGCCACGGTGGACGCGTTGAGGGACGCCCCGGGAGCCGCGGTTCCCGCGATCCCTGCCTTCGAGCCGGCGCCGCCCACGCCTGCCGCCCCGCACGAGGCTGAGTCCACGCCCCCGCCCGCCCCGGCACCCGCGGCAGCACTGGCCCCCGAGCCCCCGGCTGCGCCCGCACCGCCTCCTGCAGCCCGCGTCGATTTCGCGGGTCGCCACGTGGTCGTGACCGCCGGCGGCACCGCCGAGCCGATCGACCCTGTCCGCTTCGTCGGCAATCGGTCGACGGGCAAGATGGGGATCGCCATCGCCGAGGATGCCCTCGATCGCGGCGCGGCCGTGACGCTGATCCTGGGCCACGTCTCCGTCGACCCTCCCGCCGGGGCTCACATTGCCCGCGTCGAGACCGCCGCCGAGATGCAGGCCGCTCTTCGCGCGCTGACGCCGCCCGAGGGCCCGGTCTTCGACGTCCTGGTCATGGCAGCGGCCATCGCCGACTTCCGGCCGAAGACCCCGTCGGACAAGAAGCTCAGCCGGGGGGAGAGCCTGAAGCTCGAGCTCGACTCCACCCCGGACCTGCTCGCCGAGGCAGCCGAACGAGCGAGAACCGGCAGTCGGGCCTCGGGGGCGTTGCGCCCGATCCTCGTCGGCTTCGCCGCCGAGACGGGGTCGACCGAGCGGGCCGCCGAGAAGGTCGGGGCCAAGGGCGTGGACATGCTCGTCGCCAACGACGTGACCGAGCCCGGCTCGGGATTCGGCACGGACACGGACCGGGTGACGATCTACTACCCACAGGGCGCGCCGGAGCAGCTGCCGATGCTCTCCAAGCGAGAGGTCGCCGAGCTGCTCCTCGACCGTATCCTCATCCGCCTCGACTCCCGCGGAACCGCACAGGAGCCCGAGGCCGAACAGGCCGGCGAGCAGTCCTCCGCGGCCGATGGGGCGACCGAGCCGGTTGCGTCCACACCGGAGGCCGCCTCGTGAGCCAGGCACCCTCGCCCGAGCACGCCGCCCGCCTGACCATCGCCTCGATCGCCCGGCTCTACGCCGACGGCGAACGCATCGCCATGCTCACCGCCTACGACTATCCCACGGCCAGGATCCTCGACGAGGCCGGGATCCCGATGCTGCTGGTCGGCGACTCGCTGGGCCAGGTCATGCTCGGCTACGACAGCACGGTCCGCGTCACCATGGCGGAGATGCTCCACCACACCAAGGCCGTGGTTCGTGGCACCAGACGCGCCCTCATCGTGACTGACATGCCGTTCCTCTCCTACGGCGTGACTCTGGAGGCCAGCCTCGAGAACGCCGGCGTGATGATGCGCGAGGGCGGCGCCGGGGCGGTCAAGCTCGAGGGCGGCGAACGCAGCGCGCGAACGATCGAATCGATCGTTCGCGCCGGCATACCGGTCATGGGCCACATCGGCCTGACGCCTCAATCGATCCACCAGCTGGGCGGCCATCGAGTCCAGGGCAAGACGCGGGACACCGGCCGCCAGCTCCTCGCCGACGCCCTGGCGGTCCAGCAGGCCGGCGCCTTCGCCGTGGTCCTAGAGCTGGTGCCCGAACAGCTGGCCGCCGAGATCACCAGGCGGCTGCACATCCCCACGATCGGCATCGGCGCGGGCGCGGGCTGCTCGGGCCAGGTCCAAGTGATCACGGATCTGCTCGGGCTCAGCGCCGACTTCACGCCGCGCCACGCCCGTCACTACGCCGAGTTGCATTCGATCATCAAGTCCGCCGCCGAGGCGTATGGCGAGGACGTCCGCGCGGGCGTCTTCCCCGGCCCCGAGCAGAGCACGCGGATGGACGACCGGACGCTCGACGAGATCCTGGGGCGGACGGCGCTGGACCGGGCGGACGGAATGGAAGCAGCCCACGGCATTCCGCTCGACCGGGACCTCTAGCCTCGTGGCCAGACCCGTCGCGCTGCCCCAGGTCGTTCGAACTCGGGCCGATCTGCGTGACGCGCTCGCCGAGGCCCGCCGGCCGGTGGGCCTCGTAACGACGATGGGCGCCCTGCACGAGGGCCACGCCTCGCTGATCCGGATGGCTCACGCGGACAACGCGACGGTCCTGGTGACGATCTTCGTCAACCCGCGCCAGTTCAACGAGAGATCGGACTTCGAGGCATACCCGCGTGATGAAGCGGCCGATGTCCGGGTCTGCGGCGCGGCGGGCGCGACGATGGTCTTCATCCCGCCTGTCGAGGAGGTCTATCCCGACGGCTTCCAGACGAGCGTCCGGGTGGGCGCGCTGACGGAGCCACTCGAGGGGGCGTCTCGGCCCGGGCACTTCGAGGGCGTGACCACGGTCGTGGCGATTCTCCTGACGCTGGCCGGGGCGGAGCGCGCCTACTTCGGCCAGAAGGACGCCCAGCAGCTGCTCGTGATCCGGCGCATGGCCGCCGACCTCGGGATTTCCACGGATATCGTTGCCTGCCCGATCGTCCGCGAGCCGGACGGACTGGCACTGAGCTCGCGCAACGTCCGGCTCACTCCCCAGCAGCGGGCGGCCGCCCCGGTGCTGCGAAGGGCGTTGTCGGCCGCCCGCGCCCGATACGACGCCGGCGACAGGGACGCGGAGATCCTCCGCGCGACGATGCAGGTGACGCTCGCCGCCGAGCCACTCGCCGCTCCCGAGTATGTGAGTTGCGCGGACCCGGCCACGCTTCGTGAGCTGGACCGCCTGACCGGCCCGGCGTTGCTCTCCATGGCGGTCCGATTCGGCGCCGTCCGCCTCATCGACAATGAGCCGCTTTCCTAGAGAGCGCACGACCGGAGGCGCCACGGCGCCGTGACCGCGCGGCGGCTCCACTGCCCGGCGCCACTCCCGGGAACCGCCGGCGCTGTCCCCGCGTCCTCCCTCCGACAGCCGCCCACACGCGGCCCCCGTGAGTCGATCACAAGAGGGTGCAGCGATGACCACCGACACCGACGAACCGCAACCGACCAAGCGCCAGACGGAAGCGACCGACGGCGCAACGGAACCACATTCCGGCAGCCTCGCCGGCAGGGTCGCACGGCGAATCGCCCGGGCGCGCATCGGCCGCGTGCCAGTTGGCGGGCTCCTGGCGGCCGTCGCGATCGTGGCCCTTCTGGGCACGGCCTACAACCTCGGCACCCCGACCGCGGGAGCCGCCCTTGACGCCGAGCGGGGACCGGGGGCCGTCGGCGCGCCTGTCGTCGGCGGGTTCAGCTCCGACACGGCCGGCGGTTCGGGCGGCGGCGCGGCCGGGGTCGCCAAGCTCAACAGCCTGGCGCTCCCCGCCGACAGCGGCACCACCACGACCACGGAAGTCGACCAGCTGACCGCGACTCTGGAGGCAAGCCAGATCGTCAAGACCGGCTCGATGGCGCTCGAAGTCACGGATCTGGACAAGGCGGTTTCCCAGGCCCAGTCGACCATCGTGGGAATGGGTGGCAACGTCAGCCAGTCGTCCAGTTCCGGCGAGAAGGATTCGGCCGTGGCGACGGTCGAGTATCGCGTGCCCGTAGCCAGGTGGGACGACGCTCTGGCCGCGATGCGCGCCCTCGGCACCAGGGTCATCTCCGAGCAGACGGATTCCACCGATGCCACCGCACAGGTGATCGACCTGGACGCTCGCATCTCCAACCTCCAGGCGACCGAGTCCGCTCTCCAGTCCATCATGGCCCGAGCCTCGGCGATACCCGACGTCCTCGCGGTCGAGCAGCAGCTCAGCACCACCGAGGGCCAGATCGAGGAGCTCTCAGCCCAGCAGACGCTTCTCAAGAACCAGGCGGCCATGAGCACGCTGACCGTGTCGTTCTCGACCCCCGGTCAGACCGACACGACCCAGGCCGCCCAGGGCTGGGATCTGGGCGCTCAGATCGATCAGGCGGTTGCGACGCTCGTCCACATTGGCCAGGGGCTGGTCACGATCGTCGTCTGGGCCGTAGTCGTCGGCCTCCCGGTCGCGATCGGGCTGGCGCTTCTGTGGGCGATCTGGTGGATCGTCCGTCGCATCGCCCGACGGCGGCGTGGCTCGGTCGCCACGGCGTGAGCGCCCGGGCCGGGCGGACGTGAACCGCAACCCGGTCTGAAACGCATTACCCAGGAGTTCGCCGGGCACGTTCCGGCGACAGAGGGCAGAGAGAGGGTCGCACATGCGTGCCAGAGGGTTCTTCTTCGTCGTGCTCGTCGCGGGCGCAATGGTCGCCGCGTGTTCGAGCTCCGCATCGACACCGGGCTACGACTACGAGTACCAGAACGCGGCCCCAAGCATGGCGCCGGCCGCCAGCGATCTCCACGGCGGCGGCCCATACACCGCGGCGTCGGCAGCCGCCACGGCAGCTCCGGCGGACCAGGATGGCGCGAGTCCAGCCAGCGGAGGGTCAGTCTCGACCTCCAGCGTGCCGCAGCCCGAGGACCAGATCATCAAGACCGGCTCGATCTCCATTCAGGTCGGGAACCTCGATGTGGCGATCGCCCAGGCCACCGATCAGATCCACGCCCTGGGCGGGTGGCTGGCCGGCTCGGACCGGACGGTCACAACGGCGTCGGACCTGGCTTCGGTCACCTACCGTCTCCCGGTCAATGAGTTCGAGAACGCGCTCGCGGTCATGCGCAGGCTCGGCGACAAGGTCCTGAGCGAGCACACCGATTCGACTGCCGTCGGCGGGCAGATCGTCGATTTGCAGGCGCGCATCGCCAATCTGAGGGCCAGCGAGAAGGCGATCCAGGCCATCATGTCGAAGGCCAACACGATCGGCGACGTCCTCACCGTCCAGGAGCGCCTCTCCGACGTCCAGGGCCAGATCGAAGAACTCTCGGGTCAGCTGGCGGGTCTGTCCGATCAGGCGGCCTACAGCACGTTGACGGTGACCTTCGAGGTGCCAATCCAGCCGACGCCCAGCCCTAGCCCCTCGCCCACGCCATCGCCCAAGGCCACCGCGACACCCATTCCGTGGAGCGCGGGCGATCAGGCCGGCCAGGCTGCCGGAACGCTCGGCGAAGTCGGCAAGGGCACGGCCACGGTCCTGATCTGGCTCGTCATCGTCATCCTGCCGATCGCTCTGGCACTCGTGCTCCTGCTGGCCCTACTGGGAGGCGCGGCGCGGCTCCTCGACCCGATCCGCAGGCGGCTCTTGCCGTTCACGGTGGCCCAGCCAGTGACATTCGCGCAGCCGGCGATGCCGTATCAAGGCCAGCCGGCTCCCGGTGCCCCCGCCACGCCGCCTCAGACCCGGCCGAAGCGCTGATCGGTCGTGGGAAAAGCCGCGGCTCGGTGCGCACTCCCTGCATCCAGGCCGGGCCCGCCCTGCCGGGCCCGGTTCTGTTTCGGGCCGGTCTACTTCGGCCTAGCCGCGGCTGCCTGTCTTGCGTTCGACCAGCGCCACGACCTCGCGCATCCTGCTGACTGTCTCTGCATCGACGGCATCGGGCTCGAGGTATGGACCGAGCCGCTCGAGGATGTCCACCACGAGGCCGAAGAAGACGCTCGCGTCGGCCAGGAAAAACTGCGGCTCGTTGTTGTAGCGAACCAGCGTCAGCCGGCCCTGCAGCACTCGCCGCTCGTCCACGTGGGCGACCTGCGTCGAGAAGTTGTGACCCTGGATCCCGTCGGGGTTGTTCAGGTAGTTGAGGGCATTGTCGATGGCCAGGCCAAATCGCGCGCGCCAGGCGACCAGGCGCTCCTGCACTTCGGGCGGGATCCTCACTTCGGCCGTCTCGTCGAAGACCTCCGGCGTCACCGTCAGCAGGCCGACCAGCGTCGCCCCCGCACGGGCGCCGAGCATCACCTGAAGTGACCGCTCCAGGGTGAAGACCTCGGAGTCGAAACGCGGGCTGGTGATGACGTCGGTCAGGAGATCCTCGACGTTGTCCAGAACGCCCGGCTCGGCGAGGGCGTTGGCCAGGTGGAGCGTTTCCTCCTTGAACAGGAACTTCTCTTCGTGGTCGAGCATGGATGCTCCTATGCCGAGCGGCGCCCGGTCGGCGCTACGTCGCTGTTCGGCCGGCCCGCGCTGGTCGTCAGCCGTGGGATCGTAGCACCGGGAAGTGAGCGAGGAGCGGAGGCGGCAACGAAGGCATCGGCCGGCTGCCAGACCGCCACGGAACGTTCTCGCGTGGCCGACGGCCGAGGCCGAGGCGGCCGGGAGCACCGGAGCGAGCGGACTCAAACGTCCGCGAGCGAGGAGCGCAGCGGCCAACGAAGGCATCGGCCGGCTGCCAGGCGAGGAGCGGCCCCGACGCGAGGGGGGACGTCGGGGCCGCAGAGAGATTCGCTCTCGGTGGTTTACGGATAGAGGCCGCGGACCGAGGTCGCGTCCGCCACTCGCTGGACGGCGAGCATGTATGCCGCCGTCCGCATGTTCACTCGCTCCTTGAGGCTCATGTCGAGCGTGCTGGCGAAGGCCTTGGTCATGATGGACCGCAGCTTCGCGTTCACTTGCTCGATGCTCCAGAAGTCGCGATCGAGGTCCTGGACCCATTCGAAGTAGCTGACCGTGACACCGCCGGCGTTGCAGAGGATGTCCGGGATGACGAACTTGGCGTTCTTGTAGAGGATCTCGTCCGCCTCAGGGGTCGTCGGGCCGTTGGCGGCCTCGGCGATGATCCGGGCCTTGACCCTGCCCGCATTTGCGGCCGTGATCTGATTTTCCAGCGCCGCCGGGATGAGGATGTCGCAGTCGACCTCCAGCAGCTCGGCGTTGCTCATCTCCTTGGTGCCCGGAAAGCCGACCACTGTGTGGTGCTCCTGCTTCCAGGCCAGGACCGAATTGGGATCGAAGCCATCCGGCTTGTAGATCGCGCCCGTCGAATCACTCACGGCGATGATCTTGGAGCCTTCGGCGAACATCAGCTGCGCGGCGATGGCTCCGGCGTTGCCATAGCCCTGGACGGCGACACGGCACTTGGCCAGGTCCATCCCCAGGTGGCGCGCGGCGTCCTGGATCGTGTAGACGGCACCCTGAGCGGTCGCCTCGTTGCGACCTTCAGACCCGCCGAGCGGGATCGGCTTGCCGGTGACCACGGCCGGGCAGGTGTACCCGACATGCATCGAGTACGTGTCCATGATCCAGGCCATCGTCTGGGAGTTGGTGTTCACGTCCGGCGCCGGGATGTCCTTCTCCGGGCCGATGATGATGCTGATCTCGGTCGCGAAACGCCTTGTGAGGCCCTCCAGCTCGCGCTGGCTGAGCTTCTTCGGATCGACTATGACGCCGCCTTTGCCACCGCCGAACGGAATGCCGACGACGGCGCATTTCCAGGTCATCCACATCGCCAGGGCTTTGACCTCGTCGAGCGTCACGTCCTGGTGATAGCGGATGCCGCCCTTGGCCGGGCCACGGCCGAGGTTGTGCTGGACCCGATAACCCGTGAAGACCCTGACCGAGCCGTCGTCCATCTTCACCGGGAAGTGGACGGTCAGCTCGCGCTTCGGCTCGCGCAGAACCCTCCTCAGGCCCGGGGACAGCTTGAGATGCTCGGCGGCCAGGTCGAACTGGCGCTGGGCGACGTCCCACGCGTTGATCGCGGGAGCGATCTGTTGGGTCGCCATGTTCTCGAAACCCTCCAGTGCCGGAGCAGCCAACGGAGGCGACCGATCGAGTGGTTCGGCCTGCTTCCTCGAACGTCCCCGACAACGTCGCGGCGGCCTTCCGATTGGCCCGGAAAGCGGCACCGCAGGTTCCACTTGGGGCCGAGTATAGACCTCACCCAGAAAACTGCCAGTCTCAGTGGAGCGTCGGTTCACGGGCCGGAAGCCCTAACGTTATGGCACTCTCGAGCCGATGGCGCCGAACGATTCGTGGGTCGCCGTGGCAGTCACCCTTACACGTGCCTTGACCCTGCAGGGCGCTTCCGGGGCCGCTGGAGCCACGTTGGGAGCCGCCCGAGTCGCGCCCGCTCATTCCGCAAGAACGAGGACACCGCCGTACGCGCCCGGACCGACGTGCGAGCCTATCACGGGCCCGATGATCTGCGCGGTGACCAGCCTGGGGGCCGGACCCGGGAGGCGCGCCAGCACGTCGTCGCGGAAGGCGACCGGGTCGATCGGAGGCGCGTACAGGATATGCAGCTCTGCCAGCGGCCGCTCCGACATGAGCTCGATGAGCCGCTCGCGAGCCTTGGCCCGGGTGCGCGGCTGTTCCACCGGGACGACCAGGGCATTCTCGATCGTCATAATCGGCTTGATCGACAGCAGCCCGCCGATAGCCGCCTTGGAGTTGCTGATTCGACCGCCCCTTCGAAGGTACTCGAGCGTCTCGAGGGCGACGTAGAAGAGCGTCTGGTTGCGCAGCCGGGTCAGCGCCTCGGCGATCTTGCTCGCGGTCGCCCCCTCGGCCGCCATGGCCGCGCCGCGCAGCGCCAGGGCCCCGATTGCCATCGACGCCGACCTCGAGTCGACGACCTCGATCTGGCGGCCCGGCAGCATCTCCCGAGCCATCCGGGCGCTCTGGACCGTGGCCGAGAGGGTTTCACTCAGGCAGACGCACACGACGCCGTCCGACCCATCGTCGAAGGCCTGCTCGAATACCCGTTTGAACTGCCCTGCGCTTGGTGCGGCAGTGTGGGCGAACGGACTTCCGGGGGTGCTCATCTCCTTCCAGAAGTCCTCGGGCGCCAGCTCGTCCGGCGACAGGTAGCTGCGGTCGCCGAAGGAGACGGTCAGCGGCACCTGGCGGATCCTGCCCTCGCTCAGGTGGGCCCGCGTGAGGTCGGATCCGGAATCGGTGACTATGGCGACGGTCATCGTTCCTCCTTGGTTGCCGCAGCGGTCGATCCATCCCCGTTGCCGGCGGCGCCCGTCGACGCGTCCCGAGGGGCACCGATCGGGGCCGCTGCGGCCCCATTCTGCATCGCCGCACCCAGCCCGACTACGTCGTTCCGCCGCAGATTCGCGAGCGTCACGAGACCAATGCCCAGAAGGATGGCCGTGGCCACCAGCAACCCATCGATGCCTCGCCAGGAGGCAAAGATGCCACCCAGCACGGCGCCGATCACTTGGCCCAGGCCCAGGAAGACAGAGTAAAGGCCCATGATCGCGCTCCGGTCTTCCTCGAAGCCCTCACTCACGTCGGCCAGGAGCCCCAGTGCGGCGGGCGTGGCGCCCGACATCATGAACAGGGCAACTACGGCCACGCCGCCGAGCGCGATCAGGATAGGCGTGGAGGTCCCGCCCAGATGGTTGATGGCCAGCACGTCGAGAGCCATTACGACGAAGGCGCCGACGCCGACAAGAAGCATCGTGGTCCGCCGGAAGCGAGCGTAGACAGAACCCCAGAAGACCAGCCCGATCCCGAAGACAACCGCCAGAACGGCCTCGCCGTCGCAGATCGAGGTCGCGGAAATGCCCCTCATGAGGAACTGGCTGGGGTCGTAGATGTTGCCCTTGATGAGCAGCGGCGCCTGGAGTGCCCACAGGCCGAGGATGGCGTTGATGGCCAGCCAGGTGGGGGCGAACAGAAGCACGCTGCGGCTGGTAGCCAGCCGCCAGTAGCGACCCAGCCCGAGCTCGGCGGTTCCGCCGGAACGACCCGCCGGCTCGCCTGCGCGTTCGTGCGACACCTCCGACACTTCGGACACGCCGTAGGCATAGAGGGCGAGCGCCACGAGATAGAACATGCAGTTGAGGAAGAACGCGGACCGGCCGAAGGCGTCCCAGAGGTGGCCGGCCAGAAGCGGTCCGACGGCCAGCATCCCTCCGAGCGAGACGAGCTCGAAGAGCGAGACGACGCGGCCTCGCAGCTTCTCGTCGTGAGAAGTCTCGGCGGCGATGAAGCCGAGGGTGGACGGGACCGAGGCGGCAGTGGAACTACCCTCCAGAAGGCGAGTGATGAAGAGCAGGGGCAGGTGGGTGGTGAGGCCGGTCATGAAGACCGCTGCCGACCCGAAGAGCGGACCGAGGAGCATGATGACTTTGCGCCCGTAACGGTCCGCAAGGACCCCGAAGACAATCGCGCCCGTTAGCTCCGTGACGTAGAAACCGCCGGTCAGCAGCGAGAGGGCGCCCGGGCCGGTGCCCCTGTCCCTGGTCATGTCGTCCACCAGGTAGACAAGCATCCCACCCGTGATCGCGGTGCTGACCCGCAGCACGAAGGTAGCCAGGAGCATCGAGGCGATCGATCGATTCATGGGTCGTTAGCCTAACGGCCGCGGCGAAAGCGTGCGGCCTCGGAACGGACCGGAGCCCCGCCGGGACTGTGCCTTGTGCGCGCGCGGCCTCGCCCGATCGGCAGGGCTCGCGCGCGGGCGCGGAAAGGGGCGGGTCTATACTCAGACCACCGGTGGCTCGCCGCGCTCACAATCGCCCCTGCCACCGGTTCGGCTAACCGGCTCGGTCGGCGAGGGGCGACCCAGGCTGGCCCGGCCGGCACCGCGAGCGACGCGGGACGAGACCGGTCGCCACTTGCGCCAATGCAAAGAGGCCCGCATCATCGAGCCACGCATCTGGAGGAGGCGTCTTGGAACTATCCGCTGTAGCGCCGCCTCTCGCCCCATCTGGCGTGGCCATGGGAAGCGCAGCGCACGGCCCGGAGGATCACCCTCCGACGCTCGGAGTACAGCCATGACCGGCCGCGCTTCGAACAAGCGGGCCGCGAGCGACCCGGCCGGCGAGGTCTCGAGAGGGGAGCAGTCGACCCTCTCAGAGCGGGTGTTTGCGCTGCCGGGCAGAGGCGGTCTGATCGACACACCCACACGCCGCCGGGCGGGAGTGTTCCGCCGGGCCTTGCGCCGGGAGATCACCCGCCTGCGAGATCCGCGCCGCCTTCTGCTCGTGATCCTGCTCGGCTTCGCCTGCGGCCTGGTCCTGGCCGGCCTGATTGCGCGTGGCGAGGCGGCCGGCGCGGACGCGCGGGCCTACTGGGCCGCGGGCCGCTTGTGGGTGAGCGGCGGCGACCCCTACCACCCCACTGGGCCGTTCATGCCGTATGTGTACACGCCGTGGATGCTGCCTATCTTCGTGCCGTGGTCGTTCCTGCCCTGGGATGTGGCATGGTTCTTCTGGCGCGGCCTGACGGTGGTCGCCCTGCTCTGGTCGGCGAATTGGGCTTACAGGCGCCGGCCGATGACGACAGCGATCCTCCTCATCCTGCTCTCCTTCCCGATCGCCGCGAACCTCGACACGGGCAACATCAACCTGCCGCTGGCGCTCCTCCTCTTTGGCGCCCAGTTCGCCGGGCCCAAGCTGGCCGGTCTGATATGGATGGTCGCCACGACCCTGAAGTGGTTGCCGGCGCTCTTCTGGCCGATTCTCACCCCACGCGGCCGACTGTGGGGCATCATCTGGTTCGTGCTGGCCGTCGTGCTGACGGTCCTGACCCTTCCCGCGACCCTGGTCCAGCTGCAGGTTCTGTTCGGGTTCCCGCGGCCGGCCAGAATCGATTACTTCGTCTTCGCCTGGGCCATCGTGCCGTGGGCCTACCTCCACCCCGAAGGCTTCCGCTGGCTGATGCCGTCGGAATGGCCCGGGATCGCCCGAACCGTCGTGTCGGCGGGGGCCGTCTGGCGGCTCCACTGGCGACGCAGCCCGGAGCGAACGGCCGAGACTCTGCGACGCGTGATGCGCTCCCGCGTCCGTGTCTTCCTGGGGCTCCGCGGCGCATAGCCGAGTCGTAGACGTCCTCGTGGCCCGGTACCCCGGCAGCGGAGAGGGTCGCAAGGTTGCTAAGGCGCTGTAGCGCCGGAGCTACCGGCGGCGGATCTCACGCTCGAACTCGGGGAAGTATCGGGCGATCACCGACAGGCCGAACGAGCTCAGGATCGACTCCTTGGGCTCGCGCGCAAGCAGGAACTCGAACGAGCGCCTGACCAGGTCCGTCGGATCGGCCACACCGGGGGCGAAGCGGGCCAGCTCGGCCTTCGTCACGCCGACCTCGAACTCGCGGCTCGCGCCGTGGTCGGTGACCGTGACGCAGGCGACCCAGCCGCCATCGACCGGCGAGCATTCGACGGCGATCGCGCTCATCGTGACGGCTCCTCCGAAGCCCGGGTGATGCGGACTAGGCCGGCTGACAGCGCGGGCACCAGAACGTCCGCCGGTTCAGCCGACCGTGTCGCAGATCGAGAATGACCGAGCCGCAGCGGCGGCAGGGCCTGCCGGCCAGACCGTACACCCAAAGTCTGCTCTCGCTACGGCGATAGGCGCCAGGCGGTTCCGTGGTGACGCGCGCGCCACCCTCGCGATTCGCGAGGAGCATCCTCCTCGCCGACTGGATTAGGGCCCGGAGGACATCGTCGCCGCGATCGGCGACGAGATCGGCGACGCGGGCGAAGGGATCGACGCGCTCGACGAACAGGACTTCGCTCTTGTAGACGTTTCCCACTCCAGCCATCGCGCCCTGGTCGAGCAGCGCTTCGGCGATGGTCAGCGAGGCGCGTTCCGCGGCGCGGAGGCGGCGGGCGGCATCGGCGATCTCCGCCCCACCGAATTGTTCCGCCAGCAAATCCGGGCCCAGGGCCGCCAGGATCGGATGGATCACCTCGGCGCGGGCGTCGAACAGCTCGACCGTCGGGGCGTCAAAGCAGACGGCGACGCTGCCTTCCACCTCGAGCGCGAGGCGGGCGCGGGCGGCGGGGCGATGCCACCGTTCGCCGGCGGCGTATCGGTGCCACGACCCGTGCATGCCCAGATGAGTGCGAAGCTCCAGCCCGGAGTCGAAGTGGATGAGGAGCTGCTTGCCGCGCGACTCCACCGATTCCACGGTCGCGCCTACCAGCCGGTCCGCCCGGGGCCCGGGCTGGCGCGCGGAGGCGACCAGTATCCTGCGGCCCACGAGGTGCGGCCGAAGAGCCGCCGCCGTCCGGAAGAGCGTGTCGCCCTCGGGCATGAGCCTGACGTCCGGCTACCGACGCGGCCCGGAGCTGCGCTGCCCGGAGCCGCGAGGTCCGGGCGAGCGACGCCAGTAATTGTCGGCGAGGGCCGTTTCCGGAGGCAAGCCCCGTCCGGCCGCGACCACCCGCCGGCCCGAGGGTCGAAGGACGAAGCCGCGGTACCCGGCTGCGAAGCCGCAGTCTTCGAGGAGCGGCCGCCACGACGACGAAGCGGCCGGTGCCCCGTCGACGCGCGTGACCACCAGCTCCCGAAAGCGCCCGCCCTCGACAAGCTCGCGCAGGGCCGCCAGGGCCGCCCGCGCCGTCGCACCATCGTCAGCTGCCGACAGCGTCTGCAGGGAGTGGCCGCCCCGTTCCAGGTACAGCGCCGCGGCCCCGTCCACGAGGATCACGTAAGCGCCGGCGGCCCGCGCCAGGGGCCGCCGATCCGCCTCGCCGCGGCGCGGCCACGCGAGCGCGGCGCCGTATGGGTTCGCCGGATCGGCCGCGGCCAGCAAGTGGACCGCCGAACCGGCGGTGCCGTCGTCGGGGGCCTCGCGCATCGAACGCAGCCGGTCCACCGCCCCGGGCAGGGCAAACTGCGCCGCGCCGAGCCCATCGACGAAGTAGCCTCGGCGAATCCGGCCCGACTCCTCCATCGCCCGCAGAACCGGATACACGGCGCTGAAGCCGCCCGCGACCTCTTCGGCGGCGACCGCCTCGCGGGTCAGAACGCCGTGGCGCTCGAGCAGGACCGTGGCGAGGGAATGCAGCCGCGCGGTTGCCGCGGCGCCGCCGCTCCCGCCCCCGGCCGCAGGCCCGCCGCTCGCCTCTACGAGCGACCACCGTCCTGCCGCCTCCGGCGGACCCATCAGCAGCCGCCCGGGCCGCGGCCGCCGCTCGCCGGAAGGGCGCCGCCACCGCAAAGCCCGGAGCGGCGCGAACGTGTCGTTTGTCAGCTCGCCGGCCCAGACCAGGTGCCACAGCACGTCGAGGACCTCGCGCTCGGGGGCCGCCCCTGCGGCCGACGCCAGCTCCCGGTAGAACGAGGCACCGCGCTGGCGCAGGCGGTCGCGCAGCCGGTTATGGACCTCGCCGTGCGGTGGCTCGGCGTCGCCGGCCGCAAGATCCCGCAGCGCCGCTCGACCGGGGCGGTACAGGACGACCCGCCCATCGTCGCGCCCGAGGCTGCCGCGCCCAACCCACGCCACCTCGCCGAGAGCGCCCATCTCGTCCAGCAGGCGCGGCTGGTAGCCCGGAATCCGGGCTGGCAGGACGTCGCGCTCCAGGACGGAGGCCGGGATCGGCACGCCCGCCAGCTGATCGACCACCTCCGCCAGCCGTTCCAGGGCCGCTTCGGGCCGGAGCGGAGCCGGGCCGCCGCCGCCCGCCGGCTCCTCGCCGACCGACCGAACCCCCTGCCAGACCGGCAGGAAACGCGCCAGGACGACCTGCTCGACCGGCTCGACCTCGCGCCGCAGGCGCGCCAGGGAGCGGCGCCGCAGCTGGCGCAGGACCTCCGGGTCGCACCACTCGCGCTCCGTGCCGGCGGGCCGGAATTCGCCGCGAAGGATCGTGCCCGCTTCCAGCAGCCGCTCAAGCGCCCCCTCGACCCGAGCCACCGGCGCCGCCCATCGCCGCGCCGGCTCCGGGGCGTGGAACGGGCCGTGCCCCCGAGCCCAGCGCGCCACGAGTCCGCCGAGAGCGTCCGCCACCGGCGCCAGGAAGGCCGTCGGAACGCCGGCCGGCAGCGCCACTCCGAGGGCATCGCGGTATCGGGCCGCATCCTCGATGGCGATCCAGCGATCCTCTCCGGCGATGCGCAGGGCGATGGCGCGGCGCGAGCGCTCCAGGGCGCGCAGCCATTCTCCGGCGGCCGGCGGCTCCACGATCCGCGCCGCGACCTCCTCGACCGAGAGATCGCCCAGCCGGCGCAGCAGGTCGTGCAACGCATCCACCGACCGCGCGGCCCGCTCGGGGACGAGCGCCTGGAGCGCCAGCTCCAGGTCCGCCAGTGCCGCGGGATCGATCAGATCGCGCAGCTCCTCCTGGCCGAGCAGCTCGCGCAGCAGCTCGCGATCCAGCGCAAGCGCGCCCGCCCGCCTCTCCGCCAGCGGGGCGTCGCCCTCGTACATATAGGCGGCCAGGTAGTCAAAGAGCAGCGAGCCGGCAAACGGCGACGCCGCGACCGTCTCCACGTCGCGGACCTCTATCTCGCGCCGCGCCACTCCCCCGAGGATCTCGCGCAGGGCCGGCAGGTCGAACAGGTCGGCCAGGCATTCGCGGTACGTCTCGACGATGATCGGGAACGAGCCGTACCGGCTGGCCACGGCGAGCAGCCCCGCCGAGCGCTGCCGCTGCTGCCAGAGCGGCGTGCGCGACCCTGGCCGGCGCCGCGGCAACAACAGCGCCCGCGCGGCGTTCTCCCGGAAGCGTGCCGCAAACATCGCCGAACTGCCCAGCCGGCCAACGACGAGGTCCTCGACCTCCTCGGCCGAGGGAAAGAGGAGGTCGAGAATCGAGCCATCGTGGCTGCCCACCGTCTCGGGGGCGCCCGAGCCGTCGCCCCGGCGGCCCCCGGCCACCTCGCCCTCCGGCAGCCGGATGGCGATGCCGTCGTCCGACCAGATCGTCTGCGTACCCTGGCCGAGACGCCCTTCCAGGCGCGCCTCGATCGCCATCGCCCACGGCGCGTGCACTCGCCCGCCGAACGGCGTCAGCACGACGATCCGCCAGTCGCCCAGCTCGTCCCGGAACCGCTCGACGACGATCCGGCGGTCCGTCGGCAGGTGGCCCGCGACCTCGCGTTCCTCGGTGAGGTAGCCCAGGACGTTCTCGGCCGCCAGCTCGTCCAGGTCGTGGTGATCGAGGAGCCGCCGCCGGGCTCGCTCCCGGCCGCGCTCGCCGCCGCCCAGATCGCCCTCGAGCTCACGTATGAACTCGCCCAGTGCCCGCCCCAGCTCGATCGGCCGGCCCAGCCCGTCGCCGTGCCAGAAGGGGATCTTGCCGGGCACGCCCGGCGCCGGCGACACGACCACCCGATCGGGTCGGATCTCTTCTACACGCCAGCTCGTGGCCCCGAGCGCGATCACCTCGCCGACACGAGACTCGTACACCATCTCCTCGTCGAGCTCGCCGACGCGCCGTCCCGGAGTGCCCGCTTCGCCGACCAGGAATACGGGGTAGAGCCCGCGGTCGGGAATGGTTCCACCACTGGTGATTGCCACCGTCCGGGCGTCGCGCCGGCCCTCGACGCGGCCCGTCTCCCGGTCCCACACTACCCGCGCCTTCAGCTCCGCGAACTCGTCGGAAGGGTATGCCCCGGCCAGCATGCCAAGGACGGCGTCGAACGCGTCGCGGGTCAGGCTCTCGTAGGGCGCCGCCCGCCGCACCGTCCCGAACAGCTCGTCCGCCGTCCAGGCCTCACGGACCGTCATGGCCACGATCTGCTGGGCCAGCACGTCGAGCGGGTTGCGCGGCAGCTTCGTCTCTTCGATCGCGCCCTCGTGCATGCGCGCGGTCACGACAGCACACTCGAGGAGGTCGCCCCGGTACTTCGGGAAGAAGATGCCGCGGCTGGGCTCGCCGAACTGATGTCCGGCGCGACCGACGCGCTGCAGTCCGCTGGCCACGCTCGCGGGGCTTTCGACCTGGATCACGAGATCCACGGCGCCCATGTCGATGCCGAGCTCGAGCGAGCTGGTGGCCACGATCGCCGGCAGGCGGCCGGCCTTCAGCGCTTCCTCGATCCCGACGCGCTGTTCGCGCGCCAGGGAGCCGTGGTGGGCCCGAACCAGCTCTTCGCCGGCCAGCTCGTTGAGCTTGTTGGCCAGCCGTTCGGCCAGTCGGCGGGAGTTGCAGAAGATGATCGTCGAGTGGTGTTCGCGGATCAGCTCGAGGATCCGCGGGTGGATCGCCGGCCAGATGCTGCTTCGCGCCTCCGGGGCCGTGACCGGGCCGCCAGGCTGCTCCTCGGGCGGCAACAGTTCACCGAGCTTGCTCATGTCCTCGACTGGAACTCGGACGGAGAGTTCCAGAGCCTTGCGCGAGCCGGCATCGACGATCGAGACCTCGCGCGATTCCCCCGCCCTTCCCGGCCCGATGCCGCCCAGGAACCGGGCGATCGTCTCGACCGGGCGCTGGGTCCCCGACAGGCCGATCCGCTGGGGCGGGCGCGCAGTCAGCTTCTCCAGCCGCTCCAGGCTCAGGGCCAGGTGGGCGCCTCGCTTGGTACCCGCCAGAGCGTGGACCTCGTCGACGATGACGTGCTCCACGCCTCGCAGGATCTCGGCCGCCTGGCTGGTGAGAATCAGGTAGAGCGACTCGGGGGTGGTGATCAGGATGTCCGGCGGGTTTCGGGCCAGTTGGCGCCGCTCCTCGGCCGGCGTGTCGCCGGTCCGCACGCCGACCTCGATCCGGGGCGCCGGCTCGCCCAGCCGCTCCGCCTCCAGGCGGATGCCGGCCAACGGAGCCCGCAGATTCCGCTCAACGTCGTAGATCAGGGCCTTCAGCGGCGAGACGTACAGGACGCGGACGGATCCGGGGACGGCAGTTGTTCGCGGCCGGGGCTCGCGGGCCAGCCGATCGAGAGTCCACAGGAACGCTGCCAAGGTCTTGCCACTGCCGGTCGGGGCGTGGATCAGCGTGTGGCGCCCGGCCGCGATGCTCGCCCAGCCCCCGGCCTGGGCCGGCGTCGGCGCCGCGAAAGCCGAGGGAACCACTCGGCGACCGCGGGGCTGAACAGCGCAAGCGGATCGTCAGCGGCGGGAATCGGCGTCTTCGGTTCGGGCGAGTCGGATGCGGCAGCCACGAGACCGCCAGTATAGGCGTCGCCCGAGTATTAGACCATCCGTTCTCATGGCCCCAGGCCAGACGCCGGCGTCTGTCTAGCAACTCAGGCCGCCGCCCCCGCTACTTCCGCCGCCGATTCCGGCCGGAACGGTGTTCAGGCCGTTGGCCACGATGCCACGGATCTTGGCGAGCGAAGTCGAGTCCAGCATGTCGTACGCGGCACCGGTCGTGGTCGGGTCGAGGCTGTAGTCGGCCGTGTTGCTCGTGCCGATCTTCGCTGCCAGAGCGGCGATCGTCGGCGCGTCAGATTCGGGCAGGTTGGTCCAGACCGACCCGCCGAGAGCGTTCAAGATCGCGGGGACCTGCGGAAGCAGAGCGCACGGGTCAACCTGGTCCCGGACCGCCCTCAGGACCAGCTGCTGGCGCTTCATGCGGTAGTAGTCGGAGTCGTAGCCGACGACGTGGCGCAGCCGGGCGTACTCGAGAGCGACCGTTCCGTTCATGATCTGCTGCCCGGCCTTGATGTCGATGTTGTAGACATCCTTCCCGCCGTTGGCCGGCTCGTAGCCGTAGCCCTTCTCCTGCTTGACTTCGTAGGGGACGTCGATGCTCAGGCCGTTCGGGGCCAGGGCGTTGATCAGCGCGACGAAACCGGGCAGGTTGATCACGACCGTACCGTCGACCTGGACGTTGGCGAGCTCGCTGACCGCGCCCTGGAGAGCTCCCAGCCCGCGCAGGAACTTGGAGGTCGTGCTGTTGCCCGTGCCGTACTGCGCATACCAGGAAGGATGGACGTTAGCCGCCTCGTTCCACAGGTAGTCGATCAGGAAGTCGGCGTTGAGCTGGCCCGGTCCGGCACCGAAGCAGTGACACGCGTAGTGCGCTGCCGACGCCGGCGGGAGCGGGACGTTGATCATGTTGCGCGGAATGCCGTACATGGCCGCCCGCCCGGTCGCAATGTCCACCTGGAGCAGGATCATCGAATCGGGCCGGAGGCCGGAGTAGCGGCTGCCGCCCGGGCCGGCGTCGATGCCGATCAGCAGAACGTTGAGCTGGCCATCGGCAGCCCAATTCGTGGCCGTCCCGGTGAAGTTGGGCAGGTCTCCGAGCGAATAGACCACGGGCGCCTTGGTGGCGAGCGGCGAGCCGGAGGCGCCGATCGAGCCGGACGCCGTAGGATCGGGCGGAAGAGTGTCGATGGCGTTGTCGTCCAGCGGCATCGAGGAGCTGGGCCCAGGCGTGCCGTTGCCCGCGATGAAGATCGGCGCCGGCGCGAAGATGTTCGAAAGCGCGTTGACGCCCGAGTACGTCACGGAGGCCGCCTCGCCGTACAGGACGCTTGTCGCCAGCACGATCCCGATCATCACCGGTCCGGCAAATCGGACGCCGCGCGGTGCCTTCCTGATGCCGCGCAGCGACCCACCGGCGAGCCAGTAGGCGTCGACGACCACGAATGCATGACACACGAGCAGGCCGAGGAGGACGAGCGTGAGGTCGGTCAGCCAGGCAGTCGACCCGGTGGCCGCGAACAGGAGGGCGTGGTGGTCGAAGATGACGACGAGGAGGACGGCCACGATGACGGCGATCCAGGGAATCGCCACGATCAGGCCGCGTCTCGGCCGCCCGACGTAGGCGTGGCCGAGGCCGGGTATCAAGCTCAGGATTGCCGCCACGGCCGGTGAATACGACCGCTCGGGCGACTTGGGCCTGGCCCTCTTGTCCCTCTTCTTGGCGGTCGAAAGGGGTTTCCCGGTCACAGCGTAGGTCCTCCGTGCGTGTCGCATCATGCACGATTCCGTCGAATGAGGTCGGCAGGCCTGAGACGGCCGTGCTCAAGAAGCTGTTTCGGAGCGTAGCCCACGTCCTGGAGCCCTCCGGCCTGAGACGGCCGATCTGGACAA
>Ga0182027_10002806_pt1 | contig 27981 bp, 16 predicted proteins | sample 712E1DmetaG_FD_121300 | JGI IMG/M metagenome (GOLD analysis project Ga0182027, IMG submission 121300) | Permafrost microbial communities from Stordalen Mire, Sweden - 712E1D metaG (Illumina Assembly) | ecosystem: Environmental > Terrestrial > Soil > Wetlands > Permafrost | place: Sweden...
AATAATACAGCTCTCCGGGCAGGCCTTTCTTCATGGCCTGCCCCCGGAGGCAACAAATTTCGACCATGAAAAAAGAGATAAATCAAACACAGAAACAAAATAAAATCAATCATATGAAACGGTATCTACTATTTTTCGCGTTGCTGCTCGGAGCTGTATATTCGTGGGGCCAGAGTTCTGTTGATAAGATAAACACAATATACAACCCTAATATCATCCCTACCTGCAATAAATTGCAGGGAAAGCTGAATAACCAGGGGTCCCATCAAACACAGGATGGCAGCGGTGTCATTGTCCTTACCTTCGAGGGCGTCGGGAATTTAAATGAGATAAATGACTATTATAATGGCGGTGGGGGAACCAATTATGGAGTCCACTTCAACTCCAACGCATTGGGGCTTGTCGATGCCAGTCACGGTGGAAGCGGCAATTGTGGCAACGAACCTTCGGAGTATACTATCATGTTTTTTCTGGACGGAGCTGCCATTATGAACGTGGCAGCCGGTTTTAACACCGGTTTCTCATTCTATTATGCTTCGGCCCAAACTGGAACGGTTTCTATTTATGATGGGCTTGATGCTACCGGTACTTTACTGGCATCAGGAAACTATTCGGCAACCTCCAATCCCTGGTATTACTGGGCAACAATGGGAATTAATTTCACGGGTACTGCTAAGTCGGTAAAATTCGACGGCGTTGCAAACGAGTGCGGATTCGATGATGTCACCTTTGGCTCTTCACAACCCGATCCTCCAAATCCTCCTCCAGACCCGACGTCGATCTCGGTTTCGGTGAACCCGCTCTGCAGCGGGTCCAGCACCCAGCTGACGTGCAACGGCGCTTCAGGTACGGTCTACTGGTCAACCGCTTCCTGTAAAGGAACAACATTGACGACAGGCAACCCGATATCGGTTGCTCCATCCTCAACCACCACCTATTGGGCATGGAATTATTCCAACAGCCTGCCCAGCAATAATTGTGTATCCGCTACAGTTAATTTAAACAACCCGGTTACAACACCTTCCAGTGCCACCGGAACTCCCACCGGACTTACCACCGCCAATTTATCCTGGGGCTCATCTTCAGGCACTACACCTATTACTTATTACTGGGTGGTCGGTACCACACCATCGGTAGCTTACGGAAGCGGGACAGCCCAGGGTAGTGCCACGGGAACATCTGCCAGCACATCGGCACTGACAAAAAGCACTACGTATTACCTAAGGGTCTATGCCAACAATACCTGCGGCAATTCATCCTATGTGACTTCCTCCTCATTCAGGACCTCCTCTGATCTGACATATGCTCCCGGTTCCAACGGGACAATTTCTGGTACATTATACCAGATCATCACCAACGGAGGGAATGGCACTTCCGTGACGGCTATACCTAATGTAAATTATAATTTCGTTAACTGGAGCGACGGCTCTGCCTCAAACCCAAGGCAGGACAATAATGTCACGAGCAGTATCTCGGTTACTGCGAATTTTGCGGCAAACCGCCTTGTATTCGGCACCCAGCCGGTCAGCACGGTTGCAGGAGCGAATATCCCCGTAACCGTGAAGATCACCGACACTTACGGGAATGTCATGACCTCTGCTACAAATGCTGTAACACTGGCCTTTCAGAATAATCCATCCATCGGCGGCGCAGGGGTCCTTCACGGGACACTTACCGTTAACGCTAATAACGGGATTGCTACATTCAGCGACCTGTGGATCGATAAAACCGGGATTGGCTATACGTTAAAGGCCACTGCAGCCTCACCCATTATCACCGTACCGGTGTCAAATTCCTTTAACATCAATCCTGCAGCCATCGACCATTTTACCGTTGCGGGAATCACAAATCCTGTTGTTGCCGGTGTGGAAACTACACCCGTAGTAACTGCCTACGACTTATATAATAATATTAAAACAGACTATACCGGGACAATCCAGTTTACGACCACGTCTCCCCTGAAAGTCCTGCCAGCAAATTATTCTTACCTGCCAGGTGACAACGGGGTGCATACATTTACCAACCAGGTGATCCTCAAGACAACCGGGACCTGGTCTGTAACAGTTACAGGGACAGTGGATGGCAAAACCGGGTCCCAGACCGGAATCCTGGTCAATCCGGCCGCACTCGATCATTTTACACTGGTTACACAGCACTCACAGGTCGAAACTGCAGGCAGTGATTTCACGGTCACCGCTTCCGCCTATGACCAGTTCAACAACCTTAAGACTGATTACAATGGAGTTTATACGGTAAACTGGACTACAACAGCCACTTCGTCGCCAAACCATACACCCCGGATTATCCCTGCGGGCGGTTCACAGCCTTTTGTGACCGGGACAGCCACGATTGACGGATTCACACTGTTTAATTCCGCTGAAACTCCTACTATCACGTTGCAGGATAATGCCACGGGAAAAACGGGGACAACCCCTCCCATCACGGTGCTGTCCCTCGGCCTGGATAATTTCCTGGTCGTGACCGGCACAAGCCAGGTGTCAGGCATTCCCTTCTCGGTTACGGTTACAGCACATGATATTTATTATAATACGGTGATAACTTACGCTGGTTCCATCCGCTTCAAGTCATCCAACGACGCCCAGGTTTCTTACCCTGCCGGTGTGATATCCATGGCCGGTTTCAACGGCGTAAGGGTCTTTACCAATGGTGTCACGATCGGGGCAAGCGGAGCTTACTGGCTGCGAGCCGCCGACGCAACCTATGCCTTTAAGAGCGGGCAGCAGAATTTTATCGTTGTGGCGCCGGGAGCTTTTGCCCCGGGAACAATCCCGATAGATCCTTCCACAGAATCTTCGGTAATTGTTGATACACATAACCGCATCGCCGGCCAATATGTGCATGTGACGGTCACTCCCCGTGATGCACAGGGTAACCTCTTGTGTTCCTGCCAGGATATCACCGTCCTTCTCGACGGTGTTGCAACTGACCATACCGGGACAATTCATGTTACCAATGTAGGCGATGGCACCTATACGGCTGATGTGATGGTGACCAAAACCACTTCACAGGTCATCAGCGCTGAATTAGGATCCACCCTTTTCACCCAGACACAAACAATCAACGTAACCAATGCACCTGCCAGCTATCTTGCTATCACCGGGAATTCGACCCAGGTTGCCGGCAACAGCCAGGTAATCACAGTTACAGCATATGATGCCTTTAATAACGTTGCTGTCGATTACACAGGGAGTAAATCACTTACGTTTTCAGGTGCTAATCCTTCCCCTACGCCATCCACTAACCCTACTGTGGCAGGCACAAATTTTGGAACACCAGTAAGCATGACATTCACTTTGGGCGTGGCAACAGGGACTATGTACCTTTACAAGGTTGAAACTGCATATATTACTACAACCGACGGCCTCCTTAATGCTGATGCCCACAAGCTGACCGTTAATGTGACCCAGGCACCGACCAGCTATCTTGCAATCACAGGAAGTTCCTCACAAACCGCCGGAACAACCCAGCTCATTACTATTGGAGCTTACGACCAGTATAATAACCTGTCAACGGCATATACCGGAGGTAAAACACTGACTTTCTCGGGTGCCGATCCCTCACCTGCCCCTTCAACCAATCCAACTGTGAACTCAACCGCCTTCGGTTCAGGTACTTCAGTCGTCTTTTCGAACGGCCAGGCCACTGTGCCGATGGCATTATACGATGCGGAAACCGCGAATATCGATGCAGTCGACGGCTCTTACAATGCCGATGCGCATAAACTGAACGTCGTTGTAAGCCAGGCAGCTCCTTACTATCTTGCAATCACAGGCAACTCAACCCAGGTTGCTGGAACTACACAGACGATCACCATTTCTGCCTTCGATGAATGGAACAACCCTGCCACAAATTATACCGGGAATAAATCCCTGACTTTCTCAGGCGCAGGAAATTCACCGGCGCCTCCTTATTATCCTACGGTCAACCTGGTCGATTTCGGGATTACTACTATAATAACTTTTACAGGAGGCCAGGCTACAGCGAGCATGGCGCTCTATAATGTAGAAACTTCCTATATTACAACTACCGACGGGGGTATCACTGCCAATTCGCACAAGCTCGTAGTTAACGTGACTTATTCCACACCGGCTTATCTGAAGATCACAGGCAACAGCACTGAGGTCGCTGGCGATCCCCAAACCATCACAATCACGGCCTATGATGCTTATAACAATGTAGCAACCGGATACAGCGGCAACCATGACCTCACATTCAGCGGAGCCAATGTATCGCCTTCAGGCTCGAACCCCACGGTTGGCGGGATAAACTTCGGCTCCACCACAACCCTGAACTTCACCGGTGGCAGCGTGACGGCCAGCATGACCCTTTATAAGACCGAAACCGCCCTGGTGTCGGCATCAGACGGCAGCATAAATGCAAGTACTCATTACTTGTCGGTAATTGTCAGCAATGCCACACCGAACTACCTGGCCATCACAGGCAGCGGGACACAGACAGCTGGCAGCCCGCAGAATATTGCGGTCACGGCATATGACCTGTACGGGAATATTGCGACATCCTATACCGGGAACAAATCACTTACGTTTACCGGGGCTGGCCTATCACCTTCAGGAATGCATCCTACCGTCCTCGGAACAAACTTTGGCAGCGCAACTACCGTAACATTTTCCTCGGGTTCTGCAACATCTCTTGCCATGTTCCTGTACAAAGCCGAAACCGCTCAAATAACAGCCGCAGACCTTACTATCAATGCCGACCTCCACGAACTGACGGTTGTTGTGAGCAATGCAGCGGCAAACTACCTTGCCATTACCGGATCGGGAACACAAACTGCCGGCACATCCCAGAATATCACGATCACTGCATCTGACATCTATGGAAATACCGCGGTGGATTATAATGGTGATCATACACTTACCTTTTCAGGGGCAAATTCTTCCCCATCAGGATCAAACCCTACAGTGAACAGTACCAACTTCGGGACTGGAACCACGGTCACATTTGCCGCCGGGGTCACATCACCCCTACCCCCTATGTACCTTTATAAAGCCGAAACAGTTGATATCAATGCAAGCGATGCAGTTGCCGGGATAAACGCTTCTGCACACAAACTCCATGTAGTAGTAAGCAATGCCCTGGCTCATTACCTGGCCATTACCGGGTCGGGAACACAAACCGCAGGTTCATCCCAGAATATTACGATCACAGCTTACGACCTTTATGGAAATACGGCTGTGGATTATACTGGGAGCCAAAACTTGGTCTTTTCAGGTGCAAATCCTTCACCTTCCGGCTCTTACCCCACTGTGAACAGCTCGAACTTCGGAAGCATAACTGCAGTCACATTTTCCTCAGGGGTCACATCACCTTTACCCCCCATGTTCCTGTATAGGACCGAAACGGTTGATATCAGCGCAAGCGATGTAAACAACGGGATAAATGCCACTTCACACAAACTCCATGTGGTTGTAAGCAACGCCTCGCCCAATTACCTTGCAGTAACAGGGACAGGAACACAGGTCGCAGGGACCAGCCAGACGATCACCATTACAGCTTATGATACTTACGGCAATGTGGCTACTTCCTATACAGGAAGCCATAACCTTACTTTCAGCGGCGCCAATCCTTCACCTTCCGGCACACATCCCACTGCTAACGCTGTTAATTTCGGAACCCCGAGCAGCCTCACTTTCAGCAGCGGCTCGGTGACCACAGCGATGTATCTTTACAAGGCCGAAACAGCAACGGTTACAACGACCGATGGAAGTCTGAATGCAAACGCCCATTCGCTTTCTGTTATCGTTTACAATGCCACTGCAAACTACTTCGCCATTACCGGCACGGGGACTCAGGTTGCGGGCACATCACAGAACATCACAATCACAGCCTATGACCTGTATGCCAATGTTGCCACAGATTACACCGGAGCTCACACACTCACGTTCTCAGGAGCCAACCCTTCACCGGCGCCTTCATATCATCCCACGGTTGACGGCACTAACTTCGGAACCGGGACTTCAGTGACCTTCTCCCTGGGTATTGCCAGCCTGCAACCAATGGTGCTTTACAAGGTTGAAACGGCATATATTAACGCCACCGAGGGGAGCATCAATGCCAATTCAAATAAACTAACGGTCAACGTGACAGAAGCACCCACGTATTATTTCTCTCTCAACTCCCCGCCCGATATTGTTGCCGGGGGCGATAGGGCAGCTTATACTGTCACACGTCTGGACCATTGGAATAATCCTACTACTACAGGAGCCCAGGTGGTTTATATTTTCACTAATTCAACCGGGGTAAATGCCAGATTTTATAATGCGCTGACCGGTGGTTCAGTGATCACACAGGTCACCATTGCCGGCGGAACTTCATCGGCTAACTTCTGGTACTATGATGAGAAGACCGGCAACTGGACCATCACTGCATCCGACCATAGTCCGGCTGACGGAAGCACCGGCATCATCGACGCTACAGATAATATCACTGTTCTTCCTACTGTCCTGATGAGCTTCAACGTGGCAGGCATTGCTAACCCTGAATGCCTCGGCACCTGGCAGAGCGTGACGGTTACGGCCCTCGACACTTATAATAACATAAAGACCAACTACGGCGGGACTATCACATGGAGCAATACAGATGTGGGTGCAACGAACCCTCCAATATACACCTATGTGCCCGCTGATTATGGGGTACATACATTCACCGATGCTGTTCGCTTCAGCGCTCCGGGTACTTGGTGGCTTACCGCTCTCGACCTGGCCGACCCCTCCAAATACGGAGCACAAGCCAACATCGTTGTTTCCCAGCCGATCACTTCGGTCAATGCAACAGCAACACCTATCACGTGCAGAGGCTCATCCGACGGATTTATCACAACGAGTGTGGTCGGGGGAACTTCTCCTTATGCCTATGTCTGGAGTAACGGCGGTACGACATCTTCCATCTCGGGCTTGTCGGCAGGTATTTATACAGTCACAGTGAACGATGCCGGAGGCTGTTCCCAAACGGCATCTGCAACCGTGCTTGAATCGCCGACCCTTTTAGCTGTAAGTGCAAGCGCTACTCCCATCACCTGCAGGGGAAACCATGACGGGATAGTGACTTCTTCGGTCAGCGGCGGTACTGCCGGCTATACCTATCACTGGAACAACGGGGCAACCACGACTTCAATCTCGGGGCTGTCGGCAGGCACCTATTACGTGACTGTGACCGACGCCTATCTCTGTCAGAAAACAGCCTCCGCAACAGTTCTTGAATCACCAACCCTTCTCGCTGTGAGTGCAAGTGCCACGCCCATCACATGCCTTGGAAGCTATGACGGCATTGTGACAGCATCGGCCAGCGGCGGAACGTCCGGGTATACTTATGCATGGTCAGGCCCCAACAGTTATACCGGTACCGGCAACCCCATCAGCGGTCTGGCATCAGGGACCTATTATGTAACAGTGACCGATGCCTATCTCTGTCAGAAAACAGCCTCCGCAACAGTCCTTGAATCGCCCACCATGCTAACTGTGAGTGCAAACGCTACGCCCATTACCTGCACAGGAAGCCATGACGGTGTTGTGACGGCCTCAGCCGGCGGCGGAACGGCCGGGTATACTTATTCCTGGTCAGGTCCAGGCACATACACAAATACAGGCAATCCTATTACAGGACTGGCCGCAGGCACATATTATGTGACTGTAACCGATGCTTACCTCTGTCAGAAAACCGCTTCGGCAACCGTCCTGGAGTCACAAGTATTACTTGCAGTGAACGCAACCCCCACACCCATCACCTGCAGGGGAGCAAATGATGGTGTTGTCAACGCAAACGTAAGTGGGGGCACCGGGCCATTCTCCTACGCATGGTCAGGACCCGGCAGTTACGTAAATACCGGCAACCCCGTAACAGGGCTTTCAGCTGGAACATATTACGTGACTGTGACGGATGCTTATCTCTGTGCAAAAACTGCCTCGGCAGTAGTCCTTGAGTCCCCGACCCTGCTGTCGGTCAGTGCAACAGCCACACCCATCACTTGTTATGGGTCGCATGATGGCATTGTGACAGCAACAGCCAGCGGCGGAACAGCCGGATATACTTATGCATGGTCTTCACCCAACGGTTATACCGGAACCGGCAACCCCATCACGGGCCTGGAAGCAGGGGTTTATTATGTAACTGTGACGGATGCGTACCAGTGCCAGAAAACCACTTCAGCATTGGTGGAAGAAGCAGAGAGCCTGCTTGCTGTGAGTGCAATTCCTACGCCCATCACCTGTACTGGATCTCATGACGGCGCCGTGGTTGCCAATGCAATGGGAGGTTATGGCGCATACACTTATTACTGGACCGGTCCGGACAATTATTCGTCTACATCTAATCCGATCACCGGACTTTATGCCGGGACGTATTATGTGACTGTGACCGATGCTTTCCATTGTCAGAAAACTGCCTTGGCAACCGTTCTTGAATCAGCGGTTTTACTCTCGGTCACTGCCACACCAACACCAATTACCTGCAGGGGATCGAATGATGGAATAGTAACGGCGAGTGCCGGCGGAGGTACCGGCCCGTTTACCTATTCCTGGTCAGGGCCTGGCACATACACAAATACAGGCAATCCCATTACCGGGCTTTCTGCCGGGACCTATTATGTTACTGTCACTGATTCATACCAATGCCGGAAAACAGCATCAGCGATCGTCCTTGAATCTGAATCCCTTCTTGCCGTAAATGCCATTGCCACCCCCATCACCTGCACTGGCAACCATGATGGAATAGTGACCTCTTCGGCCAGCGGCGGTGCAGGTGGGTATACCTATAACTGGAGCAATGGGGCAACTACAACATCGATCAGCGGGCTGTCGGCAGGAACCTATACTGTGACTGTGACGGATGCTTACCTCTGTCAGAAAACTGCTTCAGCTACCGTGCTTGAATCCCCGCTTTTACTTGCAGTGAGCGCAAGCCCCACACCCATCACCTGCACAGGATCGAATGATGGGGTTGTGACAGCCTCAGTCAGCGGCGGCACCGGCCCGTTTACCTATTCCTGGTCAGGTCCGGACACATACACAAATACTGGCAATCCCATTACAGGGCTGATTGCAGGCACATATTATGTGACTGCAACGGATGCCTATCTTTGCCAGAAAACAGCATCTGCAACTGTCCTTGAATCACAGGTATTACTTGCAGTAAGCGCAACCCCCACACCAATAACCTGCACGGGAGCCAGCGATGGCGTTGTGACAGCCTCGGTCAGTGGCGGCACCGGCCCTTTTACCTATTCCTGGTCAGGTCCAGGCACATACACACAAACAGGTAATCCCATAACAGGGCTGTCTGCTGGCACATATTACGTGACCGTTACGGATGCCTATCTCTGTCATAAAACCGCTTCGGCAACAGTCCTTGAATCACCCGTGTTACTGGCCGTTAGCGCAACACCTACACCCATCACCTGCCACGGAGCCGGTAATGGTATCGTAACCGCATCGGCAAGCGGAGGGACCTCTGATTATACCTATGCATGGTCGGGACCCAATGGGTATACAGCTTCAGGCAATCCCATAACGGGGTTGCAGGCCGGAACTTATACCGTCACGGTAACCGATGCTTATCTTTGCAGCAAAACCGCTTCGGCAGTGGTTCTTGAGCCTGATGTTCTCACCGTTGGCGGCACTGTCACAAGCAATGTCAGATGCTATGGAGGGAATGACGGCGCAATAAATATCACAGTGGGCGGAGGTACTACGAATTATACATACTTCTGGAGTAACAGCGCTACAAGTCAGAACCTTAGCGGTCTCACAGCGGGCAGTTACTACGTCACCGTTACCGACGCCCGCAACTGCACAGCCACAGGCGGCGCCTATACCGTTACACAGCCCGACCTGCTGGTTATAAGCGGAAATATTACCAACGTCATTTGTTACGGCTATAGCACAGGAGCAATAAGTGCGAGCTGTTCGGGAGGTGTTACTCCTTATACTTATCTCTGGAGCAATAATTCCACTGCGACTTCCATCAGCAATCTTTCTGCTGGAAGCTACACGCTTACAGTCACTGACGAGCACAGCTGCACAATGACGAATACGTTTACCGTGACCCAGCCTGCTGCGTGGGGCGTGACCATCGGAGGAGCTGCCATTGCCTGTTGCGGTTCCCAGGGTGGATCATACACTTATACGGCTGATGTTACCGGGACCTATACGAATCCGCTCACTTACCAGTGGTCGGTTACCGGTGGCACCATTCAAAGCGGATCCAATACAGCTTCAATTACAATACAATGGAGCTGTTGCGGTCAGGGGAATATCAGCCTTGTGGTTAATATGCCCAACAATTGCCAGGTCAGCGCTTCAAAGAGTATAACAGTGAACATACCTCCTTCACCTGTCATCACCGGGCCGACCATGGTGGTCAGCGGGGATAACGTAAACTATTGCACAACGCCTGTGCAGGGCCTTACGACCTGGATCGTAACAGGTGGTACGCTCAACTCAGGCCAGGGAACAGATTGCATCAATGTTACCTGGAACCAGTGCAATGTCTGCCCCAACGGTTCGGTAACCGTGATCCAGTCTGCCAATGGCTGTACCGGGTCAACTACCGTAACCGTCACTATTCTGCCGGGCAGCGGCAACCTCACCGGTTACATGCAATATGATAATCCTTATGGAACAGGCCTCAACGGTGTGACTATCACCCTGACCGACCCGTCCACAGGGAATATAGTGGCAACAACAATTACCGGGCCCAATACCCAATCGAACAACCAACCCGGTTACTACAGCTTCCCCAACCTGTCCAACGGATCTTACCACCTGACAGCTTCCTATAACGGGACATGGGGAGGCAATAATGCCACGGATGCTCTTATCGTGCAGCTTAAAATCATAGGCTTATACCCATTACAGTACCTGAGGCTCAATGCGGCTGACGTAAATGCCAGCGGAACTCTCACAGGGCTCGATGCACTATATATTAAGCTGCGTACGGTAGGCGAGATCAATTCCTATCCTGCCGGCGACTGGGTCTTTACCGACACGACGTTCACGCTGGCAGTACCTGCAGAGGTTGACCTCAAGGGCCTTTGCGTGGGTGATGTCAACGGCTCCTTTATCCCGGACGGCAATAAAGATGGTTCGTTCCTGGATGTCGTCAGCGATAATGTGGAAACAGTGCCTGTTAACAAACCGTTCACATACACTGTGCTGAGCAACTCTCAGGCCGACCTCGGCGCCATGACGCTATTCATGAATTATGACCCGTCAAAGTTCATGGTCATGAACCTCCAGAATGCTTCAGAAAGCATGAAATACAAGATAGAAGCAGGAAGGATCGCAATTGCATGGTCCGATACGCATCCTCTGGATGTAAAACGGCTTGACACTCTGGTAAGCATCCAGATGAAGGCACTGAGTCCCATCGACGAACCTGCCGACATCTTTAGTCTCGGAACAGGAGGCGAGTTTGCCGATATCCGTGCAAACAGGTACGACAACTTCACCCTTAATATGCCAAAGGTCATCACGAGCAAGGATAACAATGCGTTTTATATCATGAATTTCCCGAACCCGTTCAACAACAGCACTGAAATCATTTATTCAATACCAGAACAGGCTGATGTTAAACTGGTTATTACCAATATTCTGGGAGATGTTATCAAAATCGTGACCGATGGGCACCAGGATGCAGGGAACTACCATTATATCATCAACGCTGCCGAATGTCACATGCAAGCTGGGACCTACATCTACAAAATCATTGTCAACGGGAACTCTGCTACCTATACGAAAGTAAACAAGATGGTCTTTACTTACTGATAATCTGACCAAACAAAAAGGGGAAGCCTGAAGTCCGGGCTTCCCCTTTTTGTTTAATTTCAGCCGGTATCATCCCGGAAGCAAGGTGGTTGCATCCTGGGAGCACGGTATAGGAAAAGAATCAGCAGGACATTAAAAATATAAAGGATGGAACCTGAAAGTCCCCAGTGTATTGTATTCAAGCGCAGGTGCCGGAATTTTGATAAAGCTCAATACCGTAAATACTCCTTTCAGGAATTTCGATTTTGTGCGGATGCGTGTTAAATCCACATCCAGCGAAAGATAAAATTTCCTGTATCGTGTAAAAGACGGTATTGGTTTCCCATTTATTTCAGATGGGTTTTCAACCGCGCCTGTCATCCCTTCAGCTCCATAACCTGCAGCTATATTGATCCATTTAGGAAACTTTGAGGATTTGGGGAGAAAAGAATAAATATTTCCTGAAATCCAGTATGAATGTCCATTATAATCTTTAATAAGCCACTGGACGAAGTTCGGGCCAAGGTCATCCGGATTATACTGGGCATACTTTGTCGGATGAAAGGAATACTTCAGATTAAACCTCTGCTCGTGCCATCCTAATTGCTGGGAAACGAAAATTATGCAGCCAAGCGTATTTGCTGTCAGGTCGCCTGGTGAAAACCCCCATTCCTTTGAAAATCCATCCAGGATTTCGATATTCAGCATGTAGGCCAGACCAAGCAAACCACCGAACCATGCGGCTTTGTTTTCGCTTACACCGCACCAACGGTAAGATTCATAACCGATCCTGCTTATATAATAAGCTGTTGTGGCATGCCCGCATTTGTCCATCTGCTGCCATTCGTTGTTGTCATTGAAAAAATGAAAAGAGGATTGTGGATAATTCTTGTACCATGCGAAATAAAGTCCGCCCAGGGATCCAAAGTATATCGCACCCTGGACGCTCAACACACCAATCAACCTGCCGGTGTGCAAACTATCATGTTTTTGAATGTCAGAATATTGTGCAGGAATAGCTGGATCTGATATTATCGAATCGGGGTGTTGTGAAAAGGCCGGCAAAGATACCTGGGAGATTAATATCGCAGTTATGATGTTACTGATAGTGCAGAGATTAATGATCAGCCTGGTTTTGAATTTCATAAATTTTCTTCTTTCGTAATTGCATTTTTGCATATTCAAGGTTTGTACGAGCCGCTGTAAACCCCTGGTCAATCCTGATCATGGCAAAAATAAATGAAAATATGGCAGGCAAAATTCAGGTTCCCGGATTGAATGCAGTAACATTCCTAAATTTAATAAAATCTTCACAACCATATCCAGTGTTGTCGACTCTGATGTAATCTGTTTTTTTCGCAAGGGACAACCCCGGAGAATAATACATGTCATATATTTGAAAAAATTATATAGAATTATCGCAGGGCCTTTCAACACAATCATCATATCATAACCTTATTTTTAACAAATCACAGTTTACGGTTAAAATTCATCCTGTGAAAAAAAATCTATTGCTTTTAATTACCGCACTGAGTTTTCTGGTCATGAATACCCTCTCTGCCCTTACGGTGACCATCAGTGGCACAGTTACAACAACCAGCGGTGGCAACCCCATCCCCAACCATGGCGTTTCCATCCAGGACAGCGCATCAGCTTCCTTTATCTATTTTAATACCGTAATGACCGATGCAAATGGGCATTACAGTGTGACAATTACCAATGTTCCGGCGGGAACTTATTTCATCGTCAGCACACTCGACTGTAATTCCTATTACCAAGCCGACCTGGTCAACGGTAACAACTCCCCTATCACCGTTAATTTCCAGATTTGTGGAGGTACGCCTCCAAATCATACAGTTACCGTCTCGGGCACCGTGACCAATACGTCCGACGGAAGCCCGGTCCCGAACCAGAAGGTGGAAATCCAGGACACCATGAGCGGTTCATACTATTATTATAATTCAATGTATACCGACAATAGCGGTAATTATACGTTCACCATCCAGAATGTCCCGCCCAATGCATGGTTCTGGGTCTGGACATCTGATTGCAATAATGTGTTGCATTCTGATATAGTAAACAGCGACGAGGGCTATTGCGGAGGAAACAATTTCCAGATCTGTACATCGTCGCCGCCACCCACCCTGACCGTGAGCATCAGTGGTACGGTAACGGACATTGCAAACGGGAACCCCATTCCGAATCATTCCGTATACATTCAGGCCGACAGCAGCTCGGGCGGCTTTACTTATTACACCCAGGTGACTACGAATTCTTCTGGTTTTTATTCGGTTTCTATTCCGAACGTACCCCAGAACACCACGTTTAATGTTTATACATACGACTGTAATTATACGATCCATCAACAGGATGTCAACGGTGACAACAGCCCGATCACGGTTAATTTCCAGATATGTTCCGGGAACCCTTCGTATTATTTGTTGTACGGGCAGGTTTTTGCCGGCTCTGCTTTGCTGGATAAGGGAAAAGTTGACCTGATCAGGATTGATTCATTGAATAATGCCACTATAATCGCTACTTGGTATATCCAGGATACGGCGCCGGGGAATTATGAATTCTTTAATGTACTTGCAGGAAATTATTACCTTAAAGCAACGCCTTCTGATTCATCCGTCTTTTTCAATCAGTATGCGCCCACTTACTACGATACAACACTGTACTGGACCAACGCCATCCTGATCAATTTCCAGAATCAGACATACTGCAACATCCACTTGGTTCCGCTCACCCCACAATCACCCGGGAATGGCAGCATAAGCGGAAGCATACAGCAGAATGTAAAGACCAGCATGCCGCTTGCCGGGGCCGAGGTCCTGCTGCTTAACCAGTCCAGCCAGCCCCTTGCCTATACCTGGACTGATGCCAACGGGGACTATTCATTTCAGAACCTTGCGTTTGCCACATATATAATCTATCCTGAAATCACGAAGGTCACCACGATACCATCCACGGTCACCCTGGATGCTGACCATCCTGCGGCCATAGCGAACTTCATTTTAGAGGATGGCATGATAATCACCGGCATTAAAGAAAATCCGGGCATGGACTTAAGCAGTGTTTCCAACATTTTCCCCGACCCGGTGATCGAGAAAGCCAACGTGACCGTCAATTCCGTTATGGAACTGCCGGTTCAACTGACATTATTCAACTCTGCCGGCAGAATAGTCAGCGGGATGCCATATCTCCTGCAAAAAGGGTTGAACACTATAACATTAACAATTACAGGGTTCCCTGATGGTTGCTACCAGTTATTGATCAAAAGCAATGAAGGTTCAGCTGTAAGAAAACTAATTATCAGGAATTAATTAAGGAAAACTTCTCCTCATAACCTGCCCTGATTTCTTTCGGGCAGGTTTTTTTTTGAAGAAACCGGAGATTGTCAACACTCCAGGACATTCGTAATTGTCGCGGACATGATGATTCTCTTTCTCATGCTGTTAAATTGCATTATTTTTCTGCTGGAAAAGCCCTAACCTCTGATCACCTCCTGCCGGCTATGCGTAATCAGAGTATTGGCCTGATGTGATTAATAGTTCGAAACAACTTATCTTAGAATTTATCTAAGATAACTTACAACCTGAATAAAATTGCAACAACTATCCTGCTTTCCGATTTTACAAGGTCGGGTCTCCAGTTTGGATCCAGGGTGGAAGTTGAAAAACCTGTCTGGGAAGTTACACCGCCGGCACCCGCAAAATATGGGACACTGGATTCCCGATGGACAAGTTCAATACGGAAAGTAATACTTTGGTTAGGCATAAAATCCAGATTGGTTGAGCAATCCCAGCCAACGAACTGATCTCCGGGATTTGCGCTGAATGGAAACAACCCTTCTGTTTTTGTCGGATCATTTGGATTGGGCAACGGGCTTGCCTGGCCTGTAGGATATAACACAAGGTATCGGCCAGGATTGGTCATAATACCTCCACCAATGGTCCAGGCAAACTTGTTTTTATAGAACCATAAACGGTTATAAAACATCCCGCTTAAAAAGTACTGTGCAGGACCCTGAATACTATCACCGTTTTTAAAACCGTTTACACCGCCTCCTGTTTCAAAGCCGATATCTCCTGTCAATGAGAAAGCCATCATGCTGACCCCCTTAGAGCCAGGATGATTCAAATACCTAAACAGTAAACTATTGTCAGAATGGAAGCGTTTTCTTTGAGGTATCCCGCCGCAATCCGTTCCAAAATAGTCATTGGTCAGCAGTTTAAAATTACTGTTGGGCATCCATGTGATGTTTCCTCCAAAGCCAGGCATACTATTGAACGCACCATAGCTCTGCCAGCCATTAATAAGCCAAACCTCAATCTTTAAATTCCTGTTTGGGAAGATTTGCATGCGGATCCCATTAAAAAACCATGGTGTGTTATCAGAAGTATACGAAGCCTGGTATTCCCAGTTTTCACACTGATAATAGGAATTCAAACCGATGTATGACATGAACAAGCCTGCGTCAACATTAATTCCGTACCATTGATTGAAATGATACCCGGCATATGCTTCACTAATGTACCGATAGACATCAGCCAACTGGTACTGCCCTCTGTATGGGCTTAGATCGTTACGTGGAACCACAATGGATCTTGTCCCGAACTGTGTCATAAACCTTGCCCTTGCTCCTTTAAAACTAAAGTCACCTCCGAAATGCAGACCCGACAGTTGAATTTCATTATCCCTGGCTAAGGCAGTTGATCCTACGACGGTATTATCGTTTGGATTATTGAAGGAATGAGTATAATTGACATCCAGCATGATACTCGGTGTAAAATATTTCCAATGTTGAAAGACCGATGAATCCCGGCGGTCGCTTCCGTTTTGCCAGGTCTGGTCTATTCCATCGAAAGCAGTTCTTTCAGGATTGATATTTTGCTGCCCAAAAAGACTTAGGCTAATTCCTGTCATTATTAAAAATAGAACATTTACTTTCATACTCGTTTATTTTATTATGTTTTTCTTCTGATTCAAGTTTGCTTTCCTCATAAACCCGGTTGAGAAAGTAAGTTTTATTAATGCTATCGTACGCAGTCAATTCGTCATCAAAGTGGAAATAGACATCGAGCAATTCATCAAAATGAACATCTTTGCCGTTTGCTGCTTTCAAATTCCATTTATTAAGCGGATATATCGGTGAAGCAGCCGTTTCACTGAAATAGTAATTTGTGACCAGACTTCTGTTTCTTGGAGGTCCGACTTCGGAAGTTCTGCGGTACAGGAGAATCTTTTCTGAAGGATTCATGATTTCAAAGACAGCTTTTTTATAAAACCGAAAGTATATCCCTTTTTTATCGCAATAGCCATAGATGGAATCTTTTAAAAGAGTTATCACAGAGTCTCCGATAACTACTTTTACTGAAGTAGTGCTGAAAAACTCATTTATATGGAGCTGATATTTTTCACCGGGACTGTCATTGGCAAAGGATATTTTTCGGTTTATAAAGTCATTAGCCGATAAATAAACGCCTTCCCTGGTATTTTGGGCAGTGATTTCCGATTGAAAACTGAATAAAATCAGTGATAGAAATATTAAAGACCTTTTCATAATTCAATGATGTATCAATCATAATACAAAGATAATCAGAGAATTATAAGAAATTCATCAAAAACCGTATGAGATTTATAAAAAAAATATCAGGAAAATTTGTCGGGGACGGAAAAGGTTAACCAATAAAACCCACTATAAATTTCTTTGAAAGTTCTTGTTGAAATAACTGTTAAATCTGTTTCTGAAGGTCTTTATCCACAAATCCAGCCATCAATTACCAGCATTATCAACTGCTTACCGGGAAAAATCAAATCTTTAAAAATTACATCTTATAAATTTTCCATATAATATAAGCAAATGGGATTGATACAAAACCTAAAAATGACTTTTTACTGCTTGAAGAAAATGGTGCAGAATTAGTACCCATATTCATTGATTTCAGGTTGCCGTTAAGTGCCGCTAAATCAGTATATTTTATTGCTGGGTGAGTATATCTTTTTCTGTTTTGGGTCTTGTCCTTATAGTTGATTGCTTTTTTCGGGCAAAACTGGATACATGCCATACATTGTTCACAATGATGCTTAAAGTAAGGGTGTCCTACCTCGTCCACATCAATGTTACCAACTGGACAAACTTTTTCGCAAATTCCACATTTTGTGCAATCATCTGAAACACTGTAATACTTATCCATTGCAGGCACGAACTTGATTAATGATCGATAGGCAATCTCTTGAAAGGGTTCTATGGGAGCTACTTTATTAGTCTTCCTATTTTTTATGTCCTGAAGAATTGGCTCAAAATCAATTTCCGATTGTTTGGTCTCTTCAGCGATTGTATCCCTCATGTCATAAGAAATGACATAATTTGAGAACATATCAAGTGCCTTGGCATAATGTATGCGTATTCCCTTTCTCTTCAGTAATTTCTTGATGTGGAATAGAGCGTTGCCATCATATTTTCCCATCGTTGTTATCGAGTAATAATAAGCATTCTTGTTGTGTTCCAAGTTGAGATGTCTTATATATTCTTCAACTTTTCTTGGTATTCCCCGATAATAAGTGGGAAAAACAAAACCGATGGTTTCATATCCCCCCTCCAAGTCAAAACGATGGTCACTCCCCATTGAAATAATTTCGCAATTACTCAATGCTGCTGCGATGTCTTTTGCTACTTTTAAACTGTTTCCAGTTCCACTAAAAACGTAAACGATGTTTTTATTCATTTCATTTTCTTATTAGTATAAAAGAACTTAGTCTCGCATTCAAGTGTAGTTTTGAAGCGGCTTTTTGTGAGATTTTGGACAAAGACTTGCAATCAAATTTTAATGGAAATTTTTACCCGTTCCGGCTGATCTGATGCAGAAGGTCCAGGTCTTTGATTTTAACCATCCTTTCTTCCAATGAAAGGATGCCGTCTTCTTTCAGCTTCAATAGTACCCTGGTTGCACTTTCTCTTGATATTCCTATCAAATCGGCTAGTTCCTGCCTTGTGAATGGGATCTCAAATTCCAGATTCTCGTATATTATCCGTGAAAAATAAAGCATTGCATCGGCAACTTTTCCATAAGTCTTTTTTTGTGACTGGCTCATAAACCTATGGAAATTATTCAGGCTGTCACGTGAAACAGAAACAAGTATTTCATAAGCAAACTCACCGTTCTCTTTGATCAGTTTTTTAAATATTGCAATATCAATATAACAGACTTTGATATCCTCCAGGGCAGCATAGGAATAATGGTTGACCTTGTCACCAAAAAGTGATGGCAATCCCAGGTAACTGTACTTTTTTACAATCTGCAATATTTGTTCTTTTTCGTTGGATGCCTTTACATACTCCTTTACTAATCCGGATTTAAGGTAAATAATATTAGAGTTTAGCGAGCCTTCATGAATAATAATATCACCCTTTTTAAATTCGGCTTCCCTGCTGTTTTCATTTACCTGGTCTAGTTCAGCCGGCGCGAGGACTGCGGCCGCACAGGATTTTTCTTTACAATCACGGCAATGGGTTTTAAATGGGAGTGGGTCAGGGAACATCATCAAAACTGATTATTTAGTTTAAATTTTGCCCACAAAGTTGCGGAAATTTTCACTATCATAATGTGAATTTAATCACATTTCTTTATGTTTTTAAACAATTGAATATATAAGTATGATCACTGTTATATACGGCTAAATGCTTATCTATTCGTAATCAGTATCACGTGTACTTATTCTCAAACTGCACATGGTATTGGTAATTTTGACCGCATGATTTCAGAGTTCCGTTGATTTGAATACACCGCGGGAATCTGAGTAAAGACAATATCTATGAAAGCAGCTATTCCAACCAATGACGGATTAATTATGTCATCTTCCTTCGAAGATGCAAAGGGGTTTCTCATATTGAATATTGAGTTAGGTAAAGTTATAAAGGAAGAGATGATAGGGAGCAAACCGGGGAGAAATTCAACAGCCGGCAATGTTTTTGATCTGTTAAAAGATTGCAATGCGATTCTTACGGGTAGTATCACTGATGCTTCGAAATCAATTCTTGAAAAAAAGAACATTTCAATTATAGTCAGCCATGATAGTATCATCACCAACGTCATCATGAATTACCTGGAACATGAAGTCGGAAAAATAGCAGACACCTGTTGTTGTCCGTGATGATATAACCTTAATATGAACCTGGAATCCTACTTCAAACCATTTCGCTTTAATACCATTGGTAACGAGCACAAGTACGTTACCCGGTATGGCCTGCAAAAGATGGTTTATGCCGACTGGATAGCCAGCGGACGTTTATACCGGCCAATAGAAAATATTATTACTGACCGGATAGGCCCTTTTGTTGGCAATACTCATACCGAGACCTGCGAAAACGGTAAACTTATGACCATTGCATACCATAAAGCTCATCAAGACATCAAGGAACATGTTAATGCAGGTCAAAAAGACGTAATTATCACGACCGGTTTTGGAATGACCGGTGCAGTTGTCAAATTCCAGAGAATACTGGGATTGAAACAATGCAATGTATTTTCAGACGGAAAATGCCTTAAAGATCAGGAACGGCCTGTTGTTTTCATTACCCATATGGAACATCACTCAAATCAAACATCCTGGTACGAGACATTCGCTGAAGTAGTAGTGATCAAACCAGGAAAGGATCTTTTATTTGACATCAACCACCTTGAGGATGCATTGAAATTATACGGCAAAGACAGGAAGCTCATTGGCTCTTTCACAGCCTGTTCAAATGTGACTGGTGTACGAACTCCAATTCATGAAATGGCTGCACTAATGCATAAATACGGTGGAAAAGTGTTCGTCGATTACGCTGCCTCAGCTCCCTATGAAGAGATCAATATGCATCCCGGAGATCCAATGCAGGACCTTGATGCCGTGTATTTTTCACCACATAAATTTCTTGGTGGCCCGGGTTCATCTGGCGTTCTGATTTTCAATTCTGACTTATACAATAACAAAGTTCCTGATCAACCAGGAGGAGGCACTGTGGATTGGACTAACCCATGGGGTGAATATAAATTCATAGATGACATAGAATTAAGGGAAGACGGAGGTACACCGGGCTTCCTTCAGGCCATAAGGGCAGCTCTTAGTATGGATCTGAAAACCAAAATGGGGGTTCCCAATATTCACGAACGTGAAAAACAATTGCTGAATATTGCTTTCCGTGAACTGGCATTTGTGCCTGGACTGCATATACTTGCCGACAACGTAACCGACCGGCTGGGAGTGATTTCATTTTACATTGATTCTATTCATTATAACCTGGTTGTTTCCCTATTAAGCGACCGCTTCGGGATACAAGTAAGAGGCGGATGTGCGTGTGCCGGAACATATGGGCATTATCTCCTGGATGTGAGCTATGAGAAATCTCAAAAAATAACGAACAGTATTTCCAGCGGTGATTTGTCTGAAAAACCAGGATGGGTAAGGCTTTCCCTGCATCCAACCATAACAGACCAGGAGGTGGTTTTTATAGCAGATGCATTGCGGCAGATCTCAAATAATCACAATAAATGGAGCAGGGATTATAAATACAACAAACACACTAATGAATTCCGACTAATACATGAACAGAATGGAGGCGAGGATATTAATGCATGGTTAACTCTAGAATAATTTACTATGGCTCCCATGGTCAGGGTATTATGGCAGGAAACCGGACTTAAACTCCGCGAGATCTATGAGCTTTTCCCGTTAGGACCGGCAAGGGGTGCATGCCGGGTGGCAGGACAGCCTAAACCCGACGGTTGTGTATAAACCGTAAGGAACATGACCTGGTATACCTTGTTTTTTTTGATTGCCCTCCTGGTTTGTATGGCCAGTCTTACCTTTCACCTGGTACTTCTTATAAAATCAGGAAACACTACTGATTATGCACCTACATCGGGAAGCATTAAAGCCGGAATTCAATACTCCTTCACCGGGGCCATGAGCCCGCTAAAAAAAGAATCTGCCTTCCTGCATCTTCCAACCTATACAGCAGGAATTATCTATCACATTGGAACATTTATTTCGGTCTTTCTGATTTTTATTTTGTGGGCGGATGTGATCTTCCCTCCTGCCCTGTCATGGGGTCTTGCCTCATTCATGCTGGTATCTGCTCTTTGCGGTATTGGTATCCTGTTCAAAAGAATGATAAAAAAAGGGCTGAGGGAACTCTCAAACCCCGATGATTATATTTCAAACGTTCTTGTTACTGTTTTTCAGATACTGACTGGACTTACACTGCTGTTTGCATTCTCAAAATTTGCACATGCGTTTTATCGTCCTTTAGCATTGTTCTTTCAGTATAGGAACCAGGCATAGAAATCTGGAACGGTGAGAAACTCGAGGACTTCAACGGCCTGGTCGATGATATCTGTGGTATTGGTACCTATATCGAGTCTTCGCAAACAGCGGATATTCATATGTTTATTTGATATCGGTCCGGCCGGTTACCGATATTCTGCCTGTTTTTTTTCATACTTCGTTTTTGGTGCAGCACATATGAAGGCATCAGATTGATTATCTTTGTGTCATGACTGCCAATACAAAACCGGTATTTAATAAACGTATCTTCTGGGATGTGAATTTTGAGGCCCTTGATTACAACCTCAGGGCCAATTTTGTGATCGAGAGGGTATTTGAGAGGGGCGATGTGGAAGATATCAGGCAATGCAGGAGATATTATGGGGATGAGAAGGTGACAGAAGCCTTATTGAAAGCAAAATACCTGCCTGAGCACAGGATACATCTGGCGAGTGCGGTAATAGACAAACCAATGAGTGAATTCCGATGTTACATACTGAGACAGTTGAACCCGGGACTTTTTCCTTACTGAAAAAGCTGATGGAACTCCCATCGTTAAAACCGTTTTCCCTGGTCGGAGGAACAGCTCTCGCTTTGAGGTATGGCCACCGAAGCTCGGTTGATCTGGATTTATTTTCCCATGAAAAGTTTGATCATCTTCCGATCGAAAATGAGCTTAGACATGTCTTTGGCAATGATTTTTTTTATGAGTCTGGTCATAAGCAGTTTGGCATTTTCTGCTATATCAGGAAGATAAAGGTTGATATCGTTTATTTCCCTCATCTGCCTATTGCTGATTATAAAGAACAAGACGGAATAAGAATATATTCAAGTGAAGATATTGGCGCGATGAAAATCCAGGCCATGCTCGGAAGGGGAAGAAAGAAAGATTTCTGGGATTTATTTGAATTATTAAAACACTATTCATTAGAACAACTCATAGTATCTCATCAAAAGAAATATCCCAGCCAGATGCTTGCAATCAGCATTCCAAATGCAATAACTTACTTTGTTGATGCAGAGGAATCCGAAACACCGGTAAGTTTCAAAAAGCAAACCTGGGAAGGAGTTAAAAAGGGGATTTCGAAGGCAGTAAGGGATTACCTCAGCTAAACCGGATTATTCCTATTACTCTCATAGTATTCATATCCTGATCTCCTTGCAGGTCTTATATCCTGAGACAGTTGAACCCGAGACTTTTCCCTTATTGAAAAGGTTAATGGATCTGCCATCACTGAAATCCTTTCCACTGGTTGGCGGGACTGAATTGGCTCTTCGATATGGTCACCGCAGCTCGGTTGATCTTGATATGTTCTATCACGAGAAATTTGATCAACTTCAGGTTGTCCAGGATCGGGAATCAGAATTCGCAGATAAAATTGTGTACAAACAGGTACATACCTACTTTGGCATATTCTGGTTTGGACAATCTCTTTTCCTCTTATTTTTACAGGCTGAACAAACCTATTGGAATGTATTACAACTCCTGGTACTACCCTCGTAAAAAAGTAAAGAAAAAAGCGCACCAACCCACTCAGAGAGTAAAATACGGTCAAACCTGGTGGGGAGAACAATGGCTGAATGCCCTTTCAAAGATCGACTTCGAAAACCGTCTCCCAAGAGGCCGGGCTTATGCAAGCAATGGCTCCGTTCTTGAAACAAAGATCAAAGGGAACAACATCAGGGCAAGGGTTGAGGGAAGTATGCCCAAACCATACAATATTGATATTTCTGTGCCTCTGTTCGGGGAAAAGGAAAAATTGAACATGGTAGATGTGATCCGGAAAGATCCATTTATTCTGTCCAAATTGCTGAATCGTGAGTTGCCCCAGGAATTGAACCGTCTTACTCTTGATCAGGGGATAAGACTGTTTCCATCATCCTGGAAGGATTTTTCGATGAAATGTTCATGTCCCGACTGGGTTGTTCCCTGTAAGCACCTGGCAGCGGTCATCTATGTGATTTCCCGCGAAATCGATGCAAATCCGTTCCTGGTACTGAAACTCCATGGCTTGGATCTGCTGGAGGAACTGAAGGATAATGAAACCGGGATTGCTCCCCATGTTGAAGAACCGATACCAACGGTAGAATCCATGATGGTTGAGGAGCCCCCTGTGGCTGATATGAAACCCGACTTCAGCGAGGTGGCCTTACCCGATTTTTCAAAAATCCCGGCCGGTGGAAATACCATTCTTTCACTTTTACCCTCCTCTCCCCTGTTTTACAACAAGGATTTCAGGGGAATTCTACAGTCGGCTTATAAAAACCTGGCGTATGGCCTTCGTAAATATGCTCCTGACGGCTTGATCACTCGCTTAATTGGGCTGGCCGAAAAATTAAGCTTATTCGACGATACCATGATATTGCTGAATGATGATCTTTCGGCGGATGGCGTGGTGTTCACGGTCGAAGAGGAGGATGATCAGGAATTCAGGATACCATTTGCCGACCTGGTGGCATTACTCGAAGGACTGGACCCTGTGCTGCTTGCAAACAGCAATGTGGCTTTGCGGGGGATTGAGGTCCACCGGCAGTTTGCCTCGGCGCTTGCCGTCAGCGGCTCCATCATGCCTCAACTGATGACCAACAAAGCAGGTGAAATGCTGATCCGCTGGATCCCCGCCGTGAACGATTCTGTATTGCAAAACCTCACCATGCAGGTTCAGTCTTATGCGAACCCCGCAACAGTATGGATCTGGAGTTCTGTGAACAAGAAAAAGGAGAAGTATTTTCCCTTAAATTCCGTTGAGAACTCGATGGAGATCACTGCTCTGTTCCTCAGATACTATATGAATCTCTTCTGGAAGCCAGGCACTGTAAAGGAAAAGGATGGAAATAAAATTCCTGAGATGTTCTTTCAGCAGAAACCGGTAAGATTCACTGAACTCACCGGGAAGCATATACCCAATATCATTCAGCTATGGCTCAAACGCCTGTATCTTGGTAAAAAAACATGGGGGCCCTTGCTGCATGTGGCTGAACAAAAGGGATGGTTTCACATCGACTTCCATGTGATCAACCGGGATACCCCTCTCGAACTTCCGGTTCCTCTGCATGATTTTGTTTCAAAGAAAGAATATGCTGCCGTGAGGTATGATGTTCTTCGTGACCTCACAGGCCTGTCGGACCTTTTTCCTGATATCGGTCGCTACATCCAATCCCAGGGGAAAAAGTCTATTCAGTTCGACAGCAATAAATTCGTGGATGTGTTTGTGAGGATCATCCCGATGTTAAGGATCCTCGGCATTGAAACAAGCATGCCAAAAGCCCTGCAAAAGCTGTTATCACCCAGTCCTTCACTTAGGATAACGACCGGTTCCAAAGGCAAAAACCCTTCGTTTGTAAATCTCGGTCAGTTACTTGGGTTTGAGTACCAGGTTGCTCTGGGTGATACCCTTATTTCAGTTTCTGAATTCAGAAAACTTGTGGAAAGGCTCACCGGCATTGTAAAGATCAGGGAGCAATATGTATTGATCTCTAATGACAACTTGGAAAAGATATTCGAACAGCTTGATAAACCAATTAAACTCAATTCCCAGGAACTTCTGAAATCGGTGCTTTCTGAGGAGTTTCATGGTGCAAAAGTCGAATTGACGCCTGCTGTGAGAAAGCTTATATCCGGGATGACCTCATCGGCCAACATCAAATTACCTGAAAATCTTACGGCAACGCTTCGGCCATACCAGCTTGCCGGATTCCGGTGGATGGTAAGAAATTCTTCCATCGGCTTTGGAAGTCTCATTGCCGATGATATGGGCCTGGGTAAAACGGTACAAGTCATTGCAGCCCTGCTGAAATTCAAAGAGGAGGGGAAACTGGAGAAAGAAAAGGCACTTGTAATTGTCCCCACGACCCTTCTAACCAATTGGGAAAAGGAAATTGAGAAGTTTGCTCCTTCACTCAGGGCCATGGTATATCATGGCACGGCACGCAAACTTGACATGAAGCAATACGATTTGCTTATTACCACCTATGGTATGGTTCGGAGTGATCTGTTAAAATTAAAGGCGATGAAATGGTGGCTTTTAGTGATTGACGAAGCCCAGAATATCAAGAATTCAAATACCGATCAGACCAAAGCTGTAAAAAGTCTGAAAAGTGATTTCCGGATTGCAATGAGCGGAACTCCGGTTGAGAACCGACTATCAGAATACCGCAGTATCATGGATTTTGTAAACCCCGGCTACCTCGGATCGGAAAAGGCGTTTGAAGAGGAATTCTCAAGACCCATACAGTTGAATCATGACCAGGCAAAAGTGGCTCTGTTCCGCAAAATCACGGCCCCATTCATCCTTCGCCGCCTGAAGACTGATAAATCAATTATTTCGGATCTTCCCGAAAAGATTGAAAACAACCATTATTGCACTCTCACTAAGGAACAAGCTGCCATTTATCAGAATATAGTCAACAATACTCTTGAAGAGATTGAACAGCTCGATGGCATTCAGAGGCGCGGTACGGTTCTGAAAATGATCACGGCACTGAAACAAATTTGCAACCATCCCGACAATTTTTTAAAGAAAGGAAAGGCTGATCCGGCCCAATCGGGAAAATCCCTGATGCTCTTTGACCTGCTTGAACAGATCCATGATGCAGGCGAAAAAACCCTCATTTTTACCCAGTACAAAGAAATGGGCGACATTCTGGTAAAGATGACTGAGAAGCAGTTTGGTATGGTCCCTCTCTTTCTACACGGGGGTTCGACACGTATACAACGCGATGCCATCGTGGAGGAATTTCAGAACCGCCGCAACAAATGGATATTTATCCTTTCCCTGAAGGCAGGTGGAACAGGACTAAACCTCACTGCGGCGAGCCATGTGGTGCATCACGACCTGTGGTGGAACCCGGCCGTGGAGGCTCAGGCCACCGACCGTGCATACCGCATCGGACAAACCAAAAACGTGATGGTCAACCGGCTGATCACCCGGGGCACTTTTGAGGAAAAGATAGACGATATGCTGAAAAGCAAGAAAAACCTTGCAAACCTCACGGTTGCTTCCGGTGAAAAATGGATTGGCGAACTGTCGAACAAGGAGCTAAAGGAGATTTTTATGCTGACAGGCAGTTAGGATATCAGATCTTGACAAAACGGATCATCTGACCGCCTTCCGCAGGTTTTGGTTGACCATCTTATACTATTAACAATCAATTAAATGAGATGGTCGGGCTGTTCCGGAGAAAGCTGGTCAAATTGAACGTTCTTTCCACATAATAAAGATATCCCGATCAAAGGAGAAGGTGTGTGATGAAAAAAAACCCGCCCTGCTTTAAAAATTTGAAAAAGCCAATGAAAACCCTGTAAACTCGAAGTTTACAGGGTTTTCAGATCAGCCCCACAAATTCGCCCATTTCATGGGGAAGGGGTTCAATATCGTTTAGTTATAGTTTACAGTTACAGTAAACGGGGTAACTGAAGTATAAGTACCGGCTACCTGGGATGCGCCAACATTCAGTGTAGCGCCAACATTAAGGGTCTGTGAGCCAGTTCCGCTCAATGTTCCTGTAGTGGCCGGGTTACTGGTGAAAGTAGACACGGTCATAGTATTGGCACCGCTGGTAATGGTTGTCGGAGACGCAGGAAGCGTTATAGAATATGTATAGTTATTTGCACCTGTAACATTGAATGAGGCAGCAGTTACAGTTCCCGTTGTTGCCGGAAGAGTTACTCCGCCTGTCAGAGTGCGGGTTCCTGCAGGGGTCATAATTACAGTACCTGCAGCTGTACTGACGGCCACATTGCCAAAATTCATGTCGACTGTCTTGCTTATGGCGATCGGTGTTACAATAGTAGCCGATGCGCTGGCCGTTGCCGAAACCTGTGCAAAAGTACTGATGGAAATTCCGAGAAGTAACATGGCGAGGGCGATGATTCTGATCTGTGTTTTCA
>Ga0182027_10002807_pt1 | contig 27979 bp, 19 predicted proteins | sample 712E1DmetaG_FD_121300 | JGI IMG/M metagenome (GOLD analysis project Ga0182027, IMG submission 121300) | Permafrost microbial communities from Stordalen Mire, Sweden - 712E1D metaG (Illumina Assembly) | ecosystem: Environmental > Terrestrial > Soil > Wetlands > Permafrost | place: Sweden...
AATAGTAAAGGTATAAGGAGTTCCCGGGACATTAGTGCAATAATCCGGAGCGATATTCGTGGCTCCGCCAAGAGAAGACCAATCTCCGTCGGGATATCCTCCGGAGGAATTAGTATTATATTTTATATCCACGTTGCCTACGGCTCCAACTACATTCCAGGTAATCGTTCCGGTAAGAGTAACATTATAGACCTGATTGGTCAGAGGCGCGGTAACATTTATTTTACCCTTGACGCCGAAGTTGCCGGTCTTGCTGAAAACCGCGGTGTCTTCAATACCGCCTTCAACCCTGACCAGTTTCAGCACGGCATTTCCCCAGGAAACAGCGTTGTCCGGAACAGTCCAAAGCGTAGAGCCGGCGATCGCGTCAATTCCGGTGATCTGGGCGGCGCCCCAGGGCCCGTTTTGGCCGCTTGAAGAATAATATAAATTCAATTGCGAAACGGTTCCGGTCTTAGTCCAGGAAATAGATTTCTGGTCCTGCACTGTCCAGGGGGAACCCGCCACCGCATCAATAGCGATGCGCGGCTTCATATAGAAATCATTAGTGGAGCTGGAATAAACTGTGCTATCATCGGAATCCTTGACCCGGATACGGGCTTTATCCGTAGTTACTAACTTACGCGTTGCTTCCTGGCCGGCAGGAATAGTCCAGGTATAACTGTTGCTTGATCCATCGGTGCTGGAAGCGCGGGTAACTATAGTTAAAGCCCCGTAATCATCGATAGTCCCTTGAATATTATCCGCCCCCTTACCGCTGTTATTATCAAACAGGATATCTACATCATTTAGCCCGCCGGTAGAACTCCAGGAAATCTGATTATCCCCGTCAACAAACCAGGCCTCTATCGATCCGGGGTTTCTTCCCGGGCTGTTCAGGGTCACTGATCCCTTGATTACAAAATTAGCCTGGGAGTTAGCATAACAATATGTTTGGTCGCTGACCGCATAGATCTTTACCCGGTAGGCAGTTCCGGCTGAGGAAGGAACAGTCCAGTCATGGTAGCAGATGCCGCCGCTCTCATTTTTATTATAGGCAACCGTAGCAATGTGGTTTGAATATCCACCGGCGCCGCCGGTTGTGTCGTAATAAAGCTCGCTACTGCCGATATTACCTTTATATCGCCATTGAATCCTGATTGGCGAGCCGCCGACAAAATAACCGCTTTCTCCTCCGTTAGGCTCGATCAATTGCCGGCTATTGGTTCCATTCCAGAATTTTCCGCGGATATCAAAAGCATCCGAAGTAGCAGTTACAGAGCTGTCACTGTTGCGAGTAATTTTAATTTTGGCGGTAGTCACCGGCAGGCTGGTCGGGCTAGGCACGGTCCAGTCATAATAATTCTGTACTGCTGTATTCACCTGAACAAAAGCGCTGCCAAAAGTGTTGCCGTCTTCGGCATAATATAGATCCACCGGGCCGACATTGGAGCCGACCCCATTGTTAACTACCCAGGCAATCCGGAAAGTCTCCGTAGGGATTAAAGCGCTGTCCCCTCTATTTGCCTGCGAAGGGCTGGTAATCTGAATTTCACCCTTGGCGTCGATATTGCTGAAAGAATCAAGTTTAATATCGCTGTGCGCAGCGCTCTCCACGCGTATCTTTACCTGGTTTCCTACCGGAGAATTAACCGGATTCCACATCCAACCGCCGGCATTGGTCTTACCCAGGGCAACATCGTTATTAAAATTGCTCCCTCCATCATAGCTATAGTGGACATTTACCAGTGCCACATCCCCCTGGGTAGTCCAGGTAATATTCTGCGATTCTCCCACGGTAATCGTACCGCCGTTAGGAACCAGGTTTATAAAACGGGATCTGATCGTCACCGGCTGCACGGAAGTAGACACGATGTTGCCTAAAACCGAGGCTAATTTTAACTTGATATCCGTATTTTTTCCGTAATCCCCGGATTTAAAAACGGTAGCTAAATCAGGGGGAGCGGTAGTTGGTATTGTCCACAGATACGCACCGCCGGGTTTTCCGGCAGGCACTGTCCCTGAAACATCAATGGGATTAGTATAAAGGTCATTTCCGTTGTCCCTGGAAAAATACAAATTCACGTAACCGACATCACCCAAAGTATTCCAGGTGATGTTTTCCTGCGTACCGCATTCCCAGGTTAAAGTTGCTCCGGATGATGCGGAAGGCCGGGTCAGGGTTAAATTTCCCTTCACGGTAAAATCATAAGCAGATTCGGCATGCACATCGGTAAGATCATCGCTCTTATAAACCTGCACCCGGACATAAGGAGTAACCATGCCGGCCACATCGGGAATAGTCCAATCCTTGGTTCCTAGGGTCGAGTTCACATTATCAGCAATCGTGCCATTATATGGGCCAACAGAACTATTCAAACTATACCGTAAATTAACCATGCTGGATCCTCCCAGATTCGCAGGAACGGCATTCCAGGTAATCGCAAACGTATCCCCGATACTCTTAATAATGCCCAAAGTATTGGGATAAGTTAATTTTATCTGGGATTTAACTTTAAAGGAGGCTGACTCTGCCGCAGTACCAAGGGTCAACCCCGGATCGGTCGTCAACTGCACCAGTATTTTATTATCCGTACCGATATGCCCGGCCAGGACCGTCCAGATATAGCTGCCTGCTCCGGAGCCGTTATTGATATCCACCACCCCGCTGGTCAATGTCGTCGGATAAGAAGTCCCGCCGTTCTGGGACAATAAAACATCGGCCTTGCCACTGACACTTCCGCTTAAGGTCCAGGCAATGGTCTTGGATTCCCCGGTATCGGATACCTTAACGATTTCGTTTAAATGCGGCTCATTGACCGTAATCGAACCTTTGATTTTAAATGCGTTGTCGCTAACATCATTAATATAGGCGCGGCTGTGATCCTGCACCTTAATATAAACTTCATCGTTAATGTCGTTAGGAATGGACCAAGCGTAGCTGTTCCCTCCTCCTCCGTTATCCGCTTGGTATCCGGAACCGGGGAATCCGGCCAGCAATGTCCAGGAGCCACCGGCTAACTTTTTATAATAAATATCGACCAAGTTCCCGGGCAGCGCTCCGGCAATAGTCCATTGTATATTCTGGCTCGTACCTACCCGCCAGACAATTCCCGTATTACTCGGGACAGCAACATGGATAGTTTCGCGAATTTTAAATAGCGCTGAAGTGCCGAAAATTGTTTGTTGGGGAAAATCCGTACTTTCTACTTTAACCATCGCTACTTGCGCTTCCTGGGTACCCGGGGTAGCCACGGTCCAGGGATAAGTGCCTGCGGCGCTATAACCGCTGACAATCGGCAATCCCCAGCTTCCGCCGCTATCGCGAGAAACATAAATATTTACCGTGGTAAAATTACCGGTTTTAGTCCAGGTAATATTCTGCGCAGTGCCAATCTCCCAGATATCGGTACCCACAGGAGCACTGACACTTATTCCTCCGGCAACCGTAAAAGTACCGCTGCTCAGTGCAAATACATCCGGATATTGCGTACTTGTTACTTTAACTTTGGCTTGCGTGGTAGTGGGAGGAATTACCGTCCAAGGATAATCTTTGGTACTTGCCGCCATTGAAGAAACCAATACCTCATCATACAGATCGGCTCCATTATCTCTGGACAAAGTTATCTGAACATTGCTGTAATTACCGGTATAATCCCAGGTGATATGCTGAGTCGTACCCACATTCCAGCTTGCTCCGTTAGCCGGAGTACTAACCACTAATGTCCCGGGAGCAATCGTAAAATCGGCGGCATTGGTCTTGGTATCGTTATATACCGTAATGTCATTATGGTTAAAAACCCGGATTTCCGAACTAAAAGTAGGCGGCGTAGAAGGAAAATCTGATGGAACATTCCAATCCCAAGAGCCACCCCCGGCATCCGTTCCGGCCGCTACGTTGCCGGCAAGTAAAGTCGCATAAAATCCGCCGCTGTCACTGGAATAATAGATATCTACCGTGCCATCATTCATCCCAGAACCAAGATAACCTTTTTTGTCCCATTTTACTTTATAGCTTCCGCCCTTAAGGCAGGAGCCAACGGTTGAGCCCCCGGCATTGGTAACCCTGACATTAGAAATAGTACCTTTTAAAGTAAACGCATCACTTATGCTTTCGACTACCCCGGCGCCAAGATAATTATAGTGAATCTTGATTTTATTATTGGTACCAATAAGGTTACTTGAGCTAATACTTGAGGGAATATTCTGCCAGCTCCAGGCCTTACCCACATCTCCGTCTGTACCCGGATCAGCCGCTGCCGTCAGGATTTTATCAAAAGTTACTCCATCGGTAGCCAGATAAACCGTCATATCATGGGGCGAATAAGCCGCATCATTAAGTTTTCCATGCGTTGACCAGGTAATATCATGCGTCTCACCGATGCGCCAGGTGTCTGGCGGCGTATCGACCACCAACCCGCCTTTAATATTAAAAGAGGCATTGGAATCATCATAAAAACTGGCCGGAGGATCCCCGGGTTCTTTAGTAATATCCCTTACCCTTACCTTAATAATCAGAGAGTTTGTCGCTCCGATCTGATCCCCCAAATTTGCGTCTGCGATATTATCTTGATAGGATGCGGTAGTGTTATCATTAATGGTAGCTAAATACTTCAAAACATTTCCGCCGGCAGCAGTCCTATAGATCTTTCTGGCGGAACAAAAAGAATTTATCTGGCCCATATTAGAACCCAAACTTGTGTCTTCTATATTATCGGTATAAGTTGTATCAGTATTGTTGGGGATGGTAGTTAAGAATTTTAAAGTAGTTCTGCCGGCAATAGTTCGATAGATATTTCTGGCTGTAGTACCATTAGGGCCCACCGGGATATTGGTAAGGTTAACTTTGCCGATACCATTTGTCGCTCCGATATTCGCGCCTAAGCTGGTATCTACGATATTATCGGTATAGGTAGTGGTAGTATTATCGGCAAGGGTGGCTAATAGCTTTAATTGTGCTGCGCCGGCGGCAGTTCTATAGATTTTTCTGGCGGTACAACCCGTAGCTCCTAACGGGATATTGGTAAGATTGACTTGGCCGTTAGCATTGGTCGCCGGAATATTAACGCCCAAAGCAGAGTCTAGTATATTATCGGCATAGACGGTAGTAGTATTGTTGCCAAGGTTGGCTAACAACTTTAGCTGACTTCCCCCTGCGACAGTTCTATAGATATATCTGGTGGTACAACCCGTACCCCCCAATGGGATATTGGTAAGATTAACTTTACCGTTAGCATTGGTCGCCGGAATATTAGCGCCCAAACTAGCGTCTGCGGTATTATCGGTATAGGTAGTGGTAACGTTGTCGGCAATGGTAGTTAACAGCTCTAGCTGACCTCCACCGGCGGCAGTCCGGTAGATTTTTCTGGCGGTACAAGTACCAGTTCCCACCGGGATACCGGTAAGACTAACTTTACCTTTAGCATTGGTCGCCCCGATATTAGCGCCTAAACTAGCATCTGCGATATTATCAAGATAGGTGGAGGTAACATTGTCGGCAATAGTAGTTAATAGTTTTAATTGTCCTAAGCCTGCGGCAGTCCGGTAGATTTTTCTGGCGGTGCAATTAGCAGGCCCCACTGGGATGCCGGTAAGATTGACTTTACCGTTACCGGCAATAGTAGTAACAGTGTTTGAGTTAACGCCATCCACTACATCAACTCCTCCATTGGTATACACCACTGCGTAATAATGGTTGCCATTATTCACGTTTCCTGCGCCAGCATTCGCTAATGCCGCGGTACAAGTCCCGGCCCCTGCCGCGCTAGACATAATAGCAGTAACCGTGCCTGATACAGCACCATCAACTCCCTCCACGCCGTTGTTTACATAGGTCACCGCATAATAATGATTGCCGGAATTAATGGATCCGACAGCACCGGCTAATGCAGCTGTACAAGTAGTAGAATCATTCTTTGTCGCAACAGTAGTAACCGTGCTTGATGTAAGTCCATCTATGACATCAGTTCCTCCGATGGTATACGCCACGGCGTAATAATGGTTGCCCGAGGTAATAGATCCGACAACGCCGGCTAATGCATCTGTAAGAGGAGAAGAGCTACTACTTGCGGCACGGGTAGTAACAACATTAGAAAAAACATTGTCTCTTTTTTCCATCCCTCCCACCAGATACCCCACTGCGTAATAATGATCGCCGGCAGTAACGGCTCCCGGTCCGGAAACTGCTGCAGCGGTTGAAGCCCCCCATCCGGAAGGCCCCAGGATATTTGTCAGATTAACTCGACCGTTACCGGCAGTAGTAGTAACCGTATTTGAGGTCAGTCCGTCTTTTAGATCAATTCCTCCGATAGTATACGCCAATGAATAATAATGATCACCATTATTCACGTTCCCTGCGCCAACGCCAGCTAACGCCGCGACGCAAGGAGAAGTATTTAGCCGTACCGTATCTCCGATAAGATTACTGATCGATCCTACGGAGGCCGGCAAATTCCAGGTAAATTTACCTTCATTAGGCACAGTTGAACCGCCGTTATTTACCGGCAGGCTGGTTGCCCCGGGAATATTAACCCAATCTATGCCATTCTTGGTAATCTGCAATTTTACATTATCCACAGAAGGATCCACCAGCGAATCAGCATATTTCCAGGTAATCGTCATGTCCTGGCCGATAGACATTTCTTCGCCTCCGTCAGGGCTGGTTAAAGTAAGCGGGCCAAACTGAGGCACTAACAATGCAGCGGTAATCGTATTGGTAAGGCCGGAATTCTGGTGAGACATATAATAGGTGCCTACTAATCCACTCAGATCATAAGTCCCTAAGAGCGTATTACTCGTATCAAATGTTTGCATTGAATTATCGCTGACGTTGGTTACAAACATCTTAGCATCGGTTGAATCATAGACAATACTCCAGGGGTTAATGTCAGTAACAGCGGTAGCCAACGTATTGCCGGTTGAAGGATCAATCTTCATAACATCATTAGAACCGAAATTAGTAATAAAAACTGCGTCATTGGCAGTGCCTGCAGGATCGTAAATAGTCACTCCTCTGGGGTTAAGATCCGTAGCATAATCCGCTATTTTTACGGGGGCACTAAAATTAGTTACATCTATACAAGTCAAGTAATTATTTTTAACGTTAGTACCCCATATCGTGTCTTTGCCTATGCCGTCAAAAGCATTGGGAGCATAAACTATGCTCGAAAAACCGCCATTAGCTACAAGGCCAGTGTTACGCGCAGATGTGGTAGGATCGGTACAGTTATATCTATGTAACGCCGTTGTTCCTGCAGTATAAAATAAAACCCACATATATCCTCTGGGATCGTAACAAATTGCTGAAGGATATATATCTGAGTTGTTCCCATAGAGAGTGCCGACATTAGTAGAAGCAAGAAATCTCGTTACTATCCTAGTAGCAGTTCCAGTGGTAAAGTTCGCTGTCCATACGCTGACAGAGGTAAGGTCAGCCGCAATCGCAGTGGGGCCGGCCATGCCGGCAATAGTAAAATTACCTACAATTACTCCTGCAGAAGTAATCCTGGTTACATTATTTAATCCGTAATTAGCTGTCCAGATTGATTTCTGCCCTGTGGAATTAGGAAGAAAACAAATATCCACTGGATAGGAGCCAACTGGCAACTTAATTATACCGGAGTTTGGTGGGGTATCAGTGGGCGCGGTGATTAGCGCGCCGGTAGTAGCATTAAACCTCCTCACAATATCTGAATAAGGGAACACAACCCAGATATAATTATCATCCGCATCATAACAGAGACCCTTGACAACGTCTTTGACGACGTTAAAATTAACTTCATCCTCCCATGAATTCGTAGTATTTGCCGGGCCGGAGACATTAAACAAAGGAAATGACCGCAGTGGATCAACCGGAATACCCAGGTTAAACGACTTATTTTCATCTCCGGTAGCAAATACAGTTTGCGTGCCCCTTCCCTGAACAATAGAAGTCAGATCATTCAACTGCACTAAATAATACTTTATGTCCACATTTGTATTGGCAGCGCCATCCTGATAGGAACGCGTGAAGGTCACGGTAGTATTATTGGTGATCTCCCCCCGTATTTTGTAGCGGCCCTCTTGTCCGTTTACGGCTGTACCAGCTTTCGAGGTATAAAATAACAAGCATGTATCAGCATTAGGAACGTTTATCGAGCTGGTATGGACCAGTTCTCCGGGGGCAATAGTCACATCTCCGCTTGAGATAAGCGCATCTTTAGTAAATTCCACTACCTGCCACACCACGTTAACGCTTTTTAAAACTACGTTAGTTTCATAACGGTCCAGGGTCAAGGTCTGGTTATCAGTAATCGCTGCCCTGATCGTCGTCATTTCATCCTGATCCCCCTGGGCTAAAGCACATCTTACCTGAACGATAGGAAAAGCTTTATCCGCGCCGGCTAATGTCGAAGGAAGATCGATAGTTTTGGTGGTATATTGGGGATTTGAAGACGAGCCGGGGGCAAAAGAACTTATCCCTCTTAACACCCTTGCGCCTTCAGTAAACTCCACTATGTAGTATCTCACGGTACCTGAAGCGGTGGCGGCGTCGCGCGATACGACAATCTCTGACGAAGATGAGAAATCAGCGCTAAACAATGAATTTTGTATAGCTGTTGCACCCGGGGAATCCATATTAACATATAAAAGAATAAAAGTTTTTCCGGTATCCACTTCCGCCTTAAGCTTGACAACTTGGGCGATGTCATCCGAATCAAAATACACTTCTCCTGACTGCACCCGCTTAATCTGCACTGCGTGGGCAGAGGAGGCGAAGAAAAATACCCCCAAGACCGCCAGGATTACCCCAAGATATATCTTTCTTAATTTCTCAGGAAAATTATGACCCACGCTATACTCCTCTTTAAGGTTATTCAGAGCCCGCCACTTAAGAACTCTGTAATTCCTTAGGTGCTGCTCTAACAAAATCTACTGTTTTTACTATACGCCTTAATAACCTGGTTACATCCTTCTTTTCACCTTTTTTAGTCTCTTCTTTATAAGTTTCGGTATTCTCTTCATATCTCACCGATACCGTATCCCCTGGTTTTATCTCCTTTAAACTCTTTTTGTGTTCTACCTTTGTATCCTTATCAATAATCAACGCCATCTCAAAAGATGTCTTGCTATTCTGGCCATAAACAATGGCGATAAAGTTCGAACTTATGCCGCTCACCTCACCGCTTATTTCTTTGGCTGTAGTTTTCTTAGTTATTTCTTCTTTTTTATTTTCCTGCGCGAAACTTAACGGCGCCAGGCCTAAGACTAAAACAACTACCAGCCCAAATTTAATTATTCTTAAATCCGTCATTACTTTCCCTCCAATACGCTCCAGTAAAGGTAAAATCCTGCACCGCCAAACCTTCTTTACGCAGGCTTAAAACTCCCTTCATTTTACCATCCTGGCTAATATCTGCCCGCCATAATGCAATTCCCTCAGAAGAAGTCTGCATAGTTTCCCAAATAATTTTTCCCTCCTCTGCGTTTCTTAAAGAGTAATTGGAAGTGGCAAAATTCTTAGCGCCCAACTTTACTGAAGCAAATTTTTTCTGTGCGAAGGTTAAGGTATCAGCTTCCTGCCGGCCTCCGGAAATCGGAGTAAGAGTAATCTGCCAGGTAGTACCATCCAAAACTGCCAGCGGTTTGGACGTAGAACGAATAACCGGTTGGCTGACTGCCACATTTTTAGTCACGGTTGTTTTATCTTGATTAAAAACCACCGGCTTATTTTCTTTTACCGCTACCACAGGCGTTCTGGTTAAAGGAACGGCTTCATTTTCTCTAAGCGTAAATTTAGCCACTAAGGTCAACCCTAATCCCACCAGCGCAATTACTAAAACCGTAGTGCCTACTTTTAAGCCTGATTTTTTTTCCGGCTCTTTAGCTTCTTCCTCTTCTGCCTTTTCTGTTTCTTTTTCTTCTTTATTTACAAATTTAGCCCTCACGCGGCTCTGAAATTCTACGCCCCCTAAAACTCCTTTTTTCTGTAGATAATTATGTAAATCTAAATCCCCTTCCTTAATTATCTCTTGCATGAACTGTTCATAGGTCTTCTGGCCCAATAAACCTAAAACGATATTTTTCTCTTCTTGCATAAATTTCTGCAATGGCATCTCTTTATTGATATATAGAGAATAGCTGGTATAAGGATAATCTTTGGCGGAGAAAACCAGGTTGAGTTTTTGCGGATTTAGATGAATATACGCGGTAAGCTTTAAAAGGTAGGGATCCTTTTCCACCAGAGCAGTCTTAAATCTATCTCTAAACAGATGTCCTTTTCTGCCGTATTTGCCGTTAAAATATTTAGTGTAGGAAGAATTAAGCCCATGCATAATCTCTGAAATACCACCTTTGAAACCTTCCTGGTCCTGATCCGGCAATTCCAATAAAAGGTGAAAATGATTTGGTAAAAGTGCATAGGCGTATAATTTAAATTTATACTGTTCTTTATATTTTTTTAATAATTCGAAATACGTATTGTAATCTGATTCTTCCTTAAATATATCCTGATTATAAATACAGCGGCTGGTTATATAATAGAGCGCATCTTCTAATGAAATTCTCGGTGGCCTTGGCATTTTTTTACTTTCTTACCTGGCACTTTTAATTTGTGCCTGACACTTTTTTAAAATCTACAAAAAAAACCAGCCATATTTCTTGCCTGGTATTATTTACCTGCTTAAACTTTTTATTTCTAGCAACCTGCCAATCCTTAACCCTAGGATGCACGGCTTTGCGTCCCCCGATTTCTCGAGGTTTGCCCTTCGAATTTTTTTCTCTTTCTGATTAAAATATAACATATTTTTTAAGGCTTTGTCAATGATATCTTTTTTTGACCCTAGATTAACGTTTTTACCTTGATTTTTGCTGTAAAACCAGTTGTCTGCTACCCTAAATCTTGATATTCGCCTTAATTATCTTCTGTTCTTTGATCGGTTTATCCTCCTTACTCGTAGCTACAGAATTGATTTTATTGACCACCTCCATACCGGAAACAACCTCTCCAAAAATAGTATGCCTGCCATTTAACCCGGGAGTTGGTTTTACCGTGATAACGAACTGGCTGCCGTTGGTATCTTGTCCGGAATTAGCCATAGCCAGAATCCCGGGTTTATCAAATTTAACCTTATCACTGATTTCATCGCTAAAAGGCTTTTTCCAAATTGACTCTCCGCCCGTTCCCGAGCCCGTGGGATCTCCACCTTGAATCATAAAATCTTTAATCACGCGGTGAAAAATAATTCCGTTATAATAACCTTTTTCAACTAAGCCAATAAAATTTTCACAAGCCAGCGGAGCAATTTCGGGAAACAATTTAACTTTAATTTGCCCCTGATTAGTCATTATCATAATTTCTGACTTTTTCTTCATTTCTTCTAACTTGGCAGCATCTTCTTTATCTTTGACAAAATCTTTTAAGTTGGCCCGTTTAAAAAGATCATCTAAATAATCTTGGGCAATCTTACGCTTTCTGCCAACCGTCAGCATCTTACGATAATATTCCTGCTTAGCCGCATCATATTCTTTCAAATCCGCTTTTTTGGTATAAAGCAGCCGAAAAACTACATCACCATAATAATTTTTAGAAGCAATAAAATCTCCGGGTTTGGAATTCAAAATGCGGTAAGCATCATCCTTAGGAATTTGCCACAGGTCAATCAAAGCCTCTAATGACATAACATTAATCCAAGAAGCTCCTTTTTGGCCCAGCGGTTTCTTTTCCAGGTAAGTATCAAACCATAATTTAGGATTATGTCTAACCTGGCGCGCAAAATCCTGAGCCTCTTTTTGCTTACCCTGGCCGAATAAAATATATTCACTTTCAAAAGAATTATAACCGTTAAGGAATTTATCCTTCATCTCCTGCTCAGTAACGGTAATTGCCGGATCAATCTTATCTTTAAGCAGCTTATTAACCATCAACAGTTCTTCAATACGGGTTTCAAAGGTCTCCGGGTCTTCGTTAAAATTTGTTAATACCCAAACCCGATATTTTTCTCCGCCATATTCAGCGTTTTTTTCCGCCAGCAATCGCTTAACTTCCGCAACCACATCCTCTTTAGGTATCCGGATACCGGTATCCCTGGCTTCTTTAATAAACACCAGGTTCTGCCAAGCCTCCTGGCGCGTCTCTTCATCTGTCCGCTCAGTTTTAACGCCTGAACGCGTAAAAAGCAGCGCCGTCTTATAATAATTAAGGAAAGTCTGGCGGCTAATCGGCTTGCCAAATGCCTCCCCCACGGTTTCAAATTTAATAATATCCTCAAATTTATAAGCCCAGGCAGAAGCTCCGGCTAAAGAAATTAAAAAAATCGAGGTTAGAATTATTAAACGTAAGGCTAATTTTTTACGGATTATTTTGGCTGAATTTATTTGGTTACTCATTTTTTAGTATTAGCGACCGTGAATTTAACCGGCTCAGAAACCAGCTGCTCTTTAAAAGTATCCAGGCCCAATTCTGAACCAAAGACATTCTGATAAACTGCCACTACCGTATAAGTTCCCGGTTCAGTTATTTCAAAAAATCCCCTTAAATTCCGGGGATATTCAGATTTTGTTTCTTCGCCCGGAGCTAATAATTTAAAATATTCAGTCTTGGGATATCCGGTTTCGTAAAAATGCTGACAAGCCAGCTTTGTTCCCGAAGGAGAAGTCAGCTCAAGATAAACTTCTCTTTGGTTCTTCGCCACACTCTGGGAGCTGATATAGAATCTCTGGTTAACTATTATTGAGCTTGAGCCTAAATTTTTCAAACTCAAGATAGTATTAATCGGCTCATCTGCAGAGTATTCCGTCTTTTCTAATAACAAGCTAAGCTTAAGCTGGGCATTCGCGCAAAACCCGGGCCTGCCTAAACAAAAAACCCCCACTATAATCACCAAAACTATTTGACACAAAAGCTTTTTTGCTTTTACCATTTAAAAGTTCCCTATTTTTTAACTTGTTTCGCAGCCGGAGCAGCCGCCGGAGCAGCCGCCGGAACAACTGGAACAGCTGAAACAACCGCTGGAGTATCTGAAACAACCGGAGCCGGAGCTGCCTCCATACTGATTTTCTTTGATTCTGCGCTAACAAAATTGTAATCACTAACCGCATTCTTTTTGTTACGGATACTCATTACACCACGCATTACTCCGTCAGAACCGATATCCCCGCGCCAAAAAACCGTACCATCTTTCTCTGAAATCTGCATTGTTTCCCAGGTATATGTTTCATTATCCTCTAATAAACGCATAGAAAAATTGGTGGCCGAAAACCCCCTGGCTTCCATATTTTTAGAACCTATTTTTCCATCCATAAAATTCAAAACGTCTTTATCCGCTTTACCTTTACCAGACATCGGCTTAACATCAATCGCCCATTGCGTTCCATTAAGTTCTACTTTCTTTTTAGCAATCATCTCCTGTGTTTTACCGGCTTGTTTATTGGAAATAGCCTGCGGTGCCGCCGTAGTCGCAGCTGCTTTTCCCGGCTGCCCCTTAGCAAACCATTCTGCAAAAACAGAATTTGAATTCACCGCCAAAAATCCTAAAGCCAGTAATACTACTATCAGTTTCTTCATCTTAGCCTCCTATGCTATTGTCTCTAAGTTAATATCTACGTTTTCCGTAATTTGTTCTCCTTGTAGTAAAACATCACCCCCCTATTCTATTCCTACCTTACTTATTGCACCTGCCCTTTACCATCATAAGCTTCCCAGGTAAGCAGGTATTTCTTTACCCAATCAACATCCCGGTCATCGCCTTTAGCCAAACCTAAGTAAAGCCTGAAATGTTTACTGGCCTTTTGGCGATTCACTAAATATTCAGCATAAATATAACCTAAGTTAAACTGCGCATAAGCATTATTCGGATCAATTTCTATTACTTTCTCGAATTCTATTGCCGCCCGATCATACTGTTTATTCTTAGTGTAAAAAGTACCTAAATTATAATGCATCTGAGCGGTTTCGGCGATCAGCAATCTGTTCTGCCGGGCAAGTTCAGTAACTTTCTTGGGAGTATTTTGCACCTGTTCCCACATCCGCTTATTTTTCTGCACCGCGTCAGCCAAGCTCTTCTTGTAATCGTTTAATTCTGACTTCAGCGAAACATTATCCAAATCTAATTTAGTTTTTTGCTGCCGAAGTTGATCAAACTCACTCTCTTTACGTTTAGCGCTATTTTGGAGGGCCGTTTTATCTTTTTGCAAATCTCCAACTTTTTTATTCAGGTCTTTAATTTTTAACGTAGTTACTGATTTATCGCAATCGGTTTTAAGCGTATCCCATTTGGCAATCATATCCTTTTGGGCTGTCCGCAACCGGCTAACTTCGTCCTGCTGGCTAAGATTTTTATCCTGAAGATCATTTTTTTCTTTAGCCAGTGCCGACAAATCATTATTGGCTTTCTCTAGGGAAACGGCTAATTCACTGGCCTTGCTTCTTTCCTGTAGCAGCGTTTTAATTTGCGCCATAAGGTTCTCGCGGTCAACCTTAATCGCATCATTATCCTTAAGCAATTGGGCGTTAGTGCTCTTTAACGTGCCCTCTTCCTGACTTAATTTCTGATAATTCGGGCTAATCTCTTCCAGCCTGCCGGATAAATCCTGCAATCTCCTAGTGAGATCCTTAGACTTATTAACAAAAAATATAAGACCGATACAGGCAATTAAAATCAAACTTCCCATAAACACTGGCATTGGCTTTAGTTTACTCATTGCTGGCATCTCCTTTAAGTGTCGGCTTATATTCCTCTTCTTTTTTAAAGCTGGGATATTCGCTATAAGATTTTATTTCTTGTTCCGGGATACCTTTAGACTCGATCTTCTTCTCCGGGGACTCACCGTCTTTGAAATCCGGTTTTTCCGTAAAAGGGGCATACTCCCCATAATCTTGGTTGGGCACATCCATGAACCTGGGTTCGCGCTTGCCTCCGGTAACCAAAACATCTCCGGATGTAATATGCGGGGTAAGCATAACCAAAAGTTCGGTTTTCTCCGTCGCTTTTGTATCGTCTTTAAAAAAGTAACCCAATATCGGAATCTTACTTAAGAAAGGAAAACTTGTGCCATTAGACGTTTTATCCTCCCGCCGCAGGCCGCCAATAATAATCGTTGCGCCATCCTTACACATCACCGTAGTTTCGGCTACAGAAGTATCAATGATTGGGATTTTATTTCCGCTGGGAGTCTCCAGAAAAGAAACCACGCTGGATATTTCAGGTTTTATTTTCATGGTAATATACCCGTCATCATTAATTGTCGGAGTTACCGACAGCTGGATGCCCACATCAACAAAAGTTACTTCTTCAGAAACCGTAGAAGTACTTTGGCCGGTAGTGGTAGTCGAGGTAACGTAAGCCTGACGCTCACCCACATGGATTTTGGCTTCCTGATTATTCACGATCGAGATTTTCGGGTTTGAAAGTATCTGTGTGCTTCCCAGAGTTTGCATATATTTTAAGACAATATCCATGTCACGTTTAGAATCGATTAGACCAACATGCAATACTCCGGGTCCGGAGTAACTACCAGTATTAGTGGTCTCAGAGTTGCCGCTAAAAGGATAGGAACCGATTTGATTGCCTAAAGATTTGTAATAATCAGAACGGGTTGTAAACAGATTGGTAGCACTTGTTGTCACAGGCTTTATCACGCTGAAAGGATTGGCCCCTAAATATGCCGCACCGTATTGACTGACTGACGACAACAAACCTTCCCATTGGGCCCCGGTATCCAGTTGATTGGTTAATTTAACTTTAATGATCGTACTATCTATCAAAACCTGTTTTGTCTTTTGATCCAGAGAAGCAATCATTTTTTCGATATTGACCATTCTTTCCGGCAACGTCTGTATAATCACCTGGTTTGAACGTTCATCGGCTTTAATCGTACCAACCTTCTTAGCATCTAATTGCGCCTTTAGCTGCTCTTCAACATCTTTGGCTTTGGCGTATTTTAACTGAAATACCCGCACTAAATTTTTTTGTTCCAGCGTAGATAAAGCCTTCTCGATTTCCGCAATCTTACTTGGCGTATCCATAATTAGAGCCGTTCCGGAATCAGGCTCCACTAACACTCTTCCGATTTCACTCTTTAGAGCATCCAACATCGTAAACACCTGTTCTGGTATTGCATATTTGATTCTAAAAACTTTTACTACGCGGATATCCGCAAATTTTTTCCCAAAGAGCGCTTTATACTCATCGCCAGACATAATATTATATATTTCGCCCTCTTTGGTATAAGCCAATCCGTTAGAACGTAACATAATATCAAAAACATCTTTCGCCGAAACATTATTTACCAATAAAGTAACCCTGCCGGAAACATCTTTAGTCGAAATCATATTCACGCCAGTTTTAAGGGATAAGAATTTCAAAGCATCCGTTACTTCAATATTGCGTAAATCCAAAGAAATTTTTCCGTTCATTCCCGCGGCTATCGGTTCAACTACTTCTTGAGCCGGAGTAGTTACAGTTACTGATACCACAGGTTTAGCTGCCGGTGGCTGAGGCGCAACTACCGGAGTTGACGGAATAGGTGCCGGCTGTTGGTTTACAGCTGCAGGAGCAGGAGCCGGCAACGAAGACGTCGATGTTGCAGGCGCAGACACGGCGGCCTGGACTAATACCACAGACTGTTCATCTGCCTGAACTTTATAAAACAGGGATAAACAAGCTATGATAACAAAAATAAATATTCTTCGGATAGTCTTCACTTGAGCTCAAACTCCTCGCCACCTAAGTTTAACACAACCTTATCTTTAAAAATTGCCTGTACTTTTGCTTCTCCCACCATTTCTCCCCTCTTTACAAAAAAAGTCTTTAGCCCTTTAGTATCTTCAATCATGGCATCCGGATCATTCGACCAAGAAATTCCCACTAATTTTAAAGTTGAAGCTATCTCCAAGCTCTTAGCAGATGGGCTATTATCCGCCGGTTTTTCGGCAACTTTCTTCGGGCCCATGGTAAAAATATCCCTGTCTCTGACCTTATCTAAATAATAAGAAACCGCTTTTTTAAAACCGCTGGAATCCGTAAAATTAGTTTCCACTTTTGCTACCGGTGTATTAGATTCTAAGCGCGGCGTTTTAGTTAGATTAATCAACGACACAACTAAGTTAGCGAAAAAATATAATGAAAGCAGCGCTACAAAAAGGCCAAGAACTCTGTTGGCAACTTTTACATCCAGCTGCTCAAGATTAAAATCCTGGAACCATTTCCCAAACCTTACCTTTAAAAAAGAAATTCTTCCCAACCAGGCCCCGGAATTTAACCAGCTCATACCGTGACGGCGAGATGACTGGGTAGCCACTCCCACCGAATTCATCTTAGATGTTTCAATAATCTTTAAAAGCTGTTTTTCTGGAGTGAGAGATCTTTCCTGTGCCATCCGGATTCAATTTCCTCATTAATTATTTCTTGGATTAAAGCTGCATCAATTACAAATTTATTTTTAAGTACTAAAGTTTTTAGCGCCCGGTGGCAAAGCATGGTAATTCTCCTGGGGTAACCCCGGGTGTATTGGTGCACCTCCTTAATTGCTTCATCCAAAAACAAATGCATACTGGAGGAATAACCTGCCTGCTTAAGCCGGAATTCAATCATCTCCCGGGTTTCCTCAAAATCCAGAGGATTCAAAGTATATTTAAAACTGATCCGATCAAAAAAATTAGCAATATCCGTTATTTTAGCATGCAACTCTAGCTGGCCCAAAAGGACTAATTGAATAAGTTTGAACTCATTGGTCTCATAATTTAAAAGCACGCGTAAAACTTCTAGAGATGATTCATTTAATTTCTGGGCTTCATCAATAATTAAAGTAACCGTCTTATTTTCAGTAACCCCTTTTTGAAATAAAAATCTCTCCAGGCCTTCACGTAAAGCCACAATCCCTACCGGAGTATCATTACCAATATTAATTTCAAAGTTTTTCGCCAATGAAGTCAAAAGCGGCTCTTCACTTTCAAAAGAAGGATCCAGGATTATGTGAAAAATAAAATCCGGCCGATCTTTTAATTCTTGAATCAATTTCCTGGATAAAGTGGTTTTACCAGTACCTACATCACCCAGGATAACCGAAAGGCCTCTCTTTAGCCTAAGCTCAATTAAGATATTGGCTAAAGCCGACTCATGCTCCTTGGACAAATAGAAAAAATCAGGATCAGGGCTGGTAGAAAAAGGCTCCTTTTCAAATCCTAACACCTTGAAATAGCTCATCTTTTAACCCTAATAACTATCCTTTATCTCTATTTAAAGTATAGCCTGATTTCTTATGATGAAATCAGGCTATACTTGTTCCTGCGTTTTAATTTTAGGTACTAATAATCCGGAATTACCATTTGTGATGCCTTCTAAATCACTTACGTCTTCATCCAATTTTTTACGAATTAAACTTAACGAATAACCTTGCTGAGTTAATTCTCTGATTCTTTTTATCCGGCCCTTGATTGTGTTTTTATCATAATATCTTATATTTGCTTTTTTAATTAATACCGGCAACAACCCGAAGTTAGTATAATGATTTACAATTTGGTAGGAAACATTAAATTCTCTCATAATTTCTTTGGCGGTAATCATATCATTTTCTTCAACTTTGCTATTAGACATTTCCACCCTTAATTATGAGATACCATAACTATGATATATACTATATATCTACCAAGAATTTACCTTTTAGTCAAGATAAATTAGTACGCTTGACCCAGCAGACGAATTTACTTAAACTTAAAAACTAGAAGACGTTAGGTTATGGTTGAGGTGTGAATATTTAACCCCTGATCGGGAACAAGAATGGGAAAAATTCAAAAAGATAGAGTCAGTAGTTGACTACGCCTGGCGATAAGCGATGATATACCCCGCGCTGAATGAAGGTACCCGGCGCTAATTGGAATTGCGCCGGTATGCGCTAGGTAGCGCAATTGCGCGGGTATGCGCTAGGTAGCGCAAATTATTTTTTGAGATTTCTGTGAGTCCTAAGTACCGCTTCCAACAGAGGAAGGCTCGCATCAAAATCCGCACCCTTATAAAATACCCCGGACATACCATGAGATCTGGCTTCTTGTATTTTTGGATCCGCAATATATGAACTAATAATTATAATCGGCGTAGTGGCATCGAAAGTTCTGATGTTTTTTAAAGCATCAACACCGTCCATAATCGGCATTCTTAAATCCATAAAAACAATATCTGCTTTTTTCTGTTTTACCAATTCAATAGCCGCCCTGCCATCTGAGGCAGTGATAACTTTATAACCTTTAGACTCAAGCCAAAAAGTCATAAGATTTCTAAAATCAGCTTCATCATCAACTACGAGCACTCTAATACTTGTACTTGTATCATCCATGGAACAACCTCCTTATTTATAAAATTTATAAAAACAAACTTAATTTAACGGGATCGTAAAACTAAATCTCGCCCCCTGCCCGCTATCACTCTCTACCCAAATTTTTCCGCCATGCAGCTGGGCAATTTCTTTGGCAATCGACAAACCGATACCGGTACCACTTACATCCGTAGCGACCCTTTCTCCGGTCTGATAAAATTTATCAAAAACTTTATCCAATTCGTTTTTAGCAATTCCCACTCCGGTATCCTGCACACTCACTACAACCTCATGGTCATTATATAATTTTGCCTCGACCGTAATCGTGCCATTATTCGGAGTAAATTTAATCGCGTTACCGATTAAATTATTTAAAACCTGAATTATTTTATCCGGGTCAATCTTAACCTGCGGCAAATTTACTTCAGCCTTATTCACGAGCGTTACAGACTTTGCTCCGGCCCAAGGATTCAACCCTTCAATAGATTCACTAACCACTTTATCAATTGAGCAAGCGCTTAACACAACATTCATCTTACCCGCCTCAAGTTTAGCCAGATCCAACAAATCATTAATCAGGAGGCTTAATCGCTTACAATTCCTGGAGGCAATTGCCAAAAACTGAGTCTGGCTCTGCGACAAATTGCTGCCATTTTGACTTAGCAGTAAACTTATGGCTTTATCAATAGACACCAAAGGTGTTCGTAATTCATGGGTTACGTTAGCAACAAATCCGGCTTTTAGCCGATCAATTTCTTTCTGTTTAGTGATGTCACTTAAAACAGAAACCATGCCTACGGTCTGACCGTTTTCATTTTCGATGACTGCACTACTGGCCCGGATGGTCTTACTAGTTTCATTATTCTGGCTAAATAATTCAATCTCTTTGCCATTTTTATTTTTCGAATCTTTAACTAATGAAATTATCTGCTCATCCTTAAGGCTTTCATCTACGGGCTTACCAATCTTATCTTTTCGGGCAACTCCCAAAAGCCTCTCTGCCGCAGGATTCATCATTACTACTTTACCTTGAGCATCCACCACCAGCAAGCCTTCGGCGACACTGCGGATAACAGCATCAGTTTGTTTTTTATCAGAAAGAACGCGGTTATATTTATCCCAGACTATTTCTTCATTTTTGCTGCTCTTCTCAATGATACTCTCGTATTTTCTGCTGACTTCTTTGGTATTTTGATCTATTCTTTTACTCAGCTCTTGGCTAAAAATATCAGCAACAACCCTGGTAACTTCCTGGCAACGTTGAGGAGAATCCAATACTCCGCTTACTTCCTTAAGGACAACCTGCTTTATAGATTCATCAGCAATAATACCGGGATTTAATCCTCCTTTTCTTCTAAGCAAATCCTCTTCTCTGATCTTTGCCTCTTCTGATAATTTCGCCCAATGAATCAATAATAACGCAATTAATATACTAGCAATGGGCGTTACAATATAAATTATCGTCAACATTGACATAAGAATAGTGGCATGTTAATGAATCTGCCCGTTTATTAATTAACAGGCTTTCTGTCTATTTTATCAATATCCTTGCATTTGTCTATTGATTTTACCAAATAATTTGTGTTATTGGGCTTTAGCCAAGAATCAAACTCCGACATCACTGTTCCGGAATTAAACTAAACCGCTATCTTTCTCCGATTTCTCTACGGTTTGGGCAAAATTATCTTTTAATTAAGGCTTTCCCTCTTGGCTTTAGCCAAACCGGTTTTCCAGCTAACCCTAGACAACCGCGCTAATTTAAAAAAAACACAAAAATAAAATACCTAATGGTTTATTAACGGGAAATACAATTATTTCTGAATGTCAGAAGGCGTGGCTGGTTTATTTTTCTCTTCAAGTTTATGCAGCTGTATCTGGCAATGCAGTTGTTTACTGATAATTCTTTCTGTCTCTGCCTCAGTTTTAGCCATCATGATCAGCTCTTCCTGAAGTTTTATGCGCTGCGCAGTTTCCTGCTTAAGCTCTCGCCACCTGCGCCAGGAAAAAATAGCCAATCCCACGCTCAAAGTAACCAGCAGGGTGATAATTTCATCAATGTAAGTAATTGCTTTCGGATGTTTCTGGAATAATTCTACCAGAAATATAAAAACATTGAAAAAATACGAAAGCACTAGCATGACAATCACAACAACGGCTAGTATAATCAAATCTCCTAATACAGAGGAATGCTTCTTTGCGGTAGCTATCTTTTTAGCGCTATCCATTTTTACTGCCTTTGGATTTCTATTCCGATCTGGACATTTATTTATTCTTTTTCAAATGGTTAATTCCCTTCACCGTGATAAAAATACAAAATGCCACAATCAAAAAATCAATGGTGGTATTGATAAATTGCCCGTAATTTAAGGTAACCGCTGGAGCTTCGGCGGTTTGAGCCTTAAGGATTATTTTTAGATTTTTAAAATCTACGCCTCCTAGCAGCAATCCTACCGGCGGCATAATTACATCCGTTACCAGAGAAGTAACAATCTTGCTAAATGAGGCACCGATAACAATACCCACCGCCATATCAATGGCGTCTCCTTTAACCGCGAACTCTTTAAATTCTTTAATAATCGACATTAAAAATCTCCTTTTTATAACTTTTGGTTTTCGGCCTTTATAAAATGTATTTTATCACAATGAACTCAAAAATCAACTAAGTAAAGGGCTTAAAAAGTTACCTCTTAAGCAGAGCCGTTTAGATAAAGCTGCCTTTTTAGTTCCGGGAGCCGCTCGATTGCATACCGCAACATGGTTCTAGGCATAATGCGGCAGTATTTTTTTAAAAACACCTCTTCAGAGCCCCTATCCCTTTTGCCGATCTCCCGCAACATCCAGCCTACTGCTTTATGAATCAAATCGTGCGAATCAGCAATTAAAATCTTGGCTATTTTTAAAGTATCCCGAAAATCATTATTTTTAATAAAATGAAATGTGGACAAAACAGCAATTCTTCTTTCCCATAGGGAATCGGAATCGGCTAATTTATAAAGAATTCCTTTATTTTTTCCGGTAAGAAAATGTCCGACGATATGTTGAGCGGAAACATCTACCAGGTCCCAGTTGTTAATGTATCGGGAGTGCTTCAGATATGCCTTACATATTCTTTCTTGCTCCGCTGAGCCGGCTTTTAGATATTTTAAAATTAAAATCAGTAAAGACAAAAGCCTTTCTTCATGAATCGGAGATTTTAGCAACTCCAAAGTTTCATTAAATTCCAAGCCTTGATAGCGCTTAGCCAGGTTCCTGAGGACCGGAACCCTAACTCCCAAAAAAATATCTCCTTGAGCATATTCTCCGGCGCCAGTTTTAAAAAACTTCTGCAGTATTTTGGCTTGCAGCTTATTACTGGATTTACGTAAATTGCATTTAAGCTCTGATAAACTCATATTAATCCTTATTGCTACCACTTATTCTTGCGCAAAACTTACCTTAAGGCAATTGCTCAGAGTAATCATAAGCAGCTAACGCTACCCTGGCGATAAAATTCTTGGCAGCGGCCGCACGGGGATTGGTATGTTGGGTTAGGACACAAATTAGTAAATCCCCTTTCCTGCTAAAAATTATCCCCGCATCATGGCAGACACTGCGCTCTAAACCCGTTTTATGGGCAACCACAACATCAATCGGTAAATATTTCGGGATCCTGTCGTTTACGCGTTGCATTTTTAAGACTCTCAGGCATTTCTCGGAAAGCTCTTGGTTAATCAGGCTCCGGCGATAAATCTGCTCCAACAACCAAGCTATGTCTTGCGCAGTCGTATAATTTTCAATACCCTGGTCTCTTAAGTTAAAATCAGCAATTCTTCTGGAAAGATTGGTCTTCTTTAATCCCAGGGAATGAAAAACGCGGTTTAAATAATCAATACCTAGAATATTGGTGAGAATGTTAGCGGCGGTATTATCACTGTCATCAATCATCAGTCCGATTAATCCTTCGACAGTAAAGGCCACTCCCGGCCGCAGGCTTTTCAAGATGCCTGAGCCGGATAATTTATCGCTATTCTTTAAGACAACCTGACGGTCAAGATTAATCAGGCCTTCCTGAGAAGCCAGAAAACAAGCGGACATAACCGGTATCTTAACCAAGCTAGCTGAAGGAAATAACCTGTCTTGATTATAAGAAATTTCCCAATTAAACCGCAGGTCTTTAATTACAATGCCTGCTTGCCCTTTAAATCGCCTTACCTCATTAGCTATTCTTTGATTAAGCTCCTGCCAGGCAGCGCTTCTTTGTTCAAGAATTATCCGCTGCCGTTTAGCTTGCCAATAATTAACATAAGACAGGTAAACAAAATACGAGCCACAAATAATTAATGTTGCAATTAATACAATCCTGAGTGTTTTAATACGAATCGGTGACATTTGTTTTTAAATTGTTTTTGGGAGGATGGATTTTTTATATAAAGTTCTATTCTTTGTTTTTACGACGAGTAAAACAAACCGGGGCCGTCATTTAAATTTAAGCAACAAGAACTTGCCGGCAAAGTTGCTGGCGATAATTACAACCAGAGCAATGCTAATATGTTCAAAAATGGCCAAATATGGGTTTACTCCTCTATCCCTGGCTATTGTGTAACTCATGATCGCTAATAACACTAACCCCCAGAGGATTGAACAGGGAACTGCGATTCCTAGCGGTAGAGCAATTACTAAAATAATAAAAGTCAGTGAAACAAATACTCGGGTAAAAAAATTAGTCAGAGTAGAAAACCAAACCTCTTTTTTACCCAGATATTCAGACTCTTGATAGATATGAATGCCGAATGAATCAGCAATATTATCAGCTAAAGCTATAATTAATATACCGCTGATAATAGCTAGCTGGGGACGAACCAAGGTATCTAAACCTACAATCAGCCCTAAATTAGTAATAATCGCCGAAGTAGCCCCAAAGCTAAACTTGGTTTGATAAGGCCGGCTGTTTTTCTTAAGATTGTTTAGCATATTTTTTTTACGTAACAATTTTAGAAGTTGTCTAACCAGAAATCCTTTTAAATTTATTCAAAATAATGAAATATATTATAGCATAGTGAGTTAATAAGTCAAACTCCTCCCTGGAAATCCTTTTTATAAAGAGCTGGCAAAACCAAAGGCCCATCTTTCGACGGGCCTTTAAAAATGAATTAACTTACGGGCTAATTAGAATTTAATCTTGAGTCCAGCAAAGATACTCGGCTCCCGCATATATCGATGGGGCGATTCCACCGTATTGGCGCCGAACAAGTCATTAGCGATCAATTCAACTTCCGCATCCCTCTCCGCCATCCTCATACCCGGCATTTTAAATGCATAGGCCAGGCGCAAGTAAGATTTCCAATAGGAAGGAAATTTTAATGTCTCACCCGCTATTTGTGAATCTTGGGTATCAATGTATTTGCTGATCCATTTCACATAAATATCCAACGTCCAAGGATTCTTGGTATACGATAAACCAAGGCCAACTTGATGTTTTGACATACCTAAAGATTGGTTACGCTCATACCCGCCTCCCTCATCAAAATTTGGCCGCGGAGCCGCATTAGTATAGGTATAATCTGAATTGACCATTAAATCATCCGTTAATTTATATTTAGCGTTCAACTCAACTCCGGTAGAATAAACTGAACCATTATTAATCACCGGTTCGTAAAAAGTTCCCCCATTCAAAGTGTAGATTGAGCTCAGGAAGATAGGGTCTTTTAACTCGGAGTAGAAAACACTCGTATCCATACTTAATCTCTTATTCAGCATAAGTCCTTGCCAACCCACTTCATAGACCGTATTTTTCTCAGGGTCTAAAGTCTGGCTTCCTCTGAGCACATGATTAGGATAAACAGTATAGCTAAGATCCCTGTCCGTCATGCTGGGTGTTTTTATGGCTCTGCTGACAATCGCCCGCAGGCTATTGAGCTCATTCAGTAAATAAACCGCTGATATTCTGGGCTCAAAAAGAAGCCCTGTTTTAGAAGTCACATTCGTATTTTTCGTAATTCTTGTGCCTACGGTAAAAATGAGCTTTTCCGTAGGCCGATACTCATCCTGCAAAAAGAAACTATCAACCCTTTGTGTTTGCTTGGGATCTGCGGGCGGTTCAAATCCAGGCAATTTGGATATTTTAATCCAGCGCGCTTCCAAGCCAAAAGACGTAACATGATCTCCCAATAAGCTATATTTCAGATTATGCTGGGTATTAAACGTATACGAGCTAGATCTGCTATCATAGCTGGTCGTATCTGTTGGGCTCATGCCCATAAAATTAAGGTTGATATTATAATCATAGTTATCATTAACCTTTTGCTGGAATTGTGCAGAAATAGTCGCCTGGAACCCTGGCCTTTTGATATTAGCGCCGTTAACATTAGCTCCGTCATTAATGGCACTCTCATTAAGATATTTTGCGTCTAATACAAAATTTGTGTCTTTAGACCAGTCATATTGTATTTTGCCTCCCACGATTGCGCTATTTGTAAAATTTTTCACATTACTATCACCCTGTTTATGTACAAATCCGGCATCTTCGTTGTGTTGAGCATAAACGCGAGCCGAAAGTTTATCATTAGCCCTTTCTCCCAATCCCACCTCCTGCGAAAATAGGCCCTGAGTGCCAGCGCGCGCAGCCACATAATTGTCTTTATCCGTGGATTTTTTCGTGATGATATTAATAACACCATTAACGGCGTTGGAGGAATAAAGTACACCACCGGGGCCGCGAATAATTTCAATGCGTTCAATTTCATTTAAGGTAACCGGCAACAGTTCCCAATTAGTTCCACCCTGAAGGGCATTGAACACAACAACATTATCAAGCAAAACTAATATATTTCCTTGGAATAATGATCCAGGAGAGCGAATCGAGACATAATATCGATGGCCATCAATCTTTCTTACCTGCATGCCGGGCACACGGTAAAAAAGATCGGGGATATTGCGCGCTCCAGATCTTTGGATTTCTTGTTTGGTGATGACGGTCATGGAGCTAGAAACTTCATTCTGTTTTTGCTCCCGGCCGATGGCAGAGGTAACGGTAGGAATTTCCACGAATAACAGATCTTCCGAGCTTTGTGCGAAACTGCTATCTATTGCAAGAAAGGACAAGAAAACAAAAACGCATGTAGCAATAACAGCTTTATTCATGCTTATCCTTTTGTTCACTTTTCAACCCAACTTGCGATATCCGGTTACCATTGAATAATTCGCGTTCACGATTCCTATATTCAATTATTTCATAAAATTACCGGATCAAGATGAATATTAATTTTATAACACTTATAATAAATACTGTCAAGATAATATCCTAAAGACCTTTAATAACCTGCCATTTCCCTTTTTTACGGGTGGGATTATGAATATCAATTCCGGAAAAATTGTATCAAAAATTACCTAGGTTAACTAAAGTGTAATCAAGTTATGATTTACGATTTTTTGTTCCCGGTAAAAAGCCTTTCAGCGCACCAAAGACCGATACAATTAAAGAAATTATAACAAGCACGGGTTGATATTTATGCAGAACTGCCATCGTAGTTTCATGACTGTTACCAGCAGCACCAGAAGAAAATCCGATTATAAAACCAAGAATATTCACAATAATACAATCCAAATAAATCCGAATAAGATTTTTTTAATTGCCTAGGTTTATTTCCTGCGTTTAGTCAGAATTTATTTATAACTAATCAAAAACCTCTATAAGTATTTAGTCACGGGGGTTTATGTTTTAGTAACTCACCATTATGCACAAATTTCACAAGCGGCTAATTACGGAAGAAACAAAAAAGGTTGCAGGAAATAACTATTATTATCTAAACTAATTGTTCAAGATTGCCTTTGGTATATCAATTTTGTATTCACGTCCATCACTGCTTACTACGACCAGCCTTCCATCTTCTATACTTAAAGATATGATAAAAATATCTTCTTCTAAAAAGAAAGGTATTTTAACCACGCTATAAACTTTTTTCTCCCATACTTTCTTACCTGTTTTGACATCCCAAGCCTGAACATAACCCACTTTATTATCTTTAATGGTGTTAGATATTATAAATTTAATACCTTTATAAATCAAAGGCGCAATTTTTGGAGACGCATTACCAAAGGAAATTTTCTTTGCATACACAAAACTACAAAATGGAAGAAGAATTAATCCGGATATAATTGCTAAAAAAATAACTTTTTTCACTTAAAACCCCTTATTTATAATATGCCAAATAAAAACCATCAATAATGTATTTTACCATAGAGAATTAAGAATTCAAGTTCTCACACCCTGTCTCTCTAGGGCTACGAACCTGTTGCGCCCGGCTAAAGATATTATTTACCGATCCTCACTTGCAGTACCCAAACGAAGATGGATAGTTTGGTGCCGCGCCTCTGCGTGGTTCGTCGCTCTTCAAGGGGGAAACTGCTAGTTCCCCCTGACGCCCACACTTTTAAAATACTAGGCTACTTACCCCCTTCCGCGCCAGAAAATCGTTCTTAAGGAGAACAATCTTCCCCCTAAAACCCCTTTTCCTAGAGGGCTCGCTAAAACAAAAGGCCCATCTTTCGATGGGCCTTAACAATTGGCTCCCCCTCTAGGACTCGAACCTAGGACCTGGAGATTAACAGTCTCTCGCTCTACCAACTGAGCTAAGGGGGAATAGTGAGTAATATTTTATACTAAATTATTTGATTTTCAAGGGCTTTTATCTGAGCATCCATCTCCTGCAGGAGCCTTTCAATCTCCTTCATCCTG
>Ga0182027_10002808_pt1 | contig 27976 bp, 29 predicted proteins | sample 712E1DmetaG_FD_121300 | JGI IMG/M metagenome (GOLD analysis project Ga0182027, IMG submission 121300) | Permafrost microbial communities from Stordalen Mire, Sweden - 712E1D metaG (Illumina Assembly) | ecosystem: Environmental > Terrestrial > Soil > Wetlands > Permafrost | place: Sweden...
AGGGTAGATTCCTATATATTACTCACCCGTCTGCCATTGTCTTGCGACCATTCGACTTGCATGCTTAAGGCACGCCGCCAGCGTTCATCCTGAGCCAGGATCAAACTCTCAAAAAAATTAATACTGTCGGAATTGACGCCGACAAATATTAAACTCCACCCAAGGTGGAGATTTCCTACCACTTCCTGACTATCAATCCATTGCACAACGGATTGATTCTGAAGTAATCCTGATTCTGATTTTTGCTGCTATGACCTGAATTGTTAAGGTGCAAAAGGACAAAAAAACCCACCAAAGGTGGGTCAAATTTCTCCCAGACTTTGATAGAGCTTTTTACATACCAAAATGTATTATAAACCAATTCCGGAGATTGTCAATGACTTATTTTACCGGTAAAATGCCTATGCTCCGCAGAGGCTCCCGTATATCATCTGTTCCACCTACGTAAATAACGGCAGTTTCCTTTGCTTCTTTCCTACTGGGATTAAAAATGATAGGCAGGCCGACTATCGGAAAAATCGGTTTATCGTTTACGTCATTACCTACATAGATACATTTCTCAGGTACGGTTCCATGTTTTTTGGTCATCTGCAAAAAGGCTGTTGCTTTATCTTCATAATCACAAGGCAAAAGTATCCATCTGTCCAGCATACCTTTTTCGTCGAAAATAAAATCGCAATGTGCCATTATATCGTCCATCTTTAGTTCCCTCTGGACCCGTCGCGCCAAAGCAGAAACTCCGCCGGTTATAATTGCAGTTTTATAACCCAACCTTTTCAGCTCAGGAACTGCTTCTTTTGCGCCTTTTACAAAAGGTAGTTTATTTATAACCTCAGAAAGCTTAGATTCCGTTAAACCATATTCCTTGAGGATTCCGCATTCCTCATCGGTCCAATTCATATATGAGGAATACAACCCTTTTTCGAATTTTTCTTTTAATCTTTTGTGTTCTCCTATTGCTCCCACGCTGTCAAAAATTGCATGCCAAACGCTTACTCCCACCTTAGAACCATTCTCCTGATAACCGGGTGTAAGAACCAAGGTTCCGTCCATATCAAAAAAAATCATTTCATATCCGGCAGAATTTTTCTTTTCTCGTGCAGGTTCTCCTGAAGGAACGTATCTTTCGTTTGAAATCATATTGTCGGAATTATAACAAGAACAGCAAAAGTTATCAACTATAGGTTGCTTTTGTCATTGGTTGACTTACTCTGTATGGTGGAATATAATTGCCACACTGTGAAAGCGTCTTCAAGTCCTTCCATGAAGAAAAATTTAAGATTACCAAGAGATGAAAAAGCTCTTGAGAATATTAGAGTTAGTTTCCCCGATAACAACCCCAATCCTATAATCGAAATTGATTTTATGGGGAAAATTTATTACCTCAACCCCGCTGCCAAAAAATTATTTCCCGATTTGGAGTTAAAGAAAAACAAGCATGCTTATCTTGCAGATATAAATGCTATATACAAAAAGCTCAAAAACAGTAAAAGCAAGCATTTTACCAGAGAGATTAAGGCGGACAATATTTGGCTTAATCAAGTATTTCAGCTTGTACCCGAAACAAATAAGATGAGAATATACGGACTGGATATAACCAAAAGCAAAACAATATCGGATAATCTTAGAGAAAGCGAGAAAATGCTAAAAAAAACGCAGGAAATCGCACATATCGGTACCTGGAGCCTTGAATTCGGCTCTAAGCGACCATACTGGTCGGAAGAAACATACCGAATCTACGGCTACAATCCGAAAAAATTTATTCCTGTAAATAATGCTTTTGACCGAATAATTCATCCCGATGACCGGAAAATGGTTCTCGGCGCATATTATGATTCGATAAGGGAAGGAAAAAGCAATTATTCGACTACATTTAGAATCATAGATCAATTAACTGGAGATATTCGTATTCTATATGAAAAAGCTGAACATATTCGCGATGAGTCAGGAAAAGTCACTCGCTCCGTAGGAATGGTTCAGGACATTACCGAGCGCAAAAAAGCTGAGGAAGAACTCCTAGAACTAAATAGAATATTTAAAGCCCTCAACAATAGCAGCAAAATAATGATTCACGCCGATGATGAAATAAAGTATCTAAACGACGTCTGCAATATCGTCCTGAAAGATTGTGGCTATTCTATGGTCTGGATTGGATTTGCCCAAGATGACGAATATAAATCCGTTCTGCCGGTCGCCTACGCGGGTTTTGACAAGGAATATGTTGATGGATTAAAAGTAACATCGTCCGATACTGACCAAGGCCGCGGCCCCACCGGAACCGCAATCCGCACCGGCAAAGTATCCTTGTGCCGAAATATGCTTACGGATCCATCTTTTATCCCATGGCGCAAAGCGGCGTTAAAACGTGGTTACGCCTCTTCCGTAGCAATACCATTAATAACGGAAGGAAAAGCTTTCGGAGCAATCGCCATTTATTCACAAAAACCCGATCCGTTTTCAGAAGAAGAAGTGGAGCTTCTTTCGGAATTGGGCAATGATCTGGCACACGGAATTACTGCGATCAGGTTACGCAAAAAAAACAAAGAAGCCGAAGCGGAATTAAACAAATTTTCTCAGGCTGTTGAACAGAGCCTAGCCTCTATCGTAATTACCGATCTTAACGGTTCAATTGAATACGTAAATCAAGGATTTATCGATACCACCGGCTATTCTCGTGCGGAGGCAATGGGTAAAAATCCCAGAATACTGAAGGGCGGACAAACAAGTCTTGAAACATACAAACAGCTTTGGGATACGATTACTTCAGGCAAGGAATGGAAAGGCGAACTTTGCAATAAGAAGAAAAACGGAGATTTATATTGGGAACAGGTCTCGATCTCCCCCATCAAAAACGCCGAAGGAAAAACCACCAATTACCTGGCAGTCAAGAATGATATTACCGAACGTGAAAATATTGACCGGCGTAAAGATGACTTTATCACCATTGCCGGACATGAATTGAGAACTCCGGTTTCAGCCGTTAGACTGACTAATCAGATTCTTCAGGAAATGTTTAAAGATAATCCTCAAGCCTTAAAATACTTGGGAAAAATAGAACGTCAATCCAATATTCAAGCAAATTTAATCAACGATCTTCTCAACGTCTCCAAAATTCAAACGGGCAAAATGGAAATACGTAAAGAAAAATTCAGTCTGCAGGATCTGGCGGAAGAGGTAGCCGAAACCATGCAAAAGACAACTCAAATACATAAAATTATTATAAAAGGTAAAATACATGATAAGATATATACTGACAGAGACAGGATAAGTCAAATCCTGACAAATTTTTGCTCAAACGAGATTAAATATTCGCCAAAGGGAGGGAAGATAACTATCCGGCTTAAGAAAAATAGAAATGAAGCTATTGTGAGTGTTACCGATCACGGCATAGGAATCTCGGAAAAAAATTATCACGGAATATTTGAGCGATTTTACCGGGTATACGGCAGCGGAAGTGAAGGATATCCTGGTTTGGGAATGGGACTTTACATCTCATACCAACTTATTAAATTATTGAATGGAAACATGTGGTTTAAAAGTAAGCTTGGAAAAGGCTCAACCTTTTATTTTTCCTTGCCTTTGGCATAAGATTTTATGATAAGCTCATCAGCATTTGAAACATTTTTAAAACAATTTAAACCCATCCTATACAGAAGAAAAGAAAGAATTATTCTGCCCGGAGAAGATACGGATAGTGTCTTTTATGTTGCACAGGGGCATGTAAAACAAAGCATTCTCTCCTCCAACGGCAATCAGTTTACACCCTATATTTTTGCACCAAGTACTTTCTTCCCGCAGATCTGGCTTGAGAAAGGTAAATTATTGGATACCCATGATCATGAGTATGAATCCTTAACTCCGGTTGAAGTTTACAGAATTCCAAAAGAACAATTAGTGTCATATCTAAAAGAAAATCCCAAAGAGGTTTTTATCCTTCACGAGCAATTGACTGTTTATTCCGCTGAACTGCTTAAAAAACTTGAGACAAGAGTCTTTAGTGATGCTTATCATATGGTTATCTTGGCGCTTTTGGATTTAGTAAAGCTTTTCGGCAAAAAAGAAGGCAAACAGATTCTCATCGAGTATTGGTTTACCCATCACGATATTGCTAATATTTCAGGACTCTCCAGAGAAGTCGTGACCAAACAAATGAATAAGCTCGGGCAGAAAAAGTTGATTTGCTACAAAAACCATTTTATTGCGGTCAATAATCCGGAACTGCTTAAAACTGAATTGGAGATATAAATCTGTAATCAAAATCACAGATTTGGAAGAGATTGTTCCATAGCATATAGTAATAAACTATATCAAAGTAATGAAAAATAGCAAAAAAATATTGGTTATTGAAGATGAGCCCGATATTCTCGAGCTTCTGGTTGATAAATTTGCAAGCGAGGGTTTCAGGGTGCTTCAGTCAACCTCCGCCGAAAAAGGAATAAAGCTGGCTCTTGAAAACAAGCCTGATTTTATTCTACTGGACATTATTCTGCTTAAAATGGACGGACTAACCATGCTCAAAAAGCTGCGACAGGATTCTTGGGGTAAAAATGTGCCGGTAATTATTCTCAGTAACGTCACCGACCAAGCCAAAGTCTCCGAGGCCATGAAGCTGGGAGTGTATGACTATATTGTCAAGACCAATTTAGTCCTCAACGACCTGGTCAAACAGGTCAAGGAAGTCACTAATTTCTAAATTTTCTCCATCAGTTGAAAAGGACGATTCCTAAAATCACAACCACATTCAAACTCTTATTTATTCATAGCCATTGACTTTAAAAAAGAATTGCTATATATTTCAATCTAATTGTGAACATTGAAGCTAGGCCATTGGGAATCAAGGAAAGACGCTCAGAGGGCAAATGGATTTTGCATCAGATAGAAATGTCTAGACGAGTGATTAAATCTCCCGAATATTTTTATCAGCATACAACCCCTGAACAAGAAGAAAGATGGGATAAAAGAGATTATTCTTATTTATGGGAAAGGGTAGCCAAACTAGAGCATATATCGGTGCCAAAATCCATAAAAACTTTTTTCGGAAAAGTAGAATTTATTCGAGATGAGATGCATTTCAAAGAATTTTGTACTATTAAATTTGATCCTTCAGAACAAAGATATCAAGATTTTAAAGATCATCTCGTAAAATATAAAGCATTACATAAAGAGCGTAAGAAAGCGTTTAAAAAATTAAATTCGCTTTCACCAAAAGAAGTAGAAGCATTAAAAACCAAAACTGCTAATATTCCTCTCCAGTTGATTGATTTTCCCACGGGAAAATTAATTAGCCTTCCGGCCGACTACTAGATTCTCTCCATCACCTTAAAGAGGACGATTCCCAGAGAAACGACGACGTTCAAACTGACGTTTACTCCCCACATCGGAATTTCGACGATTTTGTCGCACAAGTTCAAGACTTCTTTTGAAACACCTGTCGTCTCATGCCCCACTACAAGAGCAACTGGAAACGCGTAATCTACTTTATCGTAAGGCACACTTTTTTTATCCTGTTCTATCGCAATCACCGTCAAATTTTTAATTTTTAATTTTAAATTTTTAATTGCCTCAACCGTGGTCGGAAAATATTCCCAATTTACCCATTCCGTGGTGTTAATTGAGGCTTTTTTAATTCTGGTATGAGGAGGTGCTTCCGTTTCTCCGCACAGAATCACTTTTTCTGCCGCCACCGCATCCGCCAGACGGAAAATTGATCCGATATTGTAGGTGTCCATGACGTTATCCAAGATAATATAAATGGGATTTTTCTTGATTTTCTTCAGATCTTCGGGACTTGGAACCGTGGTCCTTAATTCCTGAGCCTTCAATTTGATCATCTTTGTATTCTACTAAAAGTCCTGAGGCAAAACAATCTTACATGGTATCTTTGTATTCCTGAAGTGTTTTTTGACTTGCTGGATCATATCTAAGTCCGTCAATTGCCTCTATTAATATTTTTGAAACAGCCGCTCTGCCAATCTTGAAATCTTCACCTATTTCTTCCTGATTTCTTTTTACACCATCGAGCTGAAACCACTGCGTGACAATCTGCCTATCTCTTTCTGGTAAAAAATTAAGCAAGATTTTTTTTACATCTGTTTCTAAATTTTCCTGTCTATCCCTTGCTTCTACTTTTTCAAGAGATGCCTCTTCATCCCGAACCTGACTTTCTGCATCCTTGACAGTAAGACTCCGCTCATTTCTGGTATTGTTACGATTTTTTGTGTAGGCAATATCTTCCTTCGTTATGCTTGACTCATTCACAACCAAATGTATGTTATTTTTCTTCGAGAAATATAGATAAATTCCCATTCGTGCCATATCGCCTACCCTGTCAGAAATTCCCGATTTTGGATTTATTCTTGAGGCATTTTCAATTACGTGAGTTATTGCATCCATAAACATTTCGTCCCCGTCTTCCTTGGAATCAATTTTTCTATCATAGTTTTCATTAACTACCGCAAGAATTGTGTTTAGCGACAGGAATTGGAATGCTCTTTTGCCAACACTTTGTATGTTTTCGTCTTCACTGGAAATTGCCTCAAGCGCTTCTTGTTTTTTATTATGATCAATTTTTAAAGGAAGATTTTTTGCGGCGGCTTCAAAAAGTTCGCATGCACCAAACTCAGGATTATTCAAGTGCTCATCTTCCATGATCCGATCATAAAAACCCGCTATTTCCGTCACGGATGAACTATTAATTTTGTCTTTAATCGGCACTATTTCTTTAATTGGATTTTGTTCTGAAATCATGTCCATAATTTTAACTCTATATTTACTATAAGTCAATAGCTGAGGCTATTTTTTAACTGATTTAAGAGTATTGGTTGCTGTTTCAACCTGCAAACCAACTAAAGCTTTTTGAAATTCAGTTATCAGACTTTTAATTTGGGATGATTGACTTGAAGCCTGTTTTTGAGCCGACCGGGTCGATAATTTATTTAAAACATTTATTGAACGATTAATTTCTTGCGCGGAAAGACTGGCAGAATTGATATTATCTCCTATCTGCTGATTCAGATCGTCGATCGTTTCGCCGGTCAAAAGACCTACGGGTAAGTCTTCTTCAACTTTAGTTTTTGCTGTTTTCAAAGCTTCTCTGACTGCCGCGACTTGTGCCTGAAGCTCCCCCGTCGCCTGCCCTCCCAAACCAGAAAGAATTTTCTGCTTTTCTTTGATCGAATTGTTTATTTCTTCAGCCAATACATCGATATTGCGTCCGGTTAATTTGGCATCGGCAACATCTTCCGAAGCTGCTTTAAGGTTGTCGGATATTCCCAGGAGCGCGACCCTGATTCCTGCAGAATTATTTTTGGCCAACATAAATCTTAACTCCGCCATTCTTTCTCCGGCCACGGCATTGTGAATTTTCGCTCTTTGTTCGGGAGTAAAGGCCAAAAGCAAACGGAATTCCTGCTTTATTTGATCTACAAAATATAAGGGGCTATCCGGAAGAATCAGTCCCGGCCCTTCTGCCGTCGGAGGGATCGATAAGGTTGAAGTAGCATAGGCAAAATTTGCAGAAAGAAAGATAACCGCAGAAGTCAAACTGATACTTAAGAAAAAAATGAAAAACTTCCTCACACTATTTATAGTGTTATTTTTTCACGCGATTGTCAAGACGTTGACAACGATATGTAAATAAACGATACTATTTTCAGGATTATGAGGCTTCCTCAGTCTTTAACTACCGTGACTCTTTTTTCAAAAACTTTGGCAGGAATATTGTTTCTAGCTCTCTTGCTTACTGCATTTCTTACCGGCATGAAATATCAGGCAATGACGGATTTAATCAAGATTCAGCAATCTAATCATTTGACAGCCAAACCCTCCCCAACCCCCGCCGATGAAACCGCAAGCTGGAAAACATATTTAAATACAATATACTCATATACTCTCCGATATCCAAGCGATAAATTCGTTATCTGTAATGATAGCCAAGATGATAATCTTATTCTTAGAGAAGCGAAAGATTGTTATCCATACGGAGAAACATTCTCACCATTTGCATTATCCGTTAACCTACCCCTAAAGTCTCAATCATACAAACAGTCACTAGATGAAGATTGCTATTCTGTAAAAAAAGAAATTATTAAAATTGCAGACATGGATGCCACAAGATATTCCAATTTGGTCAAAAACTCGACCGGAAAATGCAATAGTTTACCCATTGCTTACGCAGGGAATAAAATAAATATAGATTTACTATACAACAATAACACTTATACTTTCTATTTTATAGATAGCTATGCAAGTCTAGCGAATAAAATAATCTCGACTTTTAAATTCACAAATTCTTCCGGTGAAACTACAAGTCCGACACCTACTTGCCGGCCGCGTCCTGCTTGCCTGGACGCAACACCAAGATGTATGATTCCCGAAACTTCGGATATGTGTCCTAAAGCAATACCAACTCCTAAAAGTAATCAAACAGCCTGTTCGATGGAAGCGAAATTGTGTCCTGACGGAAAAACTTATGTGAGCAGAACCGGCCCTAACTGCGAATTTTCTCCTTGCCCTTAATGGATTATTTTTTTTCTCTTGGCTTTGGATAAAACAGTAACGCCCCAACTTACCGAAGCGGTTTTCCCGGGCTGAAGACTAATCAAGCCTGTTTTGTTATTAAAGGCATCCGGAAGACATGTCATTGGTTCTATGGCAATAGTTTTGCGCGTCGGAGGCGTATAAATTTGCAAGAAATTTAATTTTTCTTTTCCCGTTTCTTGCCAAATTGACAAACCGCCTCTTAAGACAGGATCAAATATCGTGACAATCGATTTGCCTTCTCCATTACTCAAATCAAAACAGGTGTCAAAATTCATATCTTTAACCTCCTTAGGTTTTTGAAATTCGGAATAACCTAAGTTTTCGCCGGTTGGAATCATCTTATCGTTAACTTTATAAAGTCTTTCAGATTGAAAGGAAAGAATCAGATTGTCAACCTTGGACTGAAGCTGAAAATAAGGATGCCAACCGATTCCGATTGGAATCATCACGGAATCAGTGTTTGTAGCGATTGCGGTAACCTTTAATCCCGATTCATCGAGAACAAACTCGGCTTCCAACTTAAAGGAAAAATGATATCCCGGCAAATTACCATTCGAATCAAAACGCAATTTCACATTGACTTTTCTGTCGGACGTTTTGCTTTCCACTATCTTAAAAGGTTTGTCGAAAACCAATCCGTGAATCGAGTTATTTTCCTGAGGAAAATTCACGGGAAGCTGGTATTTTTTGGAATTAAATTCATATTTTCCACCGGCTATTCGGTTGGGAAACGGAAAAAGATTGCTGCCTTTAAAACTATTTCTCAACTCTTGTTTTAATTCAGCCTCATTGGAATAACAATCCAAAACTGATACAATCTTACCGCCAATAAGTAGATTCAGAGAGTGAAGCATGCCACCTGTTTCCGGCAATAGACCGACAGACTCTCCGGTTTTGGAATTGAAAAGCTTTAAAAGTTGCTGACCTCCAAATTTTTCATGAAGTATTTGAAAATTTTTATTTGCTTTGTTTTTCATTCTTAATATTCTCAAGCTTCTCTCGCTCTGCGGGATTTCGCTGCAAATCATTCTTAATATCCTCAAGTTTCCAAGCCGCGAAAGTACACTTTGGATAGTTGGAGCAGCCGTAGAATTTGCGGCCTTTGCGCGTTTTTTTGATTATAATTTTGCCTCCATCCTTCGGGCAGATCTGGTCGGTTTCTTCGGTATAGGCTTTTGTGAACTTGCATTTCGGGAAGGCCGAGCAGGCCAGGAATTTACCAAACCGTCCGCTACGGATCAACAATGGCGAACCGCAAGTCGGACATTTTTCATCAGTTTCCTCCGTAGAGATTTTTATTCTGTCCGCGCCTTCAACTTCTTTTAATTTCTTCTCAAACGGAGTATAAAAATCCTTCATCATTGGCGCCCATTTTATCTGGCCATTGGCGATTTGATCAAATTCATCTTCCATTAAAGCCGTAAACGGAATGTCATCGATGTCTGAGAAATTTGTGACCAAAAAATCATTGACGGCAATTCCGACGGCAGTCGGCAGGAACTTTCCTTCCTGGCGCTCTATGTAGTTTCTGTATTCAATTGTTGAAATAATCGTAGCGTAAGTCGAAGGTCTCCCGATCCCCTTTTCCTCCAAAGTTTTTATAATTGAAGCGTCATTGTATCTCGGAGGAGGCAAAGTCTCATGCTCTTTTTCCAAGACACTAATTAAATTAAGATTCTCGTCTTTTACAAATCTTGGCAATTTATTATCAGTCATTCCCAGCGGATTGACTTTCAAAAATCCGTCAAAAACCAAGACTGAACCATTGGCTTTTAATTTATAAGGATTGGCGTCGACAAAAACCGTGGTTGACTCGATTATGGCATCGCTCATCTGAGAGGCAATCGCCCGCTTCCAGATCAGATCATAAAGTTTTCCGTAGGCTCCGCCCAAGCTCTGGGAGACCTGTGCTCCCGAGACAAAGGCCTTGGTTGGACGAATAGCCTCATGCGCTTCCTGAGCTAGTTTTTGTTTAGCGGAATAAAATCTTGGTTTAGCCGGCACATATTTTTCCCCATATTCTTTTTTGACAAAGTTAATGATCGACAAAACTGCAGATGAAGAAATCGTCACCGAATCGGTTCTGTGGTAAGTAATATAACCTTCCTCGTAGAGTTTCTGGGCCAGGCTCATAGTCCTTTTTCCGTTGATTCCGAGCCTTCTGCTGGCATCCTGCTGCAAAGTTGAGGTGGTGTACGGAGCTCCCGGACTTCTTTTGGCTTGCTTCTGCAAAACATCCGAAACCACAAAAGTTTTTGTTTTCAAATCTTCAACTATCTTCTGTGCTTTGTCTGAGTTGTCAATCGTCGTTTTTGTGATCTTGTATTGCCCGTCATATAAATCAAATGTTTTTTGAGCCTCAATCTTTTCGTCATTTATTTCAATCAGCTCAAACTCTGTCTTATCTGTTGCTTTTGAAAGTATTGTTGCAATGGTCCAATATTTTTCCTTGCCGAATTTTTCGATTTCTCTTTCCCTCTCAACAATCAATCTTAAGGCCACCGATTGCACGCGTCCCGCAGACAATCCCCGGCGGACTTTTTTCCATAAAAGCGGAGAAAGTTTGTAGCCGACAAGCCTGTCCAAAACGCGTCTGGCTGTTTGGGCGTCAACCAAATTTCTGTCTATTTTTCGCGGACTTTTCAGCGCTTCTTCAATTGCCTCTTTGGTAATTTCATGAAAAACAATTCTCTTGAATTCATCCTTGTTGTCTCCCAAAATTTTAGCCACACTGGAAGCGATTGCCTCTCCTTCACGGTCAGGATCAGTCGCCAGAATAATTTGCGAAGCATTTTTGGCCTGCGATTTTAGGTCGGCAATAATTTGTTTTTTGTCGTCAACCGTTTCGTACAAAGGCGCAAAATCGTGCTCAAAATCTATTCCGATTTTGCTTTTGGGCAAATCCATGACATGCCCCATCGAAGCTCTGATGACATAATCCGGCCCCAAAAATTTCCCAATAGTCCTGGCTTTTGTCGGTGATTCTACGATAACTAAATTCATAAAGATCTTTTCAACATTGTCACAACATTATACAGAAGATGTCAAGCGATCACACTAAAATTCCCATTATTCTGGCTCATTATCAAGCCTTTTATTTCCATCAAAGACAAAATGCCGGAGAGTTTTGAGGAATCAAACTTGGTTCTTCTGACCAATTCGTCAAAATGCAGCGGCTCATTTTGCAACAGTTTCAAGACTAAATTTTCCTCCTCCGTATCGCCCTTTGCCCACCGAAGCGCGAGCGTTAGAGGGTTCGCTCCACTAATTTTTAATTCATCCAAAACATCTTTTGCGCAAGTTACCAACTTAGCGCCTTTCTGAATTAGGGCATACGGCCCTTTTGACATCAAAGACATAATCGGTCCGGGCACGGCGAAGACCCTTCGACCAAAGCTCAGGGCAAATTTTGCAGTAATTAATGACCCACTGTCCTCCGCTCCCTCTGTGACCAAAACCGCCTGTGACAAACCGGCAATTATTCTATTGCGGGCCGGAAAAGTCCACTGGGTCGGCTTCATTCCCAGAGGAAATTCGCTGACAATGCAGCCCGCCGCTTCGCCGCGAGGCGAGTTTCCGCTTTTCAAAATATCATCATAAATACTTTGATTTTCCCTTGGATTACAACAATCAACTCCGCAGCCCAAAACCACAATTGTTTTGCCGTTGTTTTCAAGCGCGGCAATGTGGGAAATAGCATCGACACCCAATGCCAGACCGGAAACAATTGTCAGGCCTGAAGCGACCAATTCTGCTGTCAAAAACTTTGTCACTTCCCTACCATATTGCGTCGTCCTCCGCGCCCCTACAACGCAAATTGTATTTTGATTATTTAATAATGATTTATCGCCTCTTCCGTACAAAACAAACGGAGGATTTTTGATTTGCTTCAAAAGCTGCGGATAATCTTCGTCTTCCAAAGTCAAAAACCAAACATCTCTTTTCTTAAGTTCTTTAAGATAATTTTCAATCGAGAAATCTAACTTCTTGGCCTTCCAGGCGGCTTTGGCCGTCCCGAATTCTTGCAAAAGTTTCCTGAATTTTGCCGGCCCAATTCCCGAAATAGTCGAAAACCCTAACCGATATTCCCGCTCTTCCATACAGATTCCATTGTGATGAGATTTAGAAGCGCCTGTCAAGAGGAAAATTACTTTGGACCCTTAAAGTTATTAAAGTCCGGCTGGGAAAGAGAAAAATTTATTGATTCCGAGCGGGAAACGTAGTCATCGATATTTCCATACTTAACCGGGTGTAAAAAAACTGACCACCCACCCAAAAGACGCGTTGGGTTTATATCAAATGAAACTTTAGAATTTTGATCGTCCATAACAGCCTTTGTTTTGTCAATGGGAATTTTTAGGAGCTGTTTTTTACCGTTAATTTCACAGGCACATTCTACCCCGGAAACTTTATTTCCCTCAATATCAATAATATCCTGATACATAAAATAACCCGGAACATTTTTAAACCCCGGCCCGACTTCATTCAGAAGAACTAACGGATGCGGTCCAGGTAGGCCAATTTCTTGAAGTATGCTCTCTTCTATTTTGGTATCAGCCTTAATTTCCCGATTCAAAAGATATAATCCGGATCCAGCTAGGGCAATTATTAGAGAAACGGCAAGGAAGGTTTGAAGGCAACCTGTTTCCTTTCGAGTAGGCTTAGACTCACTTTTCTCAACCATAGGCCGATATTATACAAAAACTGTGGATTAAATTCCAAATTATCTCCCGAACCATTCTTCCAAAATTTTCTTGGCGATGGGGGCGGCGACGTTGGAGCCTTCACCCGAATCCTCGGACAAAACCGTCACAATGATCTGCGGATTGTCGGCAGGCGCGAACAGAGTTATCCAAGCGTGAGGCATAGTATCTTCCCCTCCATGCTGGGCTGTTCCTGTTTTACAGGCCAGACTTACCGGCTTGCCTTTGACTTTAAAATCAAAAAGCGGCCAGGCAACCCCGCCCGTGCTGCAAGCCTCAACCATCCCCTGTTTAATTAACGAAACGGTGTCATCAGACAAAAATTTCTGTGTTTTAGACAGAGTATCTGATAATAAAATATGCGGTTTATAAATTACCCCTCCGTTGGCTATCGCCTGTGTCCAGCCGTTCACCTGAAGAGGTGTGGTCAGTAAAAAGCCCTGTCCGATTCCGTAATGATAAGTGTCTCCCAAATACCAATTTTCTCCGATTGTAGATTTTTTCCATTCTTCGGTCGGAACCGTCCCCGGTTGTTCTCCCATCAAATCAATACCTAATTTTTTCCCCAAACCGAATTTTTCTGCGAATTGAGATAGCTTGTCAATTCCGATTTTTTCCGCTAATTTGTAGAAAAAAATATCATTTGATCTTTGAATGGCTTTTACCACATTCACTTCCCCATCCGTCCTGCCGTACTGCAAAAAATACCAGTTTCCGAAAGAAAATGTGCCGAGCCTTAAAATTCCCGTATCTTCGATCTGAAAATCCTTATCGATGATTTTATCTTCCAGTCCTGCTGCCGCGACAATAATTTTAAAAGTTGATCCGGGCGGATACACCCCTCCGATTGCTCTGTTCAAAAGCGGTTGACCGTCAAGGTCCATAATAATTTGAGATATGGATTTATAAGGCGATGTCTCATCCGGCGCATACCCCTCATTCATGGTAAAAAGATTGGGATCGAAAGAAGGCTTGGAAACAAGAGCCAGAATTTCCCCTTTGGGATTAGAGACAATTACTGCGCCTTTTTTTATATCCTTAGCTGCTTCAAAAACTTTTTGCTGAAGCGCAATGTCCAGGGTAAGCGTTATATTTCTTCCGGGTATCGGATCCGTCTGTCCGAGTTCGCGGATAATTTTACCCATACTGTTTACTTCAACCAACTCTTTTCCGTCAACGCCTTTTAAGAGATTTTCATATTCATTTTCTATTCCAATTTTTCCGACCAAGTCCCCGCCCGAATAATCCGCAAACTCTTTTTGCTTCAATTCTTCTTTTGAAATTTGTCCGATATATCCCAGCACGTGAGCCGTAGCATCTTTATAGGGATAGTTTCTCAACGAATCTATCTCTAAGTTTGTTTTTCCTTGAGATAAAAGATTTAAGGCATCATTTTTATTGATGAGATTTGTTTTATCTCCTACTATTTCCCTAAATCCGGGAAAATTAAAAACCAACGGAACCCCCTGCCTGTCAAACATAATCCCGCGGGGCGCGTGAATAGGAATAGTTCTCGTCCGGTTGGAATCTGAAAGGTTTCTGTAATTACTTCCGTTAACAATTTGCAGGAAAAAAAGTCTGGCAATGATGAGCGTGGCCGCCACTGTCAAGATTACGGGCAAGATATAGCTTCTAATCGAATAGTTTCTGTCAAAATCACCTTTGTGTTTTTGACTTTTTTCAAGTCTTATGTAGTCTCCGAATGCGGGTCCGATTTTAACCATAACAGTTTGAAGAATATAATAGCAAACAAAGAGTTAATAAGCGACTGTAAAAAAATTTGCTGATAATTAAAAACCCTTAAGTAAACCAGACTGCCCAAAAAAGAAGCTATAAAAACGAAAATTGCATTTCGGGTTTCGAATTTTCTTTCATAAAGGAAAAGGATCAATACGAAAATCGTAAACATCAAACTCGAATAACCCAAAACCCTGACCATAATTAAATCCAGAAACAAACCTATTCCGAAGGCCAAGAAAAATACCCATGATTTCTTAAAAATTACCGTCGTTGCCACCAATAATCCTACCGAAAAGGGAATTGTCGTGATTGCGCCGACGAATATCGTAAGAAACGTCAGTATTAAAAAAATGTAAATCATTTATTGGGTATATATACAAAAACCGTAAGCAAATTTTCAAAATTAACAAAACTTTCGACTTTTGCTCTCTGAAAAAGACTGCTCGGATTTTTTTCAACCGAGATGATTTTCCCGACTACCAGATCCTGCGGAATGCCGACTCCGTCATTGCCAATGTCTCCCTTTGTCAGAACAAGCTCCCCTATTCCCACATCCTCCGAAAGAAGAATGTTGTCCAAAGTCAAAGCGTCCGTGTTTTTAATTACCCCAACAGCGCCATTCTGGGTTTTGGCCGTAAAAGAAACGGAAGAATTGTTGACCAAATTAACTGTAGATAAATTATCGGAAACATTTGATATCACTCCGACCAAATTATCTTTAATAATCACCGCGCATCCTTGCCTGACATTGTCTTTCGCGCCTTTATTTAAAATGAAAACGTCGGGAACCGAAACTCCGGGAATAAAATCGGGTGCTCCGATTATGTCCGCCTTAAGGAGCTGCATACTCTGGGGATAAGATGTTTGGAATTGGTCGGACAGGGCCGCATTTTCTTTTTTGAGCTTGTCAACGGATACAATTTGAGACAAAAGGCTTAAATTTGTCTCTTCCAACTTTTTAACTTTTGCAGATTCGGACAGGAAAGGTAATCTTTGAAAAGCTCCGAAGCTTACGCTCTGAACTCCCGAAACTCCTTTTTCCAAAAATGAGGATAAAAAATTAAGTTTTCCCGATACGGAAAGAGTTAAAATTAAAATGGAAAGGAAAACTACAACCAAAAAAACAGGCCAAAAACTGGTCTTTCTTTTCATAGACTTATTCTAGTAGGTTTGTTTTCTTCTTACAAGTATGCAGGGGTTAAATCCGGCCTTTTAAAGGGTCTACGTGCATATATTGCTCAGAAAGTTGATATTCATTATCATTCTCTTGAAGAACTAACTGAAATTCTCTTAAGCAAATTTTGGCATCTTCTACTGCTAATTCTGAGCGTCCTTCATTTATTAATTTTTCTTTATCTTCATCAATGCTTCTCCAAAACTTTTTGAGTTCAATGCTCATCTCCTCATCTTTAAGCCTTGCATTTTCAAGCTTATTGTCCAATCTCTTAACAAACTTGCTTAGCGACGATGTGCCGTCCACCATTGTTCTCATCATTTCCCTAGTGCTAGTCTTCCATAATTTTTCATTTACAAAACAAGCAAGAGGAAGACCTGCCTTACGACCTGACCGGGAAAAAATCTCATAATAGGTCAGGGCCCATTTTTCGGAATATTCCGGCAGCGGAGAAATCATCGCAGAACAAAAAAGAGTTTCTCTAAGAAGAGGATTCTCCTGCAGTAATGTCTTTTTCACCTTGCTGACAAAGGCAGAAGGATTAGAGATGTACTCTTTGCCAATCTCATCCGTTACGCCTTCATACGGAACTGCGAGTCTGGGAACAACTAATAATGATTTTGCGTCCGGCCCGGGTTGGATATTTTCTTGTTTAGACATAGAGGAAATATATCAAAAAATTACTATTCTGTCAACTATAGGACTTATTTCAGTCCGCCGACTACTTTTACCCTTTGAAGAAGCTGATCGTCTTCCAAGACCCTTCCCGCTCCTCTGACAACCGAAGTCAACGGATCTTCGGAAAGAATGACCGGAATTTTAGTTCTTTCCACTATCAATTGATCAAATCCCGACAACATCGACCCTCCCCCCGTCAGCAATATCCCGTGCGTCAGAATGTCATTGGTCAACTCGGGCGGAGCTTCCTGTAAAACTTCCGCAATTCCTTCGATAATTTCAGCCAAAACAGGAGCCAAAGCCTCCCTTATTTCGACTTCGGTCAATCGCAGACTCTTCGGAAGTCCCGTTTCAATATCCCGTCCCCTGACGATTGCCATGCGCTCACGGGAATTATGATTCATGAGTTCGGAGTCCGAAGCAGATTCTTCTTTTGACTTTTGTCCTGAGCTTGCCGAACGGATGACTTTTGATTTTTGATTATGTTCATACGCGCTGCCTATTTTTATTTTCACGTCCTCCGCAGTTCTGTCTCCCATTATCAATCCGTGTCTTAGTCTTACGTAATGAATAATCGCATCATCCATTTCCTGTCCGGCAACTTTTAAGGATTTGCTGACGACAATGCCGCCCAGGGATATAATTGCAATTTCCGTTGTTCCTCCGCCGACATCAACAATCATTACTCCTGTCGGGGCAAATACCGAAATTTTTTCCCCGATGGCCGCTGCCATCGGCTCTTCTATCAAAAAGGCTTCTCTTGCTCCGGCGGAAAGCGCTGCTTCCCAGACGGCGCGTTTCTCAACTTCGGTAACGGAAGACGGAATGCCGATGACGACTCTCGGACGGGCCCAGGCAACCGGAAAAACGCTCCCGAACTCATGAACTGCCTGAATGTAATGGGAAATCATCGCCAGTGTGGCATCGAAATCCGCAATCACTCCACCCCTTAAAGGCGAGACCGTAATAATGGATGAAGGAGTTTTTCCGACCATTTTTTTGGCTTCGGTTCCGATTGCGATTATGCTTTTTGTTTTCCTGTGCATGGCAACAACCGAAGGTTCTCTGATGGTAATTCCTTTGCCTTTGACCCAAATCAAAGTATTGGCCGTGCCCAAATCAATGCCGATATCCTGACTAAATGAACTGAACAATTTATCAAACATACAGTTGAAAATTACTCCCATCATAGCATCTCGGTAAGTTTTTGCCAAGGCGCTTGACAAGAAAAAAAGATTCTGTCAGTCTAAATATATATGGGAGTAACAGGAGCAGAAGGAGGAAATCAAACAGGTCCGAATTTAAAACAAAACGCTGACCCTGTAACTGCAGGGGAAAAAGCTGCGGCTATAAAAACTGCTGGATTGCCACCCGACTCCATGGTTGCAAGAATGCTTGAGAAACACGATACGAATATAAATCAGCCTGCTCAATCTGAGGAAATTACGAAAGCAATAGATCCGCTAAAAGCTGCCGGAATAGATATTGTTTCTGAAAAAATTACTCCTATTGCTGAAGCTAAACCGGTTATTGAAACTAAACCAGAAACAAACTTGACTCCAGGAAACAAAGAGAATCTTGGCCTGGATTCGATGGTAAAAGCTGAAGAAGAAAAAGTCCAGCAAGAAAAAGAAAAGGCTTTAACGGGCTTAATTGAACTACTAGAAAAAGATGTCAACCCAAACTCTGTTAGACTCGGGTCTGGTGACAAAAAAGCTTTAATACTCATCAAACCATCTGAGCAGGGGTATGTTGTGGTTACCGGCAAAGAAGTCTTCACGTTTCCGGAAAGCGATGAAATTAAGACCTTGATCAACAGAAGATACCTAAATGACAAAGTTGCTGCAGACGGAAATTCCGATGCGAACGAGGGCATTTCTGAAGGAAAACTTAGGGTAGCTTCCCCAAGCAAAGAGCTTAAGACCATTGATGTAACCCTACTTGCAGCACCCGAACCATTAATTAAAACCATTACGGAAAGTCAGGAATTGGCTGAAAAAATAGATGCAAAAATGAAAGTCGCTGAGGAAAATAAGGTTTTCACGCAAAAAATAAATGAGTATGTCCAGGCTAGAAAAACTGTCGCCCCCACCACAACATAATCAAAAAAGATAGCTTGTTTGGAGTTTTAGAATGTGTTAAGATTTAGAAATCTGCACTGATATGGTAAAAATCTGCAACCGGATCATCGAATATTCCTTTTATTGTCTCTTCTTATTGGTTCCCTGGGCTTTCTGGAAAGACACCTCCGAGCTTTTTGAGATGAATAAAATGTGGCTTACCTGGATTATCGCTATATTCATCGGCATGGCTTGGATTATAAAAATGATTCTGCAAAAGAAGATCTCTTTCCGCAGAACTCCTTTGGATATCCCGATAGCTCTTTTTCTTTCTTTCCAAATCATTTCGACTATTTTCTCTATGGATACTCATGTTTCTTTCTGGGGATATTACTCCCGATTTAATGGTGGATTGCTTTCAACTTTTACCTACATTTTTTTGTATTACGCATTCTTAGGTAATTTTCAGACGAACGCCGTAACTATGGTCAAAAGAATCTTGTCTTTAAGTCTGATTTCAGGCTTAGTTGTCGCCCTCTGGGGACTTCCCTCTCATTTCGGATATGATCCGACCTGTCTGGTTTTCAGGGGAACTTTTGATGTCTCCTGTTGGACAGGCGACTTCATTCCGAAGGTTAGAATTTTCTCAAGTTTGGGACAAGCCGATTGGTTGGGGGCTTATCTTGCAATCCTGCTTCCAATCTCCCTTACCTACATCGTTCTTAACCAGAAATTGTGGCTAACTATACCGCTTACCGCACTGTTTTATCTTGATCTTCTTTATACCCGCTCCCGGTCAGGATTTGTCGGAATTTGGATTGCTCTGATATTTTTCGCTGTCGCCTACTTCTGGAGCCAAAGAAAAAGAATAAAGTCATTTCTGTCGATTGATACAATAAAATCCCCACTTTCTCTATCGATATTGAGTCTTTTACTTATTACATTTTTCATCGGAACACCAATTGCCCAGCTTGACGTATTCACTTTCGGAGGAATAAGTCAGCATTTTCAGAGCGTTCAGGCTCCAAAAATTTCAACCAAATCTACTGCTTCGCCGACCCCTACGCCGGCACCTGTTTACTCCGGAGGTACGGAATCCGGAGACATAAGGGCTTTTGTTTGGACCGGCGCGATTAACACCTGGAAAAGCAGTCCTATTTTCGGCACTGGAGTTGAAACATTTGCTTTTGATTATTATAAATTTAAACCCGCCGGTCAGAATATGACATCCGAATGGGACTATTTATACAACAAAGCTCACAACGAGTATCTGAACTACTTGGCGACCACCGGAATTGTCGGCCTTGGCACCTATTTAAGCATGATTTTCATTTTCCTCTGGCTTTTTGTCAAATACTATTTATCGACTATTAAGAAGAATGTCTTTGATGCCAATCATCTCGTGATTAATATTGCTTTAGTTGCAAGCTATATCTCCATTCTGGTTACCGATTCCGTCGGCTTCTCGGTTGTAATTACAAATATTTATTTATTCATGATTCCCGCTTTCGTATTAGTGTTAATGCAGCAGGAAACAAAAACAACCCAACCGCAGGTTACGAATAAGGCGATGAAGATAGAAACCGGCACTTCGGTTTGGCAATGGACTCCGATCTTTTTTGTCGTCTTGATAGCTTATTTTTTATTGACCGGCCTGATCCGTTTCTGGCAGGCGGATGTAGCCTACGCTCTCGGTTACAACTTAGACCAGGCTCAAGAATACCAACAGGCTTATCCGAATCTACAAAAGGCAGTACAGCTTAGGGGAAGCGAACCGGTTTTCAAAGACGAACTTTCCTTAAATGATGCAATTATTGCCACAGAGTTGATTTCTCAAAAAACCGATGACCCAAACACCAAGCAACAGGCGGTCAACCTTGCCTCTTCTCTGGCACAGGAAGCAATTAATACCAATAACGAAATAGTTTCCGAGTATCCGAATAATGTAGTTTTTTGGAAAACCAGAGTCAGGCTTTTCTATGTTCTTTCCCAGGTTGATTCCAGATATTTGCCTCGGGCACTCGATGCAATTGAGAAAGCAAGTTTACTTGCTCCAAACGATGCGAGAATCTTGTATAATCTCGGAGTTTTATACGGACAAAATAACAATATTAATCAGGGGATTTCCGCTTTGGAGAAAACAATATCTGTCAAACCGGATTATTTGGATGCGTATTACGGATTAGGTCTTTTTTATCACCAAAAGGCTCTGGATAAAAACGGTAATGTCGTAGATCCCGGCCTGCAAAAAAAGGCAGTTGAGCAAATGCAATATATTCTGAACAATCTGTCTCCGAAAAATCCCGGCGCTCTGAAATCCCTCGCCGACTGGGGGGTAAAATAGCTTAAGTTCCGGAAATTCTTTCGTATTTAGGTCTTCCCTTCTGAGGAATAAACAAGACTGCATCTATCGGCATTCCAAAATCCGTACTTATCTCACGGCTTACATGCTTGGCAATCTCCGGATCTTTTATTCTTAAAATTCCGCCGCGATGAGTATACCCATGACCACCGTTTTCCGCATAAACGCCCAAAACAACCGGCTTTCTTTCTTTACTTTGAGTATGCGTCCTGTTCGAGATTAAAACAGGGAGGGTTTCTTCAATGTTTGGTACCTTTACCGGATAATATACAGTCAAATTTTCTTCTTTGTCTTTTTCCGCAATGAACTCATCTCTGGAAACTTGCCTGCTTTCAAAATCAGTCCAAGCAGGTTTGGGGTCAAATAAATCTTTTTTCTTGGTCAGCTCGTTCCATACTTGGGAATAAGTCCTACCTTCCCTATAAGTCGGCTCAAACTCACCTAAAAACCCTAACTGTCTTTTATCCAAAGCTTCCCTGACCTTTTCGCCGAATTCATACCAAAATACATTAAAATTTACCGGATACCAAAACAGATTATTTCCCTTTGCCCCCGCAAACAAACCTCTTAGATGGGGATAAAAATGATTCCACAGGTCGATTGTCTTTCCTGCTCGAACATACTCCGGCAATTTTTTTATATCAGGATTTTCTATTAGAAATAGTGAGCCAGGTTGGTCAAATTTTTCTTTTTCATGATAAGGTCTGGCAGTTACTAAAAACGGCAGCGTTTGGCCTAAAACCTGCAGATTCAAGATAGACATCGGAACTGCGGGCTTAGGATACAGGTAAACATCTCTTTCTATAGTTTTATAACCGGTTGAAAAAAATTCCGTTGTCGTTGTAGGACAGGATCCTAAATGAACCAGGGTTTTTTTGAAATCACTAAAATCCATGTATTCTCTGGGGTCCGGCGAGTAATCAATTCCCCACCAAAGAGGAGATTTTTCCGCTATTATTCTTTTAGCCTTCAATTCTTTTATCAAAGCCAGAGGCGGCTTGAAAACGTTGGCCTGTTCCAGACCTTGAACAGTATCGTTCACTCCTCTTTCAACCTTGGTCATAATTTGCCAATTATATATCCCCAAAAAGATTAAAACAAGCTTGAAGCTGTGCTATAATTGACTTATGTTAAAGATTGTTACCGCGCCAAATCCCGTTCTTTCGGATATCGCCAAACCCGTACTCAAGGTTGATGCTTCCGTAGCTAAAATCATCAAGGAAATGAAGGAAACGCTGAATAAAACGACTGATCCGGTCGGAGTGGGACTGGCTGCGCCGCAGGTCGGAAAGCCGCTTCGGGTTTTTATTGCCAAGCCTACGGACAACTCGAAAATTTTTGTGTTTATTAATCCTAAAATCATACAATCACCCGAAGTTAATTTTGTTAAACAGCCGAGAAAATTGGGTAAAAAGGCTTCCAAAAAACTGGAGGGCTGCTTGTCTCTTCCGAATATTTGGGGCCCTGTCCAGCGGTCGCCTTCCCTGACTTTATCCTTTCTCGATGAACAAGGATTGCATCATGAGCTGAAATTCTCCAATTTTTTAGCCACGATTATTCAGCATGAAACAGATCATTTGGATGGAGTTCTCTTCCCCAAAAGGGTTCTTGAACAAAAAGGAATTCTCTATAAATCACACAAAAATGAAAAAAACGAAGATGAATTTGAGGAGATAGAAATTTGAAAATTATATTTTTCGGTTCTTCCGACTACGTCATCCCGATTATTGAGGCTCTAAGGAATAATTTTGAATTGTCGCTGGTTATAACAACCGAAAAATCTCAAGGCGCGGTGCCCTATTTTTGTCAGCAAAACAAGATTCCCTACATCTGTGTCTCAAGCTTCAAAGACCTTGATACTAGAAACTTAATGCTTAATACCAAGGCTCCCGTTGCGGTTTTGGCCGATTTCGGACTGATAATTACCGAAGAAATATTGAACGCTTTTCCCAAGGGAATAATTAACCTTCATCCGTCTTTGTTGCCCAAATACAGAGGTCCAACACCGGTTCAAACTGCGATTATAAACGGAGAAAAAACAACCGGAATAAGCATAATGAAACTGGATAAAGAAGTCGATCACGGCCCAATCCTTGGACAGGAAAAAGAGGAAATTTTGGAGACGGATACGGCCGAAAGTTTATATAAAAGGCTATTTGAAAGAGGAGCTAAATTATTACTCAAAGTATTGGATTTATATTTTAAAGATAATCTAAAACCTACTACCCAAAACCACAAGAATGCTACCTTTACCAAGCCACTCACCCGACAGGATGGCTTCATTGATTTGTCGTCGTCATTAGAAATTAAAAATTTAAAATTAGAAATTCGAGCCTACTACCCCTGGCCGGGAGTCTGGCTTAAGACGAAATTAAATAATGCCGAAAAAATTATAAAACTTTTGCCCGAAGACCGACTTCAGGTTGAAGGAAAAAAACCGATGACATATAAGGATTTCCTCAACGGCTACCCCGAAGCCAAAGAAATGATCTCAAAAATCACGCAACTTTAACCTTTTCCCTATCGTTTAAGTCATGAAGCAGCCATTGTTGAACACTTCCAGACATGTCCGGTCCTATTCTGCCTATCAATTCACTTTTCAATAAGTGAGCAACATTTTCTTCTTTAAATTCGTGCAAATAATATTTAGCCAATTCATTGATTGTAAACGGATTTTCATTTTGCTTAGTGGCATTAATTATCAATAACATTTTTAAAACGTAATCTTCATACCCAGCATTAATTTCCCCCTTACTAATTTTGCTAATCATCTCATTGACCGGAAGGTCGGGATATTCCATTTTTAAGGTTAAAATTTCCGTAGCTGCTTCGTTTAAATTGTTTGAGTTATTGCCTCCCAAATAAGCATCGATTGCTTGATTAAAGCCTGAATACATTCCGTCTTTGCCCTCTGCCAAAGCATGCCATAATTCGTGACGCAAGGTATGTTTTCTTTCAAACGAAGAATGCTCCTTAACTAATATTACTGAGTCTCCCGTTTCCCTAGGAAGAGCGATTCCGCCCACGGATTCAGCCTCTTCCCTGGCAAGCCTTGTTTTTTCGTCAACGTTTTCCTTTGCTTCCCTCTCGTGCTTAAGGGAAAATTCCCGAAGGGCTTTTGCTAAATCATTTTTATCCGGATATTTTTTTGTCAATATTTCGCTATACTCCCCTGACTCCTCTTCGCTTAATGCGGCTGTACTGTCCTCTATTAATTCTTTGTCAAATCTCTCATTTTTAATTATAAATATTTCAGACTTTAACCCCTGTTCGATCGCGGATTGCGGAATACTGAAGCGCTCTCCCATTTCTCTGACTATGCTCTCCGTTTCGCTTTTACTGACATGCTCAACGAGATCGTCTCCGAATGACTTTATCACCTCTTCCGCACTAAGATTATTCTCAGGGTCTATTTCCGGCTGGACCTCTGGAGAAACTGTTTTTTGTACAGCGTCAGCAACAGGCGCTTCTGTTTTCTTAGCAGGCGGAGAGCTGATTCCCTGAATTTCCGAACCTCCCATTTCTGCCATAGTTACCTAAGCATAACAAACAATCCGAGGAAAATAAAATCAGAGGACTATTTACGGCTTTATATTTAGTTGCCCCGACTCGCTTAGACCTTTTGCAACGCTCGATATCCTCTCTTTATGTTTACTTAAAACTACCCAAGTAACCTGAGGATATTTTTCTCCTTTTATAAATCTTGTATATTCTCCTCTGGGAATACCGTCTGTCCTCAACTTTTCGCCAACCAAACTTACGTTTTTCGTATAGCCCAGTTCTCCCAACAAATTTCCTAATTTCGCAAACGTCGTCTGGTCTTTATTGTTTCTCATAAAAGCGGTTATCGATTCCATACTTAAACTATTCAATATTCCCTGTAGCTTTTTGTCATCATTTTCTACTTCGATCGCTTTCTGAATTTCAGTGTAATCTCTTTTTGTTCTAGGCAGATCTAGGTTCCAATTTCTTAGTGTTTTTCTGGCATCCGTGACCTGAATCGAGGTTAATCCCAGATTTTTACCGATTTCCTTAGGGTCAATAATGCCTTTTTCCAACTCTTCTTTTATCATTACGCTTTTCCCGCCCTGCTTTAAAGACATTATTTGTTTACTTTCCTGTGAGCGGGTTTCGTGAAGATGTTTTCTTTTACCAGTCTTTAGAATTTCTATAAAATCCTTTTGTTTTGAGTAGACTCCATCAGGGCTCTGGCTTTCCATAACATAGATATAATATCACAACTTGACTTTTAATAAAACGCACTATAAGATAGGAAGATATGGCAGAACAAGGCGAATCCAATCCTTTTAAAAAACTAGCGGAGGTGTTTAGAAAAAAACCTCCGACAGAGACTAAGCCGACTGTTCAAAAGCCAACAAAGCCGAAAGAAGTAGATCCAGACGATGATCCCGGCTATATAACAATTATCTCGCCCGGCACAGGGTTCCCCCACCGAATTCCGCGCGGAAAATAACATCATTGGTTTGCTGTTAAGATAAAAATTTCAAAGAATAAGTTAAGCCGTAGCTGTGGGTTGAGCTTTGGGGGTTAAGGCTTTTTTGGTTGACTTTTTCAACATTCTGAGACATTTCGTGCAAAGTCTGACCCTCTGCATTACGCCATTCATCACTACTTTTGCAGGATGAAGATTGGGGACAAAAACTCTGTTTGTTCTGTTTTTGGCATGAGACATGTTGTGCCCGTACATCACGCCTTTTCCGCAATTTTCACATTTCATTCCGCTGGACATAGGTAAATATGATATCATATTGGGAGTTTTTAAACAATATGAATATCTTGGGCGCGGTCATCACACGCGCGGTCATCACACTTGTCATTTTGGTTTTCTCAGCCATTTTGCACGAAATTGCTCATGGCTATGTTGCGGAACGTTTCGGCGACCCGACAGCCCGGATAATGGGACGACTGACTCTTGACCCGAGAAAACATATTGATCCGATCATGAGTATTGCTTTGCCCCTTCTTCTTCTAATTTCCGGCTCTCCCGTTATAATCGGCGGCGCTAAACCGGTGCCGGTTGATCCTTTTAATTTACGGGACGGCAGAAAAGATCTGGCCTTGGTTTCCTTGGCCGGACCGCTGACCAACGTCGCAATTGCAATTGTTGCAAGCTTAATTTTGAAACTTATTCCAAATTCTTCAAACATAATACTTAATACTTCATACTTAATACTTCGAATGATCGTCCAATTAAATTTGTTGCTGGCGATTTTCAACCTCATACCCATTCCCCCGCTGGACGGGTCAAAAATATTCTCTCTTCTTCTGCCGGAAAAAATGGCGGACATGTATATGTCCCAAGGCACAATCGGACTCATACTTATATTTGTTCTGTTAATGTCCTCAGGGCCGGCATCTCTAGGCGGATTAATGTTCTCACTTCTTTCTTTTTCGGAAAGACTTTTGGGGCTGTAAGTTAAACCGCAAATCCCTTGACTTACTTGCCATTATTTCATATTCTATATTCCGTATGGGTTTTTTAAAGAAAGCTATTAGTCTCTTTATCTACCCCACCCACTCAAGGACAATGGGAATTCTGACAATGCTTGTTCTCCTTTCGGTAGTTTTTTTGACCGTAAATACCGCTCAGCAGGAACAAGTCATGAAGCAGAAAGCGGCCGAATTTATTGTAAATTGCAAGAACAATTCCGACTGCAGACAGGCTCCCTGTGTTGCAAGCGTCTGTCTTTCCGACAATACCTGTGAAAGCAATTACAGCGCTTCGGGCACAAAATGCTCAACGGACGCAGTCCCGAATGGCACTTGTGACAACGTCGGAAATTGCGTAAGTTCTACGGTAATTACCCCTACTCCTGCTCCAATCAACGAAACAATGCCTACTTTTAAAGATATAGGTAGCGGTAACGGAGTGAACGTTATTGAATATAATAAATTCAAGGAATGCTGGGGAAAAACTACCACCGGCTCCTGTGCCTCAATTGATTTTGACAAAAACGGAACCGTAAATCAGGCCGACTACAATATTTGGCTTCAAAAACTTACAACCGGCAAAAAATAAGAACAATATTTGTGATATATTTGTAGTATAATTTAAGCTATGTCTAAAAGGACACTTTTCCTCATATTCGCCCTCTTTCTGATTACCTTTGTGCTTTTGATCCTAGCGTTTTATCAGCCGTCCAACACTAAGACCGTCCAAAAAACAACGGTAACGGTTGAACAGCCTGCCGGACAAACTGTTCTTTCGTTTGGGAATCCTTCTATTTCAACTCCCTCATCTGTTTTTACTCTAAATTATTCTCTGCCGGTAATCATCTCAACAGGAGAAAATAAAGTGACCGCGGTGCAACTGGAATTACAGTATGATCCTAACATTTTGACCGATATCGAAGTTGTTCCGGGACCTTTTTTTGCGAATCCGCAGATACTCCTTGATCAAATTGACATTAAAGCCGGAAGAATATCTTATGCTCTCGGCCTAGGACAAAATGAAAAAGCGACTACGGGAAGCGGAACGGTGGCAAATATTACTTTCTCCGTAAAATCCAAATTACCGGAGAAAACAGCTATGATTTTCCTTCCCAAAACTTTGGTCACGGCCGATGGCATAAGTGGATCCGCGCTTAAAAGAACTGATGTCGGTCAATTTCTGGTCGGAATAGTCAATTCTACTTCAAGCGCTACGACAAAATAAGTATTTTAAGTCATTGACATTCTTTATTTTTTTTGGTTAGAT
>Ga0182027_10002809_pt1 | contig 27971 bp, 26 predicted proteins | sample 712E1DmetaG_FD_121300 | JGI IMG/M metagenome (GOLD analysis project Ga0182027, IMG submission 121300) | Permafrost microbial communities from Stordalen Mire, Sweden - 712E1D metaG (Illumina Assembly) | ecosystem: Environmental > Terrestrial > Soil > Wetlands > Permafrost | place: Sweden...
AGGGCGACGGTAATGTCCGCGTAGGACGCGAAACAAAGGGACGCAAAGGCAAAGGTGTTACGGTCATTACCGGACTTTCGCTGCGGGGTGAAGAGCTTGAGAGTCTCGCCAAGCAATTAAAGCGGCTGTGCGGGGCCGGAGGGACGGTTAAAAACGGCGTGATTGAAATTCAAGGCGACCATCGGGATTTATTGACGGCACAATTAAATAAACTTGGGTTCTCGTCAAAACGGTTGGGCGGGTGACGCTTACCGCCAGAAGTTTTGGATCGCCTGGATCTTGCCGCCTGCGCCAACGAAAAAGCCGCAGGCCATGGCGGTATAGGGCCCGGTCATGTTGATATAGCGGCCATGCTGCTGATAGCAAGCGGTTCCGCCGCCGCACGGTGTTCCGGCCAGCGGCGCTCCCTCGTCCCACATCTGCTGCAGGCAACCCGTGACTATCGATACGAGCGAACCCCAGCTTGGACATTCGTCCTGCGCCCCTTCACCGCATTTGCCGAAGGCGCCATGCGCCGTGCCGCCGGCGTCGCTTTGGCACTGGCTATCGACGCAGGCCTCCTTGGCCAGATTTCGCGTGAGCCTTTTTTGGGAGACCAATGAGCGGTAATAATTGATTCGGTGCATGCATTGCTGTCGGTATTCGGTATATGGGTCGGTTCCGCCGATCCAGAAATCCATGGTGTCGACATAGGTATAAACGAAGAGTTTGATGGAATTGTCGCCGCTTGCGGCCGTCAATGTATCCATTGTCGTTACTGCCGAAACCTTTGATAAGACGCCCGCTACGCCGCCGGGTAAGGGCGCGCAATGGATGGTAGTGAAACGGCCAACATTGACGAACCTGAATAATGTCCGGTTCGTGCCGATTATAACGGAAAGTATCCCGACCTGCCGGGGGACCATGGGCCCAAGCGATAGCGTATGACTTCCTGCGGTAAACAATCGCTCGGATATCACCGGGCTTTGTCTGCCTTGAACGGAAAAGGCGTCTATGCGGACCGGTGTTTCGGCGTCAAGGTCCATTCGCAAAATTCCGCCGACGATTTCGCATGCTTTCGCAGGCGCCCTCAATATTGAATTGCGGACCGCTGGTGAACCGCTTATCCGGTAAACTCCGTCAGCATCCGAAATGGCGTTGAGTTTTAATTTGGATAATGAGATTATTGACCCTTGCAATGCGTTTCCCGCAGCATCCATGACCTTGCCGGTCAGAAAAACCTGTTGGCCTTGGGAAGCTGTCATTAAAACCAATAGCAGCAGAGCGCATCGTTTCATATTTTACTCCTCGGCAAAACGAATTTTCGACTATAACAATTTTAAGATTCGGAGACCACTATTTACCAATAAAAAATCAAAGTCAACCTGTATTTTCCAATTCTATTGATGGCATTATAATTGCTGTTTTTAAAAATAAGCCCACTTAAGGCGGGCACATAATTTTCAACATTTTCAGGGAGGCCGCATGAAAGCGTATAATGTTGGAATGATTTTAATATTGGCAACTTTTGCTATTGTCAATGCACAGCCGTTCAATGGGGGATTATTCGGCGCGGGAAAGGTCCTTTCATTAGGGTGCGATACTACGGGCGTTTCGGAAGGCCCTTCCGGCGCGAACGTAACGTGGACGATTCCGCTGATTGTTAAAGATACCATAAACTCGGACGCCCAGACGCTTGCGGCGGCAAGTACGCCTTATTTCGCGAAGTTCCCATCGGCAACCGGTGCGCTCCTTTCCACCGGTAGCATCACCGAGTATACTTATTACCGTTTGGCCAACGACAGCCTCGTGCTTTTAGGGTATGCCGACAGTCTTCAGACCGTTGCCTATTTCAATCCGGAACTTCTTGACTTAAGCGCTGTTACCTTCGGTAATTCATTCACCGATACTTTCGGATATCGCGACACCACCACGGTTTCGACCTTAACAATGGTGTCGAAAATCGATGGTACAAGAACGGTCACGTTCGACGGGACTGGAACGCTCGAATTGCCTTGGATTACCTTTTCCCACGCACTGCGCTTTAAAAGCGTAACAACGCAAACCGATTCATCCTGGTTCGGCACGATACTTACTTCAACGTCTAAAATGACCACCACGAATTTCAGTTGGGAAGACACGACGCTACCCAAAAATACAAGTTTCTCAATATCGAGAATAACCACCACGGTAAGCGGCATTCCTATTGCAAACAATGTCGTCACGTTTAAAGAGCCGATGCCATCTACGGCCATCGCCCCTACCGGACCAGGGAGCGGGAAAAAGGCAATTCTCGTGGCGTTTTCTCAATTCGATAATTCCATTGCAATCAGCGCGCCATCCGGTTTTGGCGCGGGAAAAGTTTCTTTTATCGTCTACGATTTAAACGGAAAGGTCGTTGCGCGGGAGCAAGTGCGTTTAAACGTCGCAGGGCTTGCAAACTGTCAATTGACTAACCGTTTGTCGAAAGGCGTTTATTTGTATGCGCTTAAGGCGGGAGAAGGGATTTTGGGTAAAGGGAAAATAGCGGTACGTTAACAAGACCTTTGACGCGCTGGGGGCTGGGCCGGACACCGTATACGGCGAACTCGAACGCCGGCTCTCCGATTTGCATCCCGCATAGTTTGCAAAAAATGGATTTTCAGCGGGTCCGAAGCTTATCTTAAGGCAGTATGAAACCCGCGTCTTCCCGCCAACCCATGGAAATCCCTCCGGATCTTTCTTTGCAAGGGTTTTTGGTGGGAACGTCGGGATATTATTACGACGATTGGGTGGGGATTTTCAATCCGCCGAGAATTCGGGCGCGCTACAACGCGCCTCGGCAGTCGGAAAACGTTTCCTCGCAAACAGACCTGTTGCCCCTACCGGACGAAGAAAGAGCGGACCAGGACCGCTTGGTGTTTTACCAGAAATATTTCTCGTTCGTCGAGATCAACAATACGTTTTATCGCGAACCCGCCATCGAACATTTTTTGGACATTGAGCGGCGCAGCAAGCCGTCGATGCACTATAGCGTCAAAACGCATAAAAACCTGTCGCACGATTCCACCGGCAACATGGAACTCGGTCGCGAACTCATGCGCAAGCATGTTCACGCGGTAAGTCCGCTCATTGAAACCGGACGGTTTTATAGTTTTTTGATCCAGCTTCCCGATTATGCGTACCGGACCACGAAACAACTCGATTACCTTCTTGCGAGCGCCCACGAGGCTGTTAGAATGGGGGCGGCGGTGCATATCGAGTTCAGGCACAAAAGCTGGCACGATATCCACGTATTGCATCAGCTCAAAGACAGCGGGGTAGGGGTTTGCAATACGGAAATACCGCTTCCCGAGCAGGGCTTTCCCCTAAAAGCCTATGCCACATCGGACAAAGGCTACATCCGCTATAGCGGCCTTAACTATGCGCAGTGGTTTCCTGAGCAAAAACCCATAAGCGCGCGTGACAAGCTTGCCGCACGAAATGCTCGGTATAACTATGAATATTCCGACGAGGAGCTTAAAGAGCGCATGAAAGGCCAAATCGCGCTCATGAATAAAACGAGCGTCGTTGCCGTCGCTTTCAACAATCATTTCCAGGCTAAGGCCGTAAAGAACGCGATCAAAAACCTTAAAATGCTCAGGGAAAAGATGACGATGCGATGAGGAAGGTTGTTGCGGGACGAGGATAATTCATATATATTAAAAAAACGATCGGTTCGATCGGACCGCTTGAACCCGGAGTCCACCATGAGCAAAACGCAGGTCGTTTCGCTGATCAATATGAAGGGCGGCGTCGGCAAGACCACCCTTGCGGTCAACCTGGCCGCCCACATGGCCCACGACGCCGGACTCAAGGTGCTGCTTATCGACGCGGACCCTCAGACCAACGCGACACTCAGCCTTATGAGTCCGCGGAAATGGGAAAAGTGGACAAATGAGAATGGTTCGATGGCCGACGTCTTCGAGATCGAAAGCGTCATTCGAAACAACGAAGATTTTCTCAAGCTTAAAAAGTGCATCATTCGGGGCGTCGTCCCGGAGATTCCCTCTTTTGACCTTCTGCCGGGACATCTTAAGCTCACGTTTATCGATCTTGAACTGGCCTCACGGGCCGGCCGGGAACGCATTCTGAACCGTAAACTTGCAAAAATTAAAGACGATTACGACGTCGTGCTCATCGATTGTCCCCCAAATCTCCAGGCCGCCACCCAAAACGCGCTTTACGCCAGCGATTGGTACCTGGTCCCCGCCCAAGCGGACTTTTTATCGGCCCTGGGGCTCGAGTTGCTCGTGGACCGGCTCCAAACGCTCAAAGAGGAACTGGAGTTCAAAATTAAATGTCTTGGCGTCGTGTTCACGCGTGTGCGCAAGGGTATTCAATACCACCTGGAAACCATGGATTCCTGGCCGGAAAAAAAGGACTTTCGAGGTCTATCCTTCATGGACACCATCATCCCCGAAAACGTGGCAATCAGCAGGGCCCCTGCGCTTGGAAAACCTCTTTTGCTTATAGAACCCCAGGCGCCGGGGACTGCGGCATTTAGGGCCCTTACCGAAGAACTGTTGGCGCGTCTCAAATAGGTCTTCGTCGACATCCCCGGCGTCCTTTCCACGAAGGCGTACTCCTAATTCTTTGATTATGGCGAGAAGATAATTTTCATGGACGCTTTATCTTTCCAGTTGTATAATGGATCGAAAGGCGGAGCGCTCCCATGACCCTTGAAAATGCCGGCACTATCCCGCTCGGTGAAATTCTCGTCGTCGAAGATAATGCCGTTAACCTGATAACTTTGTCGCAGATAATAAAGACCGCCGGGTATCGCGTTCGCAACGCCGCCGACGGCGAAAAGGCGCTTGCCGCCATAGCCGAAAAACACCCCGACCTCGTGCTTCTGGACATTTTAATCCCCGGCGTAAACGGCATTGACGTTTGCAAGCGGCTGAAACAAAACCCGCTGACTTTTGAAATCCCCATTATTTTTTTAAGCGGAAAAGACGAGATTGAAATAAAAGTGTCGGCGTTTGAAGCGGGAGGCGAGGACTACATCACCAAGCCGTTTCATCCCGTGGAGGTGCTTTCCAGGATCAAAACGCACCTTGACATGGCAAGAAAAATATCGGACCTCAAACAAGCCCGCCGTGCGCTCATGGACAACGACAGGCGGTTTCGCATTCTCTTCGAAAACTCCACGGACGCGTTGATGACCCTCGAACCGCCCGACTGGCTCTTCGTTTCGGGCAACAATGCCACGCTCAACATGTTCAGAGCGAAAAACGAAAAGGAATTCATTTCTTTTCCACCTTGGGAGTTGTCGCCCAAGTCGCTGCCGGACGGCAGGGACGCCATGGAATCGGCGCGTGAAATGATTGAAACGGCCATGCTGAAAGGCTCCCACTCCTTTGAATGGACGCACAAACGGATAAACGGCGAGGAGTTTCCCGCTACCGTGCTTCTCACGCGCATGGCACTTGACGGGAAGAATTCCCTCCTGGCCACGGTCAGGGACATAACCGAACACAAGCAATACGAGGAGGCCCTGCGGGCAAGCGAGGAAAAGTTCAGAAACCTTTTCAACAACGCCGAAGTGGGCATGTTCAGGACCAAGGTCGACGGGTCGATGCTCTTGGATTTGAACGAAAAGTATCTTTCCATATTGGGCAGAACGCGCGAGGAAACCATCGGAAAGCCGTCGACAATGCTCTGGGCCGATCCGAAAGAGCGCGAGGAAATGGTTAAAACGCTCACGGCAAAGGGACGCGTTGACGAAATGGAGTGCAGATTGAAAAAAAAAGACGGATCAATCATCGATTGCCTGACCTCGCTGAGGCTGTACCCTGACCAGGGAGTTCTGGAAGGGTCGATCATAGACATAACCGAGCGCAAACGAATGGAAAAGGAACTTCAAAATGCGCAAAAGCTCGAATCCTTGGGTGTTCTTGCGGGCGGCATTGCCCACGATTTCAATAACCTTATGGGCGGGATTTTCGGGTATATCGACCTGGCCTTGGAGGAATGTGATGATCCGAAAATTTCCCGATACCTCGCGAAAACCATGAACACCATCGAGCGGGCGCGCGGACTGACCCAGCAACTGCTGACATTTTCAACGGGCGGCTCACCGATTCGAAAACTCGACGATTTGTTTCCGTTTATCCAGGAGACGGTGCAATTCGCGCTTAGCGGTTCCAACGTTTCATGCGGTTTTAAGGTCGCGAAAGACCTCCGGTCATGCAATTTCGACAAAAACCAAATCGGCCAGGTAATTGACAATATCGTCATAAACGCGCAGCAAGCCATGCCGAGCGGCGGGGCCATGGAAATTTCGGCGGAAAATATATCCTTTACGGAAAAGAAACATCCGGCGCTATCGGGCGGGGAATACGTGAGGATTTCAATAAAAGACCACGGTGTCGGGATACCCAAAGAGGTCCTGCCGCGCATTTTCGATCCGTTCTACACCACCAAAACCAAAGGCCACGGCCTCGGACTGGCCACCTGCTATTCTATTGTCAACCGGCACGGCGGCTGCATCGACGTCGAGTCGGAGCCGGGTAAAGGCAGCACGTTTCATGTATATTTACCCGCCGAGAAAGACCCCGCGCCTACGGCGAAGGCCTCCGAAATCGTGAAGCATAAAGGAAGCGGTACTTTTCTGGTCATGGACGACCAGGAAGTCATGCGGGAAACAATAGGCGACATGCTGGTATCGCTCGGTTACACCGTCGCATCCATGGAAAACGGGTTAAACGCGATTGATTTCGTTAAAACGGAAACCAAGGCCCGGCGTAAAATTTCCGCGATGATGTTCGATTTAACGGTCCCCGGCGGCATGGGCGGCAAGGAAGCCATACCTGAAATACGGAAACTCTGTCCGAAAACGCCCGTTTTCGTGGCAAGCGGCTATGCCGAAGACCCCATCATGGCCGACCCCACGGCCTACGGCTTTACCGCAAGCATCTGTAAACCGTTCAGGAAAGCGGACCTCGTAAAATTATTGAATGCATACATCCGCCCCCGCCCGATTACTTGAAAAATTCGTTATAGAGGGCATTGACCGCCTTCTTTTCGTCGGAGGAATCAATTCCGAAAATTATGCTTATTTCGGAGCTTCCTTGATTGCAAAGTTTGATATTGACCCCTGATTTCGACAACGCCGCCGCGGCCTGCGAAAGCACGCCGATTTTGTGCAGAAGGCCTTCTCCCACCACCGCTACCAGGGCGATGCCGAATTCCACTTTGACGTCGTCGGGTTTGAGCCGCTCGCCTATGGTCCGGATGATATTGTTGACGTCTTCGGGTTTTAATTGCGTTTGGTCGAGAATAATCGAGATATTGTCGACGCCGGAAGGGCAGTGCTCGTAAGAAAGGCCCATCTCCTCGAATATCGACAGCAAAACCCTGCCGAAGCCTTTTTCACGGTTCATGAGGAATTTTTGAAGGGTAAAGCTGCAGTAGCCGCCGCCGCTGGCGATTCCCGTGACGTCGCGCTGGCTGGGAAGCTTTTCGGAAACGATCAGGGTCCCGGGGTTTTCGAGGTTAAAGGTGCTGCGCAGTCGAATAGGGATTTTCTTTCGCATGACGGGCCGCACCGCCTCTTCGTGGAGGACGTTAAAACCGATGTACGAAAGCTCGCGCATTTCACGGTAAGTCAAGGCAGGAATTTGCGTGGGATTTTCAACGGTCGTTGGGTTGGCGCTATAGATGCCGTCGACGTCGGTCCAGTTTTCATATTCTACCGCGTCAAGGGCCTCCGCAAGGATCGACCCGGTCAAATCCGAGCCCCCGCGGCTAAAGGTGGCCACGTCGCCGTCTTTGGTCATGCCGAAAAAACCGGGGAAAACCACGATTTTTTCGGAACAGATCGTTTTAAGCCCCGCCAGGGTAAGCTCCGTTTCACGGATGGGCTGCGCGTCGCCGAAACTGTCGGTAACGACGAGGCCCGCCTCTTTCGGCCCCACGTATTGGGCTTTTTTTCCGATCGAAAGCAGATATTCGGCGAACAGGCGGGCGTTGACGTCTTCGCCGCCGGCAACCACCCGGTCGCGAAATTTTTTCGCGTGGTCCTTTACGGAGGCCAAGCGAAGATCAAAGTCGTCGCAGATCCGGGAAATAAGGTCCTGGCCAAGGCCAAGCGGACCGTAGATGTCGGCATACCGTTTTTTGACGTGTGAAAGCTCTTCGGAGAAATCAAGATTTTGCAGCGCTTTTTGCGTCGCTGTGATCAAGAGGTCCGTGATTTTCACCGAAAAGCCGGGCGCTTTGCCGGGGGCGGAAAGAACGATGCAGCGCCGGTTAGGGTCCAAATCGATGATTTTCGCCAGTTGTTTCAGGGTGTCTTTCGAGGCGACCGAACTTCCGCCGAATTTACAAACAATAAATTCCATGTGAAACGCTCCGTGGAAAAAAGGTGCTAGGTGGTTGGTTTATAGGCAATGGGTGGTCGGGTAAACCGCATTAAGTTTTTAATTTGTTTCGATAGTCGGTCGGCGAAAGGTTTACCGACCTTTTAAAGGCGCGGGCGAAGGAGTTTCCATTCGGGTAGCCCACCAAGGCCGAGATCTCATTGATCGGGACCGTGTCGTTTTCAAGCAGATACTTTGCATGTTCCATGCGGACGTCGGACAAATATTTATACAGCGTCTTTCCCGTTTCTTTGGTGAAAAGCGTGTTGAGATAATTGATGTCCACGCCGCATTCCCGCTTGAGCGTTTCCTGGCGGCGCAGCGCCGCATAGTTTGTTTTCATGAAATGTTTTGCCTTGTCAACCAGGCTTTTCGCCTTGTTTTTCGGGAATTGACTTTCCTGAATGACAAGCAGACCCTTTGAAAAAAGGACCACAATGATTTCAAGGATCCGGGAAATCGAGGCCAATCCGAGAATTTCCTTGCCCCCGGCGATAACGCGGACCAAATCGAAAATCAGGTTCTCGAAATACGCCCGGTTATTGTCGGGCAAAACCAGCTTGCCTTCGACTTCGGAATTCCAGTAGCATTTCGCATGCTGGGAAGGCAGGACCGAAAATTCCATCATGAAACATTCAAAGCCGCCTTTTTGGTGCAAATAGGCATGGCGTTCGCCCATTTCCATTATTCCCAAAAGTCCCTCGTGGGCGGTCCCGAAAATATTCCGCGTTGCGTTGTGAAGGATCCCGTGGCCTTCCACTTGATACCAGAGCCGGTAACAGTTCTGTTGAAACATAAGCTTGGCCCCGTTTTTATCGGAAGGCATGCGGGGGTTGCGCAAATAATCCAGCGAATGGATTTCTATTTTCATTTTAGGAAGTTCAACCATGACCGTATTGTTGCCGGTCCAATCCGCCAAACCGGAAAACGTCTCCATTCCGGAAAACTTCTTATGCGGAACAAAAACCGGGGACTTGAATTGCGCAAGGATCTCATGGCGAGTTTCAAACATGCTTGAAAAATATATTTCACTCCGTTAACTCACAAGGCCCTCAATGATATATATTCAAGTCTTTGCCCCTCTTTCAATGAACCGGCGCGCATGGCCTCCATTACTTCCGACAATCCGCGGTTTATCACCGATGAAAATTCGTTATCGCTTTATTTAAAGGAAATCGGCAAAAACAAGTCCCTTTCGCTTGAAGAAGAAGCGTGTCTTGCCGTTCAAATCCGGAAAAACGACCGCAAGGCCCTCGACAAGCTCGTTAGCGCCAATCTTCGGTTCGTGGTCAGCGTTTCAAGAAACTATCAAAATCAGGGACTTCCCTTAAGCGACATGATCAACGAGGGCAACCTGGGACTTATCCGGGCCGCCAAACGTTTTGACGAAAAGAAAAACTTCAAGTTCATTTCCTACGCGGTTTGGTGGATCAGGCAGGCCATTCTTCAAGCGTTGGCCGAGCAATCCAGGATCATAAAGCTGCCGCTTAATCGCGTGGGCGCAATCCATAAGATCGGAAAAGCCCAGGGCCGCTTGGAGCAGAAATACCGGAGAATACCAAACATCGAGGAAATAGCCGACGAACTGCACATCAACGTCGCCGAAGTGCGGGAAACCATAAAAATCGGCAACAGCCATATGTCTCTCGACGCGCCCTTGCAGCATGGGGAAGATTCCAAACTCATGGATGTTATGCAGGACCGCGATCAGGAACAACCCGATAGCGGCATTATTGAAGTTTCCTTGCAAGACGAAGTCAATAAAACTTTGTCGACGCTTTCGGACCGCGAAAAAGAAGTGATAAAGCTCTATTTCGGCATCGGCGAAGAAACCGCGCATACGCTTGAAGAAATCGGTCAACGGTTCAATTTGACCCGCGAACGGGTCCGTCAAATAAAAGAAAAAGCCATCAGGCGCCTCAAACACTCCTCACGAAGTAAATGCTTGAAAATGTACCGCAATTAAATAGGTTGTGGGCGTTTACAGGAAAATTTTAAGCAAGGCCGCCAGAAAAAAAAACAAAACGACGATTCCCGCAATGGTTGTCCAGCGCAATTTGGCAGGGGCGGTGGAGCGTCCGGGAAATTCATCTTTGACAAGTTCATCGTAATCGACGTCGTCGCCGAGGTCGATGCCATCCAGATACGTTTTGTCGGACCATCCGGTGTTCTCGTCGGAGCCGCAGTGCGGGCAGGCCCGCAGGCCTTTTTTAAATTCCCCACCGCAAAGAGGACAGGTTTCCATACCGTTTAAAATACTACGCGCTCGCCAGATGCAGGGACTCCTCGGCGATTTTTGACAGCGGGTAAATGAATTCCGCCGCTCCGAGCTTTACCGCTTCGCCGGGCATCCCGAAAACCACGCACGATTTTTCGTCCTGGGCGATGGTATGGGCGCCCGCGTCGCGCATGGCTTTGAGCCCCGCGGCGCCGTCGGCCCCCATGCCCGTAAGAATGACCCCCACCGCATTGGCCCCCACGAATTTGGCCGCGGAATTGAACATGACCTCAACGCTTGGCCGTTGATGAAAAACCTGGGGACCGTCTTTGATTTCCACGTAATATCTTGCTCCGGAGCGCTTGACGATCATATGGAAGTTACCGGGGGCGATGAGCGCCCTGCCGGTTAAAACCTGGTCGCCTTGTTCGGCCTCCTTAACGTCGATTTCGCAGAGTTCGTCGAGGCGCTGCGCGAAGGAGCGGGTGAATTTTTCGGGCATGTGCTGCACGATGACGATACCCGGGGAGGTTTTAGGCATTTGCATTAAAACGTGTTCGATGGCCACTGTGCCGCCGGTTGAGGCCCCGATAGCGATGATTTTATTGGTCGTCTTCGTCAGCGATAGTCGGGTGTTTGATTGGGCGGACAATTCAGTGCGGATTCTCGATAGCTTTTGAAAATTTATTTTTGAGGCCGCCCTGATTTGGTCGATGAGAATGTCCGATACGTCGCCGATGGTATAGGACTCGCCGGGTTTCACCAAAACGTCGATGGCGCCCGCGTCAAGGGCCTCAAGGGCCATGGCGCTGCCCTTGGGCGTGAGCGAACTGACGATAATGGTGGGGACCGGGTGGTGCAGCATGATTTTTCTCAGAAACGTCAACCCGTCCATTCTGGGCATCTCGATGTCGAGCGTCATGACGTCGGGATTAAAACGCAGGATTTTATCGCGCGCCGCATAGGGGTCGATTGCCGTGGCCACCACGTCGATGTCCGGCGCTTTGGACAACTCTTTTGTCAAGACCTGCCTGACCACCGCCGAATCGTCGACGATAAGCACTTTAATCATGGCCGATCTCCACGACGAAAAGAACGGGATTACCCTCCGCTTGCAGCCACACCGCGTTCGGCGCGTTCATATGTTTTTCCATGAGCGCCCGGTCTGCGGGGGCGGGCAGCCCCAGTTCAAAAACCTGGGTAGTGCCGAACGCCGCGGTAATGAAATTCCCGACGATCATATTGAGGATTTCCTTGAGCGCGTCGAGACCTTTATCGCGGGCGTCGGCGCTGTCGGGATCGATGCCGAGCATGTTGGCCGCTACAAAGCAGGAAAAGCCGCTGCCGACCCACATATGATAGACGCCCGAAGGGTCGCCTGAAAACCGAAGGGAAACACCCTGGGCGTCCCAGGTTTCCGGCCGGGGTTTTTCCTGATTGTCGAGACTGTCGGTAAAAATAAAAGCCGCGCTTTCCAGTACATGGGTAATGGTTTGCAGCGCCGTTTCCTGAAGATTCTGAAGCTTGTCCATTAGTGCTCCCATTCTCCGAGGGTTTCTATGATGATATCGCGGATGTTTTCCGGAGTAAAAGGTTTTCGTAAATATCCTTTGACGCCTTTTTTCTTGAGCGACTCGATACGCGTGGCGCTGCCTTCGGTGGAAACGATGACGACCGGAATGTTTTTATATTCCGCGTGCGCGGCCATGGCGTCGACCAGTTGAATGCCGTCCATTTCGGGCATGTTGATATCGGTAAAAACGATATCGACCCAACTATTTTTCAACTTTTCCAGGGCGTCTTTGCCGTTGGTCGCTTTGATAACGGAATCAATGGGAAGTTTCGTCATGGAAAGCGAGCGTTCCACCACCGCCCTGATCGTCTCGGAATCATCAACAACCATGATTGAAAAGGCCATGTTTAACTCCAGGTTATTCGCCGTACCAAAAAAGGCGCAGGGGCGCCGGATTAATTTTAAATATCGAACATTTGTAAAACTTCCTTGAATCGTCCCAGGGTTTTCGCGCATAAATTTTCGAACGAATCGCGCGTTAAATGCATGCGCTGGGCAACGGCGTCGTCGATGAAAAGCCCCATGCCCTCCATGCCGAGTCCCTCGCCGATTGACCGCGCCGTTACGTTGGCGATTTTAACGGTATCGGTGACCGTTTCCTCCGACAACGTTTCGTGATGGTCGCGGATCGCGCTGACGATCGGTTGCGGCAGCCCCCAGGCATGGGCGATGTGCGCCCCGATTTCCGGATGGGAAAAACCGAGAATTTGTTTTTCGGCCGTTTCGCCGGGGCATGACGTTTTTTGGTCCGACGCCATTTCCCAGACCTTTTTCATTTCTTCGGGAGAAACGAGGCGGCACATGATGAGTTTTCCGATATCGTGAAGCAGCGCGGCGGTAAACGAGGCCCCGCTTATTTTCACGTCCGTGCACGACGACAGCATTTCCGCCGCGGTGGCGGACGCCACGCTATGGCGCCAGAGGTCGCTTTCATCGTATCCGTAGGGAATGAGCGGGCTTTTCAGCTTGGCTTGCAAGTGTTTACCGATGAGTTGTTCGGTTATCCGCGCTCCTCCGAGCCTGATCACCGCGTCTTTAATCGAAACGATTTGCCGTTTTGAACCAGAAAAAACCGAATTGGCATATTTTAAAACATAGGCCGTAAGCGCCTGGTCGTACTGGATCACTTGCCCTATTTCTTCCACGCTGCTGCGTTCATCCGCAATGAGGCCGACGAGCTTGACGGCCGTGGGCGGGAGCGGGTCCAGGGTCTTGATTTCATCGGTGATTGATGATAGCGCAATCATAATTCGGTCGTTTCCCCGTGAGAAGTGAACCAGGTCTTCCCCGTGCCGACTTCAAGGTATAGTGTTCGGGGAATATGCCCGCCGACGTTTTCGGCGGCGATCATGATATTGTTCTTCCAGAATAGTTTCCGGGCAATGACGATGTTTCGCTTGCCGATGTCGAAAAAGTCCTGCTGTTCGAAAACCTGGGCCCCTCCGGCCATGACAACGCGAAGGTTCTCTTTGGTCGCCCCGGCCTGATAGGTTTCCTTGAAAAAGTCCGGGATGCCGATATCGCCGAACATATACGGGTTGTCGTGGGCCTTGTTGGGGTCGACTTGCGATAAGGGAAGCATGAAATGCAGTATCCCTCCCACGCGCGCGGTCGCGTCGTGGATCGCCACGCCGATGCACGATCCGAGTGCGTGCGTCACGATGAGGTCGCCCGTGTTCGCGCTGATTTGCATGTCTGAAACGCCGACGGTCAATTTCATGATAGTTTCACGCGTCAAGGTTGTCCAACGTGTCGATTACGGGCAATAATTTGTCAAGATTGGTCGTTTCGAGCATTTCGGAAATCGCGTCGCGGGGCTGAAAAAGAAAAAGCCGCTTGTCCTCGTGTTTCAAAAGTTTCCACCAATATACCAGCACGCCCATGGCGCTGCTGTCCATGCCAATGGTTTCGCTAAGGTCGATGACGATCCGGTCGACCTTTTGTTTATGCAGCGATCCTATTTCCTCCGACAATTTAATGGAGTCTTCTCCGGAAACCGCGCCGGAAATTTTAATGACGGGAAGGTTTTCGGCAAGCTTGCTTTTTATCGAGCTTTTCATGGGTGTTACCTTGTCAATTTTTGATATACACCGACGGTTTTATCGCCTTGAATCCGCACAAAAGACCGGTCAGGCTTTCCGCGTGGCCGACGAACAGATACCCGCCCGGCTTGAGTAGGCGAAAGCAGTCGTTTAAAAGGTTTTTCCGTACGGTATTGTCGAAATAGATCATGACGTTTCTGCAAAAAATCGCGTCCATCGGCCCTTCCATGGGAAAGGGCGGTTTTGAGAGGTTTATCCGTTGAAAAACGACGCAGTTCTTAACGCTCTCGCTGATCATGGCGTATTTTTTGTCCCCTTCGCGCGAAATGGTAAGATATTGGTTTTGATATCTAGCGGGGATCGTTTGGAGCTTTTCCTCGGCATATTGGCCGTTTTTGCATTTTTGCAGGACCCGCGTGGAAATATCGGTGGCGAGGATTTTTAAATCCACGCGGCCGCCGTTTATTTTGTCAAGAAGCATCATTGCCAGGGAATACGGCTCTTCGCCCGTGGAGCAGGCGGCGCTCCAGAACCTGAACCGGCGTTGGCCCGCCGAAAGCCATTCCGAAAAAACACCGCCGAGGAAATCGAAGTGGTTTTCTTCCCGGAAAAAGCTCGTGACGTTCGTTGAAATGACGTCGAGAAGGTTGGTCGTTTCGTCTTCGTTACCATCAGTCAATAAATAGTCGAGGTATCGGGCGGCGTCGGCCAATTTGAGTTCGCGGACCCTTTTGCCGATACGGGCGGTGACCAGGGCGATTTTGTTTTCGCTGATGCTGATGCCGCTTTTTTCGTACACGATTTCCCGTAGCGTATTGAATGTTTTGGCGTCCATGATTAACCCAGCAGTCCCGCTATGGTTTTAAGCAGCTCGTCGTTGGAAAACGGTTTTTGTAAAGTCGACATGGCCCCGACGAAACCGGCGGCATGAAGCAGTTCCTCCTTCATGTCCGCGCCTGAAATGGCAAGGATTTTAATCTCCGGATCAATCGAGCGCATTTTGATCATGGCCCCCAACCCGTCGGTCCCCGGCATCATGATGTCGGTAATAACCAGGTCGAAGGGTTCGATCTCGAAAATCCTGAGGCTTTCGGAGCCGTCGCTGGACAAGGTCACGGTGTAACCGGCCATCGATAAAAGTTCCGCTATGCAGTCCCGTATGGCTTCGTCGTCGTCGACCATAAGGATTTTATTTTTTTCCGTCGTACGCATGTCGTCCTCGAAAATGTTAAATACGAACGCCCGCCTGCTTATAAAGAGTTGAAGCAGTCCAACAATTCCGCTTTGCTGAACGGCTTTTGCAATACCGCAAACGCCCCTAAAAGCTTTGCCATCGACAAGTATTCACCACTGAAAGCGGACCCCGACATCGCGACAATGCCGCAGTCCGGAAAATCTTTTCGTATCGCCCGGATCGTTTCAATGCCTTCCATTTCAGGCATGACCAGGTCCGTAATAATGGCGTCGGCCTTGAATTGTTTTAAAAGTTTTAGGCCTTGTTTCCCGTCCGGCGCTTCGTAAACCGTATGGCCTTGCTTTTCGAGGACCGACCGTACGTAATCACGGACGCTTTCCTCATCGTCGATAACGAGTATCCGGGCCGCTTTTTTGTTCATGGCGCATCCTTTCCCGTCGGAAAACACCCGGTGACGGTTAGATTCCGTTTCTGATTTATCCACGCAAACCGCGTAGATAAATCCTGACTACGGAATATTATCCGCCCTTAGGCGGGTTAGGAGCTTTTCTCCAGTAGCCCCTGCGAAACAAGCTGTTCGATGATTTTCTGTCGAGAAACCGGTTTTACGATATAGCCCTCGCACTGGGAACGGAAAGCCTCCATGATGGTGAGATGGTCGCCGAGCGCCGTGGTCATGATTATTTTTACGCGGTCTTCGCCGAAAATCCGGTTTTTCTCTTCAAGCGATCGGATGTTTTTTAAAACTTCCTGACCGTCCATTCTGGGGAGCATGATGTCGAGCCACACCAAGTCATAGGGATCGATGGAGAGCGCCGATTCGAAAGCTTTGACCGCCATGAGCCCGTCCGTGGCGATCGTGCACGATCCGTAGGGAGAAAGAAACTTTTCCATGACAATGGCGCTGACCACGTCGTCTTCCACGATTAAAAACCTCATGCGGCCCTCCCTTCAAGGGTATTATTCACGATCAAGCGGGTTTGCGGTTTTTCCGTGATTGAATCATCGGTCCCCGGCTTTTCAAATTGGACCGCGAACCAGAAATGCGAGCCCCGGTTTACAACGCTGCTTACTCCGATCCTGCCTTCCATAAGGCCCACCAACCTTTTGGAAATGGAAAGTCCGAGGCCCGTTCCGCTATGTTTTGGAATGCGAGGATTGTCTATACGGGAAAAACAATCGAAAATCGAATTGATTTTGTCCTCCGCGACGCCGATGCCCGTGTCTTTGACCCCAACTAAAAGCGTCACCGAGTCGCCCAGTTCCTTTTCAACGGAAACGGAAACCGCGATCGAACCGAATTCGGTGAATTTTATCGCGTTTCCGATAAGGTTCGAAAGGACCTGCCCGAACCGCACCGGATCGCCTTTAAGGACTTTGGGGACCAAAGGATGGACGCAGAGCGCTAGTGCAAGGCCCTTATCGGCGGCGGTCTTCTTAAAAATCAAGATGCAATCGTGCAGGGTCTTTTGTATATCGAAATTGACGGCGTCCAGGTCCATTTTTCCGGCCTCGATCTTTGAAAAATCCAGGATATCGGTGACCATGGTCAGAAGGGAATGCGCCGACGAACGGATGATGCGCGCATAATTGCTTTGTTCGGCGTCAAGCGCGGTATCCATGAGCAGTTCCGACATGCCCATGACCCCGTTTAAGGGAGTGCGGATTTCATGGCTTATAGTGGCAAGGAACTGGTTTTTGGCCTCGCTTGCCCGTTGGGCTTTTTCCGTCATGCACCGGGCATGGTCGGCGGCCGCTTGCAGTTCCTCATTTGTCCGTTCTATTTTCTTCATGTATTCGAGGACCAGGCCGTCGGCGTTTTTACGCGCCGTAATGTCCTTGACCACATGGATTGTCCCGATAATGCGCCCCTGTTCATCGTAATGAGGGGAAGTGGTTATTTCCCGCGCTTGGCCGGTTTTTTCATCGAGTAATTCAAAGGTCTCGGTCTTACCGTTCAAAAGGGATTTTTTATGAGGACAATTTGCAATTGGGCCCGTGGCGCCGTGCATAAGTTCGTAGCAATGCCTGCCGATGATTTCGGAAGGTTTTTTATTCATGAAGGCGCAATAGGCCTTGTTCGCTTTTACAATGCGGAAATCACCGTCCTGGATGGATAAAAGGTCCGAAAGCGAATCGAACGTCGTTTCCCATAAATGAGTTGATTTTTGCAGTTCAACGAATATTGCGCTTTGTTCGCCGGCCAGGTTTTCACGTTCTTCCAAAAGCATTTTTTGATCGGTGACGTCTTGTGAAACGCACACGACCGATTGCGCCAAACCCTCGGCGGTAACGATGGGCTGTATGCTTGTCCTGAGCCATTTTTTTTTGGCCCCTTCATTCAAAAGGTCTACTAAAACATGCCCCTGTTGCTCTTGGATTACCTTTCGAATGGATTCCATTTGACGCGCGGCCGGATTTTCCGGAAAAAGGTCCCAGAGGGTTTTACCGACTATTTCCGAAACGCCTCGATGAAACGATGCTGCCGCGACGGGGTTAGCATAGAGCAATTTACCTTCGCGATCGACGGAATATACCGCATCGGTCATAACTTCGGGGGATGCGTACGGTCCCGAAATGCTCGTTTCCCGGTCAGGCGACATATTAGGTCCTTACCGCGTTTTTTACGGCATTGATGTCCTGGATCGACATGACTTTGTCGATGTCAAGAAGGATTTTCACGCTCGATCCGATTTTGCCCATGCCCAAAATGAATTCCGTGTCGATGCTTGATCCGAAGGAAGGCGTTTCTTCGATGTTCTCGCCTTTTATGTCCAGCACTTCCTTGACTTCGTCGATAATGATGCCCATGGTCACTTTCGAGTCCGCGTGGGCGATCTGGACGACGATAATGCACGTTTTTTCCGTGTCCTTCGTCGCGTCGAGCGTGAACTTCTTTCGCAAATCGACCACGGGAATGACTTTCCCGCGTAAATTAATGACGCCGCGGACATAGTCGGGCGTGCGCGGGACCTTGGTAACGGCCTGCATTTGGATGATTTCCTGCACTTTGAGGATTTCCAAACCGTATTCCTCCTCGGCAAGCTTAAACGTCAAGTATTTCCCCGCCAGTTGTTCGCCGATTTCAGTCTTTTCCGGTCCCGCTTTTTTGTCTTCAACGGCCTGTGCCATATCGAAAACCTCCTGTTAAATAAAAAGATATCAGTTAACCGTCTTTTATTGACAATTCAATCAGCCGTCCATCATTTTGGCGATGCCGCCGATGTCTAGTATCAAGCTCACATGTCCGTCGCTCATGATGGCCCCGCCGGAAATGCCGGGAACGTCGCCGATTCCCACGCCCAGGTTTTTGATGACCACCTGTTGCTGACCCATGATTTCGTCTATTTCAAGGCCTATTTTTTTACCGATCATGTCTTCCACGATCATCACGACGCCTTCGGCGGCCCCGTAATGACCGTTGGTTTTGTCGAAAATGCGCGCAAGATTGACTAGAGGAATAAGCTCGCCGCGGACGTTGATCATTTCCCCCCGTTTCAGGACCGACATGCGCTGTTGCGCCGTCGGTCGGATGGACTCGACGATCGAAAGCGTGGGAATGATGTAGGTATCGCCTTTTGAGCGGACGATCATCCCGTCGACGATTGCAAGGGTCAATGGCAGCCGGATGGTGAATGTGGTGCCCGCGCCTTGCTGCGACTGGATCTCCACCGACCCCCGCAGGGCCTCGATATTGCGCCGGACCACGTCCATGCCTACGCCCCGGCCCGAAACGTCGGTAATCACCTTGGCCGTAGAGAAACCGGGCAGGAAAATAAACGCGAAAATTTCCTGTTCCGAAAGGTTGTCCGTTTTTTTACAGAGCCCCTTGGCCACGGCCTTGGAAAAAATAGCGTCTTTGTCCAGGCCTTTGCCGTCGTCGACGACTTCGATATAGATATTGCCGGCCTTGTGATAGGCCCTCAGAATGACGGTCGCGGAAAGCGGCTTGCCGGTTTTCTTTCGGTCTTCGGCCGGCTCGATGCCGTGATCGACGGAGTTGCGTATCATGTGGATGAGCGGATCGCCGATTTTTTCGACCACCGATTTGTCAAGTTCCGTATCTTCGCCTTCGGTAATGAAATTAACGTCCTTGCAGGACTTTTTCGAAAGGTCCCTGACCAGACGCGCCATTTTCTGAAAGGTCGATTTGATCGAAACCATCCTAAGCGACATTGCCAGTTCCTGGATTTGCCGCATGATCATTTCGCTGTGTTCGATTTTCGTATGGAGGGTCTGGTCGGCGATTTTCTTTATGGAAGCGTCGGCGTTTATCATGGATTGGGCGATCACCGCTTCTCCGATTGAGTCAACCAATTGGTCGATGCGGTTAACCGGAACGCGGATGGTTTCTTCAATGGCGGCCGATTGACGGGAGGCGGTTTGGGCGGCAAGCGCCCCCGCAACCACGCGGGCCGGGATGTTTTTGTCGCTGATGAGGATCTCCCCGAGCTTGCGCCCATCGCCTTCCCGCTGGAGTTGGAGGGCGTTTTCCACGTCTTGCACGGCGGCCACGCCGTTTTCAACCAGAATCTCGCCCACTTTTTTAGCGGGTTCGGCGCTGACCGGGGCGGTTTGCGAAATCGCGGTCGGGGAGGAGAGCTTTTTAATAATCGAATCGTAGGCTTCCGGGACCCTGAAAGCGGCCCCGGAAATGCCGTTTTCGACGACGTCGATGAATTCCTTTAAACAATCGTTGCCTTCGAGGAGCACATCGATATATTCGGCGTTTAAAACCAGTTCGCCTTTCCGGGCGAGGTCCATAAGGTTTTCCATGGCATGGGCCAAGGTGGCGATTTCACGCAAACCTAAAAAGCCCGCAACGCCTTTTATGGTGTGCCACGCCCGAAAAACGCTGTTGATGCTTTCCCCGTTCGCGGGCGCCGTTTCAAGCTCCAAAAGAAATGTTTCCGCGGTATGGATATGATCGCGCGATTCATGGACGAAATCCGCCAGTAGCGACGGGTCCGCGTTAAGCGCCGATTGGGAGGCCGCGGTTTGTTGCACGGAAGTGGCGGGCGGCGAAGCGGCCGGAGTTTGGGAGGCGGATGTTTCGGGTTTCGCCCGCTCAAGTGCGGCGGCGTCGCCGCAGGACGGGGGCGGGGTTGGTTTGCAACCAGGTAAAAGCCCGGTTTTGTCGTCCGGTGAAAGTTGGGGGACCACTCCGTGCAAGGCTTTTTCGAATGTCGTTTGAAGGAAATCCTTGAGCTTGAACAAATGTTCGGCGGTCAATTCATTGTTTTCGAATTTGTCTTCCACTTCGTGGATGAGCTTTGAATAATCGGGTAAATCGAGGACCCCGAATTCGCCTTTCCATGTATGAAGGACCCGTTTGAGCGCGCTTTTCGCCTCAGGAACGCCTTTTTCAAATTCAAGAACATAGGCCTCGAAATCTTCAAGCACTCCTTGTTGACTCCCGGCGAATTTTACTAAAAGATCTTTTAAGTCGTCGGGCAGTTCTTTTTTCGGCGGCGGTCCTTTCGGTCCGCCGGAGGCCTCGTTAGCGGCGGGTGAATCGGCGCCAATGCCCTTTCGCATCTTTGCAACGCAATCCCCAAGCTTATTGCAACCCGTATCGAAGTCGGTTTCACCCATGATGATATTGTTGGTAAGCTCAATGGCCCTATTAGCTACCGTCAGCATGGCCGGGGGTAGGCTTGTTTCGGCGGCGAGCGTCTCAAGCTTGGTTAAAATTTGCGTGAGACCGCTGAGGTCGGTTTTATCGGCCAGCGGAATGATCGACGCGATTGAGTTTAACAGGTCATGAGGGTCCATGGCAATCATCCTTGCATTTCATGAAAAACTTGCTGTTGTTTTCGCAATCGAACTTCAATCGCCCGCAGCACCACGGCATAAAGGTCTTCGATGATCAATGGCTTAACAAAGTAAAATGCTGGGGAAAATCGTCGCGCCTTGTTTTCGGCGTCCGGTGTTTGATGACTGCACGTCAATATAAGAGTCGTCGCGCTGAAACGGTCGCGTATCGCCGCGCAAATCGCTTCGGAGGGTTTTTTGCGAAAGCAGAAATCGATGATGGCGACGTCGAATTTTTCCATGTTCAAAAGCAGCATGCCGTTTTTTTCGCTGTTGACCGCGGAAACCGAAAAATCGCGCCGAGTAAAATATTCAAGCAAATATTTTCTATAATTGGTGTCGGGGTCGACGATGAGTATGCTGTTTTTCATGTCATGGCGTCCTTGACGAATAAATCCTTTTAACGCCAACTAACTATGCAAATACCGTTCCAACCGGTAAAAACCCTTCAATTAAGCGATTTTAAAGGGTCCGGCACGATGCACCGGTCCGCAATTCTCCACGCGGTATAATTGACATACGCTTTTAAGGGAATCATGCATAAAAATATGAATACAAAGAATACGCTGATCGGGAGTAATAAAATCCCTTTGGCGGGAATGGTCGTGAAACGGCGTTATTTTCAGCGGGTTATGTCAATTCGACTGCAAAAAGAAAACGGATAAAATTAATACGGCGGGCCTACGGGGAGCTACTTCTTAAAATCCATGGCGGAAATCCCGAGTAATTTCAGTTTTTTTGACAAATTCGGACGATGGAGCCCCGCTTCCTTGGCGGCCATGGCGATATTGCCCTCGTGTTTTGCCAGAAGACCGACGTAATAGTTTTTTTCAAAGTCAAGTTTTCGGTCGGCAAATGAAGGTGAAAGCACGTCGCAGGGCCTATTTGACTCGTTGCCGACGAACGCCATGCTTTCGCGGGTAATTATTTTTGTTTTCATACAGGACGTGCACAGGGATTCGACGGTATGCTTGAGCTCCCGGATGTTCCCCGGCCAATCGCAATTGGAAAGAGCGTCGAAGGCCTCCGACGTCATGGAAAATTGGCAGGAATGTCGGCGCCCGAATTCGTGCATGAAGCGGCGCGTGAGAAGCGGAATGTCCTCTTTATGAAAACTAAGCGGTTTTGTTTCGATCGTCCCCGATTTAAGCCTGAAATAAAAATCCTGTCGAAACCCCCCCGACCGGATCATGTCCAAAAGCGGCCGGTTGGTCGCGCTTATCAATCTGAAATCAACTTTTCGCGGGGCCATGTCGCCGACGCGGGAATATTCATGACCGTCAAGTACCCGCAGGAGTTTCGCCTGCATCCTCAGCGAAAGTTCGCCGACTTCGTCTAAAAACAAGCTTGATTTATCGGCGCAGGCGAGGATGCCGCGTTTTTCGTCTAAAGCGCCGGTAAACGCCCCTTTGGAATGCCCGAAGAATTCCGATTCTTCAAGGTGCTCGGGTATCGCCGAACTGTTGACGACGATCATTTCCTTATCGCACCATGGACTGGAGCGATGGATCGCCTTGGCGATTATTTCCTTACCGGTGCCGGTCGGCCCTTGGATCAAGACGGGGATATTGCTTTGCGCAAGCAAATGCACGCGTTCCCGAAGGGCCTTCATATAATCGGATTCGCCGACGAGGCTTTCCTTGCAATAATTTGTGGCCGAATCCGTCCGCGCGCCGTTTTTAATGAGCGCGTTACGGCGGATCAACTCTTTGCAAACGGTAAATCTGAGTTGAGAAGCGCTGAAAGGTTTGGTAATGACCGAACGCACGCCGATTTCTTCCAGGGATTGCGCCATTGCGTGGTCGGCGTGGCCGGTAATGGCGACCATGGTCATATCGGGATGTTCCTGCGCGAAAAACCGAATGAGTTCGACGCCGCTGCCGTCGGGCATGACCATATCGGTCAGGGCAACGTGGAATTGATTTTCGCTGGCGAGCGCTTTTGCTTCTTGAATGCTCTTGGCGCTGGTCAAAATAGCGCCGGTTTCTTGTAAAATGGTTTGAACGACTTCGCTGACGTCCGGATCATCATCAACAAGTAAAATTCGAGAATTTTTCAATTCCGCGAAATGTTCCGCACTTGGCATAATTGTTGCTTTATTTTGAAGTTACGGTGCTTAGGTGTTCATGCTTAGGAATACTATACCATTCGTAGAAAAATTGGTCAATATATCTTTAATTTATCGCGACTTTCTTTAACATTTTAGCTTATAAAAGGGTCTATGATTGATAAATGTTTTTTATTATATTATATCGTTGCGAATAAAAGCATTAAAAATTATCTCATCAAAGGAATTGGCATGAGCGTCATAAAAGGAGTTATTATACTTATTATGTTCTTTGCCGTTACCGCCGGGTTCGCGGAACAAAAAGCAAGGGTCCTCACTGAAACGGGAAAAAAATGGGACGTTATTTTTATTCGCCTGCATAATGATACGATCTACCTTCAAGTTCCTAAAGCGGACGGTAAAAAATTTAATGTGTCGGGGCATAAGTCGCGATTTAAGTCCGTTGATTTTGATGATGGAACCGCGCTGGATTTTTCATTGTCCGAATTTCCCGTCGAGCACGAATTGAAGCTTAACGCCGACATCGGCGATTGGCCCGGCACGAGCGGCGCCCAACAGACCCACGCGCCATCCAATGTCCCTGCGTCTGCGCATGAACAAAGCGAGGCGCAGAAAAAGATCTATCAGGACGATTCGGCGGCAATGAATATGATGTTTTCCGATAATCCTTCGTTAACGTGGCCCGATACGGTGACGCTGCCAAAGTCCTCGGCAATAAAAGCCGGCGCCAAATCCGACACCTCCACCGGGTCTTTATGCGTTGAAACGAAACCGGGCCTCGCCCAACTCTATCTTGACGGAAAGTTTATTGAGGGCACGACGCCGATTACCATTCACGGCGTAGCTCCGGGTAAACATGGCGTTCGGACCATTAAGGATTCATTAAGCGCGTTTTCCCTGGTGACCGTGGCCCCAAAAAAGACCGCAAAAGTATCGCTCAAGCTGAAAAAAGAAAAAGAGGCTCATGTCGCCGCGCCCGCGGTCAAAAAGGGCCATGGACTAGCTTGGTCGTTTTGCATATCGTCGTCGGCGCTCCTTGTAGGAAGCGCGGCTTCATATTACCTTGCCCTCGACGATCAGACAAAGGCCCAGAACGCCAAGGACCTCTTAAGCAAATCCCAGGTTGCCGGAAGCGTCTATAATCAAAATCTTTCAATCAACAAGACTAAATCCGACGATGCGTCCCTAAAAGTAAAGATTTCCGACGTTTTACTTGGGGCGGGAGTTTTAGGTTTGGGACTTGGACTGGTATTTTTCTTTTAATGATTTTTATTGATGATAATTCATTTAAAATGTAAAAGGATTTTATTATGAAGCGATCCCGTATGAGCTGGAGATTTTATTTTTTCATGCTCCTATCATTGACCTTCCTTACCTGTTCAAAAGATACGCTTTTTGATCCGAATGGCCATAAGCTTTCAATACCCTATGCGTTTGTTTCCCCAACGTTAAAAAGTTCGGTTACTGGCCCCGCGGATTCGGTTGGACTCGCCACCACCGACACCGTGGTAAAAGGCAATAGCCTTTATTTTATCGGGTTGATTTCGTCGCCGCAGAGCGAGTTAAAAACGATTTGGAATTTCGGCGATAATCAAACTTCGGCGCAAGCTATTACGCAACACTCCTTTGCGCGGTCGGGCAAGTTTGTCGCGCGGTTTTCCATCGAGGACCAGGTGGGCGACACGATGTCCGACAGCGTCACGGTTTACGCGGTCAGCATTCCCGCGGTCGACAGCATGGTTTCTCCCCTAAGCGGGGACACCGGCGTTAATCCGGATTCAATGTTGTTTTCGTGGCGCTTGGCCGCCGCCGACCCCGGAGACACGCTGTTTTCGACTCTTTTATTAGGGATTAATCCTACGACGCTTTTTCCTCTTGCAAGCGGCCTTAGAAACCAAAGTTACGTGGACGCCCGAGGGGTTTTTTCGTCGAAGTATTATTGGCGGGTCGCGGTCAAAAGCGCATTCGGTCAATTTGACACGAGCGCGATCGACGGCTTTACCACCGCCGGGCAGGCCATTTCCGCCAGCAAGTTGACAATTACGCAAATCACGCCCGACACGATCATTAAAGCGACGGACTCCATCCGCTTTTCCGCGGTCGTGGACGACTCGGGCGGCACGATTACACAGTACAGTTGGGATTTTGATCAGAGCGGAGTTCCCGATACGTCAGGACCCAATCTCAATTCGTGCACGCATCGGTTTCCCGGTGAAGGCGCCTATAGCGTGGTTTTTCAAGTCATGGACGATAAAGGTTCTTCCGCCCAGAAAACGATAAAAGTCCTGGCCATCAATGAAAACCTGCAACCCGTGTTTTCCTCCCACGACACGGTCGTGGATTTCGCCGGAATGGTCAGTTGTTCGATCAGCGTCAATACCGCGGCCGCCAATTTGTCTTTCGCAATCGATACGGCAAACAGCGGAAAGTATGTTCCGATGAAGCAATCCGGCCCCTCCGCATCGTTTATTTTTTCAACGGGTTCGGCCGTTTCAATGGACAGCGTTAAAATGCGTACGATCTATTTTTCAATCGACACTATAATTTCGGGGTTTAGAGTAGGTATTCGGCCCCGGGTCTTGACCATCAGCGGAATCGATAGCACGGATTCGACCATTACGGTGAATTGGGGCCAATCGAATGAAGCTGATTTCCAGGAATATCTGCTTTACCGGGGTGCATCCTCGGCGGTCGATACGACCGGAACCCTAGTGGCCACAATAACCCAGGCTTCCACGGCGTCGTATACGGTACAAGTACCGACGCTAGTCTCTTTTCCCGGATATTACCGTATTTACCAAAGAGACAATGACGGACTTTTAAGTCCGGGCAGCAATATTGTTTTCGGCAATACCATGAATGCCCCGCCGAGCAAGCCGGTGATCGTCAACCCATCCAAAGGCGACGATACATTATTATCAAACGCGACGATTCGGTGGAGAACGTGCACTGACCCCAACGGCGACCCCGTTACCTACGCGGTGCAACTGAACATCGATAGCGCGGGCTTTAAAACGACCGCAACGGGTCTTACCGATACCTTTTTTACGCTGAAAAATTATGATACGCTAACATTTTTCGCAACCGTCAGGATTATCGCTTCCGACAACAAGGGAGCAAGTTCGTCGGCCGAACGGCTCAATTGTTATTTCAAGCAAGTACGGTCCGATAGAATGAGACGGATACCGGCTGGTACATTCAATGATAATTTAGGCAATTCAGCAAGAATTTCACATGACTTTTTCATGGATACCGTTGAAGTAACGCAAGCCTCCTATAACAATTTAATGCAAGCCATACCTCCAATATTCAGCGGACCGCAATTGCCCGTTCAAAACGTGACCTGGTACGATGCCATCATGTATTGCAATGCGTTAAGCAAACAAATGAATTTGGATACTGTTTATACCTATGCAAGCATTACTTCTCAGGGCGCTAATTCACTTAACGAGGATTTGACCAAAAATGGGTTCCGGTTGCCGACGGAAGATGAATGGGAATTGGCCGCAAAAGGAGGAGTTGGCGCTACCTTTGCCACTAATGACGGGTCTATTTCTTGCAATAATGCAAATTATCTTAGTTGCAATAATTCCACGGTAAACGTTGGAACATTACCGGCTAATCCTTATGGCATCCATGAGTTATCGGGAAATATCAGCGAATGGTGTTGGACCCTATTTTTACCTACCGACCCCAATCGAATTAGTGGACGCATTGACTATACCGGGGGCAATAGCGCTAGCGTGACGGCCACTCGTGTTGTGCGCGGCGGAAGCTATGCGGACAATACGTCGGAGTTAATTTCCTCCGCGCGCAGTTCTGCGACAGCCAACGGCCGCTATGCAACTGATTTAATTAACATCGGGTTCAGGTGCGTCAGGTTAGCGCCTTGATGCTGCAACAATAGAAGCATTGCTTTCAAATAGAAAAAGGAAACGATTGCTCGTTTCCTTTTTTACGTAATATAGCCGGTGTTATTATTTCAGCAAGCTCAGCACGCTTTGAGGCACTTGGTTGGCCTGTGCCAACATGGCGGTGCCGGACTGCTGCAGGATCTGGTCCCTGGTGAATTTCGACGTTTCCGAAGCGAAATCCACATCGCGTATCTGCGATTCGGCCGCCTGCTGGTTGGTATTGCTGACATTGAGGTTATTGATCGCGTCCTGGAGACGGTTGACATACGCTCCCATGTCCGAACGCATGGTGTTGACGCTATTGATGGCCGCGTCAACGGCGCTGATGGCATTGACCGCGTCCGTCTGACTGGTAAGGTCGCTCATCTTCGCCCCGGCCGCTGCCCCAAAGGTGCCGAGCCCCAATGCGCCGGTCGTCAGCGTATCGATGGTGATGGTGATGCTGTCGGTGCCCACCGTATTGTTCGCATCGACCCACAGTACCGCTCCTGAACCCGCGCCGGTATTCATACCGAACCTTCCCGCGGTCGTTCCCAATAACTCCTGACGGTTATAGTTGGTGACCTGGGAAATGCGGTCTATTTCACTGGACAGGGCCTGGTATTCCGAATCGGTATAGGAACGTTCGGTTGAGGTCAGCGTGTCGTTGGCCGACTGTACGGCAAGCTCGCGCATGCGCTGGAGGATTGACGATACTTCGTTTGCCGCTCCTTCAGCCACGTTCAGTAGGGCAATGCCGTCTTGTGCATTGGAAGTGGCTTGCGCGGTGCCGTTGACCTGGGTG
>Ga0182027_10002810_pt1 | contig 27969 bp, 26 predicted proteins | sample 712E1DmetaG_FD_121300 | JGI IMG/M metagenome (GOLD analysis project Ga0182027, IMG submission 121300) | Permafrost microbial communities from Stordalen Mire, Sweden - 712E1D metaG (Illumina Assembly) | ecosystem: Environmental > Terrestrial > Soil > Wetlands > Permafrost | place: Sweden...
ACAAGATCAAGCGGCTGAAACGGATGGCTTATGGCTACAGAGATGCCGGTTACTTCCTCCTGAAAATCCACCAGCACTGCGGCCTCTTAAACCCAAGATTCCAACACTAAACACGAAAGAACCGAAAAACCCTCGCGAAATCAAGGTCGTCATCGACCAAGAGCATTTTTACCTGGGATATCCTAGGCGCTTCTTGCAAGGACTGCCCCCTTCAGTTAGCTTCGACACTTTCTTCTTATCTTATACCTTTGGCAGGGAATAACAATAAAAGTCTGGCCACACATTTTAAAACGCGAGACGAAGCGGTGCAGCCGATTCGATACAACATGGGCATTACCGGAAGATCAATTTACTTTGACCTGACTTGAACTTTTGTTATGATGCCACACACTATGGAAATCATCTCAACCGCGACTCTATTTTTCCTCATCTTCATCCTGGCGGGATGGATCTACCGCAGTTGGCGTTCTTTATCAGAACTCAGGGAGGCGCCCACCTTGAAGCTCGCAGGGCCCAAGTCCCGCCAGGGAAAAGTTTCGATCCTCATTCCCGCCAAAAACGAGGAAAAGAACATCGCGGATTGCGTCAGGCCATTCCTCGCAGAGCTTCGTGAAGGCGATGAGGTCATCGTCATCAATAACTGTTCGGAGGACCGGACCGAAGCAATCCTGAGGGAGCTTGGTGCTGTGGAGATCCGTCCTGAGGATCCTCCCGGAAGCTCGCGCGCAAAATTCAAATACCTCAATACCCCCAAAACCCCCGAAGGCTGGACCGGGAAGAATTTCGCCTTGCATCTGGGGATCGAACATGCTGCCGGAGATTGGTTCCTTTTTACCGATGCGGATACGCAACATGAACCCGGAGCTGTCAATGCCTCTTTGGCCTTCGCGGAAGAAAACACGCTCGACCTTTTGACGCTTCTCCCCCGTTGCATCACCGGAAGTTTCTGGGAGGAAATGATCCAACCCTGTGCGATGGGCTATATGGGACTGTGGTTTCCCGTCCGCAAGGTCAATGACCCGAAGTCCAAGCTCTATTTCGGAAACGGTCAATACCTGCTCATACGCGCGGAACATTACCGGACGATCGGCGGACACAACGACGTGAAGGAAGCCTTTCTCGAAGATTTTGCGCTAATGAAAAACACCAAGGAGATGGGCGCTCGCGGGATGTGCGTGTTTGGAATGGAAGTCTACGGCACGCGGATGTATGACTCTTTGGGCGCTCTTTGGCGGGGCTGGCGGCGGATCTTTCTTCACGCGTTCGATCAAAATCCTGCGGCCATCTTCAAATGCGTCCTGAGTGTTTTCTTTTTCTCTGTTTTTCCGTTCACGGCCTTTTTCGCCCTTTCGGGTCGATCCTCCGCCTCTTGGCTTCTTTACTTCGTGCTTCTGGCCATCATTCTCGCGACTGCCTTCAAAGCCTATGCGATCGTCAAAGCCAGAAAGCGTTATGCGCTCCTGCACCCGCTCGCAGCTCTGGTCTTCACGGCTATTCTCCTCGACGCCTTTCAAATGGCCATCCTCAAACGCCAAACCCATTGGCGCTAGCCCAAAAGCAAGAAGGCGCTACTCCCTGTTTTCGCAGGAAGTAACGCCTTCCGGTATGGTTTAACGTTGCCGTCTGGCCGTTTCGATCATGATAACTTCGGAACGGAATCATCCTCGCTCGTTTTAGGCTTCTCCGGGCTAAGCTTTTTATCTTTTTTATGGGAATTGGATTTTTTATTTTTTTTATCGGAGTTGGATTTTTTATTTTGTTTATGGGAGCTGGATTTATTGTTTTTTTTAGAAGAAGACTTCTTCGAAGAACTCTTTTTTGATTCCTTCTTCTCGCTCACTTTCTTCGCATCCGCTTTTTTCTCTCCCCTCACCGTCGCATCGGCGGTGCTCACCACATTGCTCGCCCCACTGGCCATGGTATTATTCACAGAACTTCCGCCTGTAACAGTCGCCTGGGAATCCACCGGCACCATCGGATCCAGGTCCTGAGAGATCTCCGCGCTTGCGCATGGGATCCAGAAAGCTAAAAGCGCTAAAATTAGGATTGAAACCATTTTATTTTTCATTCAATTTCTCCTTAAAGGTTTAATTGCATAGTGTTTTTAGATCGCCAGATAACCGACTTTAACGGCATAACGGATCAAGGTCTTGAGAAAAGCATGATCCGTCTTGGGCATCGGGATCCCGGTCCCGCGCAAGATCTCGCGGGTATTGGTCGTATCGAACGTCAGATGCCCGTTTAAATAACCCAGATAGGGCTCCAGCATCGCGAAGACCATTTGTTCCTGCGCGCCCATCTTGCTTTTTTTGAAATGTCGGGGGTCGATTACCTCGATCGGAGGGATCGTTGAGTACTCTTCTTCCCCGACCTTGAGAAGCATGCCGATTGAAGGCGGTTTGGGCGCCACGACATGAAAAGTCTTATTAATGCTTCGCGGGTCCTTCACGATCGCGCAGGTCGCCTGGATCACAAAATCAATGGGCACAATATTGAACGTGTTGTCGCGATGCGTGGGGATCTTCGAAAGAACCCCATGGGCAAAAAGTTTGATGAAGGGGTAGATCACATTGAAATCCGAAACGACGCCGGTCTCCGAATGTCCGACCACGATGCTCGGACGGATGATCGTGACCGGAAGCCCCTTAGCCATCGCCTCACGCACCTGGGTCTCAGCCTTGTATTTGCTCGACTCGTAATAATTCGCGAAGACAGGCTTGGCCGGTAATTCATCCTCTTTGGAACAATGGTCCCACACGCTTCCGGCTACGAACGCGGTGCTGAAATAGATGAACCGTTCGAGCTTTCCATTTTTGCGGAGGTCCCAAGCCAGTTCCAGCGCGTGTTCGGTCCCGCCCACATTGATCTGCTGGCATTCTTTTTCGGTCCCGTTCAGGGCCGTAAGCGCCGCGATGTGATAGAAAACCTTGCACTCGCGCTCCAGATATTCGAGGTCGGTTTTTTTTAGGCCAAACCGGTGATGCGTCACGTCCCCTTCGATCACATGGACGCGGGAGCCCAGATGGGAGTCGATCCCAATCGAGGTGAGGATCTTTTTGACCCGGTCCGAATGGGAGGCGCGATTCTTCGCGCGGGCCAGGAGCACGATCTGGGCATTCGTGGTCCGGAGCAGTTCCTTGACAAGCTCCTGCCCCAGCACACCCGTGGCGCCGGTCATAAAGGTCAAGTTATGAGGCATCGTATCTCCTTAAGGCTAAACAAATGTTCTGACCCCCGAACCCGAACGAATTCGAAAGCGCGATATTCACGTTCGAGCGCCGGGCCGTATTCGGCACATAATCCAGATCACACTCAAGGTCCGGTTCTTCATAATTGATCGTCGGCGGGATCACAGAATCTCGCATGGCCATCAAACAAATGATCGCTTCGACCCCGCCGGCCGCCGCGATCATGTGCCCGAGCATGGACTTTGTCGAGCTTATGGGAATTTTCGGCGCGTGATCGCCCATCACTTTTTTGATGACGAGGGTTTCCAGCGAATCATTGACTGCGGTGGAAGTGCCGTGCGCATTGATATAATCAATATTTTCAGGCTTAACGCAAGCTTTTTCCATAGCAATTTCCATGGCCCGGGTCGCGCCCCGGCCCTCCGGGTCCATATCCGTCAGGCGATACGCGTCTGCCGTGGATCCATAACCCACGACTTCTCCGTGGATCGTGGCTTTGCGCTTTCGTGCGTGCTCCATCTCTTCCAGAATCAGCACCCCCGCGCCTTCGCCGATCACGAATCCATCTCGTTTTTTATCGAACGGCCGCGAGGCTTTTTCAGGCTCGCCGTTCCGGGTTGAAAGCGTTGTCAAGAGACTAAATCCGGCGACCCCCATCGGATAGATCATGGAATGCGATCCTCCGGTCATCATAATGTCGGCATCCCCGCGCCGTATGGATTCAAAAGCCTCCCCGATCGCTTGCGACGACGCCGCGCACGCCGTCAAACAATTCGAGACCGGCCCGCGAATATCGAAAAGACGCGTCAGGTGCGTGACCGTCATGAACGGCTGGGTTTCAAGCTCCCGCAGAGCGCTCATATTTTCGCCGGCATATTGAAGGTATTTTCCTTTATCCACAACGCCAACGCCGTCCTTGGTAAAAGACGCCACCAGGGTCTTGATAAAAGGACCAAAATCAATCCCGCTGTCGCCCGCGCCGAAGTAAATGCCGAAGCGGTTCGGGTTCACGGCAAGCGGCTCGAGCCTCGCGCCTTTGTAAGCCTCCGCGGCAGCCTGGAGCGCGAAAAAAGTGCTCCGTCCCGCGCAGCTAAGCGGCGGATTGCGATCCAGCCATTTTTCGAAAGAGAATCCTTTGACCTCGCCGGCGATGCGCGTCGGGAAACGGCTTGCGTCAAAGAGCGTGATCGGTCCGATGCCCGACTTCCCCTGCGTCAAACGAAGCCAGGTATCGCGCACGGAATTTCCCAAAGGCGTCACGGCGCCCATCCCTGTCACAACCACTCTGCGTTTTAACATTTTTTAAATACCAAGGACGCGTTCTGTCCGCCGAACCCGAACGTATTGAGGACCGCCACGTTCACCGGACAGGATTTCGCTTTGTCTTTGACGAACGGCAACGGACATTCAGGATCCGGATCTTGAAGATTTGTGACCGGCGGCACTTGCCCTTTTTTTGTGATAAGCGCCGCGACCACAGCCTCAACGCTTCCCGTGCCGTAGACCAGGTTCCCTGTCACGGGCTTGACGGCAGTCACATGAAGCTTTTTGAACGTGGAGGCATAAAAAGAATGGACGGCGAGCGACTCCTGAACATCTTCCTGCGGGATGCCGCTTCCGTTCGCCACAAGGACATCGACATCCGCGGGTTCACGCGCGGCATCTTCAAGGGCCCGGCGGATCGCCACGCGCTTTCCCGTAAAATCGTCCGGGTCCCGCGGATCATAATTAAAATCCGAGGAGGATCCGTAACCGGCCACCTCGGCATAGATCGCAACCCCGCGTTTTTTCGCGCTCTCAAGCGATTCCAGCACCAAGATCCCCGCGCCTTCGCCAAGGACAATGCCGTCATGCCTTTTATCAAAGGGGCAATAGACTTTCTCCGGAGATTCTTTCCGGGATGAAAGAAAACCGAGGAGCTGGAAACGTGAAATCCCCATCGCGTTGAGTTTGGAATCCGTACCGCCGGCAAGCATGATATCCGCGTCTCCGCGTTCGATCACCCGGAACGCTTCCCCGATCGCCTGGGTACCCGCGGCGGAGGAAGTCGTGATGGTATTGTTCGGACCCCGGAGTTGGTAGGCGACGGAAATATGGCAGGCTGGCATGTTCGGTAAGTATTTCAGGAACCAGAGCGGGAAGAGCGAGCGGATGCCATCTTGCCCGAACTTAGTCATGGAAAAATGTCCGTTCTCATCCAGACCGTTCCTGAATCCCACGCCGATCTCATCGAGGTCGTTATTGATGATCCCGGTGCCAAGCGTCACGCCAATGCGCGTGGGATCATAACTTTCCGGAGAAAGCTTGGCGTCCTTAAGCGCCAGGCCGCTTGCGGCGACCGCCATTTGGATCTCACGGGACATCAGCTTGATGGATTTCCGGTTCTCGATGAATTCTTTCGGTTCAAACTGCGACAACATCCCTGCGTATTTAAAAGAGGGACAGTTTAATTTAAGAGGATCGGAACTTCGGATCAAGGAACGCCCGTGGAGCGCGGCCTCCCAATAAGGTTCCCAGCCGTTCCCACAAGGCGTGATAACCCCAAAACCTGTGATCACGACGCGACGTTTTGCGCTCATGCATGCGGGCCCTGCGTTACGGACGGAAATACCTTCCCGCGAACACCAAAATGATCCATGAAAGCCTCGTGGAATGTGATGGATTTTGTCTGCTGCGAAGAAAGGCCGCTCACCGCCATCAGCAGCAACTTTGCTTGGGCAACCGGCCCTTCGGTGCAAGTGATCGTTGCCTCGAGCCATCCGCCCTCGGCCCCCAGACTCTCCGACCAGGCTTCGATCAGAAGGGGGGTTCCGGACTTCGGAACACTTGTGATGGTCGCGACCTCGATCTTTGCGAAGATAAGATCTTTTTGGTAATCACTTTCCGCGCCGACCAGAAGGCCTCCGGTCTGCGCCATCATTTCTATAAAGAGCACTTCCGAGCTGTAGGGAGCCTTCGGAACCTTGGCGGAAGCCACGGCTTTTTTGCCTTTATGGATCGAATGGACCTTTTCAAGAAGAAGCCAGCGCATGCTATCTCCAGATCATGGCCTGCGCGCCAACCAGATCCCCGCTTCGAAAAAAATGGCCTTCCCCGCGGTAGAACTTTCCGGTGCGACCCGTGCGCCATTCCATCTCAAAATGATCCCCCTCGCCCCGTTTCATCCGCATGCCCTGAAACCCCTCAAGCCCCATCCACGCCTCACCGCAAGCCTTAAAAAAAGCTTCCTTGGCCGTAAAAAGTTCGGCGAACTCTTGGAGGGAAAGACGTTTGTAAGAGCGGCGTTCCGAGGAATTCAGGAAACGCTCGCGGACATAATCCCCGTGACGAGAGAGAAACTCTTTCACACGGTTGCGGGACACCAGATCCACACCCACGCCGCGCAGCGCGGCTTGCCCTGGATGACGAGAAGGTTTTTGCTTTACGAACAACATTGATCGGAGCAGGAACTCTTGCCCAAGCGGTCGTTAAGATAACAAAGGAGCATTTTTACGGTGAAGCAATCCGCCAGTCTCGTGATCTGCGGGTCTTTGGCGAATTCTTCGAGTTCAAGGTAAGGAAGCTTCGTACGAAGTTCCGCAAGCCCCTCCGCCGTCACCATGCCTTCCTTCACGAAACGCTCGTCGTTCAGAAGATGGCTCGGGAAAAGGTCCCCGGCCGGGATCTTGAGGTCAAAAGCTTTTTCAAGGCGGAAAACGATATCGATAAAATCGATGGACTCCGCGCCAAGATCCCGCTTCAGGGAGGCTTCCGGCTTGATATCGGCCTCATCCACACCCAGCGCACCGGCAAGTGTTTGCTGAACTTTCGTAAAAAGCTCTTTCTCCATAATCATTCTGTCGTCCTTCCTAAGTTTTTTATGACAATGCTGATGATTGCGGGTTCTTGACTTTGGCCAGCGTCAACTTGGCCGATACGGCGACATCGCCATGGTAAAACAATTTCGCGTCCCAGGTCGTTTCCTCGCCTTCCCCGTGAGTAAGCATTAAACGGCTCTCCCACTCATCGCCGGGGCGGAGATACTTCGTGAACCGGGTCGCACGGATCTGTTTCAAAAAGTAATGCTGCCCCTCACCGCTCGGAAGTGATGCCAAGTACCGCTCCGCGGTCTGCTTGAGCATCTCGAGCGCCAGCACCCCGGGCAAAGCCGGGAATCCCGGGAAATGGTCCTTAAAGAATTCGGAATCCTCCGGAATCCGACCGCAGGCCGTGATCCCTTCGCCTTCTTTCATCCAAAGAACCTTTTCAATCGCTAGTACCGTCATCGAAGTCCTTTTCTTATTCTTCAACTTTTCTGAAGAACGTAAACTCCGTTCAAGATGCGAAACCCTGAAAGCCAAGTATAGAAACTTTTAAAAGAGCTGACTTCAAAACCGGCTGCCTTAAAAAACTCCCGCCACGCGCCATCCTTACGAAACTGATGTGGGTGTGTTGCAAATTCTATATTCAAAAGCCGGTCGCGGCAAATGGTCCAGAACCGGCCGACCGCGTGATGATAAAGATCCTCAACGACTATGACTTGTTGCCGCGTTACCCGCCGCACTTCCTTGAAAAGCGCTTGGGGATCCGGCACGTGATGAAGCATGGTCACAAGGATCGTCACGTCAAAGCTTTCATCCGGAAACGGGATCTTGGAACCGTCATACAGCACCACCGGCGCCTTCTGGTAGCCGGGGTTCACAACATCCAGAACCAGATGCTCATGTCCTCCCTTTTTGAGGGGCTCGGCATAAAAACCCCAACCGCCGCCCAGATCCAGGATCCGGCTTCCCCGAGGGATCTGCTTTTCAAAAAGCCGAACCATCTTTTCTGCCCGGACCTCAAGAGCGCGATGAGCGAAATGTCTGACGATCCCGTCCAGTATCCGGCGCTGAAAGGCCTGCAGATAATTCTTAATGGTGTTCACGATCTCATTCGTTGTGGTTTTTGGGCGGGAAATTATAGCATAGCCTTTCTTTTTGCCCCAAGAATCTTTTTTGTACCTTCTTACAGAGTAAGGAGTACGGCACATGGAATTTTTAAAGCCAAAAAAACACATCCTGCGTCGCACGTTCCAAAATAGATTGATTTTTGAAAAGAATGTGGCTATCTTATCGCCCATGACAAACCCTCTGAAAGGCAAGGTCGCCCTCATCACGGGGGCTTCCCGCGGGATCGGACGGGCCATCGCTCTCCGTTTAGCCGACGATGGCGTAAATGTCGCTGTCAATTATCTCCAAAATGAAGAAGCCGCGAGGAAAACCGTTGAGGAACTCCAAGCCAAGGGCGTAAAAGCCGCCATGTTCCAGGCAAACGTCGGCGACCTCGACGCGCATAAAACCCTCTTCGAAAGCGTTCTTAAGACCTTTGGAACACTCGATATCCTGATCCACAATGCTGCACTTGGGGCGTTTAAACCCGTCCACCGCCTTAAGATGAACCATTGGGACCTTTCGATGAATATCAATGCCAAGGCGTTCCTCGCCCTTGCACAAAAAGCCCTTCCTATCATGGAAACCAAGAAGGAAGGCATCATCATCGCTCTCTCGAGCCTTGGGGCGCACCGCTTTATCCCCAATTATGGCGCCATCGGTATTTCCAAGGCCGCGATCGAAGCCACCGTCCGTTACCTGGGGGTCGAATTAATGCCTAAAGGAATACGCGTCAATTGCGTTTCGGGTGGATTAGTGGATACGGATGCGCTCAAAATGTTTCCCTTCTTTGAAGAGTTTAAGCAAGAAGTCTTAAAGAGAACCCCGGGAGGCCGAATCGGGAAACCGGAAGACCTTGCGCGCGTCGTCGCGTTCCTCTGCTCCCCCGAATCCTCCTGGATCGTCGGCCAAACCCTCACCGCCGACGGCGGTCTTTCCCTGATCTAGCCACTTCTACGCTTCTTCGATTCTCTATTCCTTGTGTTTTCTTCCTCCTAGTGCTAGAGCCATACCCAGGACCAAAAAAATCCCAAAAACGAAATACGGGAACAAAAAGCCCCCCCGCCGATAGATCGTCCGTTCCGTCACAAGCGGCAGGTCGAGCGTTTTCTGTCCCATCACAAAAGTCTTTTCGCCCTTCACATCTTTCACGGTGGCGAGTACACGTCCCCGATAAGAAATAAAAGCAGAAACGCCGGTATTGGCCGCACGCACGACCGCCACACCATTCTCCAAGGCCCGGAAGATCGAAGCTTGAAGATGCTGAAAGGGCGCGCTGGTCTTTCCGAACCAGGCATCGTTGGTAATCACGGCCAGGAACTTCGCATCACGATTCGCCAGATGTCGCGCGAGGTCTGGAAAAACATCCTCGAAGCAGATCAGGACCCCAAAGGGCCAATCCTCACGTGCCCACCGGAAAACCACGGCATCCATACCCGCGCTGAAATCGCTGATCCCGAGCGCATCGGCAACGGGTGTCAGCCAACCGAAAAAGAATTTCAGCGGAATGTATTCCCCGAACGGCACGAGCCGGAGTTTGTCGTAGCGCTGCCCGAAAGCGCCGTCCTTTTCGACGAAATAAGCGCTGTTATAAAGCTCATGTTCACTAACCCAATGGAGTCCCCCGAGCAAAAACGGCGTTTGAAGATCCGCCGTGAGCCGGGAGATCCTTCCGGCTTGAAGGTCCCGGTTAAAATATCCCGGAAAGGAAGCCTCCGGCCAGATGATCAGGTCCGGCTGTTCAAGTCCCGCAAGCTGTGCCAACTTCTCGTAGATCTCCAGAATCTTTTCCTTGGCCATCAATTCCCATTTCACGGATTGCGGGATATTCCCCTGCAGTACCGAGACACGAAGGTATTCTTGGGGGACCAAAGATCTTGCGAGCGTCATCTTCCCATAACCCCAAAGTCCTGCTAGCACCAAAACCGCAACCGCGAAAAAACTCAGAGCCACCCGTCGGTCCTTACGCCTGAACCAGGCATACAAAAGGGACCCATTCACCAACATGATCAAGAATCCCAACCCATAAGCGCCAAGAACATTGGCAAACTGGATAACCGGAACATAAGGGGACTGGGAATAGGCCAGCAGGTTCCATCCGAAGCCGAACACCGGCATCTCAGAGCGTAGGAACTCCGTGACCGTCCAGGCGAGCGCGATCCATACGACCTTGAACACGGCGGACTGTGAGGACTTGATCCCTTCATAGGCGAGCCACGCGAACGTCATGACATACACGGATTCCATCAGCACCACGATCAACCAACCCACGGTTGACACATAGGTAAGCCAGTGAATCGAAAAACAAAAGAACACGATCCCGGTGATCAATCCAAAACCCAAAGCTTGAGAACGGTTTTGGGCATGATGCAACGAGGCGAGAAGCGGCACGAGGGCAATCCAGGCCAGGAATCCCCAACCGGCGGAGGGAAAGGAAAGCGCGAGAAGAAGGCCTGAGACTATCTGGTAAAGATACGGGGTACGAAATATGGAATACGGCGGATAGCTCGCGTTGGACATCGACCGGTGACGAATGGATAGCGGATCAGCAATGGAAGAGCGCATTAACGAACCCGGTTTTTGAGGTTTTTAACAAGGGCCCACCTCTGACACAAGAATATAAACCTCTTTCAGTTTTGTTAAGATCTAAATAGGACCGGACAGCACGGCTCAACTCATCCTCCTTGCTTACATTCATCAATAAATTTTAGATAATTTTCTGACACTACCAGGAATTCATTTTCGATCAGATCATTCACAGAATTCAGCTCTTTTGCAGTTTCTCGTTTAAGAATCAGATTCGGGGTTTTTTTACATTCTGATGCAATAGCAGCATATTCAGACGTAGCACCATACGCGTTTCTGAGATATTTTGAAGCAACCTCATAATAATTATTGACGAATTTATAATGAAAACAGACCGCGGTAAAATCGGCGCATCGAGCATGGCTCACGCAATGCGAGCCGGTTATTCTAACTTCCTTTGAAAAAAAAAGCGGATGTTTTACAAGCCAGTTACTTGTCCCAAAGATTTTTTTCCGGATGCCGCCTTTATAGAGTTGGATATTTTTATTAGACAAAATATTACCTTCGACCGCTTCCCCCATTGCGAAGTAGTCTCGTTTTAAAATACTGCTAATATCGTAATATCTGTAGTCGCTTCTAATGAAAGCGTTTTCTTTTTTCCCGGATTCATTAAGTGGCCTGTCCGAGAACATATCCAACAACTGCGACACAACAGCCGTATAGGAATGAGCATTGAGATAATCCAACAACGTGCCAAGGCTCATAATATTCGAAAAGGGGTAATCAAAAAATTCATCGATGTCAACATTGAGACACCATCTGTTTTTTCCAAACCTATTTATCAGATATTGTTTAAGAAAAATATCCCTGTGCATCCAATGCATGGTGCGATTGAAGGAAATATTTGAACTAAGGACAGTAACGTTTTGATACTTCCGCGCCAGAGAAATGGTGTCATCTTCAGAATCGTTGTCTAAAAAAACGATGTGTTGAGCGCCCAAGGAAAAATAATGTTCGATGAATGATTGGATGTATGCGCTGCCGTTGCGAACCAGGCATATCACAACAACTTCGCTTTTCGCATATTTAATTTCCTTAGGGCCGTAAATATATTTTACGGTAGCGCAGCAACACCACGCATCATACTTTTTATTGAGTGAGCGCTTAAACTGTGACAAGCCCCTCCAGACGACTTCTGGAAAAATGAATCGTAGCCATTGTTTTATTTTACCAGCTGGATTCATCGACGTTTCTCTTCTTTGGGAGAGTCGGGTTTTTCAGGACCCAAGCTTCAACGCTGCTGTGAAATATTTCGGCCATTGCTCATGCAAGGATTGGCCGAACTCTTAGAGGTATTTCCTTCGATCGGATAATTCGTGAAAAAAACCGGGGCTCGGAACTCGAAACTTGTTTTTTGAATCCCATGGTGCGAGGCGCGAGTCCCCTTCATTCGTTTTGCCCACAGCACTTCTTATACTTTTTGCCGCTGCCGCAAGGACAAGGATCATTGCGACCGACTTTCTCGTGAACTCGCTTGATAGGTGCCGGAGCTTGATTGTCCGGAGCCTCATTGCGCGGGGAAAAAGGCGACGGAGCGCCCATGCCCCGGGGCAATTTCTCGGAGGGCGCAACCTTGCTTTCCGAAAGCCCCGCTTCGGGATGAAGGTATTGCGCCCTGGACTCTTCGAGGGGATTGGCGAGCTTGGTCTCATGAACTTGCTGGACCCGGAAGAGAAGCTCGACCGCTTCTTCTTTGATGCTGTCGGTCATCTGATCGAACATGTCGAAGGCCTCGCGCTTGTATTCCACAAGCGGGTCGCGCTGACCGTAGGCGCGGAGCCCGATCCCTTCGCGAAGATTATCCAATCCGTACAGATGCTCTTTCCATTTCGTGTCGATCACTTGGAGCAGGATGAACCTCACAAGGTATTGCATCCGCTCCGGACCGAATTCCTGTTCGCGACGGTTCAGCTGGTCCCCCACTTTTTCTTCTAAAGCCTCGAGAAGTCCGTCCATATCATCCAGGTTCTTCTCTACCACCTCACGGAAACCCGCACCGAACTTCTCGCTCAAGGCCGTGATCAGCCCTTCGGGATTCTTATCCTCTTCCCGGATATCAGGATTGATATAGATCAGCACCAAGTGTTCCACGACATTCTCAACCATCTGAAGAACATGTTTCTTCAGTTCCTCCGGAGAGCCTTTCAGGACCAGATCACGCTCGCCATAGATCAGTTCGCGCTGACGGTTCATCACGTCATCATATTCAAGCAAGTGCTTCCGGATCTCGAAATTGTGCGCTTCCACACGCTTTTGCGCCGTTTCCATGGCTCGGCTCACAAGCGGATGCTGGATCTCATCGCCTTCCTGCATCCCAAGCTTTTGCATCATCATGGAAATACGGTCCGACCCGAAAAGCCGCATGAGTTCGTCTTCCATGGCGATAAAAAATTTTGAAGAACCCGGATCGCCTTGGCGTCCGCAACGGCCGCGCAGCTGGTTGTCGATGCGCCGCGCCTCGTGCCGTTCGGTCCCAATCACGGTGAGCCCGCCTTTTTCCGCTACCCCGGGCCCCAGCACGATATCCGTTCCGCGGCCTGCCATATTCGTCGCGATCGTCACAACTCCCGGCTGTCCGGCCTGCGCCACGATCTCGGCCTCTTTTTCGTGATACTTGGCATTTAAAACGACATGCGGAAGATTGATCTTTTGGAGCATCCGGCTCAGGCGTTCAGACTTTTCGATCGAGATCGTTCCGACCAGCACCGGTCTTCCTTTTTTGTGTTCTTCCGTGACCTCGCGCACCACGGCGTCGAATTTTTCTTTTTCGGTCCGGTAAATACAGTCCGCCGAATCGATACGAACGCACGGACGGTTCGGCGGCATCACCACCACGTCCAACTTGTAGATCTTATCGAACTCGGCCGCCTCGGTCGCGGCCGTCCCGGTCATGCCGCCAAGTTTCTTGTACATGCGGAAATAATTCTGGAACGTGACGGTCGCGAGCGTTTGATTCTCGCGACGGATCTCAACACCTTCCTTGGCTTCAAGTGCCTGATGCAGTCCGTCGGAAAACCGGCGGCCCGGCATGAGACGTCCCGTGAATTCATCGACGATCAATATCTCGCCATCTTTGATCACGTAGTCCACATCCTTCTCAAAAAACTCCTTCGCGCGCAAGGCCGTCATGATGTGATGCCGCTCCGCAACCGTGTCCGAATCGTGCATATTGCCTACGCCCATGAGCTTCGCGGCCTTGGTTTCGCCCTGTTCGGTCACGCGGATCGTCTTGGCCTTCTCATCGGCGATATAGTCGACGGTCTTTTTGATCTCCTCAATCTTGGACTTCCAATCGGGATCGACTTCCTCTTTCACGATCTTATGACCCTTGAGCGCAAGCGCCGCGCGCTGGGCCTTATAATACTTGTCGGTCGAGTCTTCCGCAGGACCGGAGATGATGAGCGGCGTGCGTGCTTCATCGACTAGGATCGAATCCACTTCGTCGACGATCGCGTAATGAAGCGGTCGCTGGACGCGCATTTCGATCTGGGTAACCATATTGTCACGCAAATAGTCGAACCCAAATTCGTTGTTCGTCCCGTACGTGATATCCGAAGCGTAGGCGGCTTGACGTTCTTCCTGCGGGATGTCATGTTGAATCACGCCGACCGTGAGACCCAGAAATTCATAGATCGGCCCCATCCAGTTCCGGTCGCGGCGGGCCAGGTAATCATTGACGGTCACAAGATGCACGCCTTTGCCCTCCAGTGCGTTCAGATAGACCGGCAACGTGGCGACAAGCGTCTTTCCCTCGCCGGTGGACATTTCCGAGATCTTGCCTTTGTGGAGCACTATGCCCCCAAGAATCTGGACATCGAAATGGCGCATTTTGGTCGTCCGTTTTGACGCCTCCCGCACCACCGCAAAAGCCTCTGGGAGAATATCATCGAGCGCCACCCCTTCCGCGAGCCGTTTCTTGAATTCATCGGTTTTGGCGCGAAGCTCCGCATCCGTCAGCTTTTGAATGTTCGGCTCCAGCGCGTTCACCTGTGCCACGATCGGCCAAAACAATTTCAAGGTGCGGGTGTTCTGTGTCCCAAAAATTCTTGTTAAAATGCCGCAGACGTTTTTAAAAATCCCGACGATCGTTTTAAAAATAGAGTCGAACATATTTCCTTATCTGGATACAGGATGAAGGATATAGCAAAACCTGGCAGCCCATCCTCCTTCATCCGTTTTCCTTCGTCCTTTATTTTGTTTGGTTCCTCGACGCTTCAAGAATCGGAAGCCCGGTTTCGGTCGGCACATAGATCACTTGGTCCTTGGTGTCCTTGAGCCCACGGATCCACAAATACTTCAGATACGAGTCATTGCTCTTGAGCGAATCCCCGATGATCTGGTTGGCTTTCGCGACGCCTTCCGCTTTCGCCACTTCGATTTCGGCGTCTTTCTTGGCCTTCTGCAATTCAAATTCCTTTTGGAGCGCCTCCTGCTCAGCTTTTAATTTCAGTTCAATACTCTGGGAAAAGGAGGGCGGGAGCTTCACGTCCCGCAAAAGTACGTCCTGAACGAAGATCCCCTTCTCTTCCAGTTTCCCTTTCAGAAAATCGAGGATGTTCTTACCGATTTCCTTACGGCCGGCCTCGCTGTAAAGGGCTTTGACGGCATAGCCGCTCGCCACATTCCGGATCGCTTCACGGACATAAGGCTCCAACACGACCGAAACAAAATCGGGTCCGATCGATTTACGGACAAAACTTGCTTTATTTGCCGGCACCAAATACAGGATCGAAATATCCAGTTGCGAGATCAACCCTTCCGAGGAAGGCACATACGCCATTTCCTTCAGCTCTTGCAATTTTACGTTCCATAATTCGATCTGAGTCACCGCGGGCACAAAAAAATGCCACCCGGCGCTCAAAACTTCATCGCGGATGTGCCCGAAATCATTCTTCACCCCGACCTGGCCATCTTCCACCTGGACCACGCAGCCGGAAAGCATAAAACACGCTACAGCTACTAAGAATAATCGAACGACTTTTTTCATATTTTTCTCTTCTTGAAATTTTCTGGATATAGGATGATGGATGTTGAATGAGGTGAAGTCAGGGCCTTTTTCATCCTTCATCCGACATCCTTCTAGCTTTTCGCTACATTCTGTTTCAAATAAGCTTCGATAAATTCGTCCAGCTTGCCGTCCATCACCGCGTCGCCGTTGGAGGTCTCGTAGTCCGTGCGGTGGTCTTTCACCATCGTATAAGGATGAAAAACATAGGAGCGGATCTGGGAACCCCACTCGATCTTTTTCTTAGGCCCATACTGCGTTGCAAGCGCGGCTTCTTTTTCCTGACGCAACCTTTCGTAAAGACGCGCCTTCAAGACCTTCATCGCCACTTGCTTGTTCTGAGTTTGAGAGCGCTCATTTTGGCACTGCGTCACGATTCCGGTCGCGAGATGCGTGATACGGATCGCGCTCGAAGTCTTATTCACATGCTGTCCGCCAGCACCACCGGCCCGAAAAGCATCGACCCGGATGTCTTCATCTTTGATCTCGATCTCCGGAATATCCTCCACTTCCGCGATCACGTCCATGGACGCAAACGAGGTATGGCGCCGTTTGTTGGCATCAAAAGGTGATATCCGCACGAGCCGGTGCACCCCCGATTCGGCCTTCAAATAACCGTAGGCGTAGCCGCCCTGCACAATGAAAGTCGCGCTTTTGATCCCGGCCTCTTCCCCTTGCATCAGATCGACCATCTGCACCGCATAACCATGCTGCTCCGCCCACCGCGTGTACATGCGGTAGAGCATCTGAGCCCAGTCACAAGCTTCCGTCCCACCCGCGCCGGAATTAATGCTTACGATCGCGTTATTGGGATCGTAAGGCCCCGACAAAAGTCTTTGAAATTCAAGAAGTTCCACTTCCCGGGCAAGTTTCGCGACATCTTCCTGCAATTCTTTAAGGGATTCTGCCTGGTTCTCGTCCACCATCCCGATAAGCTCCAGAAGATCTCCGGAAGTTTGATGGGCTTTGTGCCAGGGGTCCACGATTTTTTTGAGAGCCTTGAGGCGCTCGACCGTGACCTGGGCGTCCTGCGGGCGGTCCCAGAAATCAGCGGCGGTCATTTTTTCATTAATGTTCGATATCTCGCGCTCCCGGGCCTCAAGGTCAAAGATACCTCCTTATCTCTTGGAGTTTTTCCTTGAGATCCGCGATGCGGTCCTTGAGCGCAGCGATTTCTTCTTTCATAGTCCCAATACCTTTTAATTTTTGCGAAGTAAAAATTGGGGCTGTCCCAACTCCCATAATCGAAGCCAAGCTGAGATTGGGGCTGCCCTGATTACCATTTAGAAAAAGAAAAAAATCAGGACTGTCCCAACTACTACCAAATAAAAAAAATTTAAAGTTGGGATAGGATGAGTAGTGTACTGAAGGAGGTGGGGATTAGCAAGAAAAAGGGGCTCGCTGCTCGAAGCTAGAGACTCGTCTTGGTTTTTTATTTTTCGAGTCCCGAGGAACTATTCCCGAGTCCCTGAGTCATTAAATCATCGGATTGTGTTTATGTTTGACGGTGGAAAGCTTCGCGACCACCGCGAAAAATCCGACGAAAAGGATCAAGCTTTTCGGATCCATTGAATGAAATCCGAAAATGATAAAATAAAGGATCAAGCATACGGTCGCCACTAACGCGCCGCTGGCGACCAACTTATGCCTCTGGGGCTCTGTCATGGATCACCTCCACCCTTGTCTTAATTTTCTTTAGTGGTTGACAAGGACAGCACTGATTTCCATTTTTTTATTAATGAAAATCAGGCCGCCGCTACGGTACAAACCAAACGATGTGTCCCAACTTCCCGCACTCTTATCTACGACATTAGTGTAGGCCTTTTGAAGGAAGAAGACAACGATTTCGAGCGGTCCAGTCCATTTAGATCCAAAGCTCGAGGATCTATTTCTGTAACTTATGGCTACGAAAGATCTTAAAGACGGGGGAGGTTATTTGATATACCGCTTGGAGATCCCGACTTGGCACCGGAACATTTGCGCCCCGCCGCCTTCTTTCGGGACAAGACGCATTTGAGTGATACGCATCAGATTGTTGGAATTATCGATCGAATAAAGAAAAAAAATGATATCGCGGAGCCGTGCTTCCAATTCAATCAGGAGATCCATGTCTAAGAAATCCGCGCTCCCCTTTACCACATAGGGCTGTTGGTTCACGATCTGGACCGCGGATGATTTTGCCATCGTCTCAACGTCCTTCAAAAAGATACCGGCTTGTTCTTCTTCGGTGAGACCGGCTTGGATATACCGCGCGTATTGGGGATATTCGCTTGCAATTTCATCCGCGTTACCGGTTAAATTGACGAGTCCTTCGAGGACTTTTTCCCGGGCCTTATTCTCCTGGCTGACATTTTTAAATCGGGCAAGAAGCGGCCAAAACACGAAATGGATGAAGGCCACCAGGCACACGGCACTGGCAACGGCCAGCAAGAGATTCCTCCCTTGAGGGGGTAACCGCACGGTCACGGGAATGCCTTTCTCATGAGTTTTATTTCGGGGATGCGGCAAATAGACATAGGACCTCGAAATCATTGATGTCTTTACGTTTCGTCACGTATTTCACTTGAACATCCTGGAACTGAGGTTCCTTCTTGAGCGATTCCACGAATAGAAAGATCTGGGCGTTGTCCCGCGATGTGCCGCGGACGGCCAAAACGGAATCCTGGATGTAGGAAATCTCGGAAAGATACATGCCTGCCGGAACCTTCTGCGGAACATCCTGGATGGCCCGCATGACAGAATGAGACTTCGCCCGGCTGTCCTCGACCAAACGGATGCGTTTCAACATGCTCAAGAGGGGGGCGCCCTTAGTTTCAAGAACAGCAATCTGGTCATTGAGACTTTTCAAACGTAATTCGCTGATACCGACTTTTGATCCTACGATCAGCAACGCGACCGCGATGACCGCGATAAAAAGAAAAAGAATCTTACGGAATTCCTTACGCTGCATTTCAGCAGCGCGTTCCTGCTTGACATTGGCCGGTGAGAAATCAATAGCGGTACGGTCACCGTACCTCGCGGCTGCAAAAATCTTAGAGAACGAAACCCCCTGTGCCTGCGCCTCCATCACACTGCGTTCGGTCGAACCGGTAAGAACGAACTTCCCGAGAGACTCATCGCCCAGAGATGCTGCCAGCTGGGACCGGCGATAAAGAAGTTCTTTAAAGGCCTCGCCATGCCCATGAGAAAGATTGAAAAGCATGACCTTGCTGAACTCGGCCCGCAAGTTCTGGATCTTAAATTCCGAAAAGACGGCTTCAAGCTCTTCGCCAAACCGGTCTTCCCAGTGGCTGTGCTCCACATCGCGGATCCCGAAATGGACGAGTTTAGTGAACAAGAGCCGGGAGCCGGAGATCACACAAAAATCCGAGGAATCAAAATCAAAATCCAGGACCGCGAACGTTTCGGCACCAAGTTTTTCTGCAATGAACGGCGCAAGCTTGGCAATGCATTCAGACCCGAACACAATGCGCTGGACAGGAACACTTCTGCCTCGGAATTGGCTTACCAACGTGTTGATAACAGCATTCTGCATGATCCCAACCAGGACCCTGGAACTGCCGCCCCCCTTCACCGGAATGGCCTCAAACCCATAAACGACTTCTTCCTTCGGGAACGGGGTCAAACGGCCTACCATGATATCGATGATCCCCTGTATTTCCTTAAGATCAGTGGTCGGCAAGTCGAGCTGTTTGATGATGACGCTGCTCCGTGGGATCACAAGGATCATGTCGTCATACGACAGATCCGCCGTCTCCAGGATCTCCCCCATGGTCGATCGCGAATCGATCTCGGTCTTAAAAACTCGCGACACGGTCATCCGGAGACCGCTACCCTGAATGATCGCAACCTTCAAGAAAGAATCGCTTTTTTCGATAACCGCGGTTCGTTTTCCCATCAGAATACTATTCTCTCCATGAAGAAAATTTTCCGGACCTGTCGAGAATACAATCGATCCTTTCGGTGCGACCTCCCACGGTCCCTTGCGCCTTGACCGTGAAATAGACCGACGAAACCGTGAATACGCTCATGGAATACACCTTAAGCAAAGATGCCTCGTCTTCCATGCCCAAGAAAGCCCCGCTCATAAGCGCCGCCGGGATCAACTCGATGCGTTCAAAAACTTTATCGTCCTTTGTGCCCAGAGTCTCATCTTGGCCGAGACGATAAGCGACGATTTTTTCCGCAAGTGACGCCGTGCAGCCTACAGATAATAACACTTCACGAGAGGCGGTGTTAATGTTAATTTTCCCGTCGCCCCAAACCGTCACAAAGTCTTTGATCTTCCGGAAAAGATCCGGCGTCATCCCCTTGACCCAGAGGAGTTCTTCAATAACCTCTATTTTTCTGTTGGGGATATCGTACGAATCCTTCAGCTCGCGGTAATAGGAATTCTCCGCGCCACCTTCCCGCGAAACGCTCCGAACATCCTGCCAACTCAGGATCGAATTCGCAATGGTGTGGGCGGTCTGGGCGTCCGCATGCCCGACCTCTGAAAAAAGACGTTCCAGTGTTTCTGCCGAAGCCGTGCGAAGATTGATTTTACGCGCCTCATCGACGATCTCAAACGAGAACGTTCCCTGCCCGATGGGAACGTTCTTGAATCTTGCAGGCGTTTTTTCGTCGGCAGCTTCCGGTGAAGCCCACGGCTCGGTCAGGGCATCGTATTCGTTCGTATCACCCGCAAGCACGTCGACTGCGACCCTCACGGCCGCCTCCGCAGCATAACGGGCACGGGGGCTATTCTGAAAATAGGCCCCGACCCGGATATACTGGTTCACAGCATTCCCCACCGCGGCCGCAAAGATGGCCATGAAGCAAAGCACCCAAAGGCTGTAGATGAGCACTCCGCCGCGATTACCGGGAAAAAACCGTTTTGACAATATGCTTTTTTTTGTCTTCATGGTCCGGGACCGTAAGTGTGAGCCTGACGCCTGCGGGACGTGACGGCTCGTTCCATTTTTCCTTCCATTCATATTTTTGCTGGGCAGGGTTGAACGCGTAGTATTCGAATACCGCTTCCTCGACCGGCGCGATGAACTTCTCAAAAGCAGCCCGGTCCGGATGGAAAAGGTCGCTATAACCCTCCTGACGCCTGAAAAGCGTCCTTTCCTCAGGCTGATAAAGATAGGTCACCTTCCCGAGATGCTCGATGAGGTGCCCTTCTCCATCGCGCAAATGAATGTAGGTGGGAAACGTGATCTGTTCTTTTGTACCGGAAAAAGTGATCGCTTTAAAATCGAAAGTAGTCCGCAGTTCCCGCGAGAACTTTTCCAATTTGAGACGGATGTCATCTTCGGTCCTATCGATGGATTTGACACGTTTCCAAACGTCCAGACCGCGCATGAATACGGAAAATACGGCCATACTGAGCAACATCGTGAGACAAGCAGTAATGAGAAGCTCGATCATGGTAAAACCCCGGCGGCGGAAGGTGCGGGGATTATTTTTTTTCATCAGCTTCGCGCTTCAAGAGGTAGGTGGAGGACATCAGGCTCGCCGGACGGCCGGAACTCTTTGAGATCATCAGGGTTGCTTCATTCAGGGTCGGAAAACGGCTCGGGGTTACCGCAAGCTTCCAGGGATAGACCTTTCCATCCTCGGTCGTCAGTTCACCCGCTGAAATCCCCTCGCGAACTCCCATTTCCTCCCACGAGCTTCGAATCAACTCCTCCATTTCGGATTCCATCATCCAGGAAAGGACCTTGGTGTCGTCCACTTTCCGGATGGCCGTCAGGGCAGTGCCGAAGCACTGGAGAACGAAAACGATGCCAAAGGAAAGGACCACGAACGCCAGCATCAGCTCAACCAGGGTAAAACCTCTTGGGGAGCGCATCACGGACCGCCCAGGATCATCGCACGTTGAATTCGAACACGGGAAGGATCATGGAGATCACGATAAACCCGACGACAAGGCCGACCGCGAGGATAATGAGCGGCTCCAACAATGAACTGAAGGTTTTTAGCGAGGCATCGACCTTCTTGTCATAAGAGGTCGCGATCTCGAGCAAGACCTCGTCAAGTCGCCCGGATTCCTCGCCAACCTTGATCAGGCTAATCACATGCTCGGGAAAAAAAGAGCTTTTGGAAACGCAGTCAGCCACGGAAGCACCGTCCGCAAGTCCCGTATTTAGCGCCTTCAGTTCTCCTTCAATAATACGGCTCCCGATCGTGGGGATGGTCGCGGAAATGGCGTCCCGGATCGGAATCCCGTTAGCGAGCATCAGGCTCAGCGTGTAGCAGAATTGCGAGACTCCCTTCATTTTTAGATAGGTCCCGGTAAGAGGCAAATCGAAGACGATTTTTTCGATCGCAGCCTTGTGACGCTCGATCACCTGGTACTTTTTGGCCAGCACGATCAGAGCCACTACGATCAGAACGATCCAATACCAGTACGCATTGCAGAACGAGCTCAGTCCAATAAGGATCTTGGTCGGTAGCGGAAGGCTTTGCTGCATATCGGCAAAAAGTTTTGTTAACTTGGGCATGACGAACGTGACCATGACAATAACCGTGAGGACCCCCATGACAGCCATTAGCAGCGGATAAGCCAACGCCGACCGGATCTTGGTTCGCAAATCATCTTCCCGGGCGGCATATTCCACCAGACGAAGCAGGACTTGGTCGAGTTTGCCGCCCCGCTCGCCTGAAGCGATCATGTTGACCGAAACACGCGAGAAATATTCCGGATAACCTGCCAGGGCGACCGACAATGGCTTGCCTTGACTCACCTTGGCCGCAAGGCTCCCGATCAGATCTCTAAGCCCCGGATGGACGGTCCCACGATAGAGGGTTTCAAGCGCCCTCACCAATTGAAGCCGGGATTTTACCAGCATGGCCAGTTCCCGAATGAATCCGTTGATATCTTCCCGGGATATTTTTGAGGCAAAAAAATTTTTTACCGTTAAGAATCGCGGCCGGATTTCTTCGATCCGCACCGGAAGATATCCACGGGACTCAAGTTGGGCGATCCCCTGTTCCTTGTTCGGAGCCTCGAGAATACCCGAGACAGTTTCGCGGCCTTTTTTCGCGACATAATCGAATTTCATTGTTATGTCTTCCTGTCAGGACCGGCAGCATCCTCTTTGGTAACACGCAGGACCTCTTCAAAGGTCGTGATCCCGGCGATCACTTTGTCAAATCCGCATTGATAAAGGGTCCTCATACCTTCTGCGACCGCCTGTTTGTTGATGGCCTGGGCCGTGGCTTTCTCTTGAATGAGCGCCTTAATCTTTTCCGTCATGGGAAGGATCTCATAGATCGCTGTCCGTCCCTTATAACCCGTAGAATTGCATGCCTTGCACCCTTTTCCTTTAAAGCAGGCTTCTCCGTTCCGGAGCCAATGCTCAGACGAGAGCAATTCCTTTGAGCGCTGCTCCAAATGTGAGAATGCTTCCCCGGAACGCTGCCCGTCTCCGGTTGTGGTGATCTTCTCGCAGATCTTGGTGATCTGCAGGGCCGTTTCCTCATTGCGGGTGACCTCATACTTGCAATTTGGACATATGACTCGAACCAGACGCTGGGAGATGAACGCCTCGACCGAAGATGCCACAAGATACGGTTCGATCCCGATATCGATCAATCGCGTAATGCCACTGGCCGCGTCATTCGTATGCAATGTCGAAAAAAGAAGATGACCGGTCAGTGCCATTTGGATGGAGATTTCGGCCGTTTCAAGATCACGGACCTCTCCGATCATCATGATATTGGGATCGTGACGCAACATATTCTTCAGACCCCGGGCAAAAGTAAAATTGATGTCCGAATTGACTTGAAGCTGTGTGACGCCTTCCAGCTCATATTCAATCGGATCCTCAATGGTGATAATTTTATAACCGGGTTTCTCCTCCTGGATTTTTGAAAGACACGCGTAAAGGGTGGTCGTCTTGCCACTCCCCGTCGGACCAGTCACAAAAAGGATCCCGTGAGGGCGCCGGATCAGATCCTCAAAGAGCTGCTGGTCCCGATCCGAAAGTCCCAGTTTCGCCAGGCTGAAAAGCATCCGGGTCGGCAGGATACGGATGACCATGCTTTCCCCGTAGGCCGCTGGCAGGGTCGAGATCCTGAGATCGAACATCTCGTTCCTGATCTTGACCCGGGCCTTGCCGTCCTGGGGGAGCCTCCGTTCAACGATGTTGAGGTTCGACATGATCTTGATTCTTGAGATGATGGCGTTCAAAAAATAGTTTATCTCGGGTGAGACCTTCGCGTCGACCAGAACACCGTCGATCCTGTACCTCAGCTTGGTCTTCCCCATGAAGGGCTCGATATGAATATCCGAGGCATTCCGGTCCTGCGCATCGATCAGAATCTGATTCACCAATTTGATTACAGAAGATGCTTCCGCGAGCTTTGCGATGTCCTCTTCCGACTCCGGCCTTAGGGCATTTCCTTCTCCCTCTTCGCCATCGGTCGCCGTGAGGATCTGCTCGATAGTCTCGGTTCCGACGCCATAGAAACTCTTAATCCATTCTTCGATCTTTTCTTCCGAAGCCAGAATAAATTCGAGTTTCTGGTTCAATTGGACTCGTATATCATCTTTCACTTTGGTGATAGAAAGCGGGTCGGAAATCGCGCAAAGCAGCTTAGGGCCTTCGATCCTCACAGGCATGATCTTGTAATAAGACGCGTGTTTGACCGGGATCCGCGCGACCGCCTCCGGTTGAATATCTTCGTCCCGGATCTCACCGTACGCAATGCCGTAGGCATCAGCCAAGACCGCCAGGATGTCCTCCTCGGCCGCCAAGCCCTGACGGACTATTTCTCTAACAAGCGGGACCTTGCCTTCCTGAGCCCGGACAAGCAATTGACGAATTTTTTCACCATCGATCACGCCACTCGCAATAAGAATGTTGGCAAGCGCCGCTTCCGCCCCGTCGGCCACTTCGATCATATCCACATCTTCCGGAGACCTTGGCACCTCTCTGGAGCCCATCAGCAGAGCGTCAATCAGCTCCTGCAATTCCTCAGGTTCATAAGGTTTGATGAGAATCCCATCGGGATAGAGACTGAGATCCTCCAGGCTTTTCTTTTCAGCCTCGGAATTCAGCATACACAGGATCGGGATGTTCCGGAGGGCTATATTACTTTTGATATGACGGAAGGCCTCTACCCCGTCCGGCGCGAAAAAAAAGGAATCAAAGATGATGAGGTCCGGCTTGACCTCAAAAGCCCTTCCTGCGGAGTGACGCGTTTCGTATTCGTAGAAAACACCGTATCCCTTCGGCTCGAGGCGGATCTTGAGGATTCTGACAAAACCTTCGTCCCCGTTGATAATAAGAATTTTTTTTTGTGGCACGATCCGTTAATCCTGCGGGTGGGTTTGAACATACCGAGTCAATGTTTCATAACTATTTTCGCTGGCTTCAACCAGACTGACAAGGGTTTCAAAACACTCTTTACCCTCATCTGTGAAAGGCGCTTGTTGTACCACGAATCCGGTAAAAACGAATGCATCCGGATTCCCCGGCAAAAAAATCTTCATTTCAAGAGCAGCATGGTCGGGATAACGCTGCTCCGATAGCATCGAAATCCCCTGCTCCTTGATCTTCGCCCTGCGGGGGGATGGCGTAACATTGCCCTGCGGCAATAAAATGCACTCCGTCTTGATATTCCCGGACAATTTTAGAAAATTTTTGGACGAACGCCGCTGGAACTTGACGTTTTTGACAATTAAAAAGAAAACGAAGACTGCCGCCAATGCACCCAGCATGATCACGACAATTAAAGGACCCGACTGGTTCGTAGTGGTATCGTAGGCCATGACAGACTGTTCCGACGCAAGCTCTTTGCGAATCGATTCAATTTCTTTTCGGTTTTCCCTGTAAATCGCGATGTGGTCCTGGATGTCGCCAGACTCTTGCTTTTGATGGGCTTTGATTTTGTTTAGGATCTCAAGAATAGAATTCCGTTGTTTGAGAGATTTTAAACTTTTTACTCCCGCCTCGAGCGCTGTGAACTCCTCCCCGGGTATGGACCAAACATCACGGGTGATGATCCGGTAGTACGTTGTTTCCCCGGGTTGCAGGTTTACTTTCTTCTGGACCGTAAAAACCTTGTCCCCGGCATCATAGGCCACATTGAGACCATCCAAAGAAATCATGTCAGAGCGTTTAAGCTCCTCCGGCAGATCCGCTTTAAAATCTATTTCTCTGGTCTGATCGGGGGAAGGATTCGTCACGGAGACGTTCAGAGTAATCGTTCCTTGATCATCTGCAAACACACCGCGCCCTATGAACACACACCCCAACACCAAGAAAATCAAGACGACCTTATGCATCCTTTACCATCCCTTTTTAATGATCGCAGCTTGACTCGCTTCCTTCTGCGCGGTCGTTATGTCCTTACTAAGCTCGGCCGCTTCCTTGAGCTCATACAGTTTCCCCTGCAAGTACCCAACGTCATTTGCTTTATCGGCAGGTATGTCATAAAGCTTCTTAACAGTTTCACCCCCGGTGACTATACCCGTGCTCTTGACCTGTTCGGCAATATTCAATACTCGCCCATAAAGAGGATTTGTCAGCGCCGCCTCGATCTTATTAAGCGTCCCGCTGATCCCGATCAATGCATTCTGAACCTGCATCATGCTGCCTTTTGCCGTATCATTCTTCCCAGAGGCCTGGAGCATCTCGCGGGCGGATTGGATCTCGTTGTAAGCACTTTGCGCATCCTGGAGAGTACTTTTCGCGATGGTGTTAGAAATAGCCAAGCCGGGCTCCGGGGTGAACTCGGCTGGAGGATTAGCGGCAACCATCTTGGGAGGAGCAAGGGGTGTTTCTGTCGAAAGGGTTGCGACGGGGGTGGCGGCCGCAACAGAGGCACCCGTCGCCGAGGACTGTGCGGAGCTTACCGTAGACGATGTCACGGTGTCAAGTTTTGAGATCAGTATGGATAATTTTCCGAAAAGAGTGTCTGCGGTATTAGGACCCATGGGAGAACCGATATCACCCGTCATCAGTTTATCGAACGATTTCATAATATCCCGGGCCGTGACCGTGTCCCACTTGTCCAACACTTTATTGACAAGGCCCACGACCTCCTCAGTCTTGTCGTTCACCGTGTTCACGTTCGTAAGAATAGATGCAATGCTGTCTGTTTGGCTCTTGATCGCCTGGATCTTATCCGTCTCCAGTTTAATCGCATCCGCCACAGTCTTCACATCCACCACTTTACCGTCCAAGGTTGTGATCTGCGATTTTGTCTCATCGGTATATCCCTTGATAATTCCGAGATCTGTAAGTGCCGAGGTCGTATCTGTCTGAAGAGCGTCCACTTTCCCGGAAAGACTCGCGATCCCCTGGGGATTGATATCCGCGAGAGTGGAAAGAGTAGCATCTGCCACCGCCTTCACAGCCACCACCTTCCCGTCCAGAGTTGAAATCGCAGTTTCAGTGCCGTCTGTATAACCCTTGATAAGACCCAGATCCACCAATACGTCTGTCGGAATCTTGTCCGTTTGAGCCTTAATGTCCGTGATATTGTCGGTCTGGGCTTTCATATCCGTCACATTCGTCCAGTTCATCACGTCCGTCTTCGCCTTGATGCCCGTCACATCGCTCCAGTTGATCGTATCAGTCCGGGTCTTCACCGCGGAGACTTCACTCCAATTGATTGTGTCAGTCTTCCCCTTGATCTGGCCGGAAGTCGTTATAAGTCCCGTAACATCTGCCCAATTGATCGTATCCGTCGCCGTCTTAATCGAGCCGATATTGTTCGTCTGCCCAAGGATCGTCGCCACATCCGTCTTCACATCCGTCACGTTCGTCCAGTTCATGAGGTCCGTCTTCGCTTTGATGCCCGTGACATTCGCCCAGTTAATGGTATCGGTCGCGGTCTTGATCGCGGCCACTTGCGACCAGTTAATGGTATCCGTCGCGGCTTTGATCTGGCCCGAGGTCGTTACAACCCCCGTAACATCTGCCCAATTGATCGTATCGGTCTTCGTCTGGATCGATGCGATGTTATTGGTCTGCCCAAGGATCGTCGCCACATTCGCCTGAGCATCCGTCACATTCGCCCAGTTCATGAGGTCCGTCTTCGCTTTGATGCCCGTGACATTCGCCCAGTTAATGGTATCGGTCGCAGTCTTGATACCTGTCACATCCGCCCAATTGATCGTGCTGGTCTTCCCAACGATCGTCCCGGCAGTCGTCACAAGTCCCGTCACATCCGCCCAATTAATGGTATTGGTCTTCGTCTGGATCGATGCGATGTTATTGGTCTGCCCAAGGATCGTCGCCACATTCGCCTGAGCATCCGTCACATTCGTCCAGTTCATGAG
>Ga0182027_10002811_pt1 | contig 27968 bp, 28 predicted proteins | sample 712E1DmetaG_FD_121300 | JGI IMG/M metagenome (GOLD analysis project Ga0182027, IMG submission 121300) | Permafrost microbial communities from Stordalen Mire, Sweden - 712E1D metaG (Illumina Assembly) | ecosystem: Environmental > Terrestrial > Soil > Wetlands > Permafrost | place: Sweden...
GTATTTTCTTTTAAAATAATATCAGGATTAACCTGCGAGGCATGTATTAATTTTGATAATATCCATGATAATATTTTTCAGCCAATCCTGCTTGCACAATTATACCATCATACATTCCTTCAAGCGCTATATCAAATATATACTTTGGATCAACTGTTGTTGTATTAAAATCTTTAGGACCATGCTCTAAGCCATGATCATATGATAATAACATTGACCTACCATTTTTTAGAATCTTAGTAGTATTAACTCTCATCCTCACACCTCTTTAATAAACTATAATTGAATGTAATCATCTCTAATATAACCGTATGTATTTATAACTTTTTCTTAAATATAGTCCTATTATCATCTTCAGCCATACTAAACAATTTCTGACCTAACAAGATATTTTTTGCTCCTAAATATTGTATTACTGACTCTGCATTGATCATTCCCATCTTTAATGATGTTCCAATATCTTTTCCAGACATTATTCCTGATACAAATGCTGATGCAAACGCATCACCAGCTCCTGTCGTCTCTACAATACTTACATGCGCTGGTTTTGCCGAGTATACAGTCTCATCCACTGTATTATAACAATGTGCACCATTATGACCATCTGTTATAACCACAATCTTCGGACCAAGCTTTGAAACTTCGAATAATAGATTAAACAAATTATCATACATTGTACCAACTAATGCTTCAGCCTCTTCTTTATTGAATATTATAATCTCGGAATGCTTTATTATACTGCGTACTGATCTAGAATGGTTCTTCACGATATACAAACTAGGATTATAAGCTATCTTTATCCCGCTTCTTTTTGCATGCTCAGCAACTTTCTGCTCTGTATTAAGACTTTCTTTCATCATAGATGATAAATATATCCATGCAGTATCTAAATTCTTAAAATTAACATCTCCATACCGCAAATCATCATTACAACCCTTGTATGTGAATATTGTCCTGTCATCTTTTACAGAATCCAGTATCACTGAATATCCTGATATTTCGCCGTATGTTCCTATGAAGTCAACTTTTTCTTTAAACAAACAATCGCTTATTGTCTTTCCATTATCATCTTTGCCAATCTTGCCAAGATATGCAGTCTTTAGACCTATTCTAGAAAATGCTACTGCAGTGTTCGTTCCGCCGCCTCCAACAAAAAAATGCATCTCTTTAATCAATATCTTAGCGCCTAGAGGATATGCTATATCTTTATGATGATGTAAATTTACGATTTCTGATTGTGTAGGATCGGTATGTGCAAATACATCCACAGTCGCAGAACCCATAATAATAATATCATATCTAGTATTTAACACCAACTTCACACCTCTCTACAAAACTCTAAAAAAAACATAATATACAATATCTTTAACAAAGGTATTTATAAATTTTTATTAAATAATAAAAAATTATAACTAGAATTTAAAATTTTATCTTATCTAATATCGAATGAGCATTTGTACTATTGAGGTGTTTTGAAAGTTCATTCCAATCCTTACCGAGTTTGACAGAAAGCTTTGTCTGCAACAATCTTGATTCGTCATCGCTTATACGCACATATTGATCAACATCAATCAAGCCGTAAGGATATCCTAAGAATATTGGATCATTAGAATTTGCAACTAACAAACTAAATAATTCTTCAACATTACCTTCAAAGTTCTTCTGAATTTCAAATCGGAACACATAATTAGTCTTATCATTCAACTTAACAAAATATAGTTCAGCATCATGTTTGGGATTATTATTTGTAACAATAGGAAAATAATACCACAGTTTATTATGTAAATCAAACAATTTTTTAGTGATGCTTATACCATTCTTTGTCGTCAATATGCATGTTTTACTCAAGGCACAAGTCTTACCAAAAGCCAATAACTTTGCTAAATAAGTATCTTCAAATGGATATCTGGCCTCTAACGTTCCATCCATAACAATGTAGCTGACATCTGTTTCAATATCACTACAAAATAAAGCAGCATATTCTATCTCTGCAAGTCTTCTAATAACAGAAACAATCCTTGCGACACTACATTTCTCAAGGCCACTTCTCAATGATTCATCTTCAGGATCAAACATCATATTGTTGAATGACGTTTCCGGATATGTCTTTACAGAATATTTACCACTAGTTTCTTTCACAAACATATAGAACTCATGCGATTTTCTACTAATACGTCTATTTTGAGAATAAACTATTCCACCAACTCGTATAAATGCGATGCAAAAATCTGCGCTTTCAAAAAGCACAGTATTTCCCCCATCAACAAATAACACTTTCTTAGAACTAACAATGTTAGTATTGTGATTATTTATAGGAATAATATCATGAAAATTCTTCGATTCAATCTTCAAAGAGATATACTTAGAATTCATGAGCAAGTAATCATCAGATAAATCTTTCTTAGACACAATATTTCGTAATTCTTTGATTAATTCATCCATATATTTGAGAACGTTATAGAATATAAAAAGGTTATCAAAACCGTCGGACCTATTTTTAGAATGTTTAGAGTCCTAGAATCTGAGATATTTGGTCTTAATTTTATATCTGTGAAATATAGTATTTGGATAATAGTCTTTTTCTGTATATCCAAGCAGTTTGGCTACAAGTAAAATATTTTTAGCAGAACCTTCTATTTCTATAAATGGAGGAATTTTTGGCAATATACATATCTCGACAGAGCAATCTTTTAACTTCCAATATTCACGTTTTACCTCTCCTATACCTGATCTCTTAAAGCCTAATGTTTCTAATATAGGCACTATATTCTTATAGTCAACAAAAGTTTCATATTCATCGGCTAACTTATGACCTTGTACAAATCTTCTATTAGCCTTAATCGTCAAAAGTGTATCAGTGTTCTCCTTTTCTTTTCGAACTCGTACAACTATCTTTGATTTTTTAGTAAATGTATTATCATAAAGTATATTCTGCTGAAATACTTTCTTGACAAATTTTGCATGATATCTCTTCAAATTCTTACGTACAGAATCAGGATTTACGTTTAATATCTTAACTTCTATCTCATTCATAATACAAAAATAAATTTCATATTTAAAAGTTTTATCCTGCATATTGACGAAATAAAATATGAATAAAAGAAATAATTATCTATATCCCCTTCTCTGGATGGAAAGGTTTTGGCATCTCGTACAATGTCTTGAGTTTCAAATATTGTTTTATAGTGTTTTGTAGTCTGTAAGTAATTTTATATAAATCTATTTTATGCGATTCTATCTGTTCCTTATATATTCTATTTCTAAACAGCTTTTGAATAAATTTTGTCTGTAATACGGGAGTTGTGTCCCATTTATTCTCATAGTCTAACTGCAACCAGGCCTCGATATTAATTATAACATCTCCTCTATCTGTCTTCATCTTATAGCCTTGATGCATTACCTCAATAGATTTCATGTTAAGAGTTGTAAAATCAATTTTTAAGAAGTATCTATAATATCTGCTGTTAGTAGGAGTTTTTAGGCAACGCCACCTTATCCTATGCTCTTTAGATCCGCTTCCGCCAATGCGTTCAAGATAGAATAATTCTGGATTCCCATCTCCTCCTCTCTCACCATATATATCTACAAATCCCTCTTCATCAAGCCAGTCATGGATTAGCTTGTAAAGATTCTTCATGTGAAATGTATCTTCATTCTCAACATTAAGTGCCACTACTTTAATGTCCTTCTGCCCCTTTTCTATACTGTCTCTCTTATCAAATTTGAACATAGCGCACATAATAACAAATCTACGGACTTATGATTTAAAAATTTTTGTATTAAAATTATAGGGGCAAGTAATTAATAGGCATAACTAATTAATAGGCATAATATAGGTTAATGTCAAAAATATGCTTAATAAAATTATAATTATACATATCGCCCACGTAAATATATTAAACAATAAGCTATTAGCATGTACACCCATTAATTTCTTATTGCTGCTCAATTTTAACATATATATTAAAATTATAGGTAATAATATACCGTTAAGGACTTGTGAGATAATCATTATCTTAATTAAAGGCATGTTAGGAATCAATATTATAAGTGCGCCAACAACTATTAGAAACGTTATCAAAACATAAAACTGTGGAGCTTCTTTAAATTTTTTATTAACTCCAGACTCCCAACCAAGACCCTCGCATACAGAATATGCTGTTGACAAAGGCAAAATTGCGGCAGAAAATACTCCAGCATTAAAGAGTCCAAATGCAAATAACATTGCAGCATACGCTCCAGCTAATGGAAATAATGCTTTTGCAGCATCCTCTGCAGTGTTCACAGGAATATGATTTGCATAAAGTGTGACAGCACATGCCACTATTATAAAAAATGCCACAATACCAGTCACAATACTTCCTGAAACCACATCAATTTTGGAATATTTCAATTCTGATATTTTAGAGCCTTTCTCCACTATAGAACTTTGTAAATAAAACATCATCCACGGAGCAATCGTTGTTCCAATTAATCCCATAATTATTACAAAATAGTCTACCTTCCAAACCATATGCGGTGTCACAATCTGTATTAATACATTCATCCAAGGAGGATGAGCTAATATACCAGAAATTATATATGCTACATATACTAGGGATGCTACAAGGAACACTCTCTCAATAATCTTATAACTACCATATACTACTAGAAACCATATTGCAATGGCACATATAGGTATAACAATATATTTTGTTATTCCAAATATTTCGCCCGCGGCAGCAATTCCTGCAAATTCAGATAACACGTTGCCAAAATTTACAATAACCAACAACAACATTATATAAAATGTCGCCCTAAGACCGAAATTTTCCCTAATCATATCAGCAAGACCTTTGCCAGTAACAATACCCATTCTTGCAGCCATTTCTTGTATCAGAACTAAAGCAATAATTATAGGAATGATAGTCCATAATAACATAAAACCATAGTGAGAACCTGCAACACTGTATGTTGTAATACCACCTGGATCATTATCTACGGCTGCAGTAATTATTCCGGGGCCAATTACACTTAGCAATAAAACTATCTGCGTTCTATCAAATCTATTTTTTAATTTGTCTTTTAATCTTTCGAACATAGTAGATTCTCGTTATTATACTAATAAATTATCTTCATAAGTAAATATCTTAATCATTTATCTTGTTTTTTATCATCTTTCTTTTTCTTGATGTCGATAGTCAAGTTCTTTAAACTCATATGTTCTATGTAATCTTGTTTTTTAGGTTTTTTCGATTCAAGATCTTTCATAAATTTTCCTACATCCCGGACAATATTGGCATAATATTTTTTCAGGCGCTTATTCTTATCAACTGTTTCTTTCTGCTCTTCTGTCAATTCCAAAGGCTCATCTTCTTTAGTCTCTTCTAATATTATATCCAAAACTTCTGCTATGTCAATCACACCTTTAATCCTGCCATTGATGTCTATAACAGGCAAAGATAATAAATCATGTTTTGTAATTAATTCTTTTACATAACTTATAGGGTGACTCATATCCACTGTTACAAGCTTAGTTTTCATAATGTCTTTAATTACACTAATCGGACTTGCTAAAATAAGATTTTTAAGCGAGATAACACCAAAAAGGACTTCGTTTTCATCTACAGCATATACATAATTGAAATTATCAGGATATTTTTGTAACGAACGGATATAGCTCATTACTTCCTCCACAGTCATCGTCTGAGGAACAGTAACAACCAAATGATCCATGTATCTTGCTACACTTCCAGGTTTATAGGATAACATCTCCTGTATTTTCGCTGCACTCTGTATATTTATTTTTTTAAGCATCAAGTTACTCTCATCTATTGAATAATCCGCTAAGATGTATGCTGCATCGCTTGGAGACATCTTATCAAGTATAGAAATAATTTTTCTCAGAGTCATTGTCTTAAGCAAGGATCGACGTATCTCTGAATCGCATTCTAGTAATACTTTACCAACAATATCTGTGTTCATGGATTTAAGTATAGTATTTCTCTCTCTAAGACTTAGTTCATCAAATAAGTCAGCTACGTCAGCTGGATGCAAATCAGAAACTCTTGGGCATGGAACTTTCAAGTGTATTTTCTCTAAAGATCCTGTTAACGGTTCAACACTATTCCATGGTACTGGATGATTCTTAATATCCCAATTTAATAAATTTAGTATCCATTCAAAACCCAACCTTCTAAATATAGACCTGGTTCCTACATCAATATTTACTACAGCAAGTTTTCCTTTGATATAAGTCAACGCGATGTCATTTACGCGTATAACTTTAAGCCCATTTACATCAACAACCTGCTTGTCAAGAATATTTTCTCCTAGTAAGACATCATCATCACGTAATTCTCTAGTCGGCAATTTCTCATAGACTAAGTTAACTTTTATATGTTTTCCCCATTCGAAAACATGATTCCATGGAACAAGAACATTTTCAGTATGATGCTTATCATGATGCGATAATAATATATGTGATACTTCTGGAAATCTTTCTCCTCCAGATATGACTAAATCTTTTAGCCTTCCTAAAAACAGACCATTTTCATCGTAAACTTTTCTATTTTGAAAATAACTGAAGTAAATTATTTTCTGGCTTTTTTTAGAATCCTCGAGTTCAGTCAATACTTTGCTTATTTCTTTAACAATCATTACTTTTTTATTGGTCTTTCCGATATTAGCTCTTATATCCTCAAAAGTTTTTATTTTGTTTCGTTCCTCATCGGTCACTGCCTGTTTTTTGTAATTGTCTCCTGAAGCTCTGACTAAACTTACATTCTTTTTATCTGCATATTTCTTTAGCTCATCAAGTTCAGCAATCGTGAACTCGGCATCATCAAAACTTACATCTAAACCATCATAACCTAATTTTGCAGCCTTGTTTACTAAATCTTTAGAGAATAAGAGTATACTATCTCTGCCATTCTCGATGACGTTTAAATGAAGTTGTGCCTTAAGTATTTTCATTTTCGATAGATTTCAATTTTTAGTATATCTCCAATCATTTAAAAGTTTTTTTAATTTGAATTTACACGTATTTTTATCCTTTCGTCTGGAACGAATACTTCCTTGTATGTACGCATATTGAGATGAAACTCATAGTCTATAATTTCAGGTAGATTATTTCTCATATCTAAAAGCAAATCATTAAAATGCTGCCTATTTTTTGCATGTACGTCGATTATTAAATCATATTTTCCAGAAGTCCTCGTGCAATATATGATATACGGTGAAGTCTGCATATAATATTTTATTTTATTGATGACAGTATCATTCATCTGGTCTAATTTTGCAGACATCTGATATGCTTCGTAGCCTAATTTTTCCGCATCTATTGATACAGTATAACCTAGTATTATACCTCTTCTCTCTAAACTTTTAATTCGGAGTCTGACAACATCCTCAGTAACATGCAAATTAATAGCAATATCGCTGTTTTTTGTTCTACAATTTTTTGATAGTATAGATAAAATGTTAGCATCTAACATGTCTAACTTTAAAGGAGTTTGTTTATCAAAAGTGATAATCTTGTTTTTATTATAGCTTAACGGTTTCTCAGTTATTAACCCAGAACGATCAAATTTGTATTCATCAATATATAAATAAATATTTTGTTCTTTTAGGTTGGATCCTAAAAAATTCAATAAATCAGTAACTATGTTAGCCAGATTTTTTGGAGTATCATAAAGTATCGTCAATGCTAAATCGCTTGTTCCGCATGTTTCGATGCACCAATTTATCGATGAATGTTTATTTATGAAAGCTATAACTTCTTTGAATCTTGTCGTATTGGATCGTACAAGTTTACACATCATTAATGCTACGCCTGAACAAAACATTGGCTGATTTATCTTAGCTATATATTCTGTAATAACGTTTTCCTGTTCTAATTTATATAGACGATATGATACTATCTCTCTTGACAAATGTGTCTCTTTTGCTATAACACTTATTGGCGCCCTAGAATTATTTATGAGAGAAAGAAGAATTTTCTTATCTGTTACATCTAAAGTAATTGGGTTAGACATAATACTAATTTAACGAGTTTTTAATATAAATTTAACGTTTTTTAAGTGATTTTTCTAAGATAAATATATAAACTAATATTACTATCTAGTAGTAACAATAAACAGTAAGATTGTTGCTAAAAAGAATTGTTGGGGGAAATAAAACGCTATCAAAAAAAATCGAGAAGTTTAATCCGATATTACCAAAAATGCAGAAAGAAGTAAGTGATATCTCAAACATATTGCAGGATAGAGATTTCTTTAGAGGCAACTACAAACTACACAAAGTGCCAGTTGCAGGCGTACCATATCTAGTCGCCGATGCAAAAGCTATGAATAAGTACGATAATCAGTCAGGAAGAGGATGCTGGAGATACTTATTCGACAATCAAACAAGACAATACGCAGGCATTGCAAAAGAAGTAGACAACGGAAGCTACAAAAGAATCGCATAAAAATAAGGAGGATAAAAATGAATATAACTCAAAAGATAGAATTAGAGAATTTTCATTATGAAGATATAAGTAAAAATTACAAAAAAGGAATATATCTAGGACAAACAGATGGAGGTAAAGGAATTGAATTGTTGACCGATATTGGACAACTGATGGCTTATGAACAGGGTGCAAGATTCATTCAATCATTAGATATACCAAAGAAGGATAGAAAAATAACATTGTCAGCGGAAATTCCAGAAAGTTATCATACATATAAACTTTCACAACATGAAATAAGTCCACACATTATTAAATTAGAATCACATGGATATGTGAATACAAAGAAATTAGCGCCATTCTATTTTGATATTGAATGTGGTACAAATTTTGATTGGATATTAGAAGAATATTCATATTTTAGTTTTGAAATACAGGCAGATAACATGAATAAAACACATTTCGTATATCAAAAACCTATATTTAGATTCGGAAGAGGTAGCATATTGGATGCTTGTAAACTGGGTTTACTTAATACGATATCAGGTTCTATCAAACACTCAGAAGCAAAAGCAGAATTCAGACAAGAAATATTCTACAGATATGGAAGTGTCATGCAACTCGTGTTAGAAGGAGAATTCAACATATTGAAAAACAATACTCAAAAGAATAAGAGTATGAAAACCATAGAATTATTGGAAAATAAAATATATGAATTAATAAAAGATTAAAAGATAATATAATCTCTAATCTAGCCATTCTTTATTTTTTATTTTTTCTGGTAGATATTTCTCAGAAATAAAACTGATTCCTTTTGAGGATAATGATTGGATTTCTACTTTTGCATCGAAGTCTTTCATCATTTTGAATTGTCTCTGCCAATCTTTATGTTTTTCGAACCATTCATATGCCTGCATCTGTTTTATTCTTGATCTATCTTGGTCTGTCAATTTAATGAAGTGTCTTTTCAGATCATATTTCACAATGTCATCCATTGTGACTCCTAAGAATTTGACGTCAGGGATTGCCATCTCATCAGCCATGTGTGCAAGTGCAATACTTCCAAATTTGACTACGCTGTAAATATAGAATCCGTAGATATCTCCATCTGTCAATACTAGTATTGGAAGATTATGTTCCTTGCTTAATCGCTGTAATAGTCTTCTTATTCCTCTCGTGGTCTGTCCTTGTGATGACATTATTATGCAATTCTGCTTTTCCCAGAATCTATCTTCATGTAATCTCTCCCAGACTGCAGCTTTCTCCATATATATTACAAACTTTGCATCCACTTTCTTGAATTTTATATTCTCAACGTTTGATGGAATGCTCCATCCGCCTGAACCTAATTTTGACCAATCGATTGTATCTCCAGAATCTTCGATAATAACCTTTCCAGCAACTGATCCCATCTTGTTTGCATTTACATTCAAGTTTTCTCTGGAAAATCCTGTTATCAATTCCAAATCTTCAATTACTTTATCTGATTCTTTTTGTTCATCAACAACATTTATCTTGGTATTAGGAATAGTACGCTTTGCCATATAGAATACATCTCTTAGGCTTGCATGTTTTTGTACATCTAATAAATTCTTGCATATCGATGCTACTTCTATTGTCTGCAAAAACTTTTTTGAGTGAGCAGCGTTAAAGAAGAATCTTTGTGCAGTCTTGTCTCCTAGACCTAATGTTTTCGATTCTCGATCATAAATAACATTGCTTAATCCTCTTACTGATAATTCAATTTTAGGGTTATCTCCTGCTTTTATATCTGCTACGATTGATTTTCCTAAATTTATTAATTCCTCTCTTGGAGTTCCTGTTTTTCCAGCAAGAGCTTTACGCTCTGCATTCGATGCGTTGACTGGCTTAGAGTTTGTAGAGACATTAACCTTAGTAGACTTTGTTTCTTTAATATCTTTAGCATTCTCCTTAGTAGTATTTGATTGTGAAAATGTCATCTGTACTTCCTTTAAATTATCCTTTTCTCTATTTTCATCTTCCGATTTCTTTGACTTAGTCATTTATTCGTCTACCTCTGTATTTTCTTCTTCGGAGTCTCCATTGGAACTATTATTGTTATCTTCGTCTGTTTCTCCTTTTAATGATTCCATTTCGTATATTTGTTGTTTTATCTCGTCTTTATTTGTCATTGCTTTTAATTGGTCGAGTAACATCTGTTTATTTTCGCCTGTCAATCTTGATAATGCATCTGCAACTTCTGGCATATATCTTTCGAACAGGTTCGCTCTTTCCAATTGATTTTGTACGCGATGTTTTTTTGCAACATATAATTGTAATTTTCTTCCTGCTTCTTGTACTGCTAATTTTATTTCTTTGATTATGTCAGGGTAATGTGCAAGAGCTTCTTTTGATTCTGATGTGAATGGTACCCATACTGAACACATGTGAACAAGTATTGTCAATGGACCTGATGGGATTGAGCCGCTGCTCTGTTGCAATCCATATGCTTTCCAATTTGTTGTAGTGATAGATTTTGTTATTGCACAAGCACCTTGCTGATATAGTAATGGTACACGATTTGCAAATCTTAATATTTGGACTGCATCTTCTTTGCTTTGATTTCCACCATAAGCTAGACCGACTTCTATCTGGAATGGATTTCCTCTATATACGAATATAGGTCTTGTTACAGCAACATAGAATTCGGCGTTGATTTCTTTCTTCAAACTTTTTTCCAAAAGATCCTCGCCGATTGGACTTAAACAATCAGTTGTAGGAGCCATTATTTTTGTCTCTTTCATCGCTTTGATTAATTTCTCAGAGTCTTGCATTGATAATTCATCAGGCTTCTTTTTAGGATCAATCAATGCTGTCTCACATATTTCTTTTGCAGTTCCCGGTCCAATTCGTGATAAATCATTGAGTAAGAAACTATTTAGTGTTCTGGCCTCTGTATTTTTTAACATCTTCATCAATATTCCCAACTCTAGACCATATGGATGGGGCTTTATTTCAAGTGGTTCTTTCGGCAATGAATCTGTTGCCCTAGCATAAATGAATTGTTCTGCTTTAGGATTAGTATAGATTATAGTTGCGTGTGGATTGACAATTCCTGTTTCTTTTAAGTATTGGTCAACTGATTGGTCTCCCTTGATGTATGATGCTTCTAAATCCATCTCTATTCTTGTTCCATGTTCTTTTGTATCCCAAGGTTTTACTTCATCAACCATTATTTCTGGACTATTAGTCTGAGTATTCAAATGTAGTTCCATGTAATGTGCTGGCTTGTCTTGAGCAGTTTTCGATAAAATCTTTGTCGGCCTTCCAGTAGTTAATTGTGCAAACATTACAGCAGCACTAATTCCTATACCTTGCTGACCTCTAGACTGTCTTAATCTATGAAATTTAGAACCATATAATAATTTCGCAAATATTTTTGGAATCTGTTCCTTTACTATTCCTGGACCATTATCTTCTACAATAATTCTGTAGCGATTTTCTGCCATCTCAATTATTTCTACATTTATTTCGGGTAAGATTTTTGCTTCTTCACAAGCATCTAAAGCATTATCAACAGCTTCTTTAATAGTTGTCAATAATGATTTTCTTGGATTATCAAATCCTAATAAGTGACGATTCTTCTCGAAGAATTCAGCTACAGAAATATCTCTTTGACCTTTCGCTAAATCTTCAGCGGTCGGCTTTCTAGATTTATTGTTTTTATCATCGACTTTATTGTTATCACTTTTGTTACTGCTGTTATTGCTTTTATCACTGTTTTTATCTACTTTAACTGCCTTTTCTCCCGTTTTAACCTTCTCAACCATTAATTAGAGAGTTCAGGGAGGGGTTAATAAATATTTCTATTGGGTAGAATATAATAGGATATAAGATATTTTTAGAAAATTATTGGAGAAATGGATTTTGAGATTACTATTGTCTATTCTGACCAAAATTTTGTCCCGGATATTGTCCGGTATTCTGCCTCGGATATTGTCCGGGATTTTGTGCCACATCATTTCGGGAATTCAATTGTCTCATTCTTTGAAGATATTGCTGCTGATATATCCATCTCTGCTGTGCAAGTAATTGTTGTTGTTTTATTAATTGTGCTCTATATTGTGATTGATAAGATTGTTGTTGTGTTAAATTTTGAGGGTATTGTCCTGCTAAATTTTGTTGAGACGGATACTGTTGATTAGGATATCGTCCTAGAACTGAATTATACGGCATTACAACATTATTCTTAGATAAGGTAGAATTATTATTCTTAGTGCTATTTTTATTACCATTTCTTTGCACCACAAATACTATTGCTAAACCTAATAACAGAACTATAACTATTCCTACTATTAATCCTGTGCTCTTAGAAGAAATCATTTTAGTAAAAACATTAAACTTTGATGGAGATTCTGTTATCGAAGCATTATTAGATGAATCATCAAGATTTGAACCATCACTTCCTGTACTGACATTATTCGTATCATTTGTATTATCAGATGTTTGTGACGTTTGATTGTTGTCTGGATATCCTAAAGATGAATCAGAATTATCTGACAAATTGACATCTGGATTAGAATCGTTTTCAGTATCGTTAGTGTTTAATGGCAAATAATCATCACTAACATTATCATTAACATTAATATTATCTTCGCTACTGTTTTGCTCATCTGGAAGTGTTTCTATTGAAGTATTATTTGTTAGATCTAAATTAGTAGTATTATTTAAAAAAACATTAACTGTAGTATTAAGAGTATTATTAACTGTAATATTGACCACAGTAGTATTCACAGTGGTGTTAACAGTAATATTAATGGAAACATTAATTGTAGTATTAAGAGTATTATTAACTGTAGTATTAACAGAAACATTCGATTCAGGATTATTACCAAAAGGATCTGGCGGAGGCGGAGGCGGTAAAGCAGTTACAATTACGGAGAATATGATTATTAGAGATATAATATATACGAATAGTATGTGTTTTGACAGCATTTTCTGACTACACAAGAAGACTTTATATATTTTTGTATTGTTAAGAATTGCGAACTTTTTTTCAGAGCATGTAGATCAATTTATCAAAAAGAAATATAAAATTATAAAATTTTTCGTTACCTTTTTAAATCGTCTTGTCTAGATTATTCTTGGTGAGTTATTTTGAAGGATTGGAATAATAGTATTGTGCTTTTGGTTGTGGTTTCTATTGCTATTGTTGCAGTTGCTGCTATAATATTTATTCCTTCTGTTAATCGTGATATTCCTGATTCTCCTAACAATCCTATTGGTTTTGCTGTTTCTCCTTTGTATCCTGGTTTTGCTTTGCCTTTCGCATATTCTGGTGTCAATACTTATCTAGTATTTCCTGACATATCTACTACAGTCTCTACATCTTTTGATGTTTCTGATACTGTGATTTATCGTTATGGCTATGTTAGTTATGATGGTCAATCGTGGCAACAATTTACATTAACGACATCTAACGCTGTTAGTAGTGACTGGATATTTACTAAAGGCACAGCTACTGTATCTTTTACTCCAAGTCAATTGCGCATGAGTTCTAGTCGTAATGTTTCTAATAATACTTTTGTTGTAGTATACTCTTGCTCTCGCGTGAATAATGCTTGGGATTGCCATGACGGATGGCAGATAACAAAATTCGACGCAAAAATTACCACATCAACTACAGCTGTTTGCACTCCTAATGCAAAAGAATGTTTAAGCACAACTGTGTCTAGGCAATGTAATTCTGCTGGATCTGCTTGGGTGAATACTAATTGTCAAACAGGAACATGCAGCGGTGCAGGAATATGTGCTAGTTCACCAACATGTGGTGTTAGCGATGGACAATGTCCTACCGGATGCACTTATCCAAAAGATGTTGATTGCAATCAGTGTAATACTGCTAGTGATTGTCCTACAGGCACTTCTTGCCAGACGAGAACTTGTAGTGGAACTCCTAAGAGATGCGGTCTTACATCAATAACTTCATGTACTGCCGGTGATTCTTGTTGTCCTAATGGATGCACTTATGCAGGCGGCGATACTGATTGTTCTGCTCCAAGCACTGCATCATTTACAGTAAATCATCTTAATACAGATATAACAAAAATACCAACAAGTTGCATAAATAAAGCTAAAAGCACTCTTAATATTGCTTATACACACACCAGCCACGGTTTACAGATTACTAACGGTATGACTGGAATAAAAGCATATAATTCACTTTACGATTTTAGCAGTACAGGCGGTTCTAATACGCTTCATTATGAGGATTATGTTTATAGTGGATTACCTACTGGAGGTTGTACCGATCTTAGCACTTGTGATTATTCGGGAGGAATAGCTGACCCTACAGAAACATTCCTAGATAATTCTAATTATCAAGATATTAATGTCGTAATGTGGGCTTGGTGTAGTATTGCAGGACATGACATTTCAGCATATATAGATAATATGAAAACTCTTATAACAACATATCCGAATAAGAAGTTTGTATTTTTTACAGGTCATGCTGAAGGTGGAGGAGAAGGAGATAGCTCAGATAGTCAAAATAGTATTATCAGGAACTTTATTAAAAACGATGCATTCTGCAAGACCCATCAATGTATATTTTTTGATTACTCAGATATAGAAAATTATGATCCTGATGGTAATTATTTCTTGAATAAAGATGTTAACGCAGATCTAAGTTATAATAGTGGAAACTGGGCTGAAGAATATATTGGTAGGCATCCAAGTTCGCTTGATGCAAATCTAGCTGATAATTATATAGATGTTTGCACACATTCTCCTGAATCTGGTGGAAATCCTTATTCAAAATTAAATTGTGCGCTTAAGGGACAAGCTGCGTGGTATTTGTATGCTAGACTTGCAGGATGGGATGGAGTTTCTACTACATGTAATTAATTTTGTAACTTATTTTAATAGCAAAAGCTGCGGTTAAACAGGTTTTTAGAATAGATTTCTGTAGAAGTGTTTAATTTATATATTATTAGAATCCTGGTCCGTCAATAACATTTTGTTTGGATAATTTTCTTTGTCTTTCGAGCCATTTATAGACATTAGCATGTGGACTTCCAGCAAGTAATGTTTCTACTGCGCGTTTGCAGTTTCCGATATTCTCGACGCTTCCAATCATAGCAATTGTTTTTCCATATACAGATATAGAACAATCAGTCAATGATTCTAAAGTATTTCTAGATTTTCCATCAGCGCCAATAACTCTTCCTTTCAATCTTAGTTGATGAGATTTTTCCTTAGAATAATCATTTAATGATATTACTTCTAGAACATAATCTTGTTTCAATAATTGTTTAGCAATTTCTGGATTAAATCCTCTGCTTATTGCTTTAATCACTTCTCTTAAAACAAATAATTTTATGGCTTCTTTGCCAGATATAGTTACATCGCCTTCTTTACTGTCAATATTAATCTTACAATCAGTCTCTTTCTCAAGCTCGTTCTTAGTCTCTCCTTTTGAACCTATAAGTACAGCTATTCTGTCTTTAGTGATTCTCAAATCATAACTATACTCTTCATCAGCCATTACCAAAAGGAATAGAGGATGGTTTTTAAAGTAGATGGTTTAAATATAAAAGGAAAAATAAAAATATAAAAATAAATTTATAAAATATAGAAACTCTCAGAGAATATAATTCTACTTCTTCCCGACAATCTTGTTATAGGTCTTTAATTCTTCTTCTTCAGTTATTGGGAAAAACTTTCTAAAATACGTTGAAACATTCTTTACGTCACGTGTTATCAATTCTTTAGCATTATTGGCATTAGTCATAGTAGCTTGCGAGAAATCAATGAATACAGGTTCTTCATCATAATTTAAAATATTAAATGGACTTAAATCACCATGTATCAATCCTTTATCAAACAATTTTTTCATATTGTCTAAAACTTTCTTATAGAATTTTTTTGGATTTTTAGGAGGAGAATCTTTTAATTCCGGAGCGGGATCGCTGTCGCCAATGAATTCCATCAATAAAATATTATCCTTAAACGCAATAGGTTTGGGAACTTTTATAACTTCACGTGCGAGCATCAAATTTCTATACTCTCTTTGCATCCATGCAAATATTATCAATCTAGTCTTCTTATTCAATGAAGTATATCTAGGATCCTGATTCAGATAATCATACATTTTTCCAAAATTACAATTCTCTAAACGATAAATCTTGACTATTATTCGTTCATCATGTTTAGTCTTTGCACTAAATATATTCGCTTCCTTGCCAACAGAAATTGTGCTTTCAAGCTCTTCAAAATGTCCTTGACTAGACATCTGAAACAATAGAGTTCTAGAATGCTGGCTAAACACATTACCATAAACTTTCCATATTTCTCTGCCTTTATTCATTAATAAAACAAAATACTATGAAATATATAAAGGTGATTGAATAAAAAATATGTCATTTCAAAGAACAACATTTATTAAACAGTTTAAAAAAAGAGTAATATATGAGTTTTGATGAGATATTATATAAGATTAAAAAAACTGCTGAAAAATCCAGTTCTAGAGATATAATTAAAAGCAATCTGATTAGTATGATTAAGAAGAAATTCAGATATAAAAAGAATTCTGATAAATTATTTGTTATGCTTCCAGGATGGGGTAGCACATTAAAATATAATGTTGTTCTAAAAAAAGTTATTTCTAAAAAGAATTATTCTTTCTTAGAATATGAGTTTCCAAAAGAAATATTATCATCAAACTGGGAAAAAACATTAAAATGCTTCAATATTATATGCGACGAAGTAATTAAAGAAATTAAAGAGTTAAAAAAAGAACACAAATTTAACACAGTATATATTGTAGGAATTAGTTTTGGAAGTTTTCATGCATGCAGAATAGCTAATAATAATAAAGATATTACTGAAATGTGTTTAATTACTCCAGGACATTGCTTAGCTGAGACCATATGGAAAGGAATACTAACACAAAAAATAAAACAAGGTTATGAAGCTAAAAAAATAACGTTGAAACAATTAAAAAAATATTGGCGAGGATTAGCACCAGAAAATAATATAGATAATTTGAAAGTTAAGCATATCACAATAATAATTAGTAAAGCAGATCAAGTAGTTCCTTTCTATTGTGGAAATAAATTGTTAAATAACTTAAAAAAACATAAATATAATATATCTTACGACATTAATAAATCCCTAGGACACTTATTAACAGGAGTAAAATTTTATTCAAATCCTGAAAAAATCTTATTTAAGAAATAAATATACATAAAAGAATAAAAAAATTAACAGACTTATAAGTCGTCTGTTGTCAAGATTGTTAATCTGTCTGACTTTATCTTTGCATCCATTCCAACTAAGAATTGAATATTAGCTCTTTCAGCAGCCATCAACAAATCTTTATCTATAACATCATCTAATACTGCAGCGTATATTCCACCGTTCAAACTCTTGATTGTACTAATCAATTCTGATACTGGAATCTTGCCAAGTATTGTTAATTTATCGTCAAGCATGAATGCTGCGCGTGTTCCAATCAAATCTTCAATCATGTCATTAAAGCTTTCAAGTTCATGTGCAGTTGCTTCTTTTCTACTACTCGGAAGTCTTGGAGGCAATGATTGTGGTGTTTGTTGTTGTGTCTGACCAGTTGGTTGCGGTCTCTGTGGCATTGGAGCATTTGATGGCTGTGGTCTCTGTTGCGAATGAGGTGACTGTTGTGGTCTCTGTTGCTGTGATATTGGAGATCTTTGCTGTTGCGTTGGAGTTTTTTTCATTACACTGAATGTGTCTCCATTCATTACTTGTTCAGGTCTTACTTGTGGATCCGCTTCTGGAGTTCCATCTTTAACGCCTATTTCTAATTTAACTTGCTCAGCCGCAATTCTTGCTCTTAGACACTTGTGAATTTCTTTCTTAGTCAATTCTTCAAGTTCTTTACCATCAGGTGCTCTAGTTACGAAATCAATGTCAGTAACTGATAATAGTTCTTGAACAATCAAGTTTCCGCCTCTATCTCCATCAACGAATACAGTGACTGTCTTTTGTTTACATAATTCCACAATTGTTGCTGGAACGCTAGTTCCATTTATTGCAATTGCATTCTTGAAACCATTCTTTAGCAAGTTGATAACATCTGCTCTGCCTTCTACAACAATTATTTCAGATGAATCTGCAACATCTGGACCTGCTGGAAGCCTATCTCTTCCGTATTCAGTTATTTCCATAACTCTTACTGATGCTGCTACTTCTTCAGTTATCTCTTGTGAGTTTGGTAGAACACTGTCTGTTAAAGTCTTTAACAATTCCTTAGCTCTTTCGATTACGAATTGTCTCTTACTTACACGGACATCTTCAACGTTTTCGACTCTGACTTTAGCATTACATGGACCTATTCTTTGTATTATTTCTAAGGCTGCTCCTACGATTGCAGTCTCTGCTTTATCCATTGAACTTGGTAGAATTATTTCTCCTTTTGTCTTTCCGCCTCTTGTATCTAAATTTACTTCTATTCTGCCAATCTTACCAGATCTTTGAAGCTCTCTTAATTCTAAATCTGATCCGAGCAATCCTTCTGTCTGACCGAATATTGCGCCTATGACATCAGGCTTATCTACAACACCATCAATTGTAATGGATGTATGTACTATATATTTTGAACTTACTGGATTTATCTTTCCCATTTCAATCACTCTCGCAATTACTACGTTTTTGTTTTTTTTATTGGTTATATCTCTAACCTTAATCGTATCCAGTCGATAATTTTAGAACAAGCTATATTTATAATTATCAGGCCTACCATATAGTATAATTAATTATCCTGATGTCACCCATTTTGCCTCAAGTGAATGTATAATCGTGAACTTGTCTATAATCATTGACTGTGCAAACCTTAAAAAAAGGTTTGTCGCCCGCACCACTAACCCCTATGTTCAAAGCTTGGCGTTCGCCGTAAGCTCCCACAGGTACTCTCTGTGTCGGGCTAACGTATCAGGTTGATTACTCCTAATACAAAGAAAGGTAACAATACAATATATATAAATGTTGTGGAATTAAAACATCGCCTTAAAGTGGTTAGAAATTATATTAATTCTTGAGAAATAGATTGTCTTCGTTCCGTCCTTCAAATGTCGCGATGAGATGATATGATTTGGGTCGCAACAAAGCGTGAGTCAGGACGGAACCCCAACAATTCTAACAAAACAATATAATTAGAAATAACTCATTTATAAGTCTTGCTAAAGATTAGTCTAGAGTTTGAATATAGATTAGTGCTTAGCAAGCTATTAATAAATGCCTACCTAGGTATAATTATTAAAAAATTAATTTCGAGGTGAAATGTATGACAACGAGACAAAAATTTGCTGAAGAACTTCTAATGAAAGAAGAACGGATAAGCGCCTGGGAAAGTCAAGGTCTTAGCAGTGGACTATTAGACAAAGATTATTGTGAAATTCCAAGAGTAGAGTATTGGTATATTGAAGAATGAGGTGAAAGAATGATTAGTTTAGAAGATTTATACTATGTTGAGATGAAACATGGATTTGATAATTCCGATTAAGACAAATTTAATTTATTTTTCTTGCTACGGTTATAAATCCAGAATGTATATTTGAAAGTGATCTGGGTCTTACTATCTGACCTTCAATTTTCCAATCGCGCTCAACGATTTCAACAGATTTTATGTGAATATAATTTTTTCTTTCCATAAGTTCATTTACGAACACCTGAGCCTGGGTGATCTGCGGACAATAGGAAACGACTAAACCCCCAATTTTTAGTGCATTGTCCGCGGGGCCAATGGCTTTCCATGCATCTGGAAGGTCTAAGACTACTAAATCTGCATTTTTTATGGGAATTTTTTCATATGCATCTGCTTTCTTTACAATAATATTTTTTAATCCAAAATATGACATGTTTTTTCTTACTTGTTCTAAATTCAATTCGTTAATATCAAATGTATAAACTTTCTTCACATACCTCGCTAAGAAACATGCGCATCCTCCACTTCCCGAACCCGTATCAACAACTATACTATTTTTATTTATACCAGTTTCTGCTAAAATGAACCCTAAATCTTTTAATGGAATAGTCTGTGCTAATTTCTTTATTCCCTTGTAAGAATCCATGAATGATGCATTAAAAATGAAAAATTCCTTATCTTTATTTGACTTTATTATACAATTCTCCTTTGCTAACTCGGTTTTTGAAATAACACCCTCAGCGCAATGAAAATCTTGAGTGATATCTTCTATATAATATTTTTTACCCTCAGAAACAACAACTGACTTCTTTAAATCTTCAATATATTCTCTTCTCTCTTTTCTAACTAAGATTTTTTTAATCATAGATACACACGTGTGTGTATAAATGCGTATAGATTTTTAAAATGTTCGGTATTAGCTCCGCTCAGATCATATTAGAATAAGAATATAAGAAAATAAAATTTATTTCTTAATATTCTTATTTTTTATTGCTAAGTATGCAAATAGTCCTAAGAATATTCCTAGTAATACGAATGCCCATGCAATGCTTACTAAGTATATTAACTGGTTATTAGCGAATATAAAGAACAATACTGCTATAACCATAAATATTCCTGCTAGCGATGCTCCTATGCCAACAAATGGGCCATTGTCTGTTTCTTTGCAACATTTATCGTTTTCTTTAGCCATATGTATCACCTATGTTTTCAATTGATGTTTGATCAAATAAGGATAGGCGGAATTTCGAATGGTTCTTTTTAATTGTTGGGGGTTTAAAAAGAATTATTTTTACCACTCGAAACCACCCCGCCTAAGCGTGATGTTTTGTGATCTAAGTTATATTCTCGAAGTTTCCTTTTGACCTCTTTTTGTAGTTCTCAACGCTCTTGTCGATATTTTGTTTTTTGATATTAATTTTATCGGCGTTAACTTCTATTTCTTTCACAATATGACTTTGTTCAGATAATTCTTTATTTGGTATAGTTTTGAGAAGTATACCTTCATTTTCTATCACATACAGATAGAATCCTGTGCCATCATCAATGTTTAATTCTCGCCGTACATCTTTTGGAATAACGATTTGTCCACGCTTATCGCTTTGAATGATTTTGGCAAACTTTCTCATTTTATCCAAATATTTACTGATAATCAGTATATTATACTGAATTTAGTATAATAGATTATATTTTCTAACTAATTTACCATTATGCTAAATTACTTTCTGATTATCAGAAGAAGTTATATTTAAATATTTTGTTCATAGTCGCTGAAGATAAAATCAGAAACAAAATAAAAATCACAATCATCGACAATAAATTAAGAAACATAAAAGTAAGAAATAAATTAAAGAAAATCAACTGAAAATCTCTTCCCTACTCTTCATAATTCCCACAGCAACAATCCCTCCAATCAATGCAGTTGTCAATTGTAACACGCCCATCACTGTCAAAAACATTGATGGAACTATCGCAAATTGAACTAATAAGAACGTTACTCCGAATAAGAATCCTGCTTTAAGGATTGATGCAACACCGACACCAAAAAAATTATTTTTCCAAGTATTTTCTTTGAAAATTACATATTTATACACATAAACATATACTGCATTTCCTAACCATATGAATGGAATCAAGTATAACAAGAATATAGTATATGTTCCAAATAATACTCCTGCAGTTAACACTCCAAGACTTGGAAGCAATATTAATGGCAAAAGTTTATGACCTTTCAAATATGTTGCTCCAACTATTAACATTGCATTCACAATCACACCGACAAGAATCTGCGGATGTCCTAATACGAATGGAAGAAAAAAAACCGTCATACTCAAAATTATCATCTGAATATTTTCTTCAATACGCTTCAAATCATATATAGAATCATAATATAATTTCTTTAAATATCCATATTCCATAGAAACCACCCCTTAATCAATATATAATTTATTTATACTCTTGTGGATAATAACTTGTATGCAATAATCTATGCGCTCTTTCGCTTCCAAATTCTCCAAGATATTCTTTATACAATTTTATTACTGCAGGATTCTTATGTGATTTTCTAACTTCCATCTTTTCATCTTCTTTTATCAGCGCGCCAACTCTCTTCTTTAACGTTTCTGCATCGCAAGGACTCGGTTGTCCTCCACCGCCAATACATCCACCATAACAAGCCATTATCTCTATAAAATGATACTTGCTTTCGCCCTTTTTTATTTCTTCCATTAACTTTCTGGCTTCACCTAGTGTGTGCGCTACTGCAATATTTATTTTATGTCCAGATATTTCTATTGTTGCTTCTTTCAACGTTTCCATTCCACGTATCTTTTCATACTCAATATTTTTGAAATCTTTATGTCCCATCCAATCTGCAACTGTTCTTAATGCTGCTTCCATCACACCACCTGTATGACCAAATATTGCTCCAGCACCAGTACTTTCTCCCAATGGATCATCAAAATCTGAACTTTCAATATTCACAAAATCAATGTTCATTTCCTTAATTAATTTTGCAAGTTCTACAGTAGTCAATACGAAATCAGCTTCACCCTTAAATTCAGGTCTACCTATCTCAAACTTTTTTGCAGTACAAGGCATGATATCCACTAAAACTATATCCTTAGGATCTTTTTGAATCATTTTTGCATAATATGTTTTTATGAGTGATGCCATTATAGCTTGTGGACTTCTGCATGTAGACATATGATTCAATTCATTAAAATAGAATTGCTCTCCAAACTTTATCCATGCAGGACAACATGTTGTTATCATAGGAAGATTATCTATCTTGCCAGACTCCAATCTTCTGATGAATTCTGTCGCTTCTTCAACGATTGTTATATCTGCTCCTAAATTTGTATCAAACACTTTGTTAAATCCAATCATATGAAGTGCTGTAACCATTTTTCCAGTAACATTGTGTCCTGGAACCATCCCAAAACATTCACCAAGAGTTGCTCTAATACTTGGCGCAGTCTGTGCTATCAATAATTTTCCTGGAGTATTCAGTGCATCAATGACATGTTGTATATCTGATTTTTCAGTCAATGCTCCTGTTGGACATGCAATTACACACTGTCCACAATTTACACACGCACTCTCTTTCATATCGTGACCGAGTGGCGGAGTTATTATAGTATTAAAACCTCTAAAATTTTGTTGTATTGCATTTACTGTCTGAACATCGTTACACATCTTAATGCATCTTCCACATAATATACACTTATTATTATCTCTACGTATAGAACAACTCGATTCATCAACTGGAACCTTCTTACGCGCACCATTAAACCTTGTCTCTGTGATTATCATCTCTGATGAATATCTTTGTAATTCACAATTCAGATTCTTTGGACATACAGGACAATTCAAATCATGATTAGCTAGAAGTAATTCTAGATTTATTCTCCTATGCTCTAAAACTTTAGGAGTATGAGTGCTAATTATCATTCCTTCAGCAGCCTTAGTACTACAAGAAGTCATTATCTTTTTCTTGCCATTCAATTCTACTTCTACAATACATAATCTACAATTAGCAGTTCTTTCCAATCTATCATGCAAACATAATCGTGGTATGTCAATGTTTTGTTCTTTAGCAATATCGATTAAATATTCATTAGAATTACACTGTACCTCTTTCCCATTTAATATTATTTTTACTGGGTGAGATTCAACTGCATTTAAAGGATTAACTCCTGCATGCTTTTTATGTTCATAATGATACCCGTGAGTACGTTCATGCGCGTGATGCGCTTCTTTATGTTCTTCGTGATGATTTTCTTCCATGATAATTACTCTTAATCTTTTAATCTAAAATATTTTTTCAATTATTATTTTCTTTCAATTGCTTCGAATGCACATGATTCATAACATGCACCACATCTCACACATAAACTTTGATCTATGACATGCTTTTCTTTTAATCTTCCAGTTATTGCATGTACTGGACAATGTTTAACACAATTTCCACATCCGACACATTTATCTAATATCAAATAGTGCAACAAATTCTTACATGCTTTAGTAGGACATTCTTTTCTTTCGATATGCGCTAGATATTCTTCTGGAAACTTATTTATAGTTGATAATATAGGATTTGGCGCTGCTTGACCCAATCCGCATAAACTGTTCTCTTTAACATATGAAGATAACGTCTTTAATAATTCCATATCTTTTTTTGTACCCATTCCTTTCGTTATTCTTTCTAGTATCTCATATAGTCTTGTTGTTCCTTCTCTGCATGGAGTACATTTTCCACAACTTTCTGATTTTGTGAAAGTCATAAAAAATTTAGCAAAGTCAACAATACATGTCTTGTCATTGATAGCAACTATGCCGCCGCTTCCGATGATCGCGCCTACTGAATTGAATGATTCATAATCTACAGGAATATCGATTTCCTTCTCGCTGATGCATCCACCTGCTGGTCCTCCAGCCTGTACTGCTTTGAATTTTCCTTCTACAACTCCACCGCCTATATCAAATATTACTTCACGTAATGGAGTTCCCATTGGTATCTCTACTACTCCTGTTCTCTTTATTTTTCCAGTCAGACAAAGTAGTGCTGTACCTTTACTCTTTTCTGAGCCGATTGTTGCAAATTCTCTTGCAGTCATACTCATTATATTACTGACGAGCGATAATGTACTTACATTGTTGATATTTGTTGGATAACCATCAATGCCTCTTTCTGCAGGATATGGTGGTTTGAATGTTGGATTTCCTCTTTTGCTCATAACAGAATTCATCAATGCTGTCTCTTCACCGCATACAAATGCTCCTGAGCCTTTGACTATTTTTATTGTAAAATCAAATCCTTCTATTCCAAGAATATCTTTGCCAAGTAGATTATGCTCCTTGGCAATTTTGATTGCGGTCTGCATTGTTTCTATTGCTAGAGGATATTCTGCTCGAGTGTACAATATGCCGTCATGACTTCCTATTGCATATGCTGCAATTGTCATTCCTTCTATTAATCTGAATGGATCTGATTCCATCGTCACTCTATTCATGAATGCTCCTGGATCTCCTTCATCACCATTGCACACCAAATATTTTTTTCCTTGTTTTGGTGCTATCAATGACCATTTTGTTCCTGTCGGGAATCCTGCTCCTCCTCTTCCTCTAAGTCCAGAAGCGCTTACTTCTTCTATAACTTTCTGTGGAGTCATATTTAACGCATTCATAAGTCCGCTATATCCAGAACTTGCGACATATTGATTTAGATTCAATGGATTTATTATTCCACTATTTTGCATCAACAATCTTTTTTGTTTTTTGAAATAATCAATATCAGTTAATGCATGTCCCGCAAATAATTCTGAGTATACGACACCATTTCTTATAGCATCGATTAATTTGTCGGCTTTATCCTCAGTAACATGAGTATATATTGATAATACGCCTTTCTGTTTTACCATGACTATCGGTTCTGCATAACACATGCCAACGCAGCCAACAGGATCTACAAGAATTCCTAGATTTGCCTCCCATAATTTTTTTAATGTCTTACCGCCACCAGCAGATAATCCACATGTTCCGATACCTACAGTAATCCTATCATTCTCTAGTTCAGACATTCCCTTCTGCAGATCCGCAACTTGTGTAATAAAATTCATTTTATAGTTTCATTATTTATTATAATTATTTCTTGTTTTTCAAATCATCAATTATCTTATCTATCTTATTTTCAGTCAATTCTCCATAAACTTCGTCATTGATCATCATTGCAGGAGCTTTTGCACATGCACCAATACAATTGACACATTCTAGACTAAATAATTTATCAGTTGTCAATTCTCCAGCATTTATCCTTAACTTATTCTCTAAAAAGTGTAATAATACTTCAGAATTATTCACATGACACGCAGTGCCTCTGCAAATGCAGACATGATATTTTCCTATAGGCTTCAACTTGAACCAATTGTAGAATGTCGCAACACCAGATATATGAGACAAAGGCACATCTATCTTTTTAGAAAGCAATACTAGATTTTCCTCTGATAGATAACCGAATTCTTTCTGTATCTCCTGCAATGCAGGTATTAATTCCTCTTTATCAGAATATTTTTCTAAAACTTCTGAAATAGTACGCATACACAAACCTCTTTTTAATAAAAACTCGAGAGTAGAATATATAAATTTTTCCTTATTTAACAAGATTTCATATATTAACACATATTTGTAATCATTTGCACAATCTTCACACCATTTCATACTTTCTACCTTTCCGCACTAATCCACAAACTTTATATATTATCATAATGTGATTTAATTGTTCGAGTTTTACGATTTTAAGTTAAAAAAAATAAAGAGGTTAGGCATGGATGAGTTCTATGAGTTAGAATTTATTGGGAGAGGTGGACAGGGTGCAAAGACTGCTGCTGAACTAGTTGCTCGTATACTTTTATCTAAAGGTAAATTTATTCAAAGCTTTCCAGATTATGGTCCTGAACGCAAAGGAGCTCCTGTAAGAGCATTCACTAGGATTTCTGATTCTGAAATTCGAGGATGCAGTTCTGAAGCAAATCCGAATGTAATAATTCTTATCGATCCGACATTGCTTGTATTAAACGGCACATTATTCACAATCAAAGACGGTCAAATAATAGTTGTTAATAGTCCGGAATCTCCTCAGACTTTAATCAAGCAATTTAATATTCAAGCTAAAATAAAATTTTATAGTGTTGATGCGACAAAGATAGCTTTAGATACTATAAAAAATAATATTACTAATACTGCAATGCTTGGAGCATTATCAAAAGTTACTGAATTATATACTCTTGATGAAATCAAGGATGAATTTAAAGAAGAATTTGAAAAGAAACTCGATAAGGAGAAGATTGATAACAATAATAAGATGATGGAATTATCATATAGTCAAGTGAAATAAAATGGCATTGATGAATAAGAATGAAATAAGCGTAGGCGCAAGAGCTGAAGGTGGAAGTAGTATTGAATTTAATACTGGAAGCTGGAGAGCATTAAGACCTAATATTGATACAAGCAAGTGTATTCATTGTATGCTATGCTTTTTATATTGTCCTGATAATGCTGTTAAAATCATCAAATTTTCAGACAAACAAGGTGGCAATCCTGAAGTTATCGGAATAGACATAAAACATTGCAAAGGATGCTCGATATGTTCAAGCGTTTGTCCTGTCAAATGTATAACGATGGAAAAAGAGACTGATGCATTGAAGAGAGATGCAAAAGGATAAAAATCAAAATGACTGATCAAAAATATAGCAAATTGGCAGTAGCATCAATAGTTACAAGTTTAATATTTTTAATATGCACATATTTTATAATATTATATCTTGCACGTTCAGGATCTCAAATTAATACTTGGAGAATAATTAATATTTTTATCTTTACGATACCAATAATTTTAGGTATCATCGTATTGGTTAAAATTAAAAAGGATTCGACGTTAAAAGGAAAATCGCCTGCGATTCAAGGAATTGCTATTAGTACATTCGCTATAATATTTTTAACTCTATCAATTATTTCGAATCATAATTCATCAGTAGAAATTAGGAAATGCAGTGTTATCGGTGGGACTTGCATTACTGGCACATGCGACTTTAATACTCAAATCCCTGCATTAGACGGAAA
>Ga0182027_10002812_pt1 | contig 27965 bp, 23 predicted proteins | sample 712E1DmetaG_FD_121300 | JGI IMG/M metagenome (GOLD analysis project Ga0182027, IMG submission 121300) | Permafrost microbial communities from Stordalen Mire, Sweden - 712E1D metaG (Illumina Assembly) | ecosystem: Environmental > Terrestrial > Soil > Wetlands > Permafrost | place: Sweden...
CCGCTTCCGGCTGTTGCCATGCCCGAGTTCCCATACGGTGACAGGAACACATCCCCGTGCGGTACGGCAATGATTGTTGGAAACCCTTTGTAAAGAACCGTCAAGCCGAATTCCTTGGCAGTTGTGCGTAATACCTCAACTATCTCAAGCGGCTGTTGGGGCAATGGGCCGAATAATCGGCACCATTCTTCCTTGTGGGGCGTTATGACCAATGGCGCGGAATGGTTTTTAAGTTCCTGGGTTTTCCCCTTGAACGCATTCAAACCATCAGCATCCAAAACACAAGCCGTCGCACTCCATGTCACTAAATTTCGCACAAGTCGCGCAGTTTCTTCTTCATGCGAAATACCGGGGCCTATGCACAACGCCTGGCACTGTTTTGTTTTTTCCAGAAGAAAATCCAATGAAGAAAACCCTGGCGTACCCATTGGTGTTTCATCGATGCCATGTAACACAACTTCTGTCAATTTTGCGGCAAGAATTGGCAGGACGCCTTTCGGGGATGCGCAATGCACCATACCGCAACCAGTGCGCATGGCAGCACGGGATGTAAAAACTGCAGCGCCGGTCATACCCTTGGAACCGGCAATGACCATTGCGACGCCATGATCGAACTTTGATCCATCGGGTTTCCTAAGAGGCAACATTGCCTTTAAATCCGACAATTCCGGCAAATACGTTTTCGAGGATTCCTGTGCAATATTTTCTTGAGGATATCCAAGGTCTTTAATGTGTAATGTTCCTATTGTCGAATGCCCTGGGAAAAAAAAAGTTCCGGTTTTTGGAAACCCCATTGCAACAGTCGCAATTGCCTTTACACACGGATCCATTGGAAGGCCGTTGTCATTATCTAGACCCGACGGCGTGTCTGCCGCCAAAACCTTGACGCCTGATTTATTTATGGCCGCAATTACTTCGGCACAGATGCCTTGAGGATCGCCCTTTATGCCCGTTCCAAGCACAGCGTCTATAATCAAGCTACATTTTTCGATTGCACCGATATCTGCGACATCATCCAAAACCATGAAATTCCCCTTGATGACGTCGTAATGATCAAAGGCCATTTTCGCCTCGCCTTGCAATGCCTCAGGTTGACATATAACATAACACATGACCGAATATCCGGCTTCAACAAGTAAAGAAGCAACCGAAAAACCGTCTCCGCCATTATTGCCCTTGCCGCAGAAAATGGAAATGTCTCCTGCTTTGGGGTTTGGCGCAAGGGTCAATGCAATGTCGAAAAGGCCTTTTGCCGCCTTATTCATATATTCAAAACCCTTGTTGTGATTTCCTGCAATGGCCATTCCGTCTATTTTCCGCATTTGCGCAACAGAGAAAACCGGGATCATGGCATTTCCTTTTTGGTATGTTTATTTCGAAAAAAAAATCGAGCACATCGGATGCGCCGTATAAAGTATACTTTTCTACCGTATGCCGTGGCAAACAAAGAACTACAAAAATGAAGGAAGGGCAAGAATATCCCGAAGCTTTTGGGCAATGAGTGCTCCAAAATACGCCTGCCCTTTTTTGTTCAAATGCATATCCAGCGGAAAATAGAGCCCCTGCATGAGGCGCTTCCCATTTTCGGCCGCAATAGGATCAACTACATTGGTAAATCCAGCCTGCCGTGCTGCATGTACAATACGATTGTGCGCCAATTTTCTATCGAGAGAAGGTGTTTTTTGCTTTGCGGTTTGCCATAATTGATCGTCGATTTCAAGAAGGCCTGGAACATACACAAATATGGTTGGAATACTGTCCTTTCTTGTTTCTTCGAATAATTTTTTATAGACTATTTCTACATTGTCTACGCTTTGCTTATTTTGAATATAGGTAAATGGTTCATACGCAGCCATGACTCCTCGGAAGGCATCGCGGATCCCCAATGTTATAAGAACCTGATTACATCGAATCGCAAGGAGCACCGCAAGCTGAGAATGCCCGAGCAGATTCTTTTTTATTGTAGGATACACCGCTGTCCACAACTGAAGTTTTGACTCAATCTGATTTTGCGGACCTTCCAATTCAATAGTGTCGCACCCGGGCAAGGTTGTGGCAAAATCATTGAAACAGGAAACAATGACAACGGCATCGGGACGCACCAAATATTTGACTTGATGGTATTTTTCGGCTTCTTCCGCAGCCGAATACCCAGGAACCGACGCATTTGAAATCAAGGTCGGTATTTTCCACTTATGCAAGCTATCGGCAATTACCGATGCGAGGGTTTCGGTATCATCAACACCCATTCCGAAGGCAAAGGAATCGCCAATAACGAGAATGGATTTTCGTTTGCCCGGATCGAAATACGTTTTTGTCAACCGCATCCTGTTGTGATCGGTTGCGCATGTATACCGGTAGTCGGCACAGGCGAATTCCCCGCAATAATCGGGTTTTAAATCAAATAATTGCTCGTCCAGATAGTCAAATCCGCCGCTATAGGTATTTTGCGGCAAAAACAAACGCACACAAATTTCACACAAGAAAAGGGCGGCGCATACCGATGCACAAATGACCGCTATTGCCAAAAATGATCTTCTGACTTTATTAATCACAATGGGACCTCTCGTTATTAAAATATCTTTTCCACTAACCCCGCGCTTCGCTGCGGGATAAGTTGTAGCTGTGATATTATCCACGCTTTCCGCGTAGATAATTTATTTATAGTTACTAAACATGGGCTTGAATCTTAAAACAAAGTATTTTACTTTTTAATTTTTACTCTTTAATTTTAAATTTATTATGCACCGATTATTCATTGCAATTGATTTTCCAGAAGAAACCGTCGAGGAGTTGGCTAACCATTGCTTCGGCATTCCCGGCGCACGGTGGGTATCCAAAGACCAAATGCATTGCACCGTTCGGTTTATCGGGGATGCCGACGATGCGGAACTTGAGGACTCCATAGACATACTGGACAGCGTCAATTGCTCGCGCTTTTTATTGAACATCAAAGGCGTGGGATATTTTCCGCCGCGAAGAAAGCCGAATGTTATTTGGGCGGCCATTGAATTGTCGGAGCCGTTTGCGCAACTTAAGGATTCAGTCGAACTTCGCATGCAGGAACTCGGATTCGAGAGCGAGGAACGCAAGTATCATCCTCATATTACGCTTGCACGGCTGCGGCACGAATCCCCTATCGACAGAATAATGGGATTTATTTCCGCAAATGCATTGCTAAAAATCCAACAAATACCGATCAACGAATTTCATTTGTACTCAAGCGTTCTTACTGCCGACGGCGCGGTCCATACGAAAGAAGCGTCATTTCCCTTGATTTAAGGTATGCGCCAGAATTTCTTTTTTTACGGCACGACGTGTTTCAAGGAATTCAAACGCGCTGTGGGCATTCCGATTGACAATTCGGTTTTCCGGAAAACCGACTGTTTGGAGCAAGGGGCGAACGGAATCGTCCAATCCGATTTCGCCAATCGCATGCGCATCGGAATTAATGGCAATCAAACAACCGATGTCTTTGCAAACGTTAAGATACTCCATCATCAATTCCTTCGATACCCGATTATTCAGAATCTTTGAATTATTGCATTCAAGTGCAATGCCATGCTCCTTTGCAAATAAAGAAACATCCTTAAAATCAACCGGATATTCAACATCTTCAGGATGGGTCACAATGTCGACAAACGGGTTTTTCTCAAGTGCTTTTAAAAGAAGCCCCGTATTATGCTGCGCTGTTTGCTTTTTAGGTAAATGCGGATGAAGCCCCAATAAAACGATATCGACCCAGGGCAAATAGCGCATGGGAAAATCGATTTCCCCATTATCACCGGCAATATTGCATTCCATTCCCTTTAACAAACGAATACCGGGAACCGGATCAAATAACCGGTCGAAAAAGGTACTTGGAATCGAGCCTTTGAGCATTGAACCATGATCCGTTATTGCAAGGGCTGCAAGTCCCTTGTTTTTTGCTGCAGTGAGCATTTCGAGAACAGAATGCAAACCACAGAGACTAAAATGGGAATGGGAATGGAAGTCTACTTTAAGCATATTCCGAATGACCTGTTCTGTTAATCTTAAGATTAAAATATACTGTATGCGGGTGCGGGTCGAGAATGATTGCTTTCCACGAATGGCGCCCACCCGACACCCTATCGGGAGCCTTTAGCTAAATAATAAAAAAGGTTATAGGTTCTGGGTCATGGGTGATAGGCTAGAATACAAAAGTCGAACAATAGGTAATAGGTCAAAAATTTATTGTCAATCAAGAGGGCGCAATGTTTTGTGCCCCTATAGAATGCAAAATGAAATAAAAAAAGCAAGGCCCCATGACCTTGCTTTTTTATACTAACCTACCATAGCAATCAACTGCTTATTTTTTGCCTTTTTTCTTGGCAACAGGTTTCTTTGCAGCCGATTTCTTGACCGCGAGAATATCTTCGACAGCAGCCTGAGCTGCGGCCAAACGGGCGATAGGAACGCGGAACGGTGAGCAGGAAACATAGTTCATACCGACCTTATGGCAGAACTTGACAGAATCTGCATCTCCGCCATGTTCACCGCAAATCCCAACTTTGAGTTTTTCGCGGACCGAACGACCACGCTGGATACCGATCTTAATGAGCTCGCCAACACCTTCCTGATCGATTGTCTGGAAAGGATCGGCGGCCAATGTTTTCTTGGTGAGATAATCGGGCAGGAAGCTGCCGATATCGTCACGGGAGAAACCAAAGCTCATCTGAGTAAGATCGTTTGTGCCAAACGAGAAGAACTCTGCGGTTTCAGCCATTTTATTGGCGAGTAGAGCTGCGCGCGGAATTTCGATCATTGTTCCGTACATGTATGGGATTTTCTTAACGCCGAGCTTTGCGCATACTTCTTTGTGAACACGGTCCACAATAACCTTCTGATCGTTGATTTCGTTGACCGTACAGGTGACCGGGATCATGATTTCGGGATTTGCTTTCTTGCCTTCTTTGACAAGTTCGCCTGCAGCTTCGAGAATAGCGCCAACCTGCATTTCGGTGATTTCAGGATAGGTGATACCAAGACGAACTCCGCGATGACCAAGCATCGGATTGTTCTCTTTGAGGGATTCTGCGCGACGATGAAGTTCCGCTGAATCGATATGCAATTCTTTGCCGAGTGCGTCGAGTTTGTCTTTGGCATGCGGCACGAATTCGTGAAGCGGAGGATCGAGCAAACGAATGGTAACCGGCAAGCCGTTTAAGGCCTCCATGGTCGCCTTGATGTCTTTCTTGACAAACGGGGCAAGCTCGGCAAGAGCTGCTTTGCGTTCTTCAAGGGTTTTACTCATGATCATTTTGCGGAGAAGGAACAATGGTTTGTCGGAACCTTCGCCGTAGAACATGTGTTCGGTTCTGAACAGACCGATACCTTCTGCGCCGAACTCGACTGCCTTTTTGGCATCTTTCGGGGTATCTGCATTGGTACGGACGTTTAGAACGCGAGCTTTGTCCACGAGTTTCATAAGATCGGTAAATGTCTCGTTTTTGGCAATGTCGATTTCAACAAGAGGAAGGCTGCCTTCATAAACCGTGCCTTTTGTTCCGTTGAGCGTGATCCATTCGCCTTCTTTGATTGTCTTGCCGCTCTTTGTTGTAAACGACTTGTTGTCGTCTGCGATTTCGAGATCGCTGCAACCAACGATACAGCATTTTCCCCAACCGCGCGCAACAAGCGCTGCGTGAGAGGTCATACCGCCCTTAAGAGTGAGAATGGCCTGTGCCTTGTGCATTCCGTCGACATCTTCAGGAGAGGTTTCTTCACGGACAAGGATCACCTTTTCACCGCGTTCGCCCCAGGCAACAGCATCGTTGCTGGTGAATACAGCGCGACCCTTTGCACCACCAGGACCTGCAGGCAGACCTTTTGCAATGATAGGAGTTGCAAGTTCGGCCTTAGGATCGATCATGGGCAGAAGAAGCTCGACAAGCTGGTTCGGACCAACGCGCATGATTGCGGTGTTGGCATCGATGGACTTTTCTTTGTACATGTCGACAGCCATGCGCACAGCAGCAACGCCGTTGCGTTTTCCAACGCGGCATTGCAACATGTACAACACGCCTTTTTCGATTGTAAACTCGATGTCCTGCATGTCTTTGTAATGCTTTTCCAAACGGGACTGGAATTGATCGAGCTGTTTGTAGCAAGCCGGGAAAGACTGTTCGAGTGTGGGAAGATGACGGCTCTGGTCGTTCTGTGAATAGTCGTTGATCGGAGCAGGGGTACGTGTTCCTGCGACAACGTCTTCACCCTGTGCATTGACAAGGTATTCGCCGTAGAATTTGTTCTCACCGTTTCCTGGGTTGCGTGTGAAAGCAACACCGGTTGCGGAATCGTCGCCCATGTTACCGAAAACCATACTCTGAACATTGACTGCTGTGCCCCAGTCATCAGGAATTCTTTCGATACGGCGATAGTCGATGGCGCGTTTGCCATTCCAACTCATGAACACGGCACCGATTCCACCCCACATCTGCTCGAGGGGAGTTTCAGGGAAAGGCTTGCCCAAAACTTCTTTAACGGTTTTTTTGAAATCAACAACAAGAGCCTTAAGGTCTTCAACCGTAAGTTCGGTGTCGCTCTTATACCCTTTTTGATGTTTGACCAGTTCGAGTTTTTCATCAAGGACTTTGCGGATACCCTTGCCGCCTTTCGGTTCGATGCCTGCGGCTTTTTCCATAACAACGTCTGCGTACATCATGACCAAGCGGCGATATGCATCGTAGGCGAAACGGGGATTGTTTGTTTTAGCAATAAGCCCCTGAATTGTATCGTCGTTGAGACCAATGTTAAGAACCGTATCCATCATACCCGGCATGGAACGGCGTGCGCCGGAACGTACCGACATGAGGAGTGGATCTTTTGGATCGCCGAATTTCTTGCCCATGATTTTTTCAACTGCAGCAAGAGCTTTGTTGACCTGATCCTTGAGTTCTTTAGGATAGGTTTTCTTATTGTCGTAGTAGTATGTGCAAACTTCGGTTGTAAGCGTGAATCCCGGAGGAACCGGCAGTTTAAGCTGGGGGTGTCCTGCCATCTCGGCAAGGTTTGCGCCTTTGCCACCTAAAAGATTCTTCATCGACTCGTTGCCGTCGGCTTTGCCGCCGCCGAAAAAGTAAACATATTTAGCCATCTAAGCCTCCTGTTTGTATGTGAATAACGGATGACAAATGCAAAATTCTAGTAAGACTTTGGAAAATACATCTTCTCATGGCTGTTTTCAAGAAAAAGCTGGGTCTTGTGCGTAAGGCGAATGTGTACAATTCCGATAAACAATTTTCCATAAAAAAAGGCCTGATTTTTACAACCAGGCCTTTTTATGATCATACGAAATTTCAGCAACCGCATAAAAGAGCGGAAACTCGTAGTCGTTTACTTTGCGAGAATTTTCCATTCGACACGGCGGTTCTTTTCATGACACGATTCATCGGTACCGCAATTGGGAAACGCGGGACGTTCTTTGCCATATGAGGTTATTTCCAAGCGGGAATCTGCAATTCCGTATGTTGTCAGGTAATTCTTGACCGTGCGTGCGCGGCTTTCGCCGAGCCCCATGTTGTACTCGTTTGAGCCGCGTTCGTCGGCATTGCCTTCAATCAGCACGCGAAGTGTTGTTTTTCCCTGTAAAAACGGCGCGATCTTTTCAAGCTTGGCCACAGATTCGGGAAGCAGATCATATTTGTCGTATGAGAAATAAACCGGAACTAATATCTCCCGTGTCTTACTGTCAAGGTCTTCAACCTTGAAAGAATCTGCCGGAGCGGCAGGTTGAGCCTGGACTTCGGCAGGCTTGGGCTGTGGCGCCGGTTTTGAAAGCGGTTCTTCGATTTTTGTAACTTTTTTAGCACATCCCACAGACATAAACCCAACAAGACATAAAGCCGAACAAAAAACAAAAAGATTCCGTACCATGCACTACCTCCTGATTAAATCCCGGGTTTTTTCAAAATTGGTATGAATGTAAAATATCAAAAAAATCATCAAACTGCAAACAATGAATTAAAAAAGTTTATTATATCGATAACCTTCACAAATGGAATCATGAATTATATTATTATTGTATGCTTGTTTTTGGTATTGCCAGATATAAGCAAAAAAAAAATAAACACCACTTACAACAATAGGATTTGTCATGTTTTTTTCAAAGAAACGTCGCTCCTGGTATCTGCTTGCAATTGCAGCCTTGGTATTTGCAGGAATCGTATTCATTGTTGCCCGGTTTTTTCTTCATGCCATAGATAAAGAAGCCCGTTGCCAGAAAAAGAACCATACCAAAGCCTCAAACGGCAGCTTGGAAGATTTGTTTGTGTGAAAAGGTCATGGGTGATAGGTAATAGGTCATAGGTAAAATAACAGGTTATAGGTGCTGGGTGCTAGGTTATAAGTAAATACAAACACAGTTTTATTAAAAGTAAACACCAGCTATGTCTTTGTAAAATATTTATTTTTTCATTTTTTTGAAATTACCTATTACCCAGAACCCATTACCTAGCACCTTCTTGCTTTCTTTTCTTTCTTCCCATTACCTATAACCTATTGCCCCTCACCTCTTTTTTTATTTCAACTCCTCCGTATTCCTCTTCGTAAAGTCTATGCAAAATCTATCGTCAAGAGATTCCTGTTCCTGACAAAACAAATTAACCCCTATGCCTTCGAAAAGTTCCTGAACCCGAAGATATTCTTCCTTGGTGATTTTCCTGGACAATTCAGGATAATCACCCGCCTTATGCATCGGCCGAAACTGCGCCATGAGGCTTACCGTAATATCGGCAGGATCAAATGTTTTTGCAATAAAATCCGCCACTTCCTGCGACCGTGATTTATCAAAAGGCAACACAAGATGACGGATGCACATCCCGCGATAGGCAACTCCGTTTTTACCGACCTTTAGCGGCCCTACCTGGCGGAACATTTCGCGCACCGCGTCTCTGTTGATTTCCACATAATCACCTGCGTTGCAATATTCGAGTGCGCTATCGTTTATCCCGTACTTCATGTCTGGAAGATAGATGTCGACAATTCCCTTTAAAAGCGCCATGGCCTGAACCGTTTCATAGCCGCTTGAGTTCCATACCAGCGGAAGGCATAACCCTTGTCCTATTGCAATCCTTGCGGCTTTTAAAATCCAGGGTATATAATGGGTTCCTGTAACAAAATTGATATTATGGACTTTTTGTTTTTGCAAAGACAATAGCGCTGTTGCAAAAGCTTCAAGTGAGTATATCGATCCTTCGCCTTGCTGGGAAATCTGGTAATTCTGGCAGAAGCAACATTGCAAGGAGCAATGGGAAAAGAAAACCGTGCCTGAGCCTTGCGTTCCTGAAATCGGCGGTTCTTCGCCATGATGCGAAAAAACGCTTGAAATATCGAGTGTAGCGCCGGCACCGCAATACCCAATGTCACCTGCAAAACGGTGTGCACCGCATTGTCGGGGACAAAGCGCACACGAAGCAGCGAGCGCATCCGCCGCTGCGATGCGCTCGTCCCATTCGGATTCGGAAAGATACATATATAAAGGGGTGGGCATTACTGCGTCTTGTACGGGTTGTCCAAGGGAATAAAGTCTTTTTCCGATTCAAGCTGGTTTTGCGGCATGCGCTGCATGTTGACAAAACCATATTGCTGCGGATGTTCGGAAATGATGAGCAAGGCGATTACCCGGGGGATATATTCATTGGTTTCCTCGGCCAAATATCCCATGCGATAAATGTACCAGAAGTCGCGGTTGCGCATGGGATTGTCGATTTTCCGCAATGCTCCCATGACGCGGCCTTCGCCCGCATTATACGCCGCCATTGCGAGCATGACCGAACTCTTGCCTCCGAATATGCCGATAAGCTCTTTGAAATACTCTGCGGCCGCATACGTTGCTTTTTCAGGATCAAGACGGTCGTCTATTTGATTATCGACCCTTAAAGAATACCGTTTTCCGGTTGCAGGCATGAATTGCCACATGCCGCGCGCCCCTACCGGCGATAATGCCCGGGGGTTGAATCCGCTTTCCAACATTGAAACATATCCAAGATCTTCAGGAAGGTTCGATTCCCTGAAGACCCTTTTTATCATGGGAAAATACTGGTCTTTTCGTATTATATACCGTCCTATCGTAGACTTGAGGCCGCCGCTGTAAACCGAAACATGGTACTTGACTCGCGCGACCATTTCCTTGGGGATATGGTAATCGGTCTCGCCGAAACGCATGAGCACTTCGTCGATGGTTTTTTCCATGGGGTCGGAATAAAACTTGTTATAATCGTTCTGCCGCACGTCGTGCTTTACCGAAGACAACTGCGATTTTGCCTTATCGAGTTCCGCAATGAGCGAATCGAGTTTCCGCTTGTTTCCATCGGGATCCTTGTTTGCCGCCTCGATTTGCTGTTCGTACACATCCAATTTAGCCTTTAAGGTCAGCCCCTTTGACAAAAGCGATTTATATTGGGCGGCCCTGATTGCAAAAAACGACACGGCAACGGCCGAAACAGCTACGACGAAGCAAAGGAGTATGATCCATTGTTTATTGGATTTTTTATGTGCCGAATGTACGGTGCGGAGCATGGAAACCTCGGTGTCGCCGATATTGCCGCGGTCGATTATCCGTTCAAGCCGCTTGCCGTCTTTCATGAGATTATGCATGTCGCTTGCGCCAAGGTTTTTGTCGAGGATCTTCTTTTCCATTTCCATGGTTTTTGAAGATGACTCGAATGGATTGGTTTGCGGCATTTTCAAACGGACATTGGTGATAAAATCCAGGTTTTCCTTGCCCGTTGATTCCGTGGGATTTGATTTTGAGAAACGACGTATTTCATCTTCGACCGTCCGTATGCTTGTGGAGTCGGCTGAGGCCATTTTCGGCGCGATTGCAGCAGTCGACAATTCGCTGTTTGAGAAAATCAGTTTCAATCGGGGGCCGTTTTTACCGAACCCGACAATATCACCCTGGACAAGATCTCTCTCCACTATTTTTTCTTCGTTGACAAATGTACCATTCGTACTTTCAAGGTCCTGCAAAGAAAACTGGTCGAGCGATTTATAAATAATCGCATGATGGCCGGAAACGCTTTTTTCCGATGGGTTAAGAGCCAGGGAATTTTGTGAGCTCCTGCCGATGCTTATTGGGCCATCCAAAAGCAGATAGCGTCGTCCAACTTCCAATCCTTGCAAAACTTCCAGATAATAGTAGGTCATACAATCCGCCGATTTCGTTCAATTACAATTTTAAGAGAATAATTTAAATCTGTCTACCAAATGCGCAAGCACGCCATACCCTGTTGTTTCGCCAAGCGACCGAAGAAGTTTGTCTAAATCCTTTTCCATCGCAGCGGCAGAGACATAGCGGTCGGATGGTTTTATTGCCATTGCTTTTGCCAGTATGTCATTAAAGTGTTTACTTCCTGTTATTCCGGATATCGAAACATAGGAGCCTGTTGATTTTGCCGAAACCAAGGCAGTGACCTCGGTTTGCGGAAAGGCGCGCGAGCCGGTAAGAAATTCATAGAGGGTCGCGCCCAATGCATAAATATCGACCTGGGAAGTAAGTTCCTGGCTGCCCGACAATTGTTCGGGCGCAAGATAGGGCAGAGTACCCACGACAGTGCCCGTATCCATGGTATGTAAACTGACGCTTTGCGGCCTTGCAATACCGAAGTCCGTGAGTTTTATCCTGCCGCTTTGCGACAGCATGATATTGGCGGGTTTCAGGTCCCGGTGGATGAGGCCATTATAGTTTTTTCCGTAAATCGTGGTGTTTTTCTTATGTGCAAAGTCGAGCGCCCGGCATACCACGATGCCTATTGCAGCGGTTTCCTGCACCGTGAGTGTTTTGCATTTCTGCAACACATCCTCAAGCGACGCGCCAGGTACAAATTCCATTTCTATATAGGGAAGGGAAAACCACTCGCCCACATTGTAAACCTGGACAATATGCTGATACGACAACTTTGATAAAATCCTTATCTCGGTTTCGAACCTCGCCAAAAGTGTCGACGGCTGGCCGGGTTTTATCACCTTGACCGCCCTATACATTTCGATGCGCGGGTTCCAAACCAAGTAGACATCGGCCATGCCGCCGCTGCCGAGCAAGCGAACAATGCGACCGCCGCAAAGTTCGCCGAATTGCGCGGCTTGTTCAGGCGTTAAGGGGCCGCGGACATCGTTGCCGGTACCAGGTGAAGGATCGTTGACGCGAGGATTGCCGTACATATGCTCTTCGATTTGCGTACCGGAAAATGTCTCGGCCCTTTCCGGCGCAACAGTCAATTTATGCGCGATATGCGAGGCAGTGTCTGCGTCGGGCAGTGTGCGTAAAAAATCTTCCTCTTGAGGCGCAGGTAAAAAATCTTTGTCCGCGTTTTGCGGAACATCGAACGTAAAGGGCGCGACCTCGACGAAGCCCATAGGCCCTCTTTGAGCTGCAATATACAGAACGGAAAACAGCCAGGCAACGAGGGGGCCGGCAATGTCCCAGGTGCAATGCCACAACCGAAAGGCGATAACACCGAAAACCACATTAGCCGCAAAAAAAGCGCCGCCGACCGTTAAAGCCAAAACCTTTTTCCGCGGCCCAAGCAAAACAGCACAACCGGGAAATAACAACAAAGCAAGAAGTATGTTTACGGCTGTCAATAACGCCGGAGTTTGAAATATCCAGGATTTTTGCAGAATATCGGAGGCTGCGGTCGCCCAGAGTTCAACGCCGGGAAATTGCGGCGAAACAGGCGTTGCAAAAAAATCCGCACCCGCACCGGCATCGGTGACACCAATGAATACAAGTTTGTCGCGGATTGCTGTCGCATCGACAGAGCTGTTTAACACATCGGAAGCGGAAATAGTTTTTATGCTGCCCGGCCGCCCGCGAAAATGGACCAGGGCGCTTCCTGCATAGGAAGAAACCGGCATTTCGAAATGGTTGCCGAACTTCACCATACCTTTACCATCCAGAACAAATTCATCCGCCTTAAGCCCTAAATATGCCGAAACAGCGCATGATCCGAATGATGGGTAAAAATCGTTGCCGACCCTGATGACATGCACGATTTCCCGGATTTTCTGGTCTACTTTACTTGTTGTAACGTTGATGACGCCGCTTTGCAGCGCCGTCGTGGTGAACATTGGGTCTGAAGGGTCTGTCCTGCTTGCACTAAACAGGGTGATGTCGTCGATATTTTTAGCATTTGTCACCAATAAAAATCTTTGCCGATAGACTTCGGGGGAAACCGAAAAAGAAGCGTTTTCGCTCATTGCGCCGGCACGAAACGGAAGAATGAGTTTCGAAACGCCCTTGAGCGCTTTTGACAAGAGTATATTGCCCGAGGAATCCTGGGGTTTGGGCGGAAACAGCACATCGATGGCCACGACGCGCGGGGAAAAGGAATTTATTTTAGAAACAAGATCGGCGATGGTGCTGCGGGGCCAGGGCCAACTGCCAACGCCCGAAATACTTTGCGCATCGATCCCTACAATGACAATCGAATCGCATACCGGCCCTGCCTTTGAAAAGGCGAAATTTGCATCATAGAATATGTTTTCGACAAACCAGAGAGGTTTCAAAAACAAAACCAGCGCCAGAACCAAGGTGGCAACGCCAAGAACAACGGTTTTTTTCGAGTTCATTCCTCGGTCTCCTCAAACATCTGCGCAATGCGTTTGTCGCGCTGATAATTCCATTGCTCCCAGGAATCAACCTCGTTCCTTTTAAACTGCTCAACGGGTCGGGGATTTCCTTTTTTGTCTATGGAAATTTTCTGCATGTCGCGGACAATGGAAACCCACTGCTCCATGGATACCTCGGAAGGCCCCGAAACTTCACCCGGCCCCGCGACTTCCCCTTCGGATTGCCCTGTAATCGCAGGATTGTTTTTAACGGCAACTTCTCCGGCAAAAACCTTTACTTCCGATGAACTGTCGTTGCCGATGGTCGCCTCATATACCGTTCCATGCACCCCAGCAATAGCGGTGGGAAGTTCGAGGTCGAACCGGCTGATTTTGTCCTTGAATTTCTTCATTTTTGCCCAAACAGAACCAACGGAAAAGCCAATTTGGGTCTTGCCTGTATTTTTTTCATTGTCCCGGAAAGCCTCAACGACAAGCTTTGTGTTTTCTTTGATTCGAACAACGGTTTCGCGGTTTATAATAAGCTCTGCCCTTCCGTTTGCCCCGGTTCGAATCACATCACCCGGATTGACGATCGTGTTCGGATTGCATTGCTGTTTGGCCGAAGCGCCTTTGGGGAACATCCAAACATCGCCTTCGACATAGGTAACCACGCCTTGCGTGAAAGAGATTTTTTTTTCGAACAATTCCTCTTTTTTCGCGGCCGACGCGGCCTTAAACGCAGGATTATGCATTTGTAAATCTTGCCCGACAAATATCACATTGATGTTTTTTACCGAAGGATTTTCCTTTAAAATCACCTTTCCCATTTCATTGGTATAGCGGCCGTAAAGATCTATGCAGATAAGACTGACGGTTTCGCCTTTCTTTACCGAATGCCGGAAATACCGTTGGGTTGAATCGCTTGGTTGAAAACTAAAAACGGCGGTATACCATGCGATGACGATTAAACAGGCAAGTTCTTTCATTTTTAAACGGCCCCTCTTTAAAATGAGAACGTAAAACGGATTGCATTGCCGGCAATAGTCTCATTAGAATCGATGTTGATGGTGATTTTCCCATCATCATCAACATGTGCCGACACCTGGCCGGGCTGTGAAATCGCATGGTAGGCGGCCAATTCCGCGGCAATATGATTTTGCAATTGCACGGCGCATGACCGCTTATCGTGGCTTGGCGAAAGCATCAACAGACGTATTCCTGCAATCCGAACGACCCTATTGACAAGTAAATTGAACAGAAACGAACAATAACAAGGCGCTACCTGGTTATTGTCGATGATTGTGACGCATTTGTCTAAAGACGCCTCGTGTACGGAGGCCTCAAACAAAGTTATTCCGTTCTGTGACGCATCGGAAACTACTGCCTTCGAAACATCGACGCCAAACACCCGGGACAAGGCAAATATGCTGTCATGTGGCGGCAAAATTTCCTTGGCCGCAAACGGGTTCATTTCGGATAATACCATTTCGGCCCATCGGGATGCAACAAACCAACAAGCATTTGGTCCAAAGGGGGTCACCGCATCTTGGGGAGCTAGCGTTGGTCCGCAGAGGCATATGCATCGCGCCGGTTGGCTTTTTCGCATTGACTTATATGGAAGCATTGCAACGGAATCAAATATGTGCGTGACGTCGTTTTTCGATGAAATCCCTTTAAACAACGTTTCCTGCATTGAAAGCGGGGAAATGAGCATGCTCTTATATTGTTCGGCAATACTTGAGATCCTGCCGAGAAGCTGCATATCGGCATTTGAAAATGACAACAGATAATCCCAGACGATAATATCGGGTGCAAACCCCTGCTCCATGCAGGAAGACAGTATTCGAGGCAATTGATCTTCCATGTCCGAACTTTGCGCCGAAAACACATGGACATCGATGTCTTTTTTCCTGCCAACGACTTTCGCAAGCGTTTGGAGCCCTGCCCATGACGCCTTTTTCGCGTAAAAAAATTGCTGGCCAGTCACGGCTTCTACCATTTGTGAAAGCCTGGCTGTCAGGAAATTGATTTGCGCAATTATTTTGTCCGTATTGATTTTAGGGGCATTGTCGGCGCCAACCGATTTAAACAGTGCCTCGGTTGCCGTATGGGGCAGCCCGCCATCGGAAGGGGCGGTACTAACCATGGATAAGATATTGTCAAGCGGCGAAAATGCCTGTTTTGGCGCTTGCGGCACAGGTGCTTCGGGCGTTTGCGAACCGATAGCGGCAAGCGCAGCGTCGCGGTCGGCCGCATGAATTCCCGATTGCCGGATAAGCGCCGTCGCATCGGCAACGCTTGTTTTTGCCTCGACAAGTTGCTTTAATGCGAATATCGTTTTGGAATACGGTGCAAAAAGCGGGGCCTTTGCCGTGAGGGTATCGACTGAGAAGTCTTTCATGGAAGCAACAGGACATTCGAAAAAAAGAGGGCCATGGTCCTCAAACGGCGCAGAGCCGCGTAAGGTGATGCCGCATGAAGCCATGAATTCGTTCCAATCCGCAATGCGTACGCCGTGCATTGTTTTTGATACAAAGCCAAGGTCGGAACACACGAGGACATTCCATTTATCAAGAGACGCGACTTGCGGCGGCCTGGAAGAAACGCCACCCATGGACACATTAAACGAATCGATGCGGGATTTTTCCTGGCTCATAGGGCTTTACATCCTATCATCGGCTGAATTTAATTTATATTGCTCTTTAATATATGATATTTGCTATATTTATACACAGTAAAAAATCGATTTTCTCTCGAATTTTAATCGTGAGGGCATCGAATGAGTCGACGTACTAACCCCATGCTTCCCACTTCGCTAACGCTACGGGGACATGCCGCATGGGATAAGTTTACTTTATATATTATATACGCAAAATGCGTATATAATCCAGATATAGGTACTAAACAAAGCGAGTGGCGATGAAAATCGCATTATGCCAATGCAACCCCATCATGGGCGACATACCCGGTAACACCCGGAAGCTTGTCGATGTTTTATCCCTGCCCTATGCCCAGGATGCAGACCTTTTTGTGTTTTCGGAATTATTCATTCAGGGCTATCCACCCAAAGACCTTCTTGAACAACAATGGTTTATTGACAAAGGGCTTTTAGCGCTTGAAACGATTTGCGGTGCGTCTTTAAAAATCCCGGGCAAGGGAATTTTGTTCGGGTTTGCCATGCCGCAAACGCAAGGAAGCGGTAAAGGCCTTACCAATGCCGCATTGCTTGTGTGCAATGGCTCCGTTGTTTTCAGGCAAGACAAATCCTTATTGCCTACCTATGATGTTTTCGACGAGTCGCGGTACTTTGACTGCGCGCAAAAACGAATGGTATTTTCTTTTAAGCAAGAAGTGTTAGGAATTACTATATGTGAAGATGCCTGGAACGATCCGCACTTTTGGAACAAGAGGCCCTATGCCATTGATCCCGTCGAGGAATTGGCCGACGCTGGCGCAACGCTTTTCATAAACTTGTCGGCTTCGCCGTTCCATTGCGGTAAGGAAAAAATCAGGCTCGACCTTATTTCGAACCATGCCCGGCGACATGGAAAGACTTTTATACTTGTAAACCAAATCGGCGGTAACGACGAATTAATTTTCGACGGCGCCAGCATTGTTGTCGATGCCCAGGGCCGGCTGTGCCATATGTCCCCTTCGTTTTCGGAGAATGTTTGCGTCGTGGATACAAAAGCTTTGGCGCCAAAACCGGCGCTGCCCCCTGAAAATGAAGCACAAAGCGCCCACGATGCTCTTGTTTGCGGGCTTAAAGATTACGTACACAAATGTGGATTTACAAAAGCGCTAATCGGCCTTTCGGGGGGAATTGATTCTGCGGTCACGGCAGCGCTTGCCGCCATTGCGCTTGGGCCGCAAAACGTGTGCGGCGTCACCATGCCGTCACGCTATTCGTCCCGCGGCAGCATAAGCGATTCCCAAGCTCTTGCAAAAAACCTGGGGATACGCTTTAACGAAATTCCCATTGAAGATCCATTTGCTGCATTTTTAACTGCACTTGAGTCCTCGTTTGCCGGTACCAAACCCGATTTGGCCGAGGAAAATATCCAGGCCCGTATTCGCGGCACCATTCTCATGGCGCTTTCGAATAAATTCGGGCAAATTCTTTTGTCTACCGGCAACAAAAGCGAACTTGCGGTTGGCTATTGCACTTTGTACGGCGACATGAACGGTGGGCTCGGCGTGATATCCGACCTTCCCAAAACCATGGTTTACAAAGTAGCAGAATACATCAATCGCAACACAGAGATAATTCCAAGAAACAGTATTACGAAGCCTCCTTCGGCGGAATTGCGGCCCGACCAAAAAGACCAGGACACGCTTCCTCCGTACGACGTTCTCGACAGTATTATCGAGCAATTTGTTGAAGAAGGAAAATCTGCGGAACAAATTGCGGCATCGGGCATTGATGCGAAAACCGTAGCATGGGTAATTAAAGCGATTTCACGCAGCGAATACAAACGCCGCCAGGCAGCGCCGGGCCTTAAAATTTCCCCAAAAGCATTTGGCTTTGGTCGAAGGTTCCCCCTTGCCGCACGGTATGATTGCTGAAGCGCTGAATATTAAATGAGAAGCGGTACAAATCCTGCTGCTTTGAAATGTAGGTCTTTTGTCATACTATCGGTCAGACGTAATTGTTTCATAAGTACAAAACTGAAGCAGTCGGTAAATGACCATTCTTTATCATCATGCTTGTTAAAGAATGCAGTTGTTGTTGCAAATCGGTCCTGATCCATCCATTCAATTCTGCAAACTGCTGTTGCCATGACAATTTCAAAAAATTTTGGCACAAGATGCCCAAGGCTGCGCGTTCGCAGAAGTGTTGCAGTTTCATCCAAAATATAATCGGTTGTAATAAATCCTGTTTTTTGTTTTCTGGCCCGGTTAAAAACATCGGCGGCTTTTGAATGCATGATATCGTTTTTGGCAAAAAGCGCATAAAACCCGCTGGTATCGACAAATGTTTTATTCCCCATAAACAATGCTATCTATCTGATTGTTATTGAGCGATGGGGCATTTTTTTCCGCTATTTCGGCAAGCCGATAAAACGGATCATCTGCAACTGCTTTTTTATCCTCAACCGGCTCAATGCGAAAAACCGGCTTACCCCGGTATGTCATGACCATACGCTGGCCTTTCACTGCAGAGCGGATTATCTCTCCGGCGTGCTTTCGAAACTCAAGAACGGAAACGGTTTTCATGAGGTCCTCGAACCCCATGCTCGCATGGGATAAGTTTATTTTATAGAGTATCTACGCAAAAAGCGTAGACATAGTACCGAGGTAAACCGAGTGTATACTTCAGATAGAGGTACTACATGATGTTTAACTTCAAGTTTAACTTTATTTTAAAAATATACCTTTGTTTTTGATGTTTAGCAAGATGAATCTATGAATTTTGACTTGTCGATTTGAGCAAATTTTATTTGACATGACAGTATAACCGGAGTTATACATTAATACCTATATTTGAAGTATCTACTCTTTTGGCGTAAATACTATATACGGCAAACTTATCCTATGCGAAGCAACGGATTAGCTATGAAAACAATGCTAACTATATCCAATACACTTTTTAAGACTGTAAAAAAAGCCGCAGACAGCATGCGAATTTCTCGGAGCCGTTTTTTTGCAAACGCTGCATCACATTATCTCCGTGAATTACGGTACGATAATGTTACGCAGAAACTTAATGAAATATATGGAGACCAAAAGATGGCTGATTCGCAGCTTCCTTTGGCTGCGTATGCGATTCAATACCATTCGCTTTTTCGAAGTAACGATTAATTTTCCATGATAGCACTCTACCTATGCGCCGCATTTTCGTTTCTTTACCTATCGATCATTGCATTTCTTTTTCGCGGACTGCTCTCCCTTAAAAAAGGCGATCGGCCCAACAATTGTAAATTTACCGTTGTCATAGCCGCGCGTAACGAGGAAAAAAACCTGCACGAGTGTCTTAACAGCGTCCTTTGCCAAACCATAGGATCTGCGCGGTATGAAGTAATTCTTGTAAACGACCGGTCGAAAGACGCGACCCTTGCCATAGGAAATGCTTGGGCGCAAAAAGTGCCGAACCTTACCGTGCTTTCGATAACAGAAACTCCTTATGGCGTTTCCCCGAAAAAACATGCGGTCATGACAGGGATTAAGACTTCTAAAAATAGTATTATCGTTTGCACTGATGCGGATTGCATTGTGCCGCAAACATGGCTTGAGACCATTGACGCATATTTTACAGATAATGTCGGGCTTGTCCAGGGAATCACCTCCTATGAACGGCCAACAGGCATGAACCCGTTTTTTTTCGGTTTGCAGGCTGTTGATTTTTGCTCCCATGGCGTTGTTTCCGCCGCTGCCATCGGCGCAAATGTCCCCATTAATTCAAATGCGAATAATTTCGCATTTCGCAAAAAAGCCTTTGAAGACGCCGGCGGCTATGGCGTTCATAGCGCTGTTATTTCCGGGGACGACGACATGCTTTTGCAGCGCATCGCGAATAAAACACATTGGAGAATACGGTATATGCCCGATACGCGCGGCGCGGTGACCACCCAACCCACAAAAACCCCGCAGGCAGTTGCAGAGCAAAGGAAACGCTGGGGGTCGAAAACCATCCATTACGGTCATTTGCAAATATGCATGCTCACTGCGATCTTTGCGTTTTATTGCAGCATTCTTGGAATGTTTGGTTGGGAGGTTTTCAATTTGAACGGGTTCCGTTTATGCGCAATGATGTTTATCGTCAAAATCATTGGCGAACTCCTTCTTATGATACCGGGCACAAAAATGATGAGGCAAACGCATTTACGGAAATTTTTGATTGTAGCATCCGTCATTCAATTGCCTATGGTTGTTTGGGCAGTATTCTCGGGTGTATTCGGAAAATTCTCGTGGAAAGACCAGGAATTTAAAAGGAAAATCGGTTGACACTAATGGGGTACTGCTATAAATTTGAATCGCTTCCCCTTTAAAAACCTTTTTCTTCAACGCACAAGGAGGTTATATGATTTTAAGTAATCGGGACATTATGGCAAAGGCCCAAATGCAATTAAAGGGCAAGTGGAAACCGGCAATTCTCGTTACTTTTATTTATTTCTTGATCTCCATTGTCCCCGGCTCGGTTCCGAAAATCGGCTGGATCTTCAACCTCATTCTCGGCGGCCCAATTGCTTTTGGAATAAGCTATTATTTTTTGTTTTTTACCCGGGGAAAGAACCCTGTTTTGGAGGATTTATTCAAGGGGTTTTCTGTTTTCTCTAAAACTTTTATCAGTTATTTACTGATGATTATTTATACACTCCTTTGGACGATTTTACTCATTGTACCGGGCATCGTTGCCGCGATTTCATATTCCATGACCTTTTACCTGCTGGTTGATAATAGCGAAATGAGCGCCCAGGACGCCATCAAGAAAAGCAAAGCGATCATGATGGGCAATAAATACCGCTATTTTTGTTTCGTTTGCAGGTTTATCGGATGGTTTTTGCTCTGCATATTGACCTTGGGTATAGGGTTTCTCTGGCTTATCCCCTATTTTATGGCCAGCAATGCGCACTTTTACGAAACAGTAATTGCTCCCGACAGCAACCAGATAGCATCATGACTATTCAATAATCAATTCCTTCTCCACCTTGTTTTCAGCTTGCCGTCTGTGCATTTCGGGAGATTCTTTTGCTAAAAGAAAAACAAGGCCGCTTGCAGCAAACACAACCGCAAGTCCTACAAGCGATGGAATGCAGGAATTATGGAATGCCGGTTTTAACCCATCTATAGCAACAATTAAGATGCCGGACGCCTGAACGACAAACGCGAAAATGCCGTTGCTGGCGCCTTCGGGTGCCGGGTGGGTGATCTCGGCGCCGTATTGATATGCAACAGGGGTCATGCCGGTAATGCATATCCCAACGATAAAAAAGCTGACAATTTCGAAATTAAATCCGTGCCCTAATGCCAAACACACGGTTGCAGGAACAGCTATGAACGCGCCCAGAAGAATGATCAATTTTCTTTGCCGAATGATGTCGGAGAACAGCGGCAGCAAGACGCTGCCGATAATGCCGCCCAAAAGAAGCACCACAGTCAACGTGACACCTTGGCCTGTTGTAAAGGCTTTTTCCGCGCCGAAGCCATCGATCAACGTGAACACCGCATTGACAATTCCGGAGCCGATGAACAGCATAAACGAAAGAAAATAAACCTCGCGCTGTTTGAGCATTTTCTTAAAACCGTCGACAACCAGCGCGCGCACTTCATCTTCCGCGGGCCCGGCAGGCGTTGGCGGTTTTGAACGTGCAAAAACGAGAAAGAGCAACGCGGAAACAAATGCCGCCACGCCGTAAATCATCTGTAAACCTTTGAATTGAAAGCCATGCATCAGCATTGGCCCCATAGACTCGCCTAAACCTATTCCTATGAACATCGCAAGAAAAATGATTCCGGTGATCGTTGCCCTTTGCTTTTGCGGAAACCAAAGCGCTGCAAATTTTGTAAAGGCATTGAGCAGAAACGGTTGACCAACCGAAATTCCTATTGAACCGATGACGGCTATCGTGTAATTGCAGGGGAATAGCGCGCGAAGAAGTCCGAAAATCCCTATCAATGCGGCGCCGAAACCAACGGCTTTTTTAAAGCCGAAATAATCGATGGCCCAGGCCGCTGGAAACGCAAGGGGCAAATAAATCAGAAAAAAAAGATTCGCCAGCAAATCGATGTCTTCCCGTTTGACACCGTACGAACCGGCTGCAACGGAAGCAATGGGAGCATAGCCTATCCATAATACCTGAACCATGATATTGATAAGCATGAACACGGCAAGCACGACCCACCGATAAGGATAGATTTTGAATTCTTGATTATCCATTATTGTTTTCTGTTTCCTTCCAGATACTCTTCATCGACGCGCAAATTTCGGTTGCCGATTCTACTCTGTCGACATACACGACCGCCAAATCGTCGATATGCTTTTTGACCCAACGGGTGGCAAGCTCAAGCTCGGGAAAATCCTCGCGATGCGGCGCTAGGGTCCCGCTGTAAAAAAACGTTTGCAATTCCGCAACGATTGCTGCGGCATCGCGGAAATCGGAACAAAACGGACGAAGCGTAATTTTCTGGTTTTTTTTAAACCAAAACGACATTCCCTTTTCCTTGCTTTCATCGGCAAGAGGAAGTAAAATGACGCAGTCGACAATTGGAACGAATGCGCCCGCGCGCTCGTTGATTGCTTTTTGCGTATTAAGCGCAGGCGAATGTTTTTTTATGAGCCTGTACTCGTAAATCAATGACTCGAGTTCGGAACCGCACACCGACGTCACGAGTCCGAACGCTTCCTTGCGGATTCGTCCTATTTTTTCGGGCGACTCGTCGGATTCCATAAAATACGACATTACTCTTTTTTGCAAATTAGTGCTTTTACCAATATACAAATACGCATTGTCCTTGGATTTAAATCCGTAAACGCCAGGTTTTTTCGGCACATTCGCAATGTCCTGTGCCGAAAAACTTCTGCCTGAAAAATCAACTTCAACCAATCGGCTTTGTTCGTTCTCAAGTAACTTTGCAATGTTCTTTATTCCTTTTTCCGCAAGCACCGCAAAAAGCTGTCCGACGCATAAGGCCAAGGCTTCGCCGTATTTATACGCATAAGAATCGCCTAAATGGTTCCCGAAAAGCGCAGCATAGCAGGATTGCAGTGAAATCGGCTTCGAACACAATATATTCGCGGCACGAAACAAACTGGAAATGCATATGGCATTTTCAATGATCGCGGCATCTTCGATGCCGAAACGCTCGCCGAAAAGCATTTTATCTTTATAGGACAAAAACACGAATGTGGCCCGTTCGCATAACGACAGGAGCGCCCGCATTTGGTCGTTTATTTCACTCTTGTCAAATTGCCTGTCTCGCACGCTGACAAGCACTTCCTGTTCCTGCTGCGGCAACTGCGCCGGGTCTTCGAGCCATATGTTACTAAGCAATTCGGGGATTTGCGCTACTTTAAACGCCGATACATGCAAAGGTATGGCATGTGCAGCAATGGATGAGGAAAGGACATGGATGGCGACAAAATCACCATTTGAAAACGTTTCATCGTCGGGTGCGGCAGATGGCACAGCAGCAGCATGCCACAAAGTATCAGGACCGTAAAAACACCGGGGGTCTGTATGCAAAATGCCCAGGACTGCCGTGTGGGCCAATTTTTCCACCGGGCTTTTAAACTTGAGAAAGCGCTGTGCAAGGTCTTTGGACGAAACCCCGTCGTGCTCCTTCACATATGCTACTATATCATCGCGCATGTATGTACCCCGTTCGTGTAGGGTATAAATTACCACATACCAGCATTGAGCGCAAATCAGGGTTTGTATATCCAAAAACGCAAACTCACTCCTTCTGGGTCTGATACAATATGTATTTTTTATCCCGTAGCAGAAGGCTCCCGATTTTGTCGGGCACCTTCTGCTACGGGATGTCGCACATGTATCCTTCGGCTCCATTAGCTACGACTGTTTCGCGGGCTTTTTTTTCCGCAAAAAACGCATCCGATCATTAAGGTATGAAAGATTTTCCATGACCGCGCCCCAAATAAATCCAGATCCAAAAGTGTCTATGAAGCGTTCAATTGCGATAGCATCGATAATTATGATGTCGTCGGTTTTGCTTTCGCGCATCATGGGCCTTGTCCGAGAGCAAGTACTTGCAGGATATGAAGGCATTGGCCCGGGAATGAATGCCTATGTCGCCTCATTTCTCATACCCGAATTTCTCAACCACCTTCTTGCCGGCGGGTTTTTGTCCATCACCTTTATTCCGATTTTTCAGAAATACCTTATTGTCAAGGACGATGAAAAATCCTGGCGCGTTTTCTCGAACCTGATCACGACAGGCTCCATCGTATTGACCGTTTTTATCGTACTTTGCATGGTTTTCACCAGGCAAATCGTTGGACTCATGGGGCAAGGGGCGCCGCCGGAACTGACCATTCGCCTCACACGAATCATTATGCCTGCCCAGCTCCTTTTTTACTGGGGGGCGTTTCTCATGGCAATACAATATGCAAACAACAGATTTTTTCTTCCTGCAATGCTTCCTCTTTGTTACAATGGAGGCATTATTCTCGGCGGGGTTTTTCTTCATCCTCTTATGGGTGTGGAAGGTTTTGCCTGGGGCGTGCTTTTCGGCTCTTTCATAGGCAACGTGGTCATTCAATTACCCGGAGCTTTTAAGGTCGGAATGCGCTTCAGACCGATTATTGACATTAAAGACCCCGACCTCAAACTGTATGTGCTCTTGACCCTGCCGCTTATGCTCGGGCTGGGTATGACCTTTTCGAATGAAGTTTTTTTCAGGTTTTTCGGGTCATTTCTCGGAAGCGGCGCACTGGCAAGCATTAATTATTCGCTTCGGACAATGATGATCCTCGTGGCGGTTTTCGGCCAGGCAGCAGGCGTTGCGTCATACCCGTTTTTATCGCGGCTTGCGGCTGAAAAGAAATTCGATGAAATGAACGCAATGCTGAACTCGATTACAAAAAAAATCGCAACCATTCTTATTCCCTGCTGCAGCGTCATGATTCCTTTGGCGCCGCAAATTATAGCCATATTATATCAGCGAGGACATTTCAATGCGCAATCGACCGCTGCGACAGCCCCGGTTTTAATGATTTACCTTCTTGGCGCATTTCCCTTTGCAGCCAGCACTATTGTCATGCGAAGCTATTATGCGCAGAAACAAATGATGCTCCCGATGATTTTAAGTACGATAATAGCAGTTGCAAGTATTCCTCTTTATATGGGTTTGGGCTCGATGCTTGGATCTTCGGGTATTGCTCTTGCTTCGATTATTGGCATGACCGCGCAATTTTGCATTTTATACTTCATGTGGGAAAAACGGCATAAGCATGTTGACGATGCAATTGCAACGGCAATTTTTATATCAAAAATTGCCAGCATAAGCCTCATTGGATCGGCGCTTTGCATCGGCTTGCGTTGGTATTGCCTGGCGCATCATTTGTTTAGCGGTCTTGTTCCCACTATTATTGGAACAGGCCTTTGCGGAGCCCCTTCGCTTCTCGTCATAGGCGCCTGCATCCATTTTTTTCGAGTTGTCAACCTGCGGTCGCTTTTATTTCTCCGAAAAAAAGCGCATATTCCCGGGTAAACCTTCGCTCACTTTGTTCTACGTTTTATGGGAGCTTTTTGTAATATGATTTCTTTTTCCAGGCACATGGAGTTATTTTTTGGAAGTTGACTTTAGCAACTACCTATAAAAGAGTTTGTTACCCATGCAAAAAAACAAAACCATATTCAAACATATTTACGTTGCAAGCTCGTTGATTGCCATAATGGCATTATCAACGGTTTTTTATTCCCGTGCCGCAAACTCGATTGCCGCGGGGGCGAAAAAGCAGCAGTATCAATCCAAAATCCGGTATATTTCCCCGTCGGCGCACATCGATTCTTCGTACCTTGTACCTGTTGACAAATGGAAAAACAAAAAATTCATCGCGCTTGCAAAACTGAAATTTTTCAGGAAATTCGGCTACGAATTATATCTGTCTAAGGAATTGGCATCGAGCGTTGCGCCCTTAGACACTGCCCTGGAAACCGACAAACACCATGTTCGATACGAAGCGCTTTGCGGAAAGACGCTTCTGGTAACCGACATAGTTCCGGCCGACAATGAATTCCTCGTGACCTTTACGGAAAACCGATCCAATGCAACGTATTATGCAAAAACTCATAAACAAGCCATAGAAGGTTTGGCCTACGCAGACGACATAAATACTGCGGCAAAACAATGGGTCGGCAAAACGGTTTTTTCACGCCGGCGTTCGATTGATATTTACGATTCTGCAACAGGATCGTTTTCTAATATTAAAGTTGCCATCCAGGAACCGTTAAAAGTCACTTGCGTTGTCTGGGGCACCACGCCGATGCCGCCCAAACCCCTTTGGTTATGCGTTAAGACCGCAAACAACGAAAGCGGCATCATTCCTATTGCGCAAAGCTTTGCCAATGTCATGCCCGAGAAAATGACGTCGAATGCGCCCTGGCAGGAAGACGTATTCGACATTGATCCCACCAAAACGTATTCGTGGGACAGCCTGACATGGAAAGCAATCAACACCCATTCGATTGTGAGCGGCATGAGCAAAGAGCAAGTGCTTGTTTCGTGGGGCCAACCACAGCGCATCGCCATGGGCGCCATAAAGGCCGCCTGTGCCGAGCAATGGCTTTACGGCAGCCAATTTTTATGCTTCGACCATGATTCGGTGACGTCGATTGGCGGATTGTAAACCGGTCTTTGCGTGTTTTTCGTATGCCCACTGTTTCCGTCATAATACCCACGTTCAACCGGGCGCATTGCATAGTGCGGGCCGCTGCATCGGTATGCCGGCAATCGTATTCTGATTTTGAAATCATCATCGTTGACGATGGGTCGGACGACGGCACATGCAATGAAATGTTTTTAGACCTTCCTGTTCCTGTTCGTTTTGAGAAACTTGGTTCCAATTACGGTGTTTCGAAGGCAAGAAACACGGGTGTTTCCGTTTCCCGCGGCGAGTGGATTTCTTTTTTGGATTCCGACGACGCCTGGCATCCGGAAAAATTGGCAATGCAGATGCAATGGCATGAAAACAATCCCTTGTTCAGGATATCGCAAACCGAGGAAATTTGGATCCGCAACGGGATCCGCGTTAATCAACCAATCGTTTATAAAAAAATCCCGGGAAACATTTTTGAGCAAAGCCTGCGGAGATGTACCATAACGCCGTCGTCGGTCATGATACAAAAAAGCCTGTTTTTGGAAATGGGCGGGTTCAATGAATCATTGCCTGCCTGCGAGGACTATGATTTGTGGCTCAGGATCACAAGCAAAAACCCTGTCGGGCTCATTGATGAATTTTTAATCACCAAACACGGCGGCCACAAAGACCAATTGTCAACAACGGTCATGGGCCTTGATCGTTTCCGGATACGAAGTATTTTAGACCTGCTGAACAACGGCAACTTGTCTGCGGGGCAGGTGATTCTGAGTCGAAGGGTATTGGCTGAAAAAGCCCTTGTGGTTGCAAACGGCTATAAAAAACGGGGAAGGACACTGGAACATGGACGATATGAAAGAATCGCTAAAACTTTTGGGCCTGCGTCGTGATTTACAAAACAAAATTGAAAATGCAGTGCTGAAACAGGTTGCCCTGCCTGCCCTTTTTTTTCCGGACAATGCCTCATTACCCGTATGTCCTGCACAAGCAGTCAAACAAAATCCGGCTTCGATCCTGATGCCGCTGACCGTATATCCGCACCACGACGGAACATTTCGCATTCTGGACGGGGTCAAGCGGTTTATGTATTGCAAAGATATTGTTTATACGC
>Ga0182027_10002814_pt1 | contig 27949 bp, 27 predicted proteins | sample 712E1DmetaG_FD_121300 | JGI IMG/M metagenome (GOLD analysis project Ga0182027, IMG submission 121300) | Permafrost microbial communities from Stordalen Mire, Sweden - 712E1D metaG (Illumina Assembly) | ecosystem: Environmental > Terrestrial > Soil > Wetlands > Permafrost | place: Sweden...
CGCCAACTCGGACCGCGCCAAGGCGGCCACCTCCACGAGCGCCTCCCTGCCCCTTTGGAACCTCGGCGCTCCCGCTAACTTCATCCGCAACCAGTAGCCGCGCGGCCGGGATCTCAACCCGCCACGCCAGCCCGGATTGGCCTTCCGCTTGTGGTACACTCTTGCATAGAGCGATGGGCGGAAGATTTCCAAAAACTGTAACGACGCGCCACTAAAACTCGTCCATTGGTTGTAACAGGATGGTTCTCTTCCGTTAGAGGACTGGTGGATTAAGATGGCCGATCTCTCAAAACCCAACGATCCGAATTCCTTAAACGAGGACGATAACCTTTCGCATCTTCTGCTAAATCAGCTTGGAGATCCGTGGTACAAAACGCTCATAAAGAGCGTCCAGGAACTCATCCACCCACCCGAGCTTCCCCCGCTGCAGTTGACCTCCAAGCCCGTGGCGGTCGTGGAACTGGAAACCAAGTGGTACCACTCCTTCTGGCAAAACGTTAAGGAATTCGTCAACCCGCCCAAGCTGCCGCCGCTCGAAGTCACCTCCAAGCCCATCCCGGTGAAGGACATTTGGGGGCTGTATGGCCGCCAAAAGAAGTCGTTTGCGATGTCGACCGGGCTTCAGGTTGTGGTCGTGACGTTGGTTTGCCTGCTCACCATGACCAAACAGGGCCAGAAGGCGGTCAAGAGCGTGGCGACCATTTTCATCCCGGTTGACGCATCCCCGGACGCAGCCCCGAAGAAGGAAATCATGAAGGGCGGCGGCGGTGGAGGAGACCGGTCTCCCCTGCCCGCCAGCTTCGGTAAGCTGCCCAAAGCGTCGTTGAAGCAATTCACGCCCGCGGTGGCGGTGTACAACAACATGAACCCCAAGCTGATGATGGACCCCTCCATCATCGCTCCGCCGGACATGGCTCTTCCGCAGGTGAATTCGGACCACTACGGCGACCCATTCAGCCATAGCGGAATTCTCTCGAACGGCACGGGGTCGGGTGGCGGTATCGGGTCGGGTAAAGGCGGAGGAATCGGATCCGGAAATGGCGCGGGCTTCGGTCCCGGCGAAGGCGGCGGATTCGGCGGCGGAGCGTTGCGTGTGGGCGGTGGCGTGACGGCGCCGGTGCTGGTGAAAAAAGTCGAGCCTGAGTACTCCGAAGAGGCCCGCAAAGCCAAGTTCTCGGGCGTTGTGGTGCTTTACATCGAAGTGGACACCACCGGCAAGGCTACCAACATCCGCGTGATACGCAGCCTGGGCCTGGGTTTGGACGATAAGGCCATTGAAGCCGTCAAGAAGTGGACTTTCCAACCCGGAAAGAAGAATGGCGTTCCGGTCACCGTGCAAGCCACGGTCGAAGTGAATTTCCGGCTGTTGTAAAGAGATCTCGGTTGCGGTTTGGCGGGCGGTCCGGTAGATCCGGGCCGCCTGTTTTATTGTGGGGCGGGCCATGGGCACTCTCTTACGTTCGCGTCTCGGATTCGGAAGCGTGCGAGCGGCATTCCGGGCAGGGACAGATGCGGCGGAAATGCTCGTAGGAGTAAATGCCGGCCTTATGTCCATCGCTCCAATCGATGCGGATGGCGTAGCTGCCGACAGGCGCCACGGCGAGCATCTTGAGGGCCGGTTGGAACATCGGAAACGGGCTGTTTGCGGTCTGGGCCGGCGCGCCGCCCTTGGGGCGAGGCGGCGTTCCGTGGGTCCCGGCGCACTCCGCGCAAGGACACTCGTCGCGCAGGTAGGCGAGGCCATACTCGCTGCGGTGGCCGTCTTTCCAGTCGATGGCGATGCCCTTCGACTTGGAGATGGCGATGTGCTCGGGATCGGTTGAAATAGGCATGGTCAACTGTAACGGCGCTCCACGTCGCGCACGCCCGAAATCCGCCGCATGGCCGCCACCAGTTTTTCGAGCTGCTTCTTGTCGCGCACGTCGACGGTCATCTCGACGACGCCGCCGTCCTGATCCGTCTCGGCCTTGGCTTCCAGGCTGCGGATGTTGGTGTTCTCGTCGGAGAGCAAGGAGGTGAGCTGGTTGAGCATGCCGGGGCGGTCGTCGGTGTGGACGACAATGCGGATGGGGAAGGCTTCGGCGGCGGCGCGCGCCCACTCCACCTCGATCTTGCGTTCGACGTCGTACATGAGGCTCTGGACGTTGGGGCAGGCGCGGGAATGCACGGCCACGCCCTTGCCCCGCGTGACGTAGCCGACGATGACCTCTCCGCGAATCGGATTGCAGCACTTGGCGCGGTAGACCAGCAGATCGTCGACGCCGCGGACCTTGATCACGTCGCCGGCGTCCTGGCGCCGCACTCCGGGCGCGGCGCCGGGCGGGGTTTGTCCCACTTCGGCGGGCGCGGGAACGGGGGGCCTGGTTTCCTCGTCGTCCGGCAGAACCATGCCGGGCGCAATCTTGCTCAGTACCTGGCGGGCCGAAAAACGGCCGTAGCCCAGCGCGGCGTACAGGTCCTCCATCTTGCTGTACCCGTACTCCGCGGCCACCCGGTCAAGATCGCTCTTGCCGGCCCGCGCGAGTTGCACGCCCAAGCGGCGGGCCTCTTTGTCCAGGTACTTCTCGCCGATTTCGATGGCCTTCTCGCGCTCGCTGGCGTTGATGACGTGCTTGATCTTGTTACGCGCGCGGGAGGTCTTCACGAACGCCAGCCAGTCCTTGCTGGGCTGGTGGTTGGCCTGGGTGACGATCTCGACGATGTCGCCGTTACGCAGCGCGGAACGCAGCGGCACGATGCGCCCGTTGACCTTGGCGCCCACGCAGGTGGTTCCCACGTCCGAGTGGATGGCGTAGGCGAAATCGATGGGGGTGGCGTCGCGCGGCAGCACCATCACCTTGCCGCGAGGCGTGAACGTGTAGACCTCCTCCGGGTACAGATCCACCTTCAAGGTGGACATGAACTCGCCGGGGTCCTGAATGTCCCTCTGCCATTCCACCAGGTGGCGCAGCCAGGCGATGCGCTGATCGTCGGCGGCCGGGCCTTTGCGCCCCTCCTTGTACTTCCAGTGCGCGGCGATGCCCTCTTCCGCGATGCGGTGCATCTCCTCGGTGCGGATCTGCACCTCGAAGGTCTGGCCGTGCGGGCCGACCACCGAGGTGTGCAGCGACTGGTAGAGGTTGGGGCGCGGGATGGCGATGAAATCCTTGATACGGCCCGGAATAGGGCGCCAGCGGTTGTGGATCAGGCCCAGGGCGGCGTAGCAGTTCTTGACCGAATCGGTGACGATCCGCAGCGCCAGCAGATCGTACACCTCATCTATCGTGATCTTCTGGCGGCGCATCTTCTGAAACACGGAATAGGGCCGCTTCACGCGCCCGTCGATGCGCGCGGGAATGCCTTCACGGCGCGTTTCGGTTTCCACGGCCCGTTGGATTTCGGCCAGGAATTCCTCATTGGAGTGGCGCCGCGTCTCCATGGCGGCCATGATTTCCCGGTAGGCGTCCGGCTCCAGGTACTGGAACGCCAGGTCCTCCAGCTCGTTGCGCACTTTGCCCATTCCCAGGCGGTGCGCGATGGGGGCGTAGATCTCAATGGTTTCGCGGGCGATGCGCTCGCGCCGCTCGGGGCCCAAAAAACCCAGCGTGCGCATGTTGTGGAGGCGGTCGGCGAGCTTGACCAGAATGACGCGAATATCCTCCACCATGGCGAGCAGCATCTTGCGGAAGCTCTCCGCCTGGCGTTCCTCGGCCGAATAGAAATCGAGTTTGCTCAGCTTCGTTACGCCGTCGACGCAGCGCGCCACCTCCTCGCCGAACTCCTTGCGCACCTGCTCGACGGTCACGCTGGTATCCTCGACCACGTCGTGCAGCAGGCCGGTTTGGATCGCCACCATGTCCATGCGCATATCGGCGAGGACCAGCGCCACCCGGGCGGGGTGGGCCATATAGGGTTCGCCCGAATCGCGCATCTGGCCTTCGTGCCACTGGCGCGCGAAGCGGAAGGCGTGGTCGAGCCCCGAAAGATCGTCTTTGGGACGGTATTCGCGCACCCTGGCTTCCAGGTCGCGGTACAGCGCCCCAATGGGATCGGCGGGCAAAAGAGGAGGCTGAGGCGGGGCTTGCGGGGAACTGGAGGGTTCTGGGGTCACGCTAGTTCGATTGTAACAGCAGCCCGCGGGGGCCGCCCAAAAACAGCCGGGGAGCCAGGCCTCGCGGCGCGGCTCCCCGGGAAAAAACAAGAATAGAATGCAGCTTACTGCGTGGATTCGTCGGCGACGATGCCACCAGGAGTCTTCTTGGCCTTTCTTTCGGCCTTAACTTTGATGGTGGCCAGCGCCTTATCGGTCCACGCGTTGGCGGTCTTGATCTGCGACGCGTAATCGTCCTTGTTATCCGCCAGGTACGCCCGCTCGCGGATCAGAAGGTTCTCGTACGACATAGCGTCCTCGTACTCGGGATCGATCTCGAGGCACTTATCGAGGTTCTTCAGGCCCTCTTCGATGGACGGTCCGAATTTCGCAAGCAACTCTGCCTTGGCTTTCTCGTCTTTGAAGGGGCCGGGATCGTCCTCCTTCATCTTGAGGGCAAGGCGCTCCGCGTTGTACGCCGGATACCATTCGGACCAGGCGATGAACCCGAGGCTGTAATAGGCGTCCTTGTTAGCGGGCTCGAGCGCAATCAACTTCGCGAACCAGCGCCGCGCGTTGGGCCAGTCCGCCTTATTGAGATACAACGAGGCGATGGAAGCGTTGGCAACCGAGTTCTTGGGGTCCTGATCGACGACAATCTTGAACTGGGCGTAGGACGCATCCCAGAACTGGTTATTCTCGGGCGAATCCGCGTTTGGAATGTACTGCTGCATGTACGCGGTGGCCAGGTACAGGCGCGCCGTGGAGTAATTCGGATCCATCTCGACGGCGGTCTTGAAGTGCTCAACGGCCTCCGGATACTGGGCGTTACGGAAGGCTTGAACGCCCTGATTCAACTGATCGCGCGACTTCAGCTTGTTGCAACTCGCGCCCAAAAGCGCCAACACGGCGGTGGCGAAAATAATGACGGGCTTGCGCATCGTCGTCATTGTCCGCCCTCCACGGCGGCCGTCATCAGACCGACCTTATCGATTCCGGCCCCGTGCGCGATATCGATCGCCAAAGCCACCCAACGGAACTCAACGTCGTTGGCGCCCTTGACGAAAACCACGCGCTCCTGCCGCGTCTTGAAGATCTCGATCAGGCGGTCGCCCAATTGGGCCTCGGTGATCGGCTCGTTGTTGACGGCCATCCTGTGATCCGAATCGATCGTAATGACCACCGTGCGCAGATCGGACGCATTCGCCACCTGCCCCGGCGGCGGCGGCTGAGGCACCAGAGCTTCCAGCCCTTTCGGCGTCAGCGGCGTAATCACCATGAAGATGATGATGAGCACCAGCAGCACGTCGATCATGGGCGTCATGTTGATGTCGGATTTCGGACCTTTTGCTCCACCGACTGCCATTCCCATAAGATTGCTCCTTTTATCAGATCCTCGTCTTAGCGCGGCCTACATGCCCGCCGGAGCGCCGGCCACGGAAGTGGCTGGCCTCTTGGCGTTCTTGTCCACCAGTTGCTCGGTGATCAGACCGATCTGGTCCACTCCCGCCGCGCGCAGGTTGTCCACCACGTCCACGACTCTTTCGTAACGCGCCCGCGTATCCGCGGCGATAAAGCACTCTTTGTCGAGGCGATTGGACAGCATATCCTTGACCTTGGGCGCGAGGTCGTCCGGATTCACCTCGTTGGTGCCCAGATACACCTTGCCGTCGCGCGCCACCGTAACCAGCACCGCGTCGCTCTTGTCGGCGGCCTGCATGGGGATGGGATTCCTGGCCTTCACCTTTTCGATGCTATGGCCCTTGGAGAGCATGGGCGTAATGACCATGAAGATGATGAGCAGCACCAACATCACATCGACCATGGGCGTTACGTTGATGTCGTTGATCGGCGGCGGCGCCTTGGTTTTAACTTCGTTCTCTTTCTTCTTGGCAGCCATCGTGTTTCTCCTCGGAACTCGGCAGGACGAGGGGCCCTTGAAGAGCCCCTCGCGAATCAACTCGCCGGATCCTAATCGGCTTTCGCCGCGACGTTACTTACGCGCGCCCCGCTGGGAACGCTTCAGGAAATAATCGATCAACTCGGAACTGGAGTTGCCCATCTCGACGTCGAAAGCTTCAATCCGGTTGGTGAAGTAGTTGAACATCCAGACCGCCGGGATGGCGACCAGGAGTCCGATAGCCGTGGTAACAAGGGCCTCGGAAATACCGCCGGCGACGGCGCCCAAGCCAGTGGACTTCTCGGTGGAAATCCCCTTGAACGCATTGATGATGCCGACCACGGTGCCGAACAGTCCCACGAAGGGCGCGGTGGAACCGATGGTAGCCAAGCCGCTGACGCCGCGCTTCAGTTCGGCGTGCACGATGGCTTCGGCGCGCTCGAGGGCGCGTCTGGAGGCGTCGATCTCTTCGCCCGGAATCTCGGAGCTGATCTGATGCGCCTGGAACTCCTGCAGACCGGCCACGACGACCTTGGCCAAGTGGCTCTTCTTGTAACGGTCCGCGATCTTCACGGCTTCGTCCAACTTGCTCTCGCGCAGCGCGCCGGCCACGGCCGGAGCGAACTGGCGGGACTGCTGGCGGGCGGCGTTATAGGCCAAAACCCTGTCGATCATGACGCCGATGGAATAGGCCGACATGATGAACAGCAGGATTACGACGCACTTGGCGGGCCACCCCATCTGGTGCCAGAGGGAGATGACATCCCAACCCACGCCTTGGCTCTCCTGCAGCAAAAAAAGCGAAAATACATGCAATTGCGCGACCATCTTCTTTTCTCTCCTGCGAGTTGAATTTAAAAACCTACCGGCTGTCCGTCCCCGGACCCCCGGGCTAATTTAACGTAAAGTTGACGTCGATCTCGGTCGAAACCTCCACCGGTTCCCCATTGAGCAGAAGCGGCTTGTAAACCCACTTCTTCACGGCTGCCATGGCGGCGGGCGCCAGCAGCGGGTGTCCGGTGATGAGCTTCAATTCTTCGATGGTGCCTTCCTTGGAAATGATGGCGCTCAGAATGACGTGACCCTGAGTGCGCGTGCTCCTGGCCAGCGGCGGGTAGACCGGCACTTCCTTGTGAATCAGGCTGGCTTCCTGGATCTTTCCTCCGACGGTGACGCGCTGCGGCGCCTTGGGAGCATCCGCCTTCTTGGGAGGAGGAGGCGCCAGCACGGGCGCCGCTCCGGACAGAATGCCGCTCAGCAAGCCGGAGGCCGCGCCGATCCCGGTGCCGCCGCCAACGCCGCCCGTGGACGGGGGCGGAAGCTCCTCTTCCTTAATCATGGCGACGACGTTCGGAACGCTCTTGGGCTGCATCAGCTTGCCCGAGTCGAACTGCCGCGGAATAACCTTGACCTGAATGGTCTTGGGCGTCTCGGTGGGAGGTGGCGGCGGCGGCGGCGGCGGCGGCGGCGCCGTCAGAAAGGCCTTCAACGTCCCATTCGGAAGCACATCCGTCCAAATCATGGGCAAGAGCACCAAGAACCCGACGACCAGCGCCTCAAGGATGAACCCAACCATGGTCGTCCAGGGCTTATTCGTCTTTCCCGTGCCATCTACGAATGTTTGTTCAAACATAAAAAACTCCCCTTTTTGGCTTATGCCGCGCCGCCTGGCCGGCTCTCCCGCCCGCCAGTGCGCCGCCCGCGCCCCTACTTGCCAGCTCGCGCCGGATTCTTCCGGACGCCCTCGGCCGGCCGCGGCGCCACCGCCGCCGCACCCGTGCCCTTCCTCGGCTTATCGGTATAACGATGCCAGAACAACACGATTGGGCTGGCGACGAACACCGAAGAATACGTACCAACGATAATCCCGCACACCAGTGCGAACGAAAAACTATGGAGCACCGGGCCGCCCCAAATAAACAAGGCGATCACCGTGAGAAAAGTCAGGCCCGACGTCATCACGGTCCGGCTCAAGGTCTGGTTGACGCTCTTATTCATGAGCGATTCCAGAGGCTCGCGCCGCAAGATCTTGATATTCTCGCGAATCCGGTCGAAGATCACGATGGTGTCGTTCATCGAGTAGCCCACCAGCGTCAGGAGGGCGGCGATGACCGTCATCGAAATCTCTTTATTGAATATCGAGAACAGGCCGATGGTAATAATCGTGTCGTGGAAGCACGCAATCACCGCGCCCAGGCCGTAGATCCACTCGAAGCGGAAGGCGATGTAGACCAGCATCCCGCCAAGCGCGTAGAGCGTCGCCAGAAGCGCCTTGCGCCGCAATTCCACGCCGACCTTTGGCCCCACCGTCTCCACGCTCATCACGTGATACCGCGACAGGGCGAAGGTCTCTCGAATGGTGTTCAATACGCCGGCGTTCACGCCCGGCACGCCCGCAAGCTGATTAAAATCGGTAATCAGGCCGGAGTAGTGGCTGTTGACGTAATCCTCGATGGAACCGGCCAAATCCTGCAATTGCTGGTCGCTAATCGGAACGTTGTTGCGCGCCAGCGGATCCCGCAAACGGGCGGCGAGCTGCGCCTTGCCGATGTTGTTGAGGTCCGGCTTGCCGCCGGCCGCCCCGAACGTGCTTTGCAACACGTCCTCCATGGCTTGGCGGTTAATGTTCAACTGCCGCTCTTCCTGCAACTCCGTCCCGATTTCCACCTGATTACGCGCATTGGCGCCAGTGAAGCTCTGAACGCTCACCTCGCCCTTGATCTTGCGCGACATGGCGGAGCGAATCTGGTCCACCGGCGGTTCGGACGCAAACTGAACGGTCATCATGGCGCCGCCGCGAAAATCGATGCCATACTTCAGGCCGCCCTTAACGACGATGCTGGTGATGCCGGCGACCGAAAGGATCAGCGAGGCAATGATGAAGGGCCACTTCTTGCCGAGAAAGTCGAAATCCGTATTCCTGAATAATTCCATCTAACCTTGCCGCGCCGGCGCCCTATACTACGTTGGACACCGGCCTCTCCAATATGTTCCCGGCAAAACCGCCCTGGGGCGTCGCCGGATTACTCAAATACTCAACTCCTGCATACCCCGCCGGCCGGACAACTCATAGTCGAAAATCGTTTTGGAGATGAAAACCGCCGTAAACATGTTGGCGATCAAACCGATCACCAAAGTCACCGCGAATCCCCGCACCGGCCCCTCTCCGAACAGGAACAGAAAGGCGCACGATACCACCGTTGTGACGTGCGTGTCCACAATGGTCCACCACGCCTTGCTGAAACCCGTATCGACCGCCGCGATGACGGCCTTGCCCGCCCGCAATTCCTCGCGGATGCGCTCGAAAATCAGGACGTTCGAATCCACCGCCATACCGACCGTGAGGATGACGCCGGCGATTCCCGGCAGAGTCAATACCGCATGGAAGTAGGACAGCGCCGCCAGCAGCAGGACGGTGTTCAGGAACAGCGCCAGCACGGCGTTCACGCCGGCCCGCCGGTAGTACACCAGCATGACGAAGACCACGGCTATCAAACCGGCCGCGCCCGCCATGAGCCCCGCGTGGATGGAATCGTCGCCGAGCGAGGGACCGATGGAGTGCTCCTGGTTGTATACGACGCCCGCCGGCAGCGACCCCGACTTCAGGAACTGGGCCAGCTTCATAGCCTCTTCCTCGCTGCCCAATCCGGTGATGCGTCCCGAATCCTCGATGCGGCTTTCGATGGTGGCCACGCTGACGATGTCCTTATCCAGAACCACCGCCAGCTTATTCCCGATATTGGCCTCGGTGAAGGTGGCGAAGCGCTTGCCGCCGTCCGGCGAGAGCGTGAAGTTCGTCTCCCACTTGCGCAGGTCGCCTTGTCCGGCGCGCGCATTGCGCATCTCATGGCCGGTGATGACGGGCAGCCTCGAGAGCAGGTACCACTCTTCGCCTTCGTTGGCGGTGCGCGGCAGCAGCTTGTAGAACTCGGTGTTGATGGGCCGCACTCCGCCGTGCTGGGCCAAGCCCGCCTCGCGCGAGGGATAAGGGCCGTCCTTCACATCGGTGATCTGCAGATTGGCCACCGTGCCAATCATGTCCTTGACCTGCTGCGGATCGTCCACGCCGGGCAACTGCACCAGAATCTCGTACTTGTCGCTCGAGCTGCCGTACTGCTGCACGGAAGGCTCCGTCACGCCAAGATTATTGATGCGGTTGCTGATGGTCTGAATGGAGCGGTCCACCGTATCCTTCTTCAACTGCTCGAGGGCGGAAGGCTTCATGCGCAGGTAGTAGTCCGAGGAATTCGCGGAGGTCAGCACCCAATCGCTGTAGCCCTCGCCGAGGATGCTGCGCACGGAGTTGCCAGCCGCCGGCGGGACCCCCTTGATATCGACCTGAATGTCGGCGGCCTGCTCGACCGTCTGCGGGTCGTTGCTCTCGATAGAGGCGTAAGAGATGCTCTGCTTGCGGAAGTTCTCCCTGAGCTGCTCGATCACCTGCTGGGCTTCGCCCTTGACGGCATCCTGGACTTGCACTTCGAGCACCAGGTAGCTGCCGCCCTTCAAATCGAGCCCCAGGCGGATATTGTTCTTGACGTTCCGCACGAGAGCGGGGACCGAGCTCGGAAAATCGACGATCCCGAATACCGCTATCAGAATTACGACTACGATGAAAATGGACCGCGAGGTCAGATTCTTCTTCATGGGATCTTAAAGCCTGTCAATCGTAAAATTATTTCTTGCCTTCCGCCGAAACCAGACTCGAAACCGAACTCCGCGTAACCTGGAGCTTGACGCCATCGGGCTTCACCCGCAGCACCACCGTATCGTCGCTCTCGATGGCGACGATGGTCCCCACAACCCCGCCGCTAGTGACCACGACGTTGCCGTTTTGCAGGCCCGCCAGCATCTTCTGCTGCTGCTTCCGCTGGCGTTGCATGGGCATGAAGAGCAGAAAATAGAAGATCGCAAAGATCAGAACGATTGGGAGGAATCCCAGCAGCGAGCCGGACGACGCCGTTTGCAGAAAAAGGTTTAGGACCACGTTATGACCAAAATCGGAATCACCCGGCAGCGGCGCAGTCCGAGCGGACAGTCCTCAAGTAATCCGGATATTTGCCCGAAAGTATAGCGTGCCTGATCTCACGCATGATGTCAAGGTACCGTGCGATGTTGTGACGCGTCGCCAACGCCGCGTACAGGATCTCCCCGGATAAGTAAAGATGGCGCAAATAGGCTCGGGAATATCCCTTACAAGTGTAGCACTGGCACTTCTCGTCGAGTGGGAGGGGGTCGTCCCGGTAGCGGGCGTGCTTGATGACGATGCGCCCGGCGGAGGTAAACAAGGTCCCGTTGCGGGCATTCCGGGAAGGCAGGACGCAATCCATCATATCGACCCCGCGGGCCACGTATTCCGGCAACTCGGCGGGCATTCCAACGCCCATGGCGTAGCGCGGGCGGGAGCGCGGCAGAATGTCCTCGGTGGCCTCCACCATGGCCATGCTAAGGGGCCGCGGTTCGCCCACGGACAGGCCCCCGATGGCATAGCCGTCGGCGTCCAGGTCGAGCAGGGCGGTGGCGCACTGGCGGCGGAGGTCCGGATACGTGGCGCCCTGCACGATGGGAAAGAGCGCATGGCGGGTGGCGCTTTCCGCCATCACCTCGCGGTGGCGGGCGGCGGCGCGCTGGGCCCAGCGCAGGGTCCGCGCCAGGCTGGCTTCGGCATCGGCATGGCTGGCGGGGTACGGGACGCACTCGTCGAGCGCCATCAGGATGTCGCTGCCGAAGGCGAGCTGCGCGTCCACCGTGGATTCCGGGGTAAAGGCGTGCAGGTCGCCGTTGAGGTGCGAGCGGAAGAGCACGCCGTCGTCGGTGACCTTGCGCAACCCGCTCAGGCTGAACACCTGAAAACCTCCGGAATCGGTGAGGATGGCGCGGTCCCAAGACATAAAACGGTGCAGGCCGCCCATGGCGCGGATCAAATCGGGGCCGGGACGGAGGCAGAGGTGGTAGGTATTGGCCAGCAGGATGCGAACGCCCAAGTCCGCCGCCAAATCGCGCTGGGTGAGGCCCTTGACGGTGGCCTGGGTCCCAACCGGCATGAAGACGGGCGTTTCGATGGTTCCATGGGGCGTATGCAACAAACCCGCCCGCGCGCGGGTTTCCGGGCATTCCGCCACCACTTCAAAGGAGATCTGCCGCAACTTATACAGTAACAGTGGGGCGGGGTGGGCGGGCCGGTGCCCGCCGGGGAGACCGGGCAGACTGCCGAAAAAGACGATTTAGCCGCGGATTAACGCAGATGAACGCGGATAAGTGATCTGTTTTCAATCGGCGTTGATCGGCGTTCATCGGCGGCCCTCGGGCTTTTCGGGTTTCTCGGCACCCTGCTAGAACAGCTTCAGGCGCGTGAATTTTCGCGGGTCTTCGCGGAAATCCTTGAGGCTGTCGCGCATCTCACGCGCGGCGCCATCCAGTTGCTCGTACCACTGCGAGGAGAGGAACAGGGGGCCGGCGTTGGCATCGTCCACGCTCCGGATGAGCGCTTGCACACGGCCGTTCCAGGCGGAGTACATGGCCTCGGAGCGAACCATGTCGCTGGCGCGCAGGCCGGCGATGGAAGCGCGAAGGTCTTCGGCCGCCTTGCGCATCTGGTCGTACGGCGCCGGATCGTGGAGATACAAACCGGGGCCGCTGCGCGCCGCTTGCAGACGGGCGAGGCTCTGGTCCAGCTCGACCAGGGGATCGGCGATGCTCCTGTAAAGCTCGTCCGTGTCGAGCAGCTTGCCAATGCCGGTGGTGGCGTTTGTGGCCGCGCGAATCCCGCGTTGCAGCTCGGAGACGCGCTTGATCAGGTCGGCGTAAACCGCTTCGCCCATGACAAACTGGCCCACCCGGCTGCGCCCCTGCTCGATATCGGTGACGACCGCGTCGATGGCCTTCAGCTCGTGGTCGAATTCGGTCAGATCGAGGCTCTTAACCAGGTCCGTGGGCGGCTTGAAAGCGATTTCACTATTGGGGCGGATGCGGCTGGCGCTACGCCCGCTGGTGACATCCACGAACATGTCGCCGACGAACGTGTCGGGGCTGAGCTCGGCGAAGGAGTCGGCGGGAATCCGCGCCAGGCGGCCGCTCTCGGCCCGGAGGGTCACCTTGACAACGCGTTTGGGGGCGTTCGAGCCCGAAAGCGCCACGGAGACGACTTTGCCCACGCCGACGCCATCGACCCGCACGGGCGCCCCGGGGACCAAGCCCGTGGCGTCCGGGATGTACACGTAGAGCGTGGATTGCTCTTGAAAGACCGACCCGCCGGCCAGCAGATACGCCAGGACAGCGAGGATGGCGAGCGCCGCCACGGACAGGACCGCGACGCGCGACTTCGCCCAATTGACTTGCCGAGCGGACGGCATTCACCAGCGATTGTACCGCGAGCCGCTTCCTGATACCGTGTATGGGTTGGCGCTCACGTGAAGATCAGATCCCGGAAATTCGACGGCCGTTGCGCCAAACACAAGCGATACAATCCGGCCACCGACGGAGTGGGCGGCGTACGCGGCGGCTGTCCGCGCTGCGGCCTGCTGCTCGAAATCTGGGAAACCGCGCTCAAGCTGAACGGCCTGATCCGCAAGTTCGACCCCAACTACGACGATCTGCAGCGCCCGCAGGATCCGGCGCCGGCCGTCGATCCCCGCCAGATGAGCTTGATCGATTGACTTTCAGGCCTGGAAAAGCAAAGGGCTGCGCGCGCGGCCAGTACGGCATTCGCATCGGCGATCGATGGCGCGTCTGTTTCCGTTGGGAGGCCGATGGAGTCTATGACGTGGAAATCGTCGATTACCACTGAATGGAAGGAAGCGAAGACATGAGCATAAGGCACCCTGAAGGGGGCTGGAACATCACCCGCACCCCGGTTCACCCGGGCGAGATGCTCCGCGAGGAGTTGATGAAGCCGTTGGGGATTTCGATCAACGGCCTCGCTCTGGAACTGCACGTACCGGTCACCCGTATCAGCGAGATCGTTAACGAACGCCGCGGGATTACCGCCGATACGGCATTGCGTCTGGCGCGGCACTTCGGCACGAGCCCTGATTTCTGGATGAATATGCAGAAGGACTACGAACTCATTCTGACCCGGCAGAAGTCGTTGCGCACCATCGAGAGGCAGCTCAGAAGGCGCATGATCGCGGCGTGAGCTTGTCTCAGGCCAACTGGTTCAAGACCAGCACGGAGATCTCGGACACGCCCGCCAGTTGAGCGTCGTTCGTTACGAACCAGGAAGCGCCGGAGCGGACGGCCGTCGCGAGTTGTATGGCATCGGGTGTCCGGAGGTTATGACGCGCGCGCAGGCCGGCGGCCTCCTCGGCGATGCCCTCGTCCAACGGAATCGCGGTCATGGCGGGCGACTGAAGGAGGATGTTGCGATACTCCTCGGCCAGTTCCGGTCGACCTTCACGAAGTGGGTGGACGAGGACTTCAATCAACGTCACGAACGAGGTGACGACGCGGAATTCGCCGCGCTCCGCGGCTTCAAAGAACGGCTTAATCCTGGCGAGAAAGGCCGGGTGTTCCTCGATGTAGTAGATGAGCGGCCCGGTGTCCAGACCGACCGTCGATCCGCGAAGCCGATCTATCCATTCCACGACGAGCGTTCCCGGCGCAGGTACTCATCGACGTCGACGGCCTGCCAGATACCCTTGCCTAAGCCCTGAAGCTCCAGAAGGCTGCGGCGGGGCTGGCGGTTCAGTTCGCCACTGATCCGCCCAACGAGCTCCGCAATGAGACGCAACTGGTCGGCAGGTCCGAGGGCTTGGACGGATCGCTTCGCCTGATCGTAACGTGGGTTTGGCATGTCGCTCATCGCCATTACCTCACGATACCGCGCTTTGTGCCGCGCGGCACGGCTCGCGTGTTAGGCGAGGCTGGGAATCGCAAAATCCCGCGGTTCAGGCAGACGGGTTTTCGCCCGTCCGCGTCACGCGGGGGCGCGTTTCGGAGGTGCTGAACGGGAAGCGTTCGATTAGCAAGGAACAGGCGAAGAAGCTGGCGGCGCTGTGCAAGGTCTCGGTGGACCTGTTCATCTAATAAGAGGCGGCGCCCCGTAGCAGGAGGTACAATAGGCGTCTCGATATGCCCGTTAGAACTGCGATCTGGAGGGTCGGGAACCAGCCGGAGCCGCTCCTCGAGTGCTCCCTTGCGAGCGAGCAGCTCCTGGAGTCTATGATAGTCGCATCACCCCGGATGCTGTCCGATGAATGGATGCTGATTGGGAGGCAGGAAGACACGGGGCTCGGCGGCCGTATCGATCTGCTCGCCATCACTCCGGACGGCTCGTTGGTGCTAGTCGAGCTGAAACGTGGTCGAACGCCGCGAGAGGTCGTCGCGCAGGCGCTGGATTATGCGGGCTGGGTCGAGAGGCTGCGCGCCGACGAGGTTGTCACCATCTACGGACGTTTCGCCCCAGGCAGGAGCTTGGAGGCGGATTTTCTTAGCCGCTTCGGGCAGAAGCTTGACGAAGACTCATTGAACCAAAGCCATCAGATTATCGTTGTCGCTTCTTCTCTCGACGACAGCACGGAACGCATCATTTCGTATCTGAATGACCGCGACGTTCCCATCAATGTATTGTTTTTCCAAGTCTTCGCCAACGGGAACGAGCAGCTCCTGAGCCGCTCGTGGCTCCTTGATCCGATTCGCACCCAGGTCAGCGCAGCCGCCGCGCCCGCTGGCCCCAGTGAACCGTGGAACGGCGAATTCTATTGTTCATTCGGCGAAGGGAATGACCGCTCGTGGGCTGAGGCAGCGCAATACGGGTTTATCTCTGGTGGCGGCGGAGCGTGGTACAGCCGGACGCTCCAGCTACTCGGTCCGGGTGATCGCGTGTGGGTGAAGATTCCAGATGTCGGGTTCGTTGGGGTCGGTCGCGTGACCGGCAGGGCACAACCTGCGTCAGCCTTCAGGCTATCGGCCGCTACGGGCGACAGACCCGCGTTGGAGTTACTTAGGCGGCGCAACCTACCATAGGGAGCTTGTGGATGACCCCGAGCGATGCGAGTACTTTGTCCCGGTTCGATGGCTCCAGGCTGTGCCAAAAGAGCGAGCCGTTTGGGAGGCCGGGTTCTTCGGAAACCAGAACACGGTCTGTAAACCCACAACGCCGAAGTGGCGGTCGACGGTCGACCGTCTGAAGGCGAGGTTTCCCGAATTCGACAAATGAGTCAGGCCAGTCTGAAAGCTGACGGCTTCTTAACCCCTACCCGCTCATCGCCGCCAAGAACTCCGCGTTACTCCGTGTCTTGCCCATCTTATCGAGCAGCATCTCCATGGTCTCGACGGGTGACAGCGGATTCAGCACCTTGCGCAAAATCCACACGCGATTGAGCTCTTCCTTCGGCAGCAGCAGCTCTTCCTTGCGGGTGCCGCTCTTGTTGATGTCGATGGCGGGGAACACGCGCTTGTCCACCAGCTTGCGCTCGAGGTGGATTTCCATGTTGCCGGTGCCCTTGAACTCCTCGAAGATCACGTCGTCCATGCGGCTGCCGGTATCGATCAGGGCGGTGGCGATGATGGTCAGCGAGCCGCCTTCCTCGATGTTGCGGGCGGCGCCGAAGAACCGCTTGGGGCGCTGCAGGGCGTTTGAATCGACGCCGCCCGAGAGCACCTTTCCCGAGGGCGGAACGATGGTGTTGTAGGCGCGCGCCAGGCGGGTGATGGAATCGAGCAGAATCACCACGTCGCGCTTGTGTTCGACCAGCCGCTTGGCTTTCTCGATCACCATTTCGGCCACTTGAACGTGGCGCGTGGCCGGCTCGTCGAAGGTCGAGCTGATCACCTCGCCGCGCACGCTGCGCTGCATGTCGGTGACTTCCTCGGGGCGTTCGTCGATCAGCAGCACGATCAAGCTGACGTCGGGGTGATTGGTGGTTATCGAGTTGGCGATGCTTTGCAGCAGCATCGTCTTGCCGGTGCGCGGCGGCGAAACGATCAGCCCGCGCTGGCCCTTGCCGATGGGCGTAAGCAGGTCCATGACGCGGCCCGAATTGTTCTCGCGGGTGGTTTCGAGCTTCAGCCGTTCGTTAGGATAGAGCGGCGTCAGGTTGTCGAAGAAAATCTTGTTGCGGGCTTCCTCGGGCGGCTCGAAGTTGATGGCGTCCACCTTGATGAGGGCGAAGTAGCGCTCGCCTTCCTTGGGGGGACGAATCTGGCCGGAGATGGTGTCGCCGGTGCGCAGGTCGAAGCGGCGAATCTGGGACGGCGAGACGTAGACGTCGTCGGGACCGGGCAGGTAGTTATACTCGGGCGCGCGCAGAAAGCCGAAGCCATCCGGCAGGCATTCGAGTACGCCCTCGGAGAAGATCAGCCCGCTCTTTTCGGCCTGGGTCTGGAGGATCTTGAAGATCAACTCCTGCTTGCGCAGACCGGCATAGCCGGCGATGTTCATGCCCTTGGCCACCTCGTTGAGCTTCTGGATGCTCATGTCCTTGAGCTCGACCAGATCGAGGGTGGGGGTGCCGTTCTTGAGACCCTGGGCGGCCTTGCGGCGGTGCATGCCGGGTCCGCCGTGCATGTGCGAATCGAGCGGCGCCGCGGTCGCGGGCGTCTCGGCCGGCTTCTCTTCGGGCGGCTTCGGTTCGACCGGCGGCTTGGCCTCCACCGGGGGCGGCGCGATGACCGGCCGGATGGGAGTGCGCTCGGCGCGCTCCGGCCGCGCCACCTTCTCGGCGGCATCGGCGGCGGCATTGGTTCCAGCGTCGCGCGCCGGGGCGGCGGGCTCGCGGACGGGTGGCGCGGAGGGCGCCGCGGATGGCGCCACAGCCGGCTTCTCGGCGGGCTTTTCGGTCTTATCCTGCGGCGGGAGGTTTCCTACCGTGTTCGGAGTGTTGTCGTTATTGCTTGCCAAATTTCCCTCGCTCCCCGGCCGGTTAAGGCCGAGAATGGCAGCGGTTCCACGCCCTCTTGGCGGATGGCGCGCAAACCGCGCTCCTGTTCAGATTGATTCAATTTGTCGAACTTCGTGGCGACTACCAGGAACTCTCTGCCACGCTCCTCGAGCCACCGCTTCAGGTCCAGATCCGTATCCATCCATCCGCGGCGGGCATCCAGTATCAGGCAGGAAAGCCTCAGGGTTTCCGCATTCTCCAAGTACTGCTCGACCAGTTCTTTCCATGCGAGCTTGTGCGCCATGGGCACGCGCGCATATCCGTATCCGGGCAGATCGACGAAATAGAAGGCTCCATCGACGCGGTAAAAATTAATCGTTTGCGTTCGGCCCGGCGTATTGCTGGTGAAAGCCAGCCCTTTCCGACCCACCAGGGAGTTGATCAAGCTGGACTTCCCTACGTTACTTCTACCTAAAAATGCGATCTCCGGCAACCGGTCGGAGGGAAACGTCTCCGGCTTGCCCGAGCTGACTACAAATTCTGTATGCAACGGTTCAGTGCGCCCGGCTCTCTTCCACTACGGGCTGAACATCCACATCGGCGGGGCCCGGCGGCATGGGAAGCGCCACCAACGCGCGCTCGAGGGCGATTTTCAGCACTTCGTCCATGGAATCCACGAAATTCAGCTTCATGGATTGTTTAATTGCGTTCGGAATGTCCGGAAGATCCTTCTCGTTCTCCCGGGGCATAATCGCCTCCAGGATGCCATGGCGGTGCGCCGCCATCAACTTCTCTTTCAACCCGCCGATTCCCAGCACCTTGCCGCGCAAGGTGATTTCGCCCGTCATGGCTACGTCGCAACGCACCGGAACGCGCGTCAGGGCGCTGCAGATGGTAGTGGCGAGGGTGATGCCCGCCGAAGGCCCATCCTTCGGAATGGCGCCCTCGGGGACATGGATGTGAACGTCCAGGTTGCGATAGAAATCGCGCGGCAACCCGAAGGAGTGCGCCCGCGAGCGGATATAGCTCATGGCCGCCTGGGCGGACTCCTGCATCACGTCGCCCAACTTGCCGGTAATGGTGAGCTTGCCCTTGCCGTCCATCAGGGTGCATTCCACGGTCAGGATCTGGCCGCCCACCTCGGTCCACGCCAAACCGACGGCGGCCCCGATTTCGTTCTTCTTTTCCACGCCCAGGTCGCGGAACTTCCAGGGACCCAGCAGATCCGGCAGCTTGGCGCTATCGATCACAATCTTGGAAAACGGCTTCTTGTCCTTGCCGCCGCGGCCGTTCACCACCTGGCGCGCCACCTTGCGGCATAGGTTGCCGACTTCGCGCTCGAGGTTGCGGACGCCGGCCTCGCGCGTGTAATACTGAATCACGCCGTTCAGGCCTTCGTCGGAGAACTCGATCTGATCCTTCGAGATCCCGGTCTGCTCCAACTGCTTGGGGACCAGGAAGCGCTTGGCGATCTCCATCTTCTCGAGCTCGGTGTAGCCCGAGAGCCGGATCACTTCCATGCGGTCCTGCAAGGCCGGCGGAACCGTGTGGAGCACGTTGGCCGTGGCGATGAAGAAGACCTGGCTCAGATCGTATTCGACATCGAGATAATGGTCGACGAACATGAAGTTCTGCTCGGGGTCGAGCACTTCGAGCAGGGCGGCCGAAGGGTCGCCGCGGAAATCCATGGACATCTTGTCCACTTCATCGAGCATGAAGACCGGGTTTCGGGTGCCCGCCTTCTTCATCATCTGGACGATCTGGCCCGGCAGGGCGCCGATGTAGGTCCGCCGGTGGCCGCGAACTTCAGCCTCGTCGCGCACGCCGCCGAGCGACAAGCGGACGAACTTGCGGCCGGTGGCCGCCGCGATGGACATTCCGAGCGAAGTCTTACCCACGCCGGGAGGTCCCACGAAGCACAGGATGGAGCCCTTCGGGTTCTTCACCAAGCGGCGCACGGCCAGGAATTCGAGGATGCGCTCCTTGATCTTTTCAAGGCCGTAGTGGTCCGATTCGAGGACCTTCTCGGCGAACTTCAGGTCGCGGATTTCCTTGGACTTCTTCTTCCACGGCACCGCCAGAAGCCAGTCCAGATAGTTGCGCGATACGGTGGATTCGGCGGACATCGGCGGCATGTTCTCGAGGCGCTTCAACTCCGCCATGGCCTTATCGAGCGCGTCCTTGGTCATGCCGGACGTCTCGATCTTCTTCTTCAGCTCGTCGATTTCGCTCTTCTCGCCACGGCCCAGTTCCTTCTGAATGGCCTTGATCTTCTCGTTGAGATAGTATTCCTTCTGGGCCTTTTCCATTTGCCGCTTGACGCGGCCCTGAATGGTGCGGTCGACGTTGAGTTTCTCGATCTCGATGTCGAGCATTTCGGCCACGCGGGTCAGGCGGTCGATGGGGTCGAAGACCTCCAGCAGATCCTGCTTTTCCTCGAGGCTGATCGGCAGGTTGGCCCCAACCGTGTCCGAAAGCTTCCCCGGATCTTCGACGCGGATGGCCGCGATCATGGTCTCGTAATTCAGGTTCTGGCTGAGCTTGACGTACTGCTCGAACAGGCCGGTCACGCGCGTGACCAGCGCCTCCAACTGCGGGCCGCCTTCCACTTTGTAAGCGGCCGTGCGCACTACGGCGCGGAAAAAGCCGTCTTCGTCGGAAACCGAAATCACCTTGGCGCGCTCGACGCCCTCAACCAGTACCTTGATATTGCCGTCGGGCAGCTTAAGGCTCTGGACGATGTTCACGACGCAGCCGACGCTGAAGATTTCGTTGGGCTTAGGTTCGTCGATCGAGGCGTCGTGCTGGGTGGCCAGAAAAATCTTCTTATCGCCTGCCATGGCATCTTCCAGCGCGCGTACGCTCGATTCCCGGCCCACCACGAACGGGGTCATCATGTACGGAAAGATGACCACGTCGCGGATGGGCATCATCGGCAGACGTTTTGTATCGGATTTTTCCTTAGAAGTTAACATTATTCCTTCAAGGGGTAACCGCTTAGCCCCTTGGTCCCCTGAACGCCGGTTTCGCAAAGACCCGCGCTAACCGGCCTTTTCCAATAGTGTAAGACTGATTTTCTGGTTCAGCACCATGTCTTTGGTGACCAGGAACTCCCGCACCTTCTTGTAGGAAGGCAGGTAGTACATCAAATCTAGCATCAAATCCTCTAGAATCATGCGCAGCCCGCGGGCTCCCACCTTGCGTTCCATGGCCAGTTCGGCGATCGCCTCCAGGGCGTCGTCGCTGAATCTCAGACGGACGTTCTCGAACTCGAAGAGCTTCTGGAACTGCTTGACGATGGCGTTTTTGGGTTTGGTCAGGATTTGAACCAGCGCCGACTTTTCCAGATCTTCCAGCACGGCGGCGACCGGCAGCCGGCCGATAAACTCGGGGATGAAGCCGAACTTAATCAGATCCACAGGCTGCACCTGCGTCAGCAAATCGAGATCCCGGCGTCCGCTGGCGCTCGACAGACGCATCCCGTTGCGTTCGTCTTCCTGAAGGAAGCCAATGGACTTCTTGCCCACCCGGCGCGCGATCACCTTTTCCAGCCCGACGAACGCGCCGCCGCAAATGAACAGGATGTTGGTTGTGTCCACGGGCGTGAATTCCTGGTGCGGGTGCTTGCGTCCGCCCTGCGGCGGAACGTTAGCCACGGTGCCTTCGAGAATCTTCAGCAAGGCCTGCTGCACGCCCTCGCCGGATACGTCGCGGGTGATGGAGGGGTTCTCGTCCTTGCGGCAGATCTTGTCGATTTCATCGATGTAGATGATGCCCTGCTGGCATTTTTGCACATCGCCGTCGGCCGCCTGCAAAAGCTTCAGGATGATGTTCTCGACGTCCTCGCCGACATACCCGGCCTCGGTCAACGTGGTGGCATCCACAATCGCGAAGGGCACTTCGAGAACCTTCGCCAGGGTTTGCGCCAGAAGAGTCTTGCCGGTCCCGGTGGGCCCTATCAGGAGGATGTTGGACTTCTGCAGCTCCACGTCGCCGCCGCGCATGCGGTTCATGTGGACCCGCTTGAAATGGTTGTACACGGCCACCGCGAGCTTCTTCTTGGTGGCGTCCTGCCCAATCACGTACTGGTCCAGGAACTCCTTCACTTCGAGCGGCTTGGGGATCCGATTGGGGGCGCCGGATTGGGGCTCGACCTTGTCGTCTTCTAAAATCGAGTTACAAACCGCGATGCACTCGTCGCAGATGTACGCGCGAGGATAGTCGCTGGGCGAGGAGATGAGCTTTCCGACTACGTCCTGACTCTTGTGGCAAAACGAACATCGTAAAGCTTCCGCGGACCCGTCACGCTTCACGTGGCTTCTCCTCTTCCGCCGCGAGCCGCGAGGCGCGGCCGCCTGTTCGATTCCTCCGGGCGGGAAACGTCAATGCGCTTCGTTACTATTATCACCTGAACGGATTTCCTAAGCAATGTGCCCTTGGTTAAGGGTTGCATGGGCCGGGCGGACTAATCCGCGGTCTTCCTGGCGTGCTCGAACAAAAAGCTGAGCGTTTTCTCGGTCTGAATATGGTCGGCGATGCGCCGCAACGTGCCGTCCTTCTCAAAGCGCATCTGCACCGCCGCAACCGGTTGGCGCTCCTGGCGGGCAACGCGCTCAACCTCCTTATCGACTTCGTCGCGGGTGGCGCCGATGGCTTCGCGTTCCGCGATCCGGCCGAGCAATAGCGACGCTCTAACCTCTTCCACCGCCTTCCCGCGCTGACTCTCCTTCACCTTGTCCCAGTCGAGCTTGAGGGATTTCGGATCGAGGCCCTGCTCCGCCATGAGGCGCAGGCTCTGTTCCACGCGGTTGCGAATCTGCCGATCGACGAACGCCTCGGGCACCGGAAACTCATGCATTTCCACCAACTTGGTCACAATCCGGTTCTTGGCTTCCTGCTGCGCGTCGTACTGGCGCTGGCCGAAGATACTCTTGCGGAGCGCTTCGCGCAGTTCGTCCAGGTTGCGATAGTCCCCCAAGTCCTGCGCGAACTCGTCGTTCAACTCGGGCAGGTCCTTGCGCCTTATGCCTTTGACGGTGGCATGGAATTGCACGGTCTTACCGGCCAATCGGGGAGCGCCGAAATCCTCGGGGTAAGCCACCTCGAATTCCTTTTCGTCGCCCGGGGATAGCCCGCGCACATTCTCGGTGAACGCCGGAAGCGTGTCGGCGCCGGCCATTTCAAGCACCATTTCGTCATGGTTGACCGGCTCGCCCTCCACGCCGCCGGTACTGCGAATCGCGAGCACCGCGAAATCGCCGTCCTGGACCGGCCTGGGGTCCACATTGACGTACTGCGCCTTCTGGTCGCGCAGTTCCTCGATCCGCTTATCGATATCGGCCTCGGTCACTTCAGGCTCGTGGTAGGGGACTTCCACGTCCTTGTAGTCCTGCAGCTCAATGTCCGAAACCACTTCGAATTCGGCGGTGAAGCGCAACGGCTCGCCGTCGTGAAAATGGACATCTTTAATGTCGGGGGCGCCCACCACGCTCAGGTTCTCGGCCTCCAGGCGCTTTTGGAGATGCTCCGGAATCAGGCTCTCCATCACCTTCTGCCGGATATCGCCGGCGAATTCCTTGCGGATGATGGAAACGGGCGCCTTGCCGGGACGGAACCCCCGGAGCTTGGCGCGCTTCTGAACGTCTTCGACCACCCGGCTGGTTTCCCGCTCCACAGCTTCAACGGGGATGGAAATTTCCAGTGAGTGCCTGCAACCCTCGACTAAAGGCAAAAGGATCGACCTCGGAAATGAAGGGATAGCGTAAGTTTCATGATAGCACGGTGGTGCACGGGGTTCGTTCGGCGCGGCGGATCGGGCGTACCCGCCGCGAGCGCCGCGGGGATTTGCTAACCTCTCTTCATGACTGCAACACGCAAGAGGGTGCTCGAAGCGGCATTCTGGTTTGTTCTGGGACATCTGAGCTGCGCCGTGATGCATCACCTTAGCTGGTTCGGGGGACGCTAGCGCTCGACTCCCCTTCCCTACCGTTCGACCCGCGATACGCTCCAGTCAGGCCAGGCGGCTCCGCGGGCGGCCGGGATTGTGTTGTAATGGAAGCACTTTCTGGGTATGAGGGATACTGTCAAGCGCTTCAGGCGAGCATTGAGGGCCGCTCACCTTCGTGTCCGCGAAATCGGCATGATCGCCAAGGGGCTGCGCTCCACGGACCATCCGGTGATGGCGCACGTCATTCCCATGCGCCGCTGCAATCTGGCGTGCGCGTACTGCAACGAGTTCGATACGGTTTCCAAGCCGGCGCCTATCGAGACCATGCGCCTGCGGCTGGACCGTCTGGCCGATCTCGGCGCGAGCATCGTCACGGTCAGCGGCGGAGAACCGCTGCTGCACCCGGATCTGGACCAGATGGTGGCGCACATACGCAGGCGCGGCATGATCGCCGGCTTGATCACCAACGGATACCTGCTGACGGCCGACCGCGTGAAGCGCCTCAACCGCGCGGGCCTGGATCACCTGCAAATCTCCATCGACAACGTGCTGCCGGACGAGGTCTCGAAGAAGAGCCTGAAGGTCCTCGACCGAAAGCTGCAAGTGCTGGCGGAGCACGCCGAGTTTCACGTCAACATCAACTCGGTGGTGGGCGGCGGCATACGCGACCCACGCGACGCCCTGGTAGTGGGCCGGCGCGCCTTGCAGCTCGGCTTCACCAGTACCGTGGGGATTATCCACGATGGCGACGGCCAGTTGCAGCCGCTGGGCGGCCTGGAGCGCGAAGTCTACCAGGCGATGCGCGCCATGGAAAAGAGCAGCTACGCGCGCTTCAATTACTTTCAGGACAACATCGCGCAGGGCCAACCGAACGGCTGGCGGTGCCGCGCCGGAGCGCGTTACCTCTACATCTGCGAGGACGGCCTGGTGCACTACTGCTCGCAACAGCGCGGCTACCCCGCCAAGCCGCTCATGGAGTACGGTCTCGACGATATCCGCCGCGAATACCGCACCGCCAAAAGCTGTGCGCCGCACTGCACGGTGGCCTGCGTCCACCAGGTATCCTACCTCGACTTCTGGCGCGGCGAACAGGACTTGGCGCCGTCCCTGGCCGTGGATCGGGCGCAAGGGCTGGTGCAGCTCCGGTAGAGAGACCGGACTGCCACCTAATCTTCCTTCCGGCAGGACTTGGCGCGGCTGTTAAAATAAACCCAACGATGATTCAAACGTTGTTCGGCGCCGTGGAGCAAGAGCCGTCCCTTCTCGAGAGGCTCAAAAGCGGCGTGCAGAAGACCCGTACGGGGCTGGTTTCGGCCCTGGAAGACGCCATCCAGGGCAAGAAGGTCATTGACGCGGACCTGATTGACGAATTGGAGTTTACGCTGATTTCGGCGGATATCGGGGTAGCCGCCACGGAGGAGATCCTGGGGCGCATCCGCCAGCGCGTGGAACGGCATCAGTTGCACGACGCGGCCGCCTTGCGCGGTCTGATTCGCGAACACCTGCTCGAAATCCTACAGGCTAGCGAGCGCGCGCCGGCGCTGGTGGCGAATCCTCCGGCGGTGGTGCTGGTGGTGGGAGTGAACGGATCGGGTAAGACCACCACCATTGGGAAACTGGCGCGGCGGTTCAAGGACGAAGGGCGTTCCACGCTGCTGTGCGCGGCCGACACGTTCCGCGCGGCGGCCATCGAACAGCTTGAGATCTGGGGCGAACGCACCGGAACCGCGGTGATTCGCCAAGGGCCGGGCAGCGACCCGAGCGCGGTGCTTTTCGACGCGCTGCACGCCGCCCGCGCGCGCAAAGTGGACTGCGTGATCGTGGACACGGCGGGCCGCCTGCAGACCAAGGAAAACCTCATGGCGGAGCTTCAGAAGATGAGCCGCACCGCCAAGAAGGTGATTCCCGAGGCGCCGCACGAAGTGCTGCTGGTGCTCGACGCCACCACCGGGCAGAACGGCCTGGAGCAGGCGCGCAAGTTCACCGAGACTTCCGGCGTCACGGGCATCGTGCTTACCAAGCTCGATGGGACCGCCAAGGGAGGCATTGTGGTGGCGATCGCGCGGGAGCTGAACCTGCCCATTCGGTACGTAGGGGTGGGGGAGAAGGCGGAAGACTTGTTGCCGTTCGACGCCGAGAAATTCATCGAGTCGTTATTTGAAAAATGAAGCCTGAATTCATGCGCGAAGCGTTCGACCTGGCGCGCAAGGGCCGGGCGCTGGCGAGTCCCAACCCCATGGTTGGGGCAGTGCTGGTGCGCGATGGCGAGGTGGTGGGGCGCGGCTTCCACACCTACGCCGGCCTCTGGCACGCCGAGGCTGTGGCCATGGCCGAGGCGGGCGAGCGGGCCCGCGGCGCCACGCTCTACATCAACCTCGAGCCCTGCGCCCACCGGGGCCGCACGCCGCCCTGCGCCTTCGCGCTGATCGAGGCCGGGGTGGCGCGCGTGGTGGCGCCCATGGAAGACCCCAATCCGCTGGTGGCGGGTGGCGGTTTCCGCAAGCTGCGGGAGGCCGGGATCGAAGTGGAGATCGCGGCCGAGTTCGCCGCCGAGGCGGCCAAGCTGAACGAACCCTTTCTGCACTTCATGCGGACGGGGCGGCCGCTGGTCACGCTCAAGGCCGCCATGACGCTCGATGGCCGGATCTCCGCGCCCGACGATAACCGGGGGTGGATCACCAGCGAACGCGCCCGCGCGCACGTGCAAGAGCTGCGCCACGATTCCGACGCCATCCTCACCGGCATCGGCACGGTGCTGGCCGACGACTGCCGGCTGACCGACCGCACCGGTCTGGCGCGCTGCCGGCCGCTGCTGCGCATTGTCATGGACTCGCGGCTGCGCCTGCCGCTCGATTCCAAAATGGCTCGCGACGCCGCCGGCGACGTGGTGGCCGTGGCCACATCGGCCGCGCCTGCCGAACGGCGCGCGGCGCTTGAAGCCCGCGGCATCCGCGTGCTGGTTTTCGATGGGCCGGGCGGCCGCGCCGACCTGCGCAGCGTGGTCGATTGGCTGGGCCGGGAGCGCTATCTCTCGGTGACGATCGAGGCCGGCAGCAAGGTGAACTGGACGACGCTCGAAAGCGGCTTGGCGGACCGCGTCTTCTTCTACTATGGGCCCAAGATCCTGGGAGGGCTGGAGGCGCTGCCCCTGGCGGGCGGCATAGGCCGGCGGCGGCGGTCGGACGCCATCCGCGTCCATGACGTGACCCTACACCAGATTCCGCCGGACGAGTTCGCGGTGGAAGGATACCTTGATGTTCACCGGGATTATTGAAGAGCTTGGAACGGTGGAATCGATGGATGCGGGCGCGGCCGGCGCGCGCCTCACGGTGCGCTGCGCCACGGTCATGGCGGACACGGCTACCGGCGCCAGCATCGCGGTGAACGGCGTCTGCCTGACGGCCGTCGATCCGCGGCCCGATTCGTTTTCCGCCGACGTGTCGCCCGAGACCCTGCGCCTCACCAATCTGGGCGATCTGCGCGCGGGTTCGCGCGTCAACCTGGAGCGCCCCGTTTCGCCCTCCGGCCGGCTGAGCGGCCATATTGTGCAGGGCCATGTGGATGGCACGGGCGAATTCCTGGCGCTCGAATCGCTGGGGGACCAGAACTGGCGCCTGCGCATCCGCGCGCCGGCGGACCTCGACCAGTTTCTGGTCTATAAGGGTTCCATCGCCATCGACGGCATCAGCCTGACGATCGCCGCGCTCAAAGGCGACACGCTTTCCGTCGCCATCGTCCCGCACACCTGGCGCAACACGGCGCTGGCGGGTTACAGACCCGGCGCGCGCGTCAACCTCGAGTGCGACATCCTGGCAAAGCATGTGGCAAAACTGCTCGGCAAGCTGGACGTCAAGGAACGCCTGACCGTGGAGAAGTTGCGGGAGAACGGGTACTGAGCGCGGTGGTCCCGCGCCACGGCATCCGACACGGTTCAGGTTGGTTCGTTTTTGCGGCGGAATCAGCCACGCTGAGCGAATCCGGTTGACAAGCCGTGTCTTGACTGGGTGGCCCAAGTGCTCGAAGATCTTGGTGGAATTTCGCGTGTCTTTCCTTGATTCAAGTGGCAACCAGCAGGGGCCGCCGTTAAGGTCCTCTGCAATGATTGGGGGAGCGGGAGGCAGAGGAGTCAGTTCGTCACCTTCGCGGACGCGGTTAGTGCGAACATCGCGGCTCGCGGCGGCGTGTTCCCTGCGGAGGAAGAGCGGGTCCGCCAG
>Ga0182027_10002815_pt1 | contig 27943 bp, 22 predicted proteins | sample 712E1DmetaG_FD_121300 | JGI IMG/M metagenome (GOLD analysis project Ga0182027, IMG submission 121300) | Permafrost microbial communities from Stordalen Mire, Sweden - 712E1D metaG (Illumina Assembly) | ecosystem: Environmental > Terrestrial > Soil > Wetlands > Permafrost | place: Sweden...
CAGCAGGTCGGCCAAAAATTGTTCCAAGCGCTTTCGACTTCTCTCGATTTCGCTCTCGGTCATGAACCGGAGCTTAGCACCTCCCGTAGGAGAGGTCAATAACATAACGTAGTAGTACTAGGGGGAGGAGATTCTGATCGAACATGAAATGGTTATTCCGTGACAACGTTTCAGCGGTAGGCTTCCTTGCTGTGGAGGACGCGCCGAACCTCTATCGTGTCGGGGAAGAGTAGACGGGGAAAAACCCGTAGTCGCCGATGTAGAGCCGCAGTTCTTCCCGCTCTTCCTGAAGCCTTTTCGCATTGCCCGTGCCCGATTCCGCGAAGCAGGGGAGGAGTGACGCCAGACCGAAACTGAATAGCCCCCAGGAGGAAAGTCCAATGAACACGTCATGCAGAACTTGTCGGCTCTTGCCTGCGAAAGCTCGGAAAGCACGAAACGGAAGCGCCGGTTTATCAGTGACGATGCATCCCTGGCTGTACTTGATGGGAGCAATCCTGACGATAAGCTGTTTAAGTGTGGGCCTGCCTGGGCAAGCATCCAGTGCTGGCAAGGAAGAGAAACAAAACAAGACCGCCGGATCCGAGTGGTCCGACGTGCTTCTCGTTGAGCAACCGGAGCCCACCATCAGCTACCGCACGGGGTGGGTGGTGTATGAGGAATCGCTTACCAAGGGCCAATTCGTGGGGCGGGGGTGGAACGGGGCGGGATTCGTGAATTTCTACGACGGGCGGATTAACCCTGCTGAGCATCCCATGCCGGAGGCCTTCTGGCTGGAGATCGACGGACAGTCACTGGCCTCGGATTGGGAATGGGTCGGCCTGGAGAAGATGTCCTCCGGCGATGGCAACCTGCACGTCGTGGTCACTTTGAAACACGCCGTCCGGCCCGTCACGGTCAAGGTTCACACCAAGCTGGACGGCACTGCGGTGCTGACTCGCTGGCTGGAGGTTACCAACACCGGCACGCAGCCGGCGGCATTGGCGGCGGCATCTTCCTGGAGCGGAGTGATGCAGAAGACCAACCGCTGGCGGTCGCTCCTCGAAGGCACGCCCGCGCCCTTGTACTCGCTCGGCTATTTCGATAGCGCGACCGGGGTGAAAGAGGGGGACTTTCACTGGCATGAGATGCCGGCGGCGGGGTATCGAATCGACGGGCGATACCGGCGTGGCCGTCATCGATATCCGATGTTCATCCTCCGCAACAATGCCACCGGCGAGCACTTCATCGGCCAACTGGCCTGGTCGGGCGGATACAGTTTCGAGTTTGATTTGAATACGGAGGTGGAGGATTCCGCGGCGGCCCTGACGTTCCGCGCCGGGCCGGATGCCCGGCCTCCGCAGCGAGTGATTGCCCCGGGCGAAACTGTTTCTACGCCGGAAATGCACCTGGGTCTGGTGTTCGGCGATCTCGACGCTGCCGTGCAGGCCATGCACACCCACTTGCGGCGCAGTGTGTTCATGCCGCAGCCGCGAGGGCGGGGTGGATGGGTGGAGTCCGGGATCGGGCCCGAGCTCGAGATCACGCCCGAAGAAGTCAACCACGCCATCGACTCAGCGGCTCAGGTGGGCGCCGAGGTCTTTTTCATCGACGCCAGTTGGTACGCTCCGCCGAAGGGTAACTGGTGGACCACGGTGGGCGACTGGAATGTGGATCGCCAGCGTTTCCCGCAGGGATTGAAGCCCTTCCGTGACCGCGCGCATGCGGCGGGCATGTTGTGGGGCCTGTGGATGGATGCGGAGCGCATCGGCAGTGAAAGCCGCATCGCCAAGGAGCATCCCGAGTGGCTGGCGATGAACTATGACGGCGAGAGAAAGATAGGGGGACTGCTGGACCTGACGAAGCCGGAAGTCGCCCAATGGATGGAAAACCAGATCGCTCGCGTCATTGAAGAGAACCAACTCGAATTCTTCCGGCTGGACTACAACACCGATCCGGGAGTGGGGATCAAGACGGTTCACGATGGGTTCGTCGAGAACGGCTACTGGCGCTACTACGAGGCGGTCTATGGAGTCTACGATCGATTGCGCGCGCGCTTCCCGAATGTGATCTTCGAGAATTGCGCCGGGGGCGGCGGCCGCGCCGACATCGGCATGGTGAGGCGGTTCAGCCACACCTGGGTCACCGACTGGCAGATTGCTCCGCGGTCCTTCATGATCACCAATGGCATGACCATGGCGCTGCCGCCGGAGTACGTGGACCGCCTGATCGGTGGGCAGAGTGGGTACACGACGGCGGACTTCGATTTCCAATCGCGTTTACTGCTCTTTGCCCAGCCCACGTTTGGGTTCCTGGTTCCTCGGGGCGCCCAGGCGAATCCGCTTTTGATGGCGCGGGCCAAGCGCTGGGCCGGTCTTTACAAGAATTTTGTTCGCCCGTTCATGGATACCGGCAGGATCTATCATCACACGCCTGAAGTGGCAGGAATCGATCCCCACGGCTGGGGAGTGTTGGAACTGGATTCGAACGATCGCACGCGGGGCATCTGCGGGCTGTTCCAACTTTCGGCGCCCACTCAGCCGGAGTATCTCCTGCGATTACGGGGTCTCGACGTGTCACGGCGCTATCGGGTGACATGGGATAACTCCGGGCAGGCGAGCGTGGTGGATGGCTTCACGTTAGTGAAGCAGGGTATCACTGTGCGCCTCGAAGGCCCGTTGACGTCGAAATTGCTTATGTTTGAGGCGCTCTAAAGGCGGAGTGGAGGACGCTGACCAGTTCTTCCTGGCCATGAACCTTCCTGTGGGGCGGAACCTGCATTACAATACTGTACATTCTTGTTTTCTTAGCAAACATTTTGGGCCTTATGTCGGTCGACTCACCCGTCCATTTGCAACAAGTCATTGTCTGAGCCTGCGCGGAGGGCCTTGGAGTGCGGTAGCAGCAGCTACCGCTTTTCTTGATCTGGCTCGCGCACCATTTCGCTTATGAACCACGGGCGGAAAGCGGTAGCTGCTGCTACCGCACTCCAAGGCGGCCTTCGGCCGCTGGGATAATTAGCTATTTGGAACCTCGAGTGCCGACGGCGTGTTTGGTTGCGGCTCCGCCGCGCTGCGCTACCTTGGCCACCTCTTTTCGAGCGTCGGAAATTTGGGGAACTCTGCATGAGGCTCCTCTTGATACCAATAGGCTACGGAAGCCACGTCATCAGCCAGCGGCTGGTATTTACCGGTTGGCCACCAGCCGAGCGCCTGAATGGTTGCACGGAGGTCGCTCTTGAAGCAGATCGGGTCCATGATGTGCCAGCGATACAAGCTCCATTTAGGTGGACCATCCTGGCCCTCATGTTTCAGGGTACATCCCGTGTAGGCAGTGCTGTAAACCTCAGGGAAGCCGTAGCAGCCGCAGAAGTAATCCTCGGTTCCAGTTCCGCAGATCGTGGGAAACTCCTTGTCCCCGTCCAAATAGAACTTAACCTCGCCTTCTCCAAACCACCCATCGGACATTTGAGTCCACGCTATAAACGTTCCCACGTAACGGCCTTGACCCCTGACACCATCCAGGATCGTGTGGACAGGGAAGGACCGGTCGGTTACGGCACGTCGCCACTGGGCGTGGAAATGGGCGGCTTCCTCGGGAATTTCGGTCTTGGCATAAGTAATCTGATAGGCCAGCAAAGGCAGGTCCTTTTCCCCTTGGTTAGTAAATGTGATCCTGGCGTGACGTTTGAAGGGCATGGGCCAATAGCAGTTGAGAGCAGCAGTCGGATTGACGATCACGACCGTTGAGTTGACCCGCGCAAACAAGTCATGGCCGATGGCGAAGAAGTCCGTCAAGGGAACTTCTATGGAAGGAGTCGGCTCGTCATCCCAGTAGAAGCGCAGCACGCAAGCTCTTCCATTACCGGCAAAATTCTGCTCGGTCGCAATCCAGATGTGTTGTATGACGCCGGGTCCTGTAGCGTCCATTAGGGTGACTGTCTCCCCGGCCTTGGGCTTAATAAACGGATTCACCTTCCAACCCTGACCTAGAACAGAGGCGGCTCTTGAAAAAGGAAGATTTGGGTCGCTTGGATTTGGTATGGCCCGTCCTCCCATTCCCTTTTCTCCCGTGGGATTTTCCGCGCAGACGGAGCGCGTTTCCGCTGCGGTCAGCATGGGAAGGGCGGCAAGCCCATAATTCAATCCAGGAACCTGGATTGGCTTCGAATATGAAGAACCCTTTGAGGAACTAAAAGCGGACAAACCAGCCGCCCCCAGAATGGACTTCAAGAAATCGACTCTAGTGAACCTTCGCATGTTACCCTCCTATGTAGAATGCGGGATTGTAATCAACCTCAACGGAAATGTAAAACTCCAAACCAAAGTTTCGGTGGTGCCCTGGTTTGCGGCGGAACGCAGGACTTCCCCGGTTTCCAGTGACAGATCGGCCTGGCATGTGCCACCCGAGGCCGAGGAATTGCCACCCGGATTCTTGACAGCATCCGGCAATGCCGATAGAATAAACAGTGGAGTATAGTAGCCTCTAATTACTTGAGGTCCCGTGAGTTAGGTTCAAGATGAGAGACTGTGACGAGCTTCCAAGACGCGAGCGTGACATCCTGGTAGCCCTGGTGCGCCAATTCATTCAAACCGGCGCCGCGGTGGGCTCCAGGACCCTGGCGGAGAAACTGCCGGATGCCCCAAGCTCCGCGACCATCCGGAACGCGATGGTGACCTTGGTATCCCGAGGGTACCTGTCCCAGCCGCACATTTCCGCCGGCCGCGTTCCGACTGACAAGGCCTATCGCTATTACGTTGACCGCACTGTGAGTTCCACCCGGCTTGGTCCGGCAACCGAAGAATACATCCAGGAGAGCCTGCGGGTTGAAAGTGGCGCCCTGGAGCAGATGATGTCCAGCGCCTCGCGTCTTCTTTCCGAGGTTTCGCACAACGTGGGGCTGGCCCTGGCGCCGGCGCTCGAGGAAAAGGTGCTGGAGCACATCAAGTTCGTCCTGCTTCCGGACCGTCGCATCCTGGTGGTGATCGTCTCCAAGCCGGATTTAGTGGAAAGCAAGGTGATTCGCCTGGAAGAGGATTTCTCGCAGAAGGAACTGGATCGAACTGCGGACTTCCTGAATGGCGAGTTTGGGGGCTGGTCGCTGGGCGCCATTCGCCTTGAAATCTTCAAGCGCATGGACGAAGAAAAAATCCTTGCCGACCGCTTGCTCCAGAATGTTGCCATACTTTTCATGTGGAGCGCCTTGATCAGTGAAGCTCCCGGGTCCCTGTTCGTGGATGGCACAGCGAAGATGCTCGACCATGTGGAGGTCGATGATATCTGCAAGATCCGGGAACTGCTCGAGACCTTGGAGGAAAAGGCCAAACTGGTGAGGATTTTGAGCGCCTGCCTCAACACGTGGGAGCCCGGCGTCCGAATCCTGATTGGCCGCGAGAATTCTGAAATTCGGATGCATAATTGCACCCTCATTGTCGCGCCGCTGCACTACCGGAATCGCGCCGTAGGGGCGCTGGGGGTTGTCGGTCCGACGCGCATGGAGTACGACCGCGCGATCAGCACGGTGGACTATATCGCCCACCTTTGCAACAGGCTCCTCAGCTCCAATTGAATGGCAGGAACGAGACTCGTAAGGTGTGAGTCATTGATTCGGTGAGTCATTGACTCATGGGAGGAATCGTAGCACCGGTTCCCCCCAGGCCTGCCGCCCTTCAAAAGCAAAAAGCAGAAGGCAGTAAGAGGAACCGGTAGGTGGGCGACAGTATGGTGGGAACGAGCCTCCACCTGCACAGGCCACCAACCACCTACGGACAAAGGGTATACAATCGAAAGGTTATGGAAAACGAAAAAGAACAGCTTGCCGACCCCCTGCCCGAAGATGCCGGGGACCCCTACACATCCGATCTGAAGGAAAATGATGGGCCTGCAACCGAAGACATATCTTCAGGCCAACCTGCCGGACCAAACCTCGAACCTTCGCCGTCCTACGAAAAGCTGAAGGAGGAGAAAGCGCAGCTTTATGAGCGCTTGCTGCGCAAACAGGCGGACCTGGAGAATTTCCGCAAGCGTGCTCAGCGGGAAAAGGATGAACATCGCCAGCACGCCACGGAGGACTTGATCCGGACACTGCTGCCGGTCCTGGATGGATTTGACAGAGCCTTGAGGCAGCGCGACGCCTCAGCCCCGAAGCCCTTTTACCAGGGAATGGAATTGATCCACCGGCAGTTATTTGATGTCTTGACCCGGGCAGGTCTGGAGGCCATAGATACGTCCGGACAGTTGTTTGACCCGAATTACCATCAGGCCGTTGAAACGGTCGAGGACGCGGCTCGGCGCGAGATGGAGATCGTGGAAGAATTGCAAAAAGGATATAAGCTGAAGCACCGCCTGCTTCGACCCGCAATCGTAAAAGTGTCCGTCAAGCCCAAGGCTGCGGGTTCCCAAGCCTCGGAATAGACGCCGAAGGCAAACTGGCGGCGGGCGCGTGCCGTTTTCTTGATGTTTAAGTGGGGATGAGCGTTGAATAACAAGCGAGATTACTACGAAGTTCTAGGTGTTGAACGCCAGGCGTCCGATCAGGAAATCAAGAGCGCCTACCGTAAACTCGCTCTGCAACACCATCCGGACCGCAACCCCAACAGCAAAAAAGAGGAAGCAGAAGAGAAATTCAAGGAAATCACCGAAGCTTACAGCGTGCTCGCGGACTCGCAAAAGCGCGCCGCCTACGATCAGTTCGGGCACGCTGGGGTGGGCTCCACCGGGGGCTGGAACCCTGACTTCTCCTCGACGATCTTCTCGGATTTCGAAGACATTTTTGGGGAGTTTTTCGGTTTCGGAGGATTTGGCCAAGGGCCCCGCCAGCGCCATCGCGCCTCACGCGGAGCCGACCTGCGATACGACCTGGAGATTTCTCTGGAAGAAGCGGCGCGAGGTCTGGAAACAAAGATCAAGATTCCCCGATCGGAAACCTGCAGCGATTGCCACGGCACCGGGGCGAAGCATGGGAGCGAACCGATCGCCTGTCCGGGTTGCGGTGGGCGAGGCCAGATTCGACATCAGCAGGGCTTCTTCACCGTTTCGCGCACCTGCCCGCAATGCCGTGGAATGGGTCAGGTGATACGTGAGGCTTGCCCGGCTTGCGCGGGGAAGGGTCGGGTTCGGCACGAAAAAGTTCTGGGCCTCAAGATCCCGGCAGGCGTTGAGGAGGGGACGCGTCTGCGTGTGAGTGGGGAAGGTGAAGCGGGCGAGAGGGGGGGACCGCACGGCGATCTTTATGTGGTTCTGCGAGTCCGTGAGCATCCCTATTTTGACCGTCAGGGCGCGGACCTTTATTACACCATTCCCATCTCCATTACTCAGGCGACTCTCGGCGCGGAGGTTAGAGTTCCCACGCTTGAGGGCCACGAGAAGCTCAGAATCCCTGAGGGAACTCAAAACGGAACGGCGTTTCGCCTGCGAGGCTCTGGAATGCCCAGCGTGGACGGGCGAAGGCAAGGGGATTTGTATGTATCGGTTTATGTGGTCACTCCCACCCGGCTCTCGCGGGAGCAGCGACGAGTGTTCGAAATGCTGAACTCCGGGATGCGGGTGGAAAATCATCCCCTGGAGCGCCGCGCCTCCGAGAAGGTCAAAGACGTCTTCGGGTAGATCGGGAAGAGCACGCGTCAGGCGCCGGTTAGCAACCGGGAGACCAGAGCAATTCATAATTCAGATTTGCTCCCTGACACCTGAAACCCGCCACTGGGCGCCTCTTTATTCATCACCCACAATCTTCCACCTTCCAACAAGGAGACAAGTAGGGTTTTGGGAGTGATCGGCGGGCGGTTACCAGCGGGCTGGCTTAGGGCGACGCAACCACCTGAAGCCCACTGTGAGCATGCTGCCGTTCCAGCCGTGGTTCGGTTCCTGGAGGCTCGCATTGGACATGTGCATATAGCTGTACTCGAACACCAGAGCGCGTTGCGGCTTGAAGAAATACTGGATGCCGAAGCCGCCCTGGGGGGAGAACTGGGTTGTACCACTGAGTTCCGGTGCGCGCGTGGCCAGCGTAGTGCTCTGGGCCCCGCCGCCGAATTCGAAGAACGGCACGAAACGCCCGTGATTCTGGCCGTCAAGCCGAAAGAGAACCGCCCCGCCGTCCAGGCGTCCCCCAGGGTGAACGGCGTTGCCGAAAATCCCCTCACCTACTACTTCGAAGCGCCGGACCGGAAAGTGCGGCACATCGAAGTTTTTCACGATGAATCCTACCTGAGGCTCTGCCATCAGTAATGCAATGTGTGAGATGTCGCGAGGTATACCATTCTCCAGCGCGAAGCTGAGCTGGCCACCGAGAATCCAGTGTCCACGGTTCGCCCAGAAGGGCACGCTTTGGTCCGGCGTAGCGCTGACCGGGGCAGATGGGAATGGAGGCGATGACGTGTCGCCGGATTGTGCGCGGAGCGTAAACGCTCCCGCTGCACAGCCAAGGATGAGCAACAACGAGACCCTTCGGAACCATTGCACCGTAGGCACAACCTCCCTTAGATTCCCCCCATTAGATTCCTTGACTCACTGGACTACCTAGCTTCTACTATACAACTTGGGAAAAATCAAACGCAACGTTTAGGACTAGGGCGGGAAGGCGGGATTCAATAAGCAGGAGCCCGGAGGCAGCGGAGACAAAGAAGAAGGCCATTCATAATCCAGAATTGCTTTAGTCCCCAGCTCCGTCCTTAAAGTCGTGTGCAAAGTCACCCATCTGGTATAAAATCATTTGAGGAGCCAATGCAGCCACAAGGACTACCCCCAACCCAGGTGACCGACGGACGGGCAACCCAACAAAGCCCGCGACGCCGATTTTTCGAGACGCGTTACTGGTTGCGGGACCTCATCCTCTCCATCCTGCTGGCCTTCATCGTCATAGTTTTCCTCTACCAGCCGGTGCAGGTAGAGGGAACCAGCATGATGCCGCGGCTGGAGAACCACGAGCGGATTTTCATTAACAAGTTCGTGTACCGCTTCGAGCCCATCCAGAGGGGCGACATCGTGGTCTTCTGGTATCCGCTGGATCCGTCGAAGTCTTATATCAAACGCGTTGTAGGGTTGCCGGGGGAGGGGGTCAGCATTCAGGATGGCCGGGTGCTGGTGAACGGCACGCCTCTCGCGGAGCCCTACCTCCCCGCCAACTACCTGGATCACCAGAGCTATCCACCCGTTCAGGTCGAGGCGGATCACTACTTCGTGCTGGGCGACCACCGGGACTCTTCCAACGATAGCAGAGTCTGGGGGACCGTTGATCGCAAGTACATTTACGGCAAAGCCGTATTCGTCTATTGGCCTTTCAGCGAGTTTGGACCTCTGGAATGAACAAATCTTTTCTTTGCGACTTCAACCAGAATTCGTAAGTTGAACGAGGTTCCTGGTTTCATGGAATGGAAGAACCCCTCACCCGCCCTCCTCCGTCGGGCACCCTCTCCCCAGGGAGAGGGTGGCACGCTGTCCCGATGCACTTCATCGGGAAGCGGGCCGGGTGAGGGGTAAGTTGGGTCGTTCGGCAATGCAAATTGTAAACTGTCGACTGTCAACTGTTGACTGTTCTAGGGAGCTTAGATGGAGGCGATACTCGCCTTAGAGGATGGAAGAATATTCCGGGGGCGCGGCTACGGCGCCTCGGGCGAACGTTTTGGTGAAGTTGTCTTTAATACTTCGCTTTCCGGCTACCAGGAAATCCTTACCGACCCCTCATACGCCGGTCAGATGGTCATTTTGACTTACCCTCACATCGGGAATTACGGGATAAACCCGCTGGACTCGGAGTCCGCGCGGCCCTACGCGGAGGGTTTGGTGGTGCGTGAATTATCCGAACTTGCCAGCAACTGGCGGTCGGTTGAGGAAGCATCGGATTTTCTGGCGGAATACGGCCTCCCCGTGATCTCTCACATTGACACGCGCGCCCTGGTGCGGCACCTGCGGCAGCATGGCACCAAGCGAGGCGTGCTTTCGACCTTGGATTTCGATGAAGCCAGCCTGCTGGCAAAGGCTAAGGCGGTCCCGAGTATGGTGGGGCTCGACCTGGCCAGCCGGGTTACCACTCTCTGGCGTTACCAGTGGACGGAACCGACGCGCGACATCTTCAAGGAAAGCGAACGAATGGAGCGGCGGGCCCGCTTTCACGTGGTGGCCTACGATTACGGAATCAAGCAGAACATCCTGCGTAAGCTCGTGGACGTAGGTTGCCGCGTCACTATTGTGCCCGCCACGACTTCCGCTGAAGAGGTTCTGGAATTGAAGCCCGAGGGGGTTTTTCTCTCCAACGGTCCGGGCGACCCGGAACCTCTCGAGTACGCCGCACAGGCTGTCCGAGCTCTCATGGGTAAGGTGCCCGTGTTCGGGATTTGCCTCGGCCACCAGATCATCGGCTTGGCGCTCGGGGGGAAAACCTACAAGCTGAAGTTCGGCCACCACGGGGGCAATCAACCCGTCATGAACCTGGAGACCCGGAAGGTGGAAATCACGGCCCAGAATCATGGCTTCGCGGTGGACCCGGACTCGCTCAACTCGAGCGAGGTCGCGTTAACCCATATGAATTTGAACGACCAGACGCTCGAGGGCTTGCGGCACAAATCTCTGCCGCTCTTCAGCGTGCAGTATCACCCCGAGGCCTCGCCCGGCCCGCATGACTCGGCGTACCTTTTTGCTAGCTTCGCCAAGATGATGGAAGAGTTTAAGAAATAGTGGATGGTGAATAGTGAATGGTGATTGGATCTCGAGATTGGAATGACGACGTCACAGCGGGGCAGAAGCTCCCCCCTCGATGTAACTTCGGAGGAGAAGACGGCGACGAGACCGGGGGAAGGGCGGGCCTTTAGGCCCGCCGGATCGAATTCCCTACTTGAAAAACTTGAGGTGGGGGAAGCGGAAGGGCGGGCCTTTAGGCCCGCCGAAAAGGTACGGGAATAGGCAGGGCTTTAGCCCCTGAAGCCGTGCCCCGCGGAAACAGTGAGATGTTGAAACCCTGGCTGAGTAGAATTCTCCAGATCGTGGGAACACTGGCCCCCATGATGCTGACAATCGTCGTCTACCGCCGCCCGTTGCTTCAGGGGCTAAAGCCCCTTGATTGGACGGAGGGTTAACGGCGGGGCTAAAGCCCCGCCCTTCCGATGTCACTTCGGAGGAAGAAACGGCGACAGGACCGGGGAAAGGGCGGGCCTTTAGGGCCGCCGAAAAGGTACGGGAATAGGCAGGGCTTTAGCCCCTGAAGCCGTGCACAGCGGAAACAATGAGATGTCGAAACTCTGGCTGAAGAGGATTCTGCAAGTCGCGGGAACACTGGCCCTTATTGCGCTGGTAGTCGGCGTTTACCGAAGGACGGACTGGAGCAACGGGTTTACCCCTGATGGGGCCTTGACGTTGGTCGCGGGAGTCATTGCCTTCATTGCGGTCGTCATCCAGATACGTTCCTCGTCAAAGCAGGTAGAGAACCAGATAAAGGCGCAGCACGATTCGGAACGAGAGGAACAGGAAAGGCAGAAGCGCGCAGTGGCAACAGCGATCGCCTTCGAAATCGACTCTATTTACAGGGGCTTTATTCGGGACGTCGAGGCATTGTTCAAAGCGGCGGGCGCTGGCGCCAACTTTGAGAAAGACCTCATGGGGAAAAGGCTAGAAGAGTTTCCCTTCACAGTCTATGAGGGTTGCTCGCCGCTGCTCGGAGGCCTGCCACCCCCGCTGGTCCAGGGCATAGTTCATTTGTACGGTGGAATCGCGGTTTATCTAATGACGATTAACGAGCTATATGCTGCGCTCCAGCGTGCGCAGAGTGCGAGCCTCGGGGACCACCGACGGATTGAGGTTGACGTGTGGGTGCATCAGGTAAAGGATCAGGTCGCACCTCTGCGGATATTGGCAGCCGAGGTTTCCAAGATGCTGTGTGAGTTCGCGGGGATTCCCAAGGGTCGAATGGCGGTTCTAGCTGTCTCTCAGGGATTACATGCCTAAACGCACTGATTTACGCAAAATTCTGATCATTGGCTCCGGGCCGATCATTATCGGCCAAGCGTGCGAGTTTGACTATTCGGGCACGCAAGCCTGCAAGGCTCTCAAGGCCGAGGGTTACGAGGTGGTGCTGGTGAATTCCAACCCCGCCACGATCATGACCGACCCCGAATTTGCCGACCGCACCTATGTTGAGCCGCTCACCCTGGAGTACCTGACGGCCATCATCGAGCGGGAGCGGCCGGACGCGCTGCTGCCGACGGTGGGTGGGCAGACAGCCCTGAACCTCTCCGTCGAGCTGGCTGAAAGCGGCGTGCTGGAAAAATTCAACGTGCAATTAATCGGCGCCTCGCTCAACGCCATCAAGATGGCTGAGGACCGCCTCTGGTTCAAAGACGCCATGCAGCACGTAGGGCTGGACGTGCCCAAGAGCGTCCTGGTGAACAACGTAGACGCCGCGCTCAAGTTTTCTCAGCAAGTGGGATTCCCCCTTATCATTCGCCCCTCCTTCACGCTCGGCGGGACCGGCGCCGGCATGGCCTACAACCTGGAAGAGCTGACCGAAACGGTGAGGAATGGTCTGGAGCTCAGCCCTGTTCATGAGGCGCTGGTTGAGGAGTCGGTGGTGGGTTGGAAGGAATTCGAGCTCGAAGTGATGCGCGACCACGCGGACAACGCCGTGGTCGTATGCTCCATCGAAAACTTCGACCCTATGGGTGTACACACCGGGGATTCCATCACTGTGGCGCCGGCGCAGACGCTTACCGACAAGGAATACCAGTTGATGCGCGACGCGGCCTTCAAGGTAATCCGGGCGGTAGGGGTCGAAACGGGGGGCTCGAACATCCAATTCGCTGTGGACCCGCACTCGGGACGCATGGTGGTGATCGAAATGAACCCGCGCGTGTCGCGCAGCTCCGCCTTGGCCTCCAAAGCCACCGGCTTCCCGATCGCCAAGATCGCCGCCCGGCTGGCGGTTGGTTACAGTCTGGACGAGATTCCGAACGACATCACGCAGAAGACGCCCTCCTGCTTCGAGCCCACTATCGACTACGTGGTGGTGAAGATTCCGAAGTGGGCGGCGGAGAAGTTTCCCGACTCCGATCACACGCTGGGCCCCCAGATGAAATCGGTGGGCGAGGTGATGGCGATCGGCCGCACCTTTAAAGAAGCACTACTGAAGGGCGTTCGATCGCTTGAGACGGGCAGAAAATCGCCCACGCCTCCTGACGATCCCGTCGAGATGGAACGCGGGTTGACGATCCCTCATCCCGAGCGCCTGTGGTATTTGCTTTTCGCCCTGCAAGCGGGCTATAGCGTCGAAGGCTTGGCTGAAATCACGTGCATCGACCCGTGGTTCTTAGACCAACTTGAACAAATAGTGGGCCTGTTGGGAGAATTGAAGCGCTTCGATGTGGAAACCGTGCCTGCGCCGGTGTTGCGGGAGGCCAAGCGCCACGGTGTTTCTGACGTGCAACTGGCGGAAGTGTGGGGAACGTCGGGCGAAGTCGTCCGCGAGCGGCGCCTTGCCGTTGGCGTTCGCCCCGTTTTCAAGCGTGTGGACACCTGCGCAGCCGAGTTCGAGTCCTTCACCCCTTACCTTTACTCCACTTATGAAGACGAGGACGAGGCCGAACCCACCCAGCGGCGCAAAATCGTAATCCTGGGCAGCGGACCCAATCGCATCGGGCAGGGAATTGAATTCGATTACTGCTGCGTTCACGCCGCTTACGCGCTCAAAGAGGAAGGCTTCGAGACGATCATGGTGAATTGCAATCCCGAAACCGTCTCGACCGACTACGACACCTCTGACCGCCTCTACTTTGAGCCCCTCACCTTTGAAGACGTAATGGCCATTATGGATGAGGAAAAACCGGAAGGCGTCATCGTGCAGTTCGGTGGCCAGACGCCGCTCAATCTTGCGCGCCAGCTTAAGGCCGCCGGCGTGCCCATCATTGGCACTTCGCCGGAGTCTATTGACCTGGCCGAGGACCGCAAGCACTTCGGGAAGCTGCTCGCCGACTTGAAGATTCTCCAGCCTCAAAATGGCGCTGCCATGAACGTCCAGGAGGCCGTGGAGATCGCCCGCGAAATCGGATATCCTGTCTTGTTGCGTCCCTCCTACGTGCTGGGTGGACGCGCTATGATGATTGTGTACGACGAGGCCATGCTCCGCGATTACGTGCGCCGAGCGGAAGAACTACAGCGCGCTTTCCCCATCCTGGTGGACCACTTCCTGGAAAACGCTACAGAGGTGGATGTCGACGCTTTAGCGGACGGGACGGACGTGGTCATCGCGGGCGTCATGCAGCACATCGAAGAGGCGGGAATTCACTCCGGAGACAGTTCCTGCGTTCTCCCGGCGGTTTCGATCGGTGAGCCGCAACATCGCACGCTGTGTGAGTACACCGTAAAGCTGGCCAAGGAATTGAATGTTGTCGGGCTGATGAACATCCAATACGCGATCCAGAATGGCCAGGTTTACGTCCTGGAAGTTAATCCGCGCGCCTCCAGGACGGTCCCTTACGTCAGCAAGGCTACCGGCGTGCCTCTGGCAAAGATTGCGGCGCGGCTTATGGTAGGTAGTAAACTCTCCTGCTTCGGTCTCGAACCGGAACTGCAAGTGCGCCACTTCTTTGTAAAATCCCCGGTCTTCCCCTTCCAGAAATTCCCCGGAGCGGACACCATACTCGGCCCGGAGATGAAGTCCACCGGGGAGGTCATGGGCGTTGCCGACTCCTTTGGCCTCGCTTTCGCCAAGGCCCAGCTTGCCGCGCGTAACAGGATTCCGACTTCCGGGCGCATCTTCATTTCCGTGAACGACCATGATAAGCCGCTGGTCATTCCGCATGCGCGAGACCTGGCGGCGCTGGGATTCAAGCTGGTCGCCACGCGCGGCACTACCGAGGCGTTGCGCGCCTACGGCATTCCGGTGGAGAGAGTTTTCAAGGTGGCGGAAGGACGCCCGAGTGTTGTGGACCTCATCAAGAGCGCCGCGATTGATTTAATCATCAACACGCCGCTGGGACGCTCCTCTCGCCAGGATGACCGGCTGATCCGTCAAGCGGCGGTCAAACACGGCGTCACGTGCATTACAACTCTGTCCGCTGCCGGGGCGGTGATCGCCGGGATTCGGGAATTGAGAAAAGGGCAGGTGTGGGTTGCAAGCTTGCAGGAACTGCATCAGAACGGACCGAAAAGGAATCTTCGTTCCACAGTCGGCGCTCCATTTTCGCTGAAAGCTGACGGCTAAAGGCTGGAACATCATGACACGCAAGGAAATTATCCGAAGTCTCCAGGGAATGTTTGTTCCCGTAGTTACACCGTTCAACCGCCGCGGAGAAATTGACGAAGGGCTGTTCCGCGAGAATCTGCAAAAGCTCGCTGGAATCGGGCTCGCCGGAATCCTCGTGGCGGGCTCGACGGGAGAAGCTCCCTACTTGGAAGAGGGCGAACGGCTGCGGCTGGTCGAAGTGGCGCGAGGTCTGGTGCGGCCGCCGGAAATTCTGATTGTAGGCACCGGCCTGGAGGGCACTGCGGCTACCGTGCGCCTAAGCCAGGAAGCCGTGGCGCGTGGGGCTGACGCCCTATTGGTTCTCCCACCCAACTATTACAAATCCAAGATGGATGCTGACACGCTTGCAGCGCACTATCGGACCGTGGCGCGCAAAGTGGAACGGCCCGTCATCTTCTACTCCATCCCGCAGTTCACCGGGCTTCACCTTGAACCTTCCACGATCGGCAAGCTCTCGCAAATCCCCAACTTGGTCGGATTGAAGGAGAGTTCAGGAGATATCCAGTTTGTGCGCGCAATTCTGCGGCGAGTGCGGCCGGGCTTTCGCGTCCTGGTGGGGTCGGTTGCGATTCTGAACGAGGCTTTGCGCGCCGGAGCAGTAGGCGGCGTGCTGAGCCAGGCGAATTTTGCTCCGGAGCTGTGCGTGGGTCTGTACCAGGCATTCCTGCAAAAAAAGAGAAAGACGGCGCTGGAATTCCAGGAGAGGTTGCTCCCACTGGCGCGGAAGATTACGCTGCCTTTGGGCGTTTCCGGTGTAAAGGCGGCGCTGGACCTTAGCGGCTATGCGGGAGGCTTCCCGCGCGCCCCGCTTGCGCCCCTGGGGCCCGCTGCTCGAGAATCGGTGGCAGCGGCGCTCCGAGAGGCCCGCGCCGGTCTCGCATACTGAAGGAAGTATGCAGTAGGCAGTCGGCAGTAGGCAGTAAGCAGTGGGCAGAGAAAGCGCCGGTACGGGGTGAGGCGACGCGGCAGTTTGAGCTAACAATGCATGAACTAGCGTTCAAAGTTTTAGACCTCATCCTGGGCGGGCTGCTTGAGAAGCGCCGTAAGAAGAAGGCTCTGTCAGAGCAGTTGGAGGCCCTTAAGCGCCATGTGATTCACGAGAATGTGGTGAACTACCTTCCCGTGCATCTGGCGAAACTGCGGGCGTTTCTTCTTGATAACGGCCTTGTTGATAAGCCCGAGTTCGAAAAGTTTTTCGAGCGATGGCTCACTAATCCATTTCTCCGGGCGGGCCGACCCGTGGGCGGCATGTTTTCGAGTGCGCAGATAGCAGAAATGAAGACGTTGCGCTCCGCAGGGTCAAGAGGTCGATATGCCTCTGCTCTTTCGTGAGGAGAAGAAAGGCGGGCTTTTCCCTCTCCCTTGGGGAGAGGGTGGCCCGCGATCCCGATTCACTTCATCGGGACGCGGGCCGGGTGAGGGGTTACTCTCGCTGCCCGGCTAAGTCTTCGCATCGATGACAAGCACAATTCTTCCTTACCAACTCGTTCCGCACTCAAGCGCGCTTTTCGTGGATTACCTCTATCATTTTGATCGGGTTTCAGGCTTCTATAACGCACCCCCGTACCTGTTTTCCAGCTACAAGACCGTGGCTTCTCAACTTCTCCGTTTCGAAAGGAATCGGGGGGAACTCTGCGCAATTCTCTTGCGCCAGAACAAGGCTTTTGGTTGCGGTGAAGCCACCCTTGAAAACGTGCAGAAACTCTCGCAGGCCGGATGCTTCGCCGTGGTCACGGGGCAACAGGTGGGCTTGTTTAGTGGGCCGGCTTTTACCATCTTCAAGGTTTTAACCGCCGTCCGGCTGGCAAACTACCTTAATGAGCAGGGTGTGCCCGCAGTGCCCGTTTTCTGGCTTGCCACGGAAGACCACGACTTGGCAGAAGTGGCGGAGGTGGCAACTCTCGATGATGAATACAATCTCATTTCCCTGGCTGACCACGGCGATTCGCCCAGCCCGCGGTCGCCGGTTGGAAATGTGCGCTTGACCCAGGAATCCACGGAGGCGCTCGCTCGATTGGAAGCCTGTCTGCCTTCCGGTCCAGCACGTGACGGCCTTTTGCAGGATCTGCGCGAGACCTACACGCCTGGAGCTACCTGGGTTGAAGCCTTCGGGCGATTCATGACCCGACTCTTAAGCCGCTGGGGAGTGATTCTTCTAAACCCGCTGGACCCCGGCGTTCACCATCTCAGCGCAGAGGTTTACTCGCAAGCCCTCGAGCGAGCACCCGAGCTTCGGGCGAAAGTGCAGGAACGTTCCCAGTTGTTGCTCAGGAGCGGCTATCACGCCCAGGTAAAGGTGACGGAGGATTCGACGTTGGTATTCGTCACCAGGGAAGGGAACCGTCTCCCGATTCACCTCCACGATGGCGACTACCTTGTCGAAGGAACGCAGAAGATCCTCATCGAAGGGTTGCGCAGCCAACTCGCTGATGACCCATTAGCCTTTTCACCCAACGTGTTGTTGCGACCTTTGGTTCAGGACACCCTGCTGCCGACCATTGCTTACATTGCAGGCCCCTCCGAGCTGGCTTATCTCGCGCAGGCGCAAGTCTTGTACGAGGCCTTCGGCAGGCCACAACCGGTGTTTTTCCCTCGAGCCGCTTTCACGTTGGTGGACCATCGCATAGAAAGACATCTGGACAAATACCGGTTAAGCGTCGAGGACGTTTGGCTTGGCGAAGAACACCTCAGCGGGAAGATCGCCGCGGTGGGGCTTGCCGAGGGATGGTCGGAGCGCTTCGAGCAGGCGCAGCAGGACATGGCGGGCCTCCTCACTCGCCTCCGCGGCGACATCGAGCGGCTTGATCCCACGCTGCTTGAGGCGTTGCAACATACCCAGGAAAAGATCCTCTACCAGATGGATCGGCTGCGCGGGAAGGTGAACCGCGCCGGCTTGGCGCGTTCTGAATTGTTCTCCCGTCATGCACAGGCACTCACGCGGTTTCTCATGCCTCAAAAGGATTTGCAGGAGCGCCGGGTCGGTGGTGCGTATTTTCTGGGGCGCGCCGGCTACGAATTGCTTGACCGGCTGCTTGCGCAAATCAAAACAGACTCTCCTGGCCACCAAGTGGTGAACCTGTAGCACAACCCGATACCCAAAATGTTTAACTTCACTTGAAACTCTCTCAATTCGCCCGTCAACATGGTCTGATATAATGTCTGGTTGCGTTTTGGGGCTACCGCCTCGTGGAGGCTTGCCATGAATGGACGGACAGCATTAGATCTGCTTACCCGGCATAAGTCGACTTTCGAGCTTTCCAATGGCGAAAGCATTGTTCTAAAGAATCCCCAGAAGTTTGTGAGCCAGACGCTGGACCAGTTGGTGGGAAACGCGGTTTTTGGAGAAACTGAAGAGGTTCGTAGTGCGGCGCGCTGGATCATCCGGAGGGCCGGATTGGAACTTGGCGTCGTGCCTTCCTCCCTGCAGGGGCTGTACGAGGCCCGTGCCCGGAAGGAGTGCAAGGGCTTCACCGTCCCCGCCATCAACATTCGGGGCTTGAGTTACGATGTGGCGAGAGCGGTTTTCCGCGCTGCGCTGGGCCTGAAAGCCGGCGCCTTCATTTTTGAACTTACACGCAGGGAGAGCCATTATACGGACCAGCGCCCAGGGGAATATGCTGCGGTCATTATCGCGGCGGCGCTGCGCGAGGGCTTCGAAGGCCCTGTTTTCATCCAGGGAGATCACTACCAGGTTAACCCCCTCAAATTCGCCAAAGACCCGGAATCTGAGTTGCAGACCATCCGTGACTTCTGTCAGGAATCCGTTGCGGCGGGCTATTACAACATTGACATCGACGCGTCAACGCTTGTGAATAGCGCCCTGCACGGCGTCCATGAACAGCAGAGGGCCAACTTTGAGACCACTGCAAACCTAACGGCTTACCTTCGCTCGCTCGAGCCGCCGGGAATGACCATTGCGCTGGGAGGCGAAATCGGCGAAATCGGGAAAGAGAATTCCACCCCTGAGGAACTCACAACCTTTGTGGACGGGTTTATGGAGACCTTGACCCGGCGCAGCCGATACAAGAAGGGACTGGCAAAGATCAGCGTCCAGACCGGAACCAAGGATGGCGGCGTAGTGTTGCCTGACGGCAGCATCGCCCCGGTGGCCATCGACTTTGAAACGCTGCGCGCCCTCTCGGCTGTGGCACGGGACCGCTACGGAATGGCCGGCACAGTCCAGCACGGAGCCTCCACCCTGCCCGCCGATGCCTTCCATAAGTTCGTCGAGTGCGAGGCCGCTGAAGTTCACCTGGCGACCGAGTTCCAGAACATGATTTATGAGAATACGGCGTTTCCCAGGGAACTGAAGGAGGAGATCTACAAAACGCTACGCAAGCTCTGCGCCGATGAACGCAAGGCTTCAGACACAGACGAGCAGTTCCTGTACAAGACCCGGAAGAAGGCCTTCGGCCCCTTCAAACGGAAGATCTGGGATCTGCCGGCGGATATTCGCGAGCGCATAGGGCGGGACCTTGAAAAGAAGTTCACCTTCCTGTTTGAACGGCTAAACGTGCAACGGACGGCGGAGTTGGTGAAAAAGACCGGCCCTCTGGTCCCCGTAATCCCGCCCCTGCCTCCGGCCTTGAGCGAAGCGCTTGCCAAAGTAGGCAACAGCCATTGATGATTGCCGATTGTTGATTGTCGATTGTTGATTGCCGATGGAAAAGGTGGTGTGGCAACTTTCTCTCCTTTCAATCGGTCCCGCGAGGCGGGATCAATCGAAAATCGTCAATCATGCAGTCTCTCGCCATCTACGTTGAAGTTCCATTTTGCGCCTCGAAGTGCAGCTTCTGCAACTTCAGTTCGCGGGTCGAATCCGGCAGTATCTTCGACCGTTATAGCGAGGCGATGGAACAAGAAATCGACGGGTTGCCAGCCGGTTTTGAGGTTTATGGGCTGGCCGAAGAGATTCTCACACTCCCGGTGGACACCGTCTATTTCGGAGGGGGAACCCCATCGCTGCTGGGGGTGGAAAGACTCAAGAAGATCGTCTGTGCCCTGCATGGGCGCTTTCGAGTCCAAGCTACCAGTGAATTCACGGTCGAAGTCACTCCGGGCTCGGCCGATATGCAGTTCCTGGCTCAGGCCATGAGCATGGGTATGAATCGTCTGAGCATTGGAGCGCAGACGTTCGAGGACCGGGAACTCCGCGCGGTGGGGCGGCTGCATTCTTCCGCAGATACTCGCGAACTGGTCCGGCAGGCGCGTTCCGCGGGCTTCGAAAACGTCAGTCTTGACCTGATAGCCGGTTTGCCGCATCAGACCTTCGAGTCGTGGCAAGGCAATCTCGAAGCCGTGCTCCGACTCCGGCCGCAGCACATTTCCCTTTACCTGTTCGAAATCGATGAGAAAAGCCGGCTCGGCAAAGAAGTGCTGCAAGGCGGAACACGCTATCATGCCCCCGCAGTTCCGGGCGAGGAGTTCATGGCCGACGCCTACGAGATTGGGCGAGAGGTGTTGGGACGGGAAGGTTACATCCAGTACGAGATATCGAATTTTGCGCTGCCAGGGTATGAGTCTCGCCACAACCAGAAATACTGGCAACTCGCCCCGTATGTCGGACTCGGTGCTGGAGCCCATTCCTTTGACGGCATGAACCGCTGGGCCAACGAAAGTGAGGCGCGGCTTTACGTTGATAGGCTGGCAGGCATGCGCTCGCCTATGACGGGGGTCCGCAAAATCTCGCCGGAAGAGCAGTTAGAGGAATTCTTCTTCCTCGGATTACGGCAGGTGGAAGGCGTTAGCCTGGAGCTGGCACGGAAACGCTGGGGGAAGGATTCGCTGAGCCGCTGGCAAGGGAGGATTGATGCCTTGACCCAAGATGGGCTTCTGAACGTGGCCGGAGATAATATCAGGCTGGCGGAAAAGGCATACTTGGTTTCCAACGAGATCTTCCAGGAGTTTGTGGAGGTCTAAGAAAGGCAGTTGTCAGTGGTCAGTTGTCAGCCTTCAGAGTCTGTGTTAAAACTCGTGTCTGGCATTGGCCAGGTTGGACCCCCGCTTCCGCGGGGGTGACAGCGCTGGATTTAGGGGCTGTATTCCGACCTGTCATTCCCGCGAAAGCGGGAATCTACGAGTTTTCACACAGACTCTTCAGCCCTCAGTTATCAGCCATCAGCAGGCAAAACAGCCTTGTTGACAGCTACTTCCGGGCAACAGACGCTTAATATCGGACCCGCTGTGGCGAGACGAAGGGCAACGGCCGACTAACGACGAACAACTGACAACGGACCACGGACCCGCCGCGGCGGGACAACCAACCGAATGGAGAAATAGGAAGACATGACCACAGCAACTGTTGATTTGCGCAGTGATACCGTAACCCAGCCCTCGCCCGCCATGCGGCGTGCTATGTACGAGGCGGAAGTTGGGGACGATGTTTACCGTGAAGATCCGACGGTGAACCGCCTCCAGGAACGCGCGGCCGAAATCTTTGCCCGCGAAGCGGGCCTATTCGTCCCTTCAGGAAGCATGGGCAACGAGATCGCCCTCAAAGTTCACACCAAGCCCGGCCAGGAAGTGATTTGCGAAGAACGAGCTCACATCTACAACCATGAGATCGGAATGATGGCGGCCTATGCAGGCTTGGTGCCGCGGTCAATTTGGGCCGAAGACGGAATTCTTCGGTGGGAGCTGATTGCCCCCCACGTTCGCGGGCTCGGCGGTTTTCGATCGCGAACCGGGCTGGTGGAGCTGGAAAACACCTCCAACATTGCCGGCGGCTCGGTTTACCCTCCCGAGGTGTTTGACGAAATTGCCGACCACACTCATGCCGCAAGTTTGCCTTTGCATCTGGATGGCGCGCGCATTTTCAACGCCAGCGTGGCGTTGGGGCGTCCAGTAACGGAACTGACGAAGAAGGCTGATTCGGTGATGTTCTGCCTCTCGAAGGGACTCGGTGCGCCCGTCGGGTCCATGCTGGTCGGAAGCCGAGAGTTCATCGAGGAAGCGCGGATGGTGAGAAAAATGCTAGGCGGGGGAATGCGCCAAGTGGGCATCCTGGCGGCAGCGGGCCTGGTCGCCCTGGAAGAGGGCCCCAAGCGCCTCGACGTCGATCACGAGAATGCCAAGTTTCTGGCTCGAGGGCTGGCGGAGATCCCCGGCATCAAGATCGAAACGGAGAAGGTAGTCACCAATATCCTCTTTTTCGACGTTTCCGGCGCCGGCCTCACCGCGCCGGAAGTGTCGCAACGGCTGAAGGCGAAAAACGTCCTGGCCAACCCCTACGACTCCAAGCTGATCCGAATGGTGACGCACCTTGATGTGGACCGGGCCGCCTGCGAGCGCGCCCTCAGCGCTCTCCGCGAGGTAGTAGGAAACGGTCGGAACGGGGCTGGGGACTAGGTCAATTTTGGATTTTAGATTTTGGATTGACTCTGCCTGTTGCCTATTGCCAGAACGGGGGATGGGGACTGGGCCAATTATGAATTCTGAAGTATGAATGGCCTTCTTCGTTGCCTCCGCCGCCGTGCTTCTGCATATTGCCTACCGCCTTCCTTCTGGCGGGAGCTGGGAAGGAACTGCAAGCAATAGACCGCCAATACACAGCAAGCAATCAACAGTGGGCAATTCATAATTCACAATTCAGAATTCATAATTCAGTATTGCCCCCGCCCCTACCGCTCGTTATTTTTTCTTAGCTCTGTCCTGAGCAAGTTTGGAGAGGATATCGAAATAATGCGTGCGGTAAGTAGGGTCTGCGGGATCGAGTTGGGTCGCCATGCGGTATTGCTTCACCGCCGCGTCCAAGTCGCCCATTTTTTCCAGTGCGTAGCCAAGACCGTTGTAAGCGTCTGCATCCGTCGGGTCATGCCGGATGGCTTCCAGCATCTCGACTCGTGCCCGCTTCCAGTCCTTGCCCAGCAGGAACGTGATTCCCAGCTCACGGTGCAGGTCGGAATTCTCAGCGTCGAGTTTGAGCGCCGCCCGCAGATGTTCAACGGCCTCATCCAGCCTGCCCCGGGCCCGCAGTTGCACTGCTTGCTGAACCAACTGGCGCAACTGAATCTTGACTTCGGCGAGGCTGAGCGCCGGATTGGCGTTAGGGTTGGAAGCCTCTTCTGCCTTCTTCCCATCCACCGCGACATTCTCCCCGGAACGAGGCGAAATGAAGAAGGCTTTCTCTTCTTCACTGGGGCAGCGGAGGTGGAGGTAGTGGTCTCCAGGCTCAACCTCTGGTAAAACGAATACCCCGTGGTCATCCGTCTTTCCCGCCCGTTGATTGTCGAGGTCTACCGTACAACCCGGCCCACGCGCGCGCAATGTCACTAGCGCTGGCGCTTGGTCATGCGCCTTCTCACTCGCTGAGAGAGCGTGAAGACTGGCAGGAATCAGCACGAGGGTAAGGCAAAGGAAAAACCTACACATTATTTTCGATACCGATCCCTAGCTTCTGCGGTGCTGTACCGGCTCTTAGGCGGTTGGTCAGCAAACCCAAAAAAGTCCTATATCGCCACCACGCGGGATCAATTTATCTTAGCACGGCGCGCGGCTTTTGACGCTCAGAGCATGGTGGTAGTTCAGGGTCGCGTCAAAGTCCCCGGAGGTTAAGATCCGAAAGCGGCTCTGCCGCGACCCTGGGTGGTAGCTTCCCAAATCGAAAGTAGGACTGCCTCTTCCGCAAGGCGGGCCCGGCCATACCCGCAGGGCGGTGCAGGCGTCATTTGGAATGTGGATCCACTCGAGCCATCGGTCATTCCCGCGAAAGCGGGAATCCCGTCCGCCGACAGCGCATTCCCAAAAGCCTACGAACTAGATTCCCGCTTTCGCGGGAATGACTATGTCACGCAAATAACACCAATGCCCGCATGGCCAATTTCTTGACGCTGCTGGCCTTGTGGTATAGCCTTGATTTTGGGGAGATGGTACAAGACAAGGGGACCGCTGATGTTCAGCGCATGCTAACAGCCCGCGCGACACTTGGCCGGAACCAGGGCGGGCCCTGCCACCACATGGCGGATTCAATCCAGACTTGGGCCGCGAAAGTGCTCGCGGGAGACCGGCGGGCCATCGCTCGCGCTATCTCTGCGGTGGAGGCCGGCGATACTCCCGGCACGGAACTTTTGAAGAAGCTGTTTCCTGCCACCGGGAAGGCGGAAGTCATCGGGGTTACGGGGTCTCCCGGGGCCGGCAAAAGCACTCTGGTGGAAAAGCTTGCAGGCGAGTATCGACGGGCCGGCGCGCGTGTGGGAATCATCGCGGTTGACCCGACAAGCCCCTTTTCGGGCGGCGCCCTCCTGGGTGACCGCATCCGCATGCAGAGCCTGGCGAGCGACAAAGAGATTTACATCCGCAGCATGGCCACACGCGGACAGTTGGGAGGACTTGCGCCAACCACCCAGGACGTGGTTACCATCCTCGATGCGGCAGGCTGCGAGGTGGTGCTGATTGAGACCGTAGGAGTGGGACAAGACGAAGTTGAAATCGCTCGCCTGGCAGACGCCACAGCCCTGCTCTTGGTCCCCGGCATGGGTGACGACGTGCAGACGTTTAAGGCCGGTGTTATGGAGATTGCCGATTTGTACGTCATCAACAAAGCGGACCTTCCCGGCGCCGAGCGCGTCGAGCAGGAAGTCGCGGCGATGCTTTCTATGGCTTCCCTTACGGAGGTTTGGCGTCCACCCATCGTCAAGACCATCGCCACCACGGGTTCAGGCATTGCAGAAGTAAGGCAAGCGTTGGAACAATTTCTGTCCTTTCAAGAGCAGAGTGCCAGGAAGGAGAAGCGCCGAAGGGGTTATTGGCGCAGCCGCCTCCTTGAACTGCTGCGTCGGAATTTGTTTGAGACCGTTGCCAGGGAACGTTTGCGCGACGGGTCCCTGGAGCAGTTCGTTGACGACCTGCTCCAGCATCGCGCGGATCCCTACTCACTGGTGGAGAGAATCGTCGCTGAGTCAGTAAGGCAGGTTTCGGGTGTCAGGTGCCAGGGGGCAGGGGACTAGGAGCTGGGACAAATTCTGAATTGTGAATTCTGAATTATGAATTGCCCACAGGCCATCGCTTACCGTCTATTGCTTGGAGTTTTTCCCCAGCCCCTAGCCCCTTCTTCTGTGAGACTGAGAACTGATGACTGAGAACTGACGACTTTACTTATGAAAATTCACCACATCGGCATCGCGGTCGGCTCGCTTGCGGCAGCGCGCCCGGTTTTCGAAAAACTGCTCGGAAAGCCACCCGACTCACAAGAAGTTGTGGAAGAGCAACAGGTACGCGTGGCGGTGTTTCAGGTGGGCGAAAGCCGCCTGGAGTTGATCGAGGCCACCTCACCGGACTCGCCCCTCGCGCGTTCCCTCTCCGAGCGCGGGCAGGGTATTCATCATGTGGCGGTTGCGGTTGAAGATCTTGCCGGGACGTTACGGAAGCTGGAAAGCGCCGGGGTGCGCTTGATTGACCGTGAGCCGCGCCGCGGGGCAGGGAACGAGCAAGTGGCTTTTCTACACCCCGCAAGCACGGCCGGCGTGCTCATCGAATTGGTGGAAGAGAAATGACTGCGGGTAGCGCGGGCATCCTGCCCGCGCTTGCGGAGCGGGAGCGGGATGCTCCCAGGACAGCGGGCGAGACGCCCGCGCTACAGCGCTGAGCCGAGGAACAATGAAGTTAGGGAATTTTGAACTGCACACGATCAGTGACGGAACTTTTGCCCTCGATGGTGGTCAGATGTTCGGCGTCGTGCCCAAGCCCCTGTGGGAACGAAAGGTCCCAGCGGACGAGCGCAACCGGATCCGGCTTTCCTTGACCTGCCTGCTGATCCGGACCGGGAGGGAGAACATTCTCGTCGAAACAGGCATTGGGGACAAGTTCGACGCGAAGTTCAAGGACATCTATGATGTCCGGCATCCGCCGACGCTCCTCGCGGGACTCGACGAAGTGGGGCTCAGGCCGGAGGACATCCACATTGTAATCAACACCCACCTTCACTTCGACCACTGCGGTTGGAACACCCGGCGCCTGAACGGGAGGACTGTCCCGACTTTTCCGCGCGCTCGTTATTTCATTCAGCGCGGAGAGTGGCAGCGCGCAACGAATCCCACGGAACGAGAACAGGCCAGTTACATTGAGGAGTTTTTCAAGCCTGCCGAACCGCAGACCGAGTTTCTAGAGGGCGACGCGGAGATAGCTCCGGGAATCTGGCTTGAGGTCGTCCCGGGCCACACGCGTAACTTGCAGTGCGCGCGCATTGAATCCGGGAACGAGTGTGCGTACTTCATTTCCGATACCGTTCCCACCGCCGTGCATTTGCCTTATCCCTGGATTATGAGTTTCGACCTGTATCCGATGGAGACTCTCGCCAGCAGGAAGCGCCTGCTGCCGGAGTTGGCTCAAAGAAAAGCACTCGTGGTTTTTCCTCATGACCCGAATGTGCCCTGGGTGCGTTTGGTGGAAAGCGGCGGCAAGATTACAACACAGTCAGTGACGTAACCTACGCATCATGTAGCGCCGGCATCCTGCCGGCAAGAAGAATGCCGCCGGGACGGCGGCGCTACGCGGAGATTATTAATTCAGAGGGTGAGGGAGGGTCTTTGCCACAAGCGGAGATTGGAATCATCGGAGGGAGCGGCCTTTATAACCTGCCGGGAATCGAGCGCGTCCGAGAAGTTCGCGTCGCTACACCCTTTGGCAGACCATCGGACGCCTACAGGCTGGGCAACTTGGAAGGACGCAAGGTGGCTTTTCTATCCCGGCACGGGCGTGGCCACACGCTGTTGCCAACTGAAGTGAATTCTCGCGCCAACATTTACGGGTTCAAGAAACTGGGGGTGGAGCGAATCATCTCGGTCAGCGCCGTGGGGTCTCTTCGGGAGGAATACCGCCCCATGGACATGGCTTTGCCTGCACAGTTCTTCGATCGCACCCGTCAGCGCGCTTCCACATTCTTTGGGGGCGGTCTGGTGGTCCACATCAGTTTTGACACTCCTGTTTGTCCCACCGTTGTGGAGGTGTTGGCCGGGGCGTGCAAGGATTTGGGCGTCCGCTGTCACGCGGGGGGCACGTACGTATGCATGGAGGGGCCGGCGTTTTCCACCAAAGCCGAGTCAAACGTTTACCGGTCATGGGGAATGGACCTTATCGGAATGACCAGCTTGCCGGAGGCCAAGCTGGCGCGCGAGGCCGAGATCTGTTACGCCACACTCGCCATGGTCACTGACTACGACTGCTGGCATCCCCAGCACGACGCCGTGACCATCAACATGGTGCTCGAGTACCTTACGCACAATGTCGAGAACTCTCAGAAGATCCTCCTGAGAGCCATTCGCGCCATGCCTCAACCACGAAGCTGCAAATGCGCGTCGGCATTGGCCCACGCTATCTTGACGGACCGCACAAGGATCTCCTCGACAGCCCGGAAAAAGCTCTCGTTGCTGGTCGGAAAATACTTAGGCTAGGGGCTGGGGAAAAACAGAAAGGAGCGGGCAATCCAAAATCTAAAATCGAAAATTGCCCCAGACATTGGTGCTTAGTTACAGAAGTTAGCGACCTGATTTGTCGGGTGATGGAAGGGCGGGGCTTTAGCCCCGTCGCAAAACTCAGGCGGGATTTTGGGGCTTTAGCCTCTGAAGCGACGCGGCTTCAGGGCCTAAAGGCCCGTTCAACTCCCTGTCCCGAGGCGGCGGCGCTGAACAGGCTGCGGAAAAACTCTTCGAAACTGTCATTCTGAGCGAAGCCCCGTACCGTACGGTGCAGGGCGAAGCGAAGAATCTGGCCCTGTGCATTTTCAAGAAGATACGCAGAGCGAGA
>Ga0182027_10002816_pt1 | contig 27935 bp, 29 predicted proteins | sample 712E1DmetaG_FD_121300 | JGI IMG/M metagenome (GOLD analysis project Ga0182027, IMG submission 121300) | Permafrost microbial communities from Stordalen Mire, Sweden - 712E1D metaG (Illumina Assembly) | ecosystem: Environmental > Terrestrial > Soil > Wetlands > Permafrost | place: Sweden...
AGTCATCGGCCAGGTCGCCGAATTCAATTTTGATTTCCGCGCCGGTAGCGGACCAAGCCAGTGCAAGCCAGAAACCAAAAAGAAATTTTCGCATCCCCCTCAGCGTAACAAAACGCATTCGGACGACAAGCAGAGTATGTGTGGGTCAGGTGCAATCCTGGGAGCGCTGCCGTCTCGCCGGCGCTCCCAGGGGGAAACTCCATCATTCAACAAATCCGGGGCAACTGCTCCCCGCTGGGCATGTCGAGAATCCGGCTGGCGCCAATCGCACTTTTTAGCGTGACCAGCGGCGCGGAACTTTCGGCAACCCGGCCGATGATTGCCGACCCCGCTCCGGCGGCGTGGCCGCTCATGATTTGCAAGGCGCGCTCCGCGTCCTTCGCCGCGATGAACGCGGCAAAACGCCCTTCGCACGCAACGTGCAGCGGATCCAGGCCGAGCATCTCGCACGCGGCATGAACGTCTTCGCGCACCGGCACGGATTTTTCCACCACTTCAATTTTAACCGCGGAGGCTTCGGCAATTTCGTTCAGCGCGCTGGCCAGGCCGCCGCGCGTCAGGTCGCGCAGACAGTGGATTTCAATCCCGGCTTTTAAGAGTTGCAGTACCAGATCCGCCACCGGTGCGGAATCGCTTTCAATCTGGCTCTCAAACGCCAGCCCTTCGCGCACCGCCATGATCGCCATGCCGTGCCGCCCCAAATCGCCGCTGACCAGGACAACATCGCCGGGCCGCACATTTTGCGGCGCGATTTTCTGTTTGTGTTCGATGACGCCGATGCCGGCGGTGTTGATGAACAGGCCGTCGCCCTTGCCCTTGTCCACGACCTTGGTGTCGCCGGTGATGATTTGTACGTCACAACGCCGGGCCGCGTTGCTCATCGAGCTGACGATCCGCCAGAGTGTTTCCATCGGCAGGCCTTCCTCGATGATGAACGCGCTGCTGAGGTAAAGCGGCCGCGCGCCGCTCATGGCGAGGTCGTTGACCGTGCCGTGAACGGCCATCGAACCGATGTCGCCGCCCGGAAAAAAAATCGGGCGCACGACGTAGGAATCCGTCGTGAACGCGAGTTTTTTGCCGGGCCATTCGACTACTGCCGAATCATGCTGCGTTTCCAGCAGCGGGTTTTTGAATGCCGTCAGAAACATTTTGCTGATGAGCTGGTGCATCAGCTTGCCGCCGCCGCCGTGCGCCATCAGGACGTGCGGGTATTGCTGGATCGGAATCGGACAACTGGTGTTCATATTTTTATTTTCCAACGGATGAAATGTGCCAACGGATTTTATTTTGTCATATTCCATCTGTTGGGAAAAGGTTTCATCGTCTGGGTGGCCGCACGCCGCGAATTTGCAACGCGCGTTTGCCGAAATTCACGGCCAGGCCAGCGGGCAGCTCCAGTGCCCGCAAATAAGCCTGCATTTTACCGAGTTCATACGGGCCAATTTCATCTTTCAGCGCGCTGACGCCACATAAAACCCGTTCACCCACGAGCATCGCATCCAATGGAAATTGGCCCAGTTCGTCGGCCTCAAATCTAACCGGACTGAACAACTCGCCCCGCAACGCCAGACCGCGATGCAACCACTCAACGCCGAGCAGTTTGCCGTAAACGACTTCGCCATAGCCCAAACCGTGCCGCCGTCCCACTTCCAGAATCCCCGCCCTCACCGCCCGCAACAACGGGCGGATTTCCTTTGTCAACACCGGCTGGATGTATTCGTAATCTTCACTGATAATGAATGGCTTCTCCGCAAACGGCACGCGCTCCGCCTTCGCTTTTTCCTGTCCGAAGTTGACCAGCAGACCCAGCGACTTTTTCCAGAACTTCAGGTAGGAAATGATCTGGAAATAATTTTCCTGCACGAATCCGCCGGGCAACGACTTGAGTTCCAGCAGGATTTCATCCCAGGCCAAAACGTCGTATTGGAATGTGTGGACCAACTTCCCGCGATGATGAAGCTGACCCCCTTGCTTGGAAGAAATGGGGATGCCACGTTTGCGGCAGCAGGCGACGAAAGCCCGATAATAAGCCTCTTCGGGATAACCGACCCCGACCTCGTTATGAACGTCAAACAGGCAGCGCCACAATATCCGTGTCTGGTCTTCAAAAATCAGCGCCATGGCTTGTCCCTTTATGCCTAGAAATATGTTTGTTTTTATTTTTCAATCCGTTGGCACTTTTCATCCGTTGGTGAAGAATGCCTTCGATACCGATAATACGCCGCGCAGGCGCCTTCGCTTGACACCATCGTCGCGCCGAGCGGATGCTCCGGGGTGCAGCGGGTGCCAAAGGCCGGGCATTCGTGCGGTTTGATTTGTCCCTGTAAAACCAGGCCGCTGAGGCATTCGGCCGGCTCTTCAACGTGATGGTCAGCCAGTCCGAATTTCTTTTCGGCGTCGAACGCAGCGTAGGTGTCGTTCAAGCCAAGACCGCTCTGGGGGATTTCGCCGACGCCGCGCCACTTGCGCGGCACGACCTTGAAAACCTTGCGGATGAGCTCCTGCGCCGGCAGGTTGCCTTCGCGGCGCACGGCGCGGGCGTACTGATTTTCAACCTCGGCGCGGCCGGATTCCAATTGTTGCACCACCATCAGCACACCCTGGAAAATATCCAGTGGCTCGAAGCCGGTGACGACAATCGGCACGTGATATTTCGCCGCGAGGGGCGGGTATTCCTCATAGCCCATCACCGCGCAGACGTGGCCGGCGGCAAGAAACCCCTGCACCTTGCAGTTTGGCGATGACATCAGCGCCTCGATGGCCGGCGGCACGAGCACGTGCGAGATGAGCATCGAAAAATTCCTCAGGCCTTTCTGCGCGGCCTGATAAACGGCCATCGCGGTTGCCGGCGCGGTGGTTTCAAAACCGACGCCGAAGAAAACGACTTCCCTGGCCGGATTTTGCTCCGCGATTTTCACGGCATCGAGCGGCGAATAGACGATGCGCACGTCGCCACCACCAGCTTTGACCGAAAGCAGATCCGTTGTGCTGCCAGGCACGCGGAGCATGTCGCCGAACGAAGTGAAAATGATGCCGGGCCGCGCCGCGATTTCGATCGCCTTGTCTATCATTTCCAGCGGCGTCACGCAGACCGGACAGCCCGGCCCATGAATGAGCGTGATTTGTTTGGGCAGCAGTTCATCAATGCCGAACTTCACGATGGCGTGCGTCTGGCCGCCGCAGACTTCCATGATGTTCCACGGCCGGGTCGTGACGCGGTGGATCTCCCGCGCCAATTGCCGCGCGCGGTCGCCGTCACGATATTCGTCGAGGTATTTCATGCTTCAACGTAGCGCAGACTGGCAGTCTGCTGTATCGCGGGTTGGCAACCCGCCCACGCCACGCTGCCGACTACCAGTCGGCGATACGGTCCCGCAACGGCGGGACCAGTCTGCGCTACAAAATTAGGCGCGCCGCGGTTCATGTCCCGGATTTTCCAGCTCCCAACTCGCCGAGTTCTTCCATCTCCTTCAAATATTCGAACACCTTGTGCGCCTCGTCCTCGTCCACCCGGCTGAGGGCGAAGCCGACGTGGACGATGACATAATCGCCGACCTTTGCCTCCGGCACGTAGGCGAGGCAGGCTTCCTTGAGGATGCCGCCGAAATTGATCTTGCCCATCCGCGACAACGGGTCGTTGCCGCTGATGCTTTCAATTTTTCCCGGAATGGCCAAACACATGGTCTTTCACTCTACTCCTTCCGCCGCAGGGCGGCAACGACTTGTCCCAGCGCAATCCCGCCATCGTTGGGCGGCACGCGCTGATGCCAATACGGTCGAAAGCCCTCCGCCTGCAAACGCCGCACCGCGCGCTCCGTCAAGTAACGGTTCTGAAAACAGCCGCCGGAAAGCACCATGCGGTTTTGACCCGCATGTTTGGCAACGGCGACGATGCCTTCCGCCAGTGCGTTGTGGAACCTGGCGGAGATGATGCCCACGCTTGCACCCTGCTGAACATCCGCGAGAATGGCTTCAATCATCGGCGCCCAGTCTAAAACGAGTGACGAGTGACAAGTGACAAGTGACAGGTTGTAATGTTCATTCGTCTCAACCCCGTCCAATGCGAACTCCAGTTCCATCGCAGCCTGCCCTTCAAAGCGGATTTGCTGGCGGAGATTGATGATCGAGGCGACGGCATCAAACAGCCGGCCCATGCTTGTGGTCACCGGTGAATTCAGGTTTTTCGCCAGCATGGTTTTAAGCGTGGCCAGTTCCGAAGCGGAAAAAGCCGCAATCGTTGCCAGTTTTTGCTCGTAAATTGCATCACCGGAAATTTCGTGAAGCAGCCCGATCGCGGTGCGGCGCGGTTCCTTGACCGCCTTGTCGCCGCCCGGCAAACGGAATGGGCGCAAATGGGCGATGCGTTCGATGCTTTCGTCCGTGACGAGGAAAAATTCGCCGCCCCAAATCGTTCCATCAGTTCCGTAACCCGTGCCATCCCACGAAACGCCCAGCGCGGGCGGCGCGATTTCATTTTCCGCCATGCACGACAGAACGTGTGCGATGTGGTGCTGGACCTGCGTGACAATCGGAGCGCCGGTCTCCGACCCGGCGCGTTGGTCGCCCGCATTTTTCGATTCATGCCGGGGCGGCGCCCGGCGCTCCAAGGCAAACTGGGTCGAGAGATAATCCGGGTGCAAATCGGCAGCGATGATTTGCAGCCTGACTTCGTATAGATTTTTAAAATCGGCGATGACGCGGCGGAAGGCGAAATGGGCCTGCTCCGTTTCCAAATCGCCGATGTGCTGGCTGACGAAAATCTGGCTGCCAACCGAGAGGGCAATGGCGTTTTTCAGATGCGCGCCAACGGCCAGAATTGGTTGAGGGTTGAGAGTTGAGGGTTGAGAGCCGAGCGTGATGGGCAGGGGCGCGTAGCCACGGGCGCGGCGCAAAACCAGTTCGCGGTCCAGCATCACGCGCACAATCGAATCGTCCAGGTGCCGGACGATGGGGCGGTTGTGGACAAGAAAAACATCGGCGATGCCGCCGAGCCGCTCCCAGGCTTCACGCTCATCCGTGCAAATCGGCTCATCGCTGAGGTTGCCGCTCGTGGCGACGACGGAAAAACCAAGCTCGACCAGCAGCAGGTGATGCAGCGGCGTATAGGGCAGCACCGCGCCGAGGTAAGGATTGCCGGGAGCGATGTGACAGGAAAGCGAGGATGGAGGATGGAGGATGGAGGATGGAAGCCGCCGCAGCAAAACAATGGGCGCTTCCGGCGAGCGCAGCAACCGTTCTTCCAGCGGCGAAACTTCGCATTCAGCTTTTACGCGCTCCAGCGATGGAAACATGAGCGCGAACGGTTTTTCTTCGCGCTGTTTGCGTTCGCGCAGACGTCGGACCGCGTCATCGTCTTGTGCGTTCACCATCAAATGAAATCCGCCCAGTCCTTTAACCGCGGCGATTTTCCCTTCACGAATCGCCTGGGCGGCGGCGAGCAGAGCCATGTGGCCGCGCTCGTGAGAATGCGGCAATTTTCCAGCCGTGTTCTCACGAACACAGCCACGCCACAATTCAAGATGAGGCCCGCAATCCGGACACGCATTCGGCTGGGCGTGGAAGCGGCGGTTGCGCGGGTTGTCGTATTCGGCCCGGCATTGCGGGCACATTGTGAATGTCCGCATCGAAGTGTTCGCGCGGTCGTAGGGCAGCGATTCGATGATGCTGAAACGCGGGCCGCAGTTGGTGCAGTTGGTGAACGGATAGCGATGGCGGCGGTTTTGGGGATCGAAGATTTCGCGCAGGCAATCCGGGCAGGTGGCGATGTCCGGCAAAATGAGCGCGGTTTTGTTGCCGCCAATTTCGCTGGGGCGGATTTCAAATGTCGTGTAGCCGGCGGGGTCAAGCCAGGAGGCTTCGAGGCTTTGGATGAAACTGCGCGGGGGCTTTTCGGTTTCGAGCCGGAGCAGGAATTTTTCCAGTTCCGCACCCGGGCCTTCGACTTCAATGAAGACGCCCTGCGGAGAATTGTTGACCCAGCCGGCCAAACCGAGTTCGGTGGCGAGGCGGAAGACGAACGGACGGAAGCCGACGCCCTGCACCGCGCCGCGAACGGTGAGTTTCAGGCGTGTGCATTGGCTGGCTGGTCCGGCTTGGTTCACACGGGGATTTTGTCCGAATCAGGTCCGAATTAAAAGCGGAAGCGGCGGGCAACCGTGGGAAACGGATTTAACGCCAAGACGCCACGGGACGGTGAGAAACGAAATTTTTGTTTATACCCGCCCTCACTTTTTATCCTCAAGGGAGGAAATTGCTGCCGGCTGAAATCCGCCGGCGAATCGCGCATGTGCCAGGATAACGGTTAAAGATCGAACCGCGGCGTGCGCCGAAAATTCCAGCGAATATCTTGCCGCAACTTATTTGAAGCCCTGGTTATTTGCGGCGGCGGAACAACAGGAACGACAGACTGCCCAAGCCCGCCAACGCCATCGTGGAGGGTTCCGGAACCTCGCCACCAACTAAGAAATTACCGACCAAAATAGATCTAAACGGGGCTGGAAATGGACCGCCCGTGCCAGTAGGGGCCGCAGTATAGCTGAACACTTGAGACCATCCAACCCACGTATCGGCGGCAGCAGCTTGATTGATGGTTTGCCATTCACCACTCGGGCCGGTGTACCAACCCACTTCATACATGCTGTAGGTCGTGCCTCCAGTCAGGTTGCCTGGCGCATATTCAAATGAGTTATTATACACACCACCACCACTTGCGCTCGATTGGAAAAACGCCACCGTACCAGCGCCGCCGGTTCCTTGAACTGCTTGGAAGAGCGTATCTCCCATGATGTCGGTCCAAACAGCTACCGGATCATAGGTCAAACTCGCAGGCCAGGAAGAGTTCGCAATAGCACTGACCGCCGGGGTCGTACCGGATGGGGCAAAAAACAACTCCACATTGATACCCGTATTATAGGTCACGGTGCCGGGCGTGGGTATAGTTATTGCCAACGTTATGCACGAAGCCTTGGAAGGATATATATCCTGCTTGCCCGTAAGAACTGACAGCGGCCAAGGAGGCCATGGCAGCGATGATTAAGGTTTTTTTCATATTGGTCGAAGTTTACTTAGGTTGATTTGCCTTGTTGCATTCAGGAAGGACGCAGGGCTATGGTAGCCATTCCATTTATGGAATGCAACAAAATAATCATATTTCTCTAATAGCTGATGCACTCAAAGCCCCGAATTCATTTGTCATTCCGCAATCGGCGATATTACCTTGAGCGTGTGGAACCCGGCCCTGGCAGGCAGCTCCAGCTTGGTTCAGACGATTCATTAAGGCGGGGGCGGTTGACGACGGAACAGCGCGGCAAACCCAGGCAGCTCCAGAGAAAGGAAGGAGCCGGAGCTGGAACGCGTGTGCACCGTTACATGGACCACAGTTCCGCGTGGATGTCGGTCTCATCAGACCAGCGGTACTGTAGTTTCACAATTTCATCCAGGATGTCTCCGGGCAGCGGCTGGAGATTGTCCTTCGCCGAGAGGAATTCCCTGAGATTTTCGGGACGGCTGGTGGCCCCGACGGTGGCGCGGACCTGGGGAAAGCTGTGGGCAAAGCGCAGGCAGAACTCCGTCCAGCTCTTGATGCCGGAGCGTTCAAAGATTGGAGCCACTTCCACCGCCCGCTTCTGCAGGTACTCCTTCCACGCGGCGCCTGGAACATCCCGCAGCCGGTGCACGTTGCCGCCGGAAACGGTGCGCAGGGCAATGACAGGTTCGTTTCGTTTCCTGATCAAATCCCACAGCTCGTTGGAGGCAAATCGTTGCAGGGGATTCAGGTAAAAAATATAGCCGGCAACAATGCCGTCCGGATACCCGCCGCGCAACGCCTTGAGCGCCACGTCGGAGGTCCAGGGAAACACTTCGAGCACGAAACGCCGCACCAATCCTTCCTGCCTGAGACGGGAGAACGCCTGGTAACAGTCCCCACCGCGCGCGAAGTCGTTGGCCAGTTGCCCGCCCAGGCAGAGCTGGCCGAGTTCGATGTTGTCCACTCCCAGCGGCTCGATGTTCTGGCGAATGACGTCCCGCAGCTCGTCTACAGTGCTTCCGATGATTTTGACAATCAACTTCGGAACCTTGGCGCGGTTCTGATCGAACGCCGCGCGCAGCACCTCGAGGGCGTTGCCGTAGGTGTGGCTGGTGTGAAACCAGATGCCGGCATCCATGGCAACGCGCGCCATGCGCACCCGGTCGTCGAAAGGAATCTGGTTGTCGCCCAGCCGCGTGGTTCCATAAATGTATGGCGGGAGATCGGCCAGCAAGGCTGATTTGGCGGTGGAATTGGTCTGGTGCATGTCTCAAGTCTTTCCCATTCAGACCGAAACGACAACCAGGAAAGAGCATCACTGGCGAAAACGCGGCGGGTTCATCAAGGGGACTGTTTTTTGTTCATTTTGCGGGAGCAATGGAATATTTTGAAGCTCATGAAAACATCATTCCTGGCTGTGGTTGGATTGGCAATCGTGTGCGGATACGGCTGTGCCACGGCCTCCAAGCCGGGGGCGGCATCGGCGTCGCCCGATCCGTTCCAGATGAATCAGCGTCTGGGCCGGGGTGTGAACCTGGGCAATGCCCTCGATGCGCCGAGCGAAGGCGAGTGGGGCGTGGTTCTCACGAACGAATACTTCGATCTGGTCAAGCAGGCCGGGTTCGATTCCATCCGCCTGCCGGTGCGCTGGTCGGCCCATGCCATGACCAATGCGCCTTATACGATCGACGCGGACTTCATGCAAAGGGTGGACTGGGCGGTCAGCAACGCGCTGTCGCGCAACCTGCCGGTGGTGTTGGACATTCATCACTTTAACGAGTCCTATGATGATCCCAACAGCCAGACAGAAAAGTTCGGCGCCCTTTGGAAGCAGATTGCCGAGCACTACAAGGCGTATCCAGACCTCCTGCTGTTCGAACTTTTCAATGAGCCAAAAAAGAAGCTGACGGATGACATATGGAACGTTTATCTCAAGAAAGCGCTTCCAATCGTCCGCCAATCCAATCCGAACCGGACCCTCCTCATCGGACCGGGGGACAAAAACACCGTCGCACACCTCAAGGCGCTCAAAATACCCTGGGCCGACCGCAATATCATTGTCACCATTCATTATTATTTCCCGCTGGAGTTCACGCACCAGGGCGCCGACTGGCTTACCAATCCGAAGGGGGATCCCCAGAGCTGGCTGGGCACGAAATGGACCGGGACCGACGCGGAGAAAAAGGCGGTAACGGACGAGTTTGATACCGCAATCGCCTGGGCCAGGGCGAACCATCGTCCGATGAACCTGGGAGAGTTCGGCTCCTACAACAAGGCGGATATGGAATCACGGGCACGGTGGACAAAGTTCGTCGCCGATACGGCCGTCGCGCGCGGGATGAGCTTCCATTACTGGGAATTCTGCGCGGACGGATTCGGTTTGTACGACCAACAGACAAAATCTTTCCGCAAGCCTTTATTGGAGGCGGTGCTTCCGCCAAAGCCGTAATTATGAGATCAGGCTTGGTATTGTTCGTCGCTGACCTTTTCCATCCAGTCGACGACCTTACCGTCTAGCTGTTCCTGAATGGCGATGTGCGTCATGGCTGTGGTTGGCGCGGCACCATGCCAATGCTTCTCGCCCGGCGGGAACCAGACCACGTCACCCGGCCGGATTTCTTCGATCGGGCCGCCCCAGCGTTGCACGCGTCCGCAGCCGGCTGTCACGATCAGGGTCTGGCCCAGCGGGTGGGTGTGCCAGGCGGTCCGGGCGCCGGGCTCGAACGTGACGATTGCGCCGGTAACACGGGCGGGGTCGCTTCCCTTGAACGGCGAGTCAATGCGCACCGTGCCGGTAAACCAGTCGGCCGGTCCTTGGTTGGAAGGCTGTGAGCCGCTTCGTTTGATTTCCATATTTAACACCTTTCACTTTTCTTTTTACCACGGATAGACACGGATGAACACGGATACCAGACGCGAATTTCGCGAATTAACACGAACCAACCGGTGTCTTTCGAACATTCGCGACAATTCGCGCAATTCGCGTCACGCCTTTTGCCTTCTATCCGTGTCCATCCGTGGTTTCAATTGCTGTTTGCAACCGTTCAACGTCCCGTCATCTTCTCCAGCTTTTCCGGATACCGGGCACCATGCACTTTGATCTTTGATGCAGCGCTTTCGATTTCACGGAGGTCTTCCGGCGTTAGTTCAACTGCAACTGCCCCGATATTCTCGTCCAGACGATTCAGCTTCGTGGTGCCCGGGATGGGAACAATCCACGGCTTCCGGGCCAGCAGCCACGCCAGCGCGATTTGAGCCGGCGTCGCCTTCTTCCGTTTTCCAATTGTGCCAAGCAGATCAATCAATGCCTGATTTGCCTTGAGCGCCTCCGGCGTGAAACGAGGAAGGGTGCTGCGGAAGTCGGAGCTGTCGAACTTCGCGTTTTCGTCGATTTTGCCCGTGAGAAAACCCTTGCCCAGCGGGCTGTAAGTAACGAAACCAATGCCGAGTTCTTCGAGAGTCGGTATCACTTCCTTCTCCGGGGTTCTCGTCCACAGCGAGTATTCGCTCTGGAGTGCGGTGAGCGGCTGGACGGCATGCGCGCGGCGGATCGTCTGCACTCCTGCTTCGGAAAGGCCGAAGTGCTTCACCTTGCCGGCCTGAATCAGCTCCCTCACCGCCCCCGCCACGTCCTCAATCGGCACGTTTGGATCAACCCGATGCTGATAAAGCAAATCAATCGTCTCGAGCCGGAGCCGCTTGAGCGAGCCTTCAACGGCCTGCTTGATGTGCTCTGGCCGGCTGTCCAGGCCTGCCGCACCCGGCCGCTTATCGCTGCCACTCAGGTCAAACCCGAATTTGGTGGCGATCACCACTTGCTTACGGAACGGCGCGAGCGCCTCGCCCACGAGTTCCTCGTTGGTGAACGGGCCATAAACCTCGGCGGTATCGAAGAACGTGACCCCGCGTTCCACGGCAGCCCGAAGCAAAGACGTCATCTCCTGTTTGTCTTTGGGTGGGCCGTAGGAAAAACTCATTCCCATGCAGCCAAGTCCGACTGCCGAGACTTCCAGATTACTTTTGCCTAATTTGCGCTTTTGCATAATCGAATCCTTTCTTTCAGTTAAATGTTGAAGCGAGCTTACATCACATGGACCTATCCGTCGCACTCAAACTTGCTCGACCTGTTGTGATATTGCTCGAAACTGCAAGTCCGACAAAACGGGACGGAACTCTTCGCGCTGGCGGGGCAGAGGCTGACGCGAACTTAAACGCGATCATCGCGCCCGAAGCCACCAGCACGCACTTGCCCAGGATACTCAAGCGGTCACGATCAGGGTCTGACCCAACGGGTGCTTGTGCCATGCCGTGCGAGCACCCGGCTCAAACGTGATCTGAAGAAGCGCTTCGAGGGCATCGACCCGGATGAAGCACGCAAGCTGGCGGATGAGAAGCCTTGCCTCGGGGAAGCACAGAAACTTACGGCGGGCAAGGGGTCCGGGCGGCGGGGAGCTGCGCAGGACCAAGAGAGCACTGGTAGCCGCCCTCACAAGTCAGATCGCACAGACCCCAAGCCGCGGGATCTCGCATCGCATCCATGATCTGAAACCACCCTGGTCGGGGTGCCGTCCCATCGACGGTGGTGTTGGTCGACAGCCAGTCGAAAGCGCCCTCGATTTGGATCCAGCGGTTATTCCCGCGCATCGGATTCTGCGAATTGCAATCAAGGCTCCCACCGGTGTTGGTGTAGAGCGCCTGAGGGTTGAAATCGGCGCACTCGTTGTTTGATGCCACGCCGAGGATGGAGTCTCCAGGCGTGCCGTCGTTTCCATCGTTGCAGGAGTGGATGCGGCACGCGACGCGTTTGGCAAGTAGGGTCTTGATCGTGTTCGAAATGGCGCTTGGTTGGTTCTGGTCGCTCGTCCCGGTCGAGATGACCGGCTCAGCCGGGGCCGTATGGAACTGGGCGAAACGAACGGGCAGCGCGAAGGGCCGATCGGTCGGGGGCGGTCGATCGCTCAGGAGTTTGTGAAAGCTGTGAAATAGCGTGTGGATCGTGTGCGCCATATCCGAACGGGGAAAAGGAGCCTGCACGCCAGTGCACTGGGCCGTCGTGCCCGCGCACTCTGCGGGAGCGACGCTCAAGGGCAGCGAGCAGCGAGACGCGCCGTTGAGGATCAACGCCCGTGGCGCGAGGTCCGACGTGAAAACCCGCGCTGCGCCGACACCCGAGCCAGGGTCATTGGGAACGTGCGGCGCTTCGATTACAATGTTTCGCCGCGCTTCAGGATTGATTACAAACGGGGCTTGTTGATTGCCTGTGGAGGTGTCCTGGCCGAGGAGGAAGTAGCGCCCGGTTCGGCCGGGCCCGGAGTCGTGGAATCGGTAGAGTGTGTAGCCAGCCGCGGTGGCCTTAGCCCCCGCGACGGCGCACCAGTCCACGCTCTCGCCCCTACGCATGCGGTCGACGCCGTCGAGCACATCGGTGACCCAGGCCTCGAAGGCGGCAATGCGCTCACTGGATGGGATCTGGTAGCTGTCGGGGTGCATCGCACGCGAATTGAGGAACGCCACGAGATCCCCCGAGATCTCCGGGAGAACGGAAATGACCTTCTCGTAGCCGTATTGGTCGACGCAGGCGGGGGCCTTCGCGCTTACGGGGGTGGCCTCCAAAGGAGCGTCAAAACGCACGCCGCCGCCGGACGTGCGGCCTGCGGTGAGAAGGATGGCAGCAGCCAACGCTTTCAATAATGGGATGCAATCGACTTTCTTTGGCACGGTGAAAGGCTAGAATAGTGCAGTGGTGTCGAAAAGTCAAAAGGCATGGAGTCAATGTCGGAAACTCCATGAGAATGTCTCCATGTTATGGCCGGGATTGCTACCGCAACCCCGCCCAAAAGGGGACATTCTCTCGTGAGTTAACTAGGGGACATTTCTAAAGAGTTTTGACATGCGCGGCTGACATACCAGCTTGTTGTGCCCGTTCTCACGCTTTGGAGAGACTTTGGCGGGCCCCCCGGCTAAACTCGTGCGCATGAGTTCGCAACGGGTCATTGTGATCGGCGGCGGCGCGGCGGGTTTTTTTGCCGCCATCGCCGGTGCCGAGGCCGCGCCCGACACCGAAGTGACGGTGCTCGAACGTGGCCCGCAGTTCCTCTCCAAGGTCCGCATTTCCGGCGGCGGCCGCTGCAATGTCACCCATGCCTGCTTCAACCCGCGCAACTTCGCCACGCGGTATCCCCGCGGAGAAAAGGCGTTGCTGGCGCCGTTCCAGAAATTTTCCGCGCGCGACACGGTGGCGTGGTTCGAATCGCGCGGCGTGAAGCTCAAAACCGAGTCCGACGGCCGCATGTTCCCCGTCAGCGATTCATCGGAGACCGTTGTTAATTGCCTGCTGCACATGGCCCGGGCGGCGAAGGTGAAAATGCGGCTGAATTGCGGGGTTGAAAGTGTGGCAAAACGCGCGGGTGGTGGATTTGAAGTGATGCTGGCAACGGAGCGCCGGTCTCACGTTGGAGTTCACGCTTTAGCGTGCCACCCGAACAAGCTAAAGCTTGAACTCCAACACGCCGAGGCGGTGCTCGGCGCTCCAAGCGAGACACTCGTCTGCGACCGGTTGCTGCTGGCCACGGGTGGATGCCGCGCGGCGGCGGCGGGGCAACTGGCCGTGTCGCTGGGCCACACGCTGGAATCGCCCGTGCCGTCGCTGTTCACGTTTCGCACCGAATCGCCGTGGCTGCGGTCGCTGGCGGGCATTTCCGTCGGGGCGGTTGAGGTGTCCGTGCCGTCGGCCAAACTGCGCGAACGCGGGCCGTTGCTGGTGACGCACTGGGGCTTGAGCGGTCCGGCAATTTTGCGGTTGTCCGCGTGGGGCGCGCGGGTGTTGCACGGATTGAACTACCAGTTTCCGCTGCACGTCAAGTGGCTGCCGCAGCTTCATGCGGAAGCGATTGCCGCCGAACTCAAATCACGCCAGGCCGCGCAACCGGCGCGTCTGGTCGTCAATGTGCCGGTGGCGCCGCTGCCGCAGCGATTGTGGGAACAACTCGTCCTGGCCGCCGGCATCGCGCGCGACACGCGCTGGGCCGCGCTCTCGCGGGCCGCGCAGCACCGGCTCGTCCAGCAATTGATCCGCACGGAATTCCCGGTGACGGGCAAGAGCCTGAACCAGGACGAATTCGTGACCTGTGGGGGAGTGCGATTGGGCGAGGTGAACTTCAAGACCATGGAGAGCAAGGTCTGCCCGGGACTGCACTTTGCCGGCGAACTGCTCGACATTGACGGCATCACCGGCGGATTCAATTTTCAAGCCGCTTGGACGACCGGCTGGCTGGCTGGGAAGGCGATGGCGGCGAAGTGAACCGATGGTTTGATCGGTCGTTCGGTAAAAAGTCAGACGCGGGATTCCGCAGGTGTCGGAAACCGGCGCTCCTTTTTCCACGCCCACCATAGAAGGCTGACAGCACCCGCCGTCAGGATGAAGATGCACAACAGCGACACCCATGGGACCGGGTCGGCGTATACGCCGGTTACGAGAGTCCGGCCCTGACCCGACGTCCGACAAGTGATCCCTTTCTCCGCCAGCAGTGAGAGCGTGGATTCATCCGCCGGCGCATCGAAGCTGAGAGACTCGTTGCTCCCGGGCAGAGTAATATGCAGAAGCCTCGTTCCGTTATTGAATTGGATGATTTCGAATTGGGCGTCTTTGTGCTCGGTGATGAATTTTCGCACCTCCGCCCCGGAAAGGGCATGGACATTCCAGCGCGTGTTCAAACCGAGTAGAACGGCCACCGCGATCATCGCCAGCGCAACAGCCGAGCCAAATGCCTTAAATGCCTTCTTCGCTGATCTCTGTGCCTGCTGCGCGTCAGTTCCCTGCCGGTAACATTTATGCTTTCCCGGCCACCGCAGGAGGATGACAGCGCCGAGGGGCGCGATGAAGAAGGACAGCAGTGGCAGCAATCGCATCGGTGCTCCCAGCTGGCCGAAATCGCAGCCTTCAACGTAGGTCGGGCAAACAATTTTGTTTTCTGCCAGCAGCGCCAGCGTGGAATCATCCGCTGGTGTCCGGAATCCGAAGTGCCTGCCATTCTCAGGCAGATAGATCCAGAGAGTTTTCGATCCGTCCTTATACTGCTCAAGTCTGAATTTGGCATCTTTGTGCTCTGTGATCATTTTTTGCGCCTCCGCGCCTGAGAGACCTTGGCCCGTCCAAGTCGCCTGGTTCATCGCCTGATTTATGACAGCATAACCGAAGACAACGAAGAAATAGGCCGGAACGATCATCCCGAGCCCAAGCCAGACGAAGAAAGACTTTTTCGACGTTCTTTCGGGTTCTTTCGTGTCCGTTTCCTGGCGGGGCAACTCACGCCACCACCGCCATATCCATATTGCTAGGGCCGCCAGAACCAGCGGGTAGATCAATCCCAACCACAAGGTCAGTCCGTGGTAAAACCCAAAAGACCCAAGAGGCGAACCAGCCGCCAAGCCTAAACGAATCACCAACAGCCCGGGAATGACAAACACCAAGAAGCCCACAGCCAAAGTGCGCCAGAACCGGGTGACATGCTTGAATTGCCTGGACGACTGCTCGCAGGCTCGGCTCATCATATAGCCGATGCACCCGCCTAGGAACACAAAAAAGCCGAGCAATGAAAAAAGGAATATGATGCTTGCTGTTAGGATCGCGCCCAAAGTTCCCACCCCCGTTGCAGTCTTAGCCGTGGCGCTCCCTTTGGCAGCGACAGCCCCCGCCGTCGCCGCCTTGGCGGTTGTGGCCAGCAGCGGCAGGGCCGCAATCACGCCCAGCGTGAAGGCCTTGTCTGGAGCGGTTTGTTTCAGCGCGCCGGCGACAAAGGCGAGGAATTGCTCCTGCAACAGCTTCCGTCCCCGTGACAGCCGTTGCTTTACCGCGTCCTCGCTCAATTCCAAATCCCGCGCCACGGTCTCGATGGATTGATGCTCGCGATAAAACAGGACCAGCGGTTCACGATAGATTTCCGGGATGCGTTCGAGCGAGCGCCAGAGAATCGCCTTTTCCTCGTCGCTGATGACCTGGTCCGGCGTCAGCGGTTCCGGTGAGACCCATTCATCCACCGCTTCCAACGATTCGGCGGCATGAACCGGCTCGCGCCCCTGGCGACGGAATTCCTTGCTGATGAGAAAACGGGTGATGCTGCACAACCAGGGCCGCAACTTGTCCGGCTCGCGCAATTCCGCCAGTTGTTTCCAGGCGGACACGAAGGTTTCCTGGGCGAGGTCTTCGCTCTGGCTCACGTTGCCGGTGGCGCAATACGCCAGCGAGGAAATCAAGGTTTGATACCGTTCCACAATCTGCCGGAAGGCATCCCGGTTTCCGCCCAGGCTTTCGGCCACCAACTCGGCATCGTTGAATTCCGCCGTTTGCATTGCTTCGGTTGTCATCATATCACCCGGTAAGCACCCGAAAAGGGCCAATAGGTGACAAAGAATCGCAGCAAAAGAATTTTAACCACGGATGAAACTTGGCGCGGCGGAGCCGCAACCCCAGTAGCGTGGATTGGCAATCCGCCTCGGGTTCGGAAATCCGACATTCTGCCGACTGCCAGTCAGCGGATATAGCAGGTTGCCAACCTGCGCTGCATAATAGACGTTTCGCCGCAAATTTGCGCCAAAGAACAAAACTTTTATGGATAGCAGCAGGGATTCACGCAGATTGGGCCGTGGAAAAGGCATATTCACCGGCAGCCCTTCGCGCCCAGCGGAGTTTGGCGGGCGCGGAGCGCGGATTGGCATTGCGTTCCTCGGCGGTGGGGCGGATGACTTCATGGGCGATGTCGGCGTAAAGCCCGTCCCGCAGGCCCGCGGCAAAGGCTTTTTTCACGCGGCGATCTTCCCCGGAATGAAACGTCAGAATCGCCACGCGTCCGCCGGGATTCAGGCACGCGGGCAGGTTGCGCAGAAAGGTGTCGAGGGCGGAGAACTCGTCGTTCACTGCGATGCGCAACGCCTGAAAGACGCGGCGGACGGCGAGGCTGCCATCTTCCTGGTTCAGGCGCGGCAAGGCGGTACGGATGGCGGCGGCCAGGGCGGTGGTGGTGGCGAAAACTTTTCCGGCGAGGGCCGGAGCCAATACGGCGGTGTGCGGTTCGTCGGCGTTTTCCTCGAGCAGGACGGCGAGTTTGTCGGAACTGATTTTTTCCAGGAATGCGGATGCCGGCTGGCCGCGCTGCGGATTCATTCGCATGTCGAGCGGGCCTGCGAGTTTCACGGAAAAGCCGCGCGCCGGGTCGTCTATTTGCATGGAAGAAACCCCAAGATCGGCCAGGATGACGTCCGCGCCGGTGGCAGCGCTCTGTGAATTCTTCTCCCTCTCCATAAAACTCCTGGGAGCGCCGGCGTCCCGCCGGCCAGTCGGGAGCTGAAAACCGGAACTCGCCGGCGAGACGCCAGCGCTCCCAGGAATTGCGCCCGGGCACTCTCCTCCGGCGGCGGCGGCGAGGGAGGAGAAAAATGTGGCGAGGACCTGCGGCAGCCCGGCGAAGTTGCTGCGATGCGCGGAGAAAAATTCCGGACCGAAACCGAGCGCGCGAATGCGTGCCTCGGTCTTGGGCAGTTCAATCGGATCGGCGTCCAGCCCAAGCAGCCGGCCACCCGGTTGCAGGCGCGCCAGCATCGCCTCCGCATGACCGCCGTAGCCCAGGGTGCAGTCCACCGCAACCTCACCGGGTTGGGGCGCCAGCACTTCCAGAATTTCCGCCACCAGGATGGGCCGGTGCGTCCCGGCGGGCGTTTTGCCGGCGGCGAGGACTTTGGCGACGGTTTCGGCGTAGCGCTGCGGATCATGCTCCTTGTATTTCTCCTCGAAGCGCCGCGGATTCTTGCCGCTATAGCGCGGACGGCGCCGGTGGGGCGTCGGCGTTGGAGTTGGCGAGGAACTGTCGGACATGTGGAAGAAAATGCATGAGCGGGGCGCGCGGCGCGAGCAAGTTTGCGTTATCTGTCTCTCCTGAATTTTGCATCAGGAGAGACAGTCAGCAGCCAGCGGCTACCTATTCTTGGCGGCGGCTGACTTCGCGACCGCAGCCTGTTTTTTCTTCTGGTCGGCGCTGTCGGCCTTGGATTGTTTCTGTGTGGACTTCTTCTGGTTGGATTTCGGTGATCTATCGCCCATGATGTTTTCCTTTCTTATTCCGAGGGTTAACTCGCCTGCGGCATGGCAGTTTCTCCGAAGGGAAGATCATCATGCTCGCCGGGCCGGCCAATGCAATGTAAATGATGGGTGCAAAATCATTTGCGGAGGCGGTGGGACGGGATCCGGCCGCCAAAAGATAGTTGCCGATAGTTGTGGCTATTGTGGCGGAACCCGTCATACTGTGCAGGTCTGTTGGATAGCTTGTCTCTTTCAAGGCATGGTGAATCTTCAAGTGAACTGAGTTCAGTGATGATTTTAAACCCGGCGTTCGGGAACAGTCTGTGGAAAGTACCGGTTTGTCGGACAGTAAAACATCACATGAGCAGTAAATTATTTGTCGGGAATCTCTCCTTTGACACCACTGAAAACGACCTGAACGACGCCTTTGCGGCGCACGGCACGGTCACGGAAACCAACCTGATGATGGACCGGACCACCGGCCGTCCCCGCGGTTTTGGTTTCATCACCATGAGTTCGCCGGAGGAGGCGCAGAAGGCCATCAGCGCGCTGAACGGCTCGCAATTGGGCGGTCGCGCCCTCACGGTCAACGTGGCCAAGCCGCGCGAAGAGCGTCCGCCTGGCGGCGGCGGTCGTCGCGAATACGGCGGCAGCGGCGGTGGCCGTGACCGCTACTAATCACGCAGAATTTTCACGGCGGGGTTCGGGTGAACCGGACCCCGCTTTTATTTTCGATTCGTTCCCAATGCCGGTTTGTCAACCATGAAAGAAGAACACATTGAAGTGGAAGGTTCCGTCACCACCGTGCTGCCCGGCACCATGTTCCGGGTTGAACTGGCCAATAAACATCTCGTGCTGGCCACCATCTGCGGCAAGATGCGCAAACGCTGGGTGCGTTTGACCGTCGGCGACCGCGTGAAGATGCAGATGTCGCCCTACGATTTGAACAAGGCGCGCATCACCTGGCGGCTGAAGTAAATTTTTCCCGTGACCTTCGCCTGTCACCGCCCGCATTAGGGCGTTCCTAATTCCGTTTCCCAAGCGTACTCTTTATTCCCATGCCCTTTCGCAGCCTTGGCCTTGACGCCAAAATTTTGCACGCCGTGCAGGACGCCGGCTACACCGAACCCACCCCGATCCAGACCGCCGCCATCCCGCCGCTGCTCGCCGGACACGACCTCATCGGCATCGCCCAGACCGGCACGGGAAAAACGGCGGCGTTCACCCTGCCCATTCTCACCCGGCTCGCGGCGCCACCCGTTCCGGGAAGGCGCCGCGGCACGCGGGTGCTGGTCATCGCGCCGACGCGGGAACTCGTCCTGCAAATCGAGGAAAACGTGCGGGCTTACGCGAAGCACCTTCCGGTGAGCGTCGCCACGGTCTTCGGCGGCGTGGGCGAACAGCCGCAAATCCGCGCGCTGCGGGCCGCGACGGATATTGTCATCGCCTGCCCGGGACGGCTGCTGGACCTGATGGGCCGGCGTTGCGCCGATTTTTCCGGATTGCAGTTCCTCGTGCTCGACGAAGCCGACCGGATGCTCGACATGGGCTTTCTGCCGGACATCCGGCGCATTGTTCAGCAATTACCAAAGCAGCGGCAGACGCTGATGTTCTCCGCCACCCTGTCACGTGAGATTGAAAGCCTCACGCACGAATTTCAGCGCACTCCGAAAATGATCCAGATCGGCCGCCGCTCGAACCCCGCCGAGACGGTCACACAGCTCATTTATGAAGTGCCGAAGCATTTGAAACCGGCCCTGCTGCTGCATCTGCTGCGCGATCCGCAAATGAACATGGTGCTCGTCTTCTCCCGCATGAAGCACAGCGCCGATCGCATTGCCCGCAACCTCGAAAGCAAGGGCATCAAGACGGCGGCTCTGCATTCCAACCGGTCGCAAAACCAGCGGCTGAAGGCGCTGAAAGATTTCAAATCCGGCGCGGTTCGCGTGCTGGTGGCCACGGATATCGCCGCGCGCGGCATTGATGTGGACGGCATTTCGCACGTGGTGAATTACGACTTCCCGATGCACTCGGAGGATTATGTTCATCGCATCGGGCGCACCGGCCGGGCGCACGCGGTGGGCGACGCGATCAGCTTTGTCACGCCGGAGGACCGGGACGAATTGCGGGCATTGGAACGATTCATCGGCCGCGGCATCGTGCGGAAAAAGGCGGAAGGATTCAACTATGCCGCATCCGCTCCGCCCCTGGCGCCCGAAGCGCCGCGTCATTTTCAGCAGCGCGGGCAGGGCGGCGGGCCGCGGCCCGGTGGCGGCGGCAACCGGCATTCCGGCGGGCGTCCCCAAGGTCACCAGCGGCATTTCAGTCAGCGATGATGGGCAAGTGTCGCTGCTTCACCACCGAATCCTGAACCAGCCGGACAAGGCTTGCAGCCGCATAAACAGTTTCTTTCGTAGCAGCCGAGGTCACGAGGCTCTGAAATCAAACACTCAACTCTCAACCATTGGCCCTCAACCAAGAAGTCAAAGCCTCCTCACCAGTCTTCGCACCAAGTGCTACGACCCGGCAGGCGTCGACTGCTACTTCTTTAACGGATTATAGGGTGCCGGCGTGGGCGGAATTTTTTGGGGCGGCAGCAATCGGGCCTGTTTCAGCAGCCGGCAGAAATCTTTTTTGCTGGTGACCAGCTTCCGGCCCTCCTTGGAGTGGAGGCTGGTCATGGATTTGTATTCCACTTCGAGCCGTTCCAGGCGGACGATGCGGATATATTCCTGGCCCTGTTTCCAGACCTGGCCTTGTTGCAGCTTCATGGTCATCACTGTACGAACCGCGCGCGGTCACTGGCCACATGATTATTGTGGCAGGAATGATCGGAATTTACCCAAGACCGGCCAATGGCCGCCCGACCCGTTCACTATTTTCCGATAGCCGGGACTAACACTTGTTCATCTTTAGCCTTTAGCCTTCCTTGCCGTGTGTCTTGTCGCGTCGAAGCCGTGCGAAGACGGATCAACCAGCTTTGGCGAAGCTCAGTTCGTTAACATTGTGTCGGTCGCGGAGCGCGTGCTGCTGCGCTATAAACGAATACCCGGCTGGCAGGATTTCTTCAATGACACATCGGTCGGTATAGTTGCCAGGTTTTTGGTCGCCTGATTTTACCAACTGTTCTTTGACCAGCCCTTGAATGATTTCCGCCGAAAACCCGCATTCCCGCAAGGTTGGCCGCACCCCGGAATACAGTAAATCCCGAAGGCGGATCAGCGCGACCAGTTTTTCGTTATCTATCATTTGTTATCCAGACCGGGACTTGCCCGGTGGAACCAGTATCGCATCGTTTTGATGCGTAACAAATGGGGTGTTCACCCCATAACCGCAAAGAGCGCAAGGAACGCAAAGATGGGGGCGAGGCTCCTTGACGCGCCGAAATCGGATGAGGACGGATCAACCAGCGCGGCTTTATACCCCACGTCACTTGACACCTTGGCGCGGCGTAGCGAAGCGAAGAAGGCTTGCCACCCGTCACCCGGTTTTCACTCACGGTGGGAGTGGCCGGCCTTTGGTTTCGGGAGCGAAAGGCAGAATCAGCAGTCCGACGACATAAACCATGGCCACCGCGCTGGCGGCGAGGCCAAAACTGCCCAGCGCCACGACCAGGTAGCCGGTCACAAACGGTCCCGTGGCTGCCAGGATGCGTCCGATGTTGAAACAAAATCCCGTGGCGGTTGCGCGAATCCGCGTGGGATACAATTCCGGGAGGTAAATCGGAAAGCCGCTGAAAATGCCGTTGTTGAAAAACCCCAGCAGCGGCAACAGCAACAGCACATGGGTGTAGGTCCGCGGAGTCAGGAACGTGACGGGCAGCATCACCAGGCTGCCCATACACATCAGGGCAAAAGCCCGCCGCCGGCCCACGCGGTCCGCCAGCGGACCGAAACTGAGATAACCCGCCAGCGCCCCGACATTCAGCACCATGATGGCATAGCTGACCCGGCTCGTGAGTTCGGAGGCGTTCATCCCCTGCAATGCCGGCAACGCGCGGATGAGCGTGGGCGTCCAGTTTGTCGCCCCCCACAAGCCGAACACCGCCACAAACGCCAGGCCGGAACCAACCAGTGTGGCGCGCCGCAGCCCCGGCGCAAACAGTTCCATCAGCTTTAGGGGTTGCGCGCCGCCGGCCTGCCGTTCCTCGGCCCGGACCTTGACCCAGCGGTCCGGTTCCCTAACCCACAGGCGGACGAACAGCGCGACCAGGGCCGGCACCACCCCGACCGTGAACATCGGCCGCCAGCCGCAGTTGCGCAGGAGCAGGTTGAGGACTGCCGCCACGAAAAATCCCGCTGCCCACGCCGATTGCAACAGTCCCGCCGCCCTTGTGCGCTTGTCTTCCGGCCACACTTCCGCCACCAGCGTCGCACCCGCCGCCCATTCGCCGCCAATGCCCAGCGCTGTGATAAAACGGAACAATGCCAGTTGCCACCAGGTCTGCGACAGGGCGGCCAAGCCGGTGAACACCGCGTAAATCAGGATGGTAAAAACCAGCGCCCGGGTCCGTCCGAAATAATCCGCCAGCAGGCCGAACAGGACTCCGCCGATGGCCCAGCCGATCAAAAAAATTGAGAAAACGATTCCGCCATACCAGCCGATGACCTCGGTGGAGACGGGTCCGCCGCCGGGTGCGCGCAGGAGGTCGTGCAGCGCCGGTTCCAGGACCAGTGCGTAGATGGTGGCGTCCATCGAATCGAACACCCAACCCAGCCACGCAACCAGGAGCACCAGCCATTGATAGCGCGTGACCCCGTGACGCCAGGAAGCCAGGTTCACAAGGCAAACTTTTAACGAAACCTTTCAACCAAGGGAAGCGCCAAAAGGAGAACTTTAGCCTTCCTGTCCTCCATAGCCTTGGCGAAGGCTGAACCTGACGAGCCGTTTTAACCCTCAACTCCTTGTCGCGTCACGGTGAAACGAAGACAGATCAACCCTCAACCAGCTTCGCGTTACCTGTTACCTGTCACCCGCCGAAGGCGAAAGAAAAAGCTCGCCAGTGAAGAAAGAAAGGGGCAGATGTTGACTGAAAATTGAATGTTCGCCGCCGCTTATGAATGAACCCTCTTCAGCCATTCCGCTCGCCGACGTCTTGCGTGCCGCCAATGGTCTCGTCGAGGCGAAGTTGATTGAAGATTATGCCATCGGTGGGGCCCTCGCCGCCATCCACTACGTGGAACCGTTCGCCACCTACGACGCCGACATCTTTTTCATTCCGGCGGACAAGGGTTTGACTGCCGGAATACCTGCGATTTACGCCCATTTGAAATCCCGGGGCTGGCAGGTGGATCGCGAGCATCTGATGGTGAAAGGATTCCCCGTCCAGTTTCTGGCGGCGCAGGGTCTAACGGAGGAGGCCGTGCGCGAAGCGCGGCGCATCAAATTCGATGGCATCCCGGCCAAGGTATTCGGTGCCGAACACATCGTTGCCATCGCGGCCAGCGTGGGGCGAAACAAGGACATTGTCCGCATCGAGCAGGTGCTTCAGCAGGCCGATCTCGACAAAATCTTGCTGGAAAAAATCCTGCAACGGCATAAATTGAAACTGCCGAAGATATGAAACTGGAAATGCGCCGTGCGCTGGCCCGCGAGAGCTACGAGGAAAAAATCCGCAAAGCCGGGCAACTCATTGCTCTGGCCCGGGCCTTTCCGCGCCGGGCAGCGGCCCATGTCCGACCGTCCGCCCCCATGATCCTGTCGGAATCCCAAATCCCGTACCGAACCAAACGAAGCAAAGGCTGAAGGCTGAACGCTAAACGCTGAAATCGGAACTTTAGCCTTTGGCCATCGCGGCCTTGACACCGATAAATCTTCGGCGCAAAGTCGAAGCCATGCCAGCTGGGTTCTGACTTCGTCCGTTTTCGATGCGACAAGTTGATCCGACAATTTGAGAATGGCTGGTTTGGGTAAACCAGAGGGATATATGGCTGAAACGAAATACATCTTGGTATTGGCGAATTCGGCCCGCGTCGGGAAATATTGTGTGGCGGGGAAAATTGCGACACCCCGTGACGATGATACTTTTGACATTCAGCAACAGTGGGTTCGTTTGACCGATCCGCGAAATGCTGAAGGAGCGGTTCCTTATGCAAGCACCATCTGCCCGGGGCACGGGCAAATTCATCCGTTGGATATAATAAAACTGGATCTGCGGGAGTCGTGCAACAACCCCAATCACCCCGAAGATTTGTATTTTGAACCGTCACGTCCTTGGGAGTTCGTTCGTCGAGAGGATAAAAGTTGCCTTCTGAAAATTGCCGATAATCCCGCAACTCTGTGGTTTGATGGAGCACAGCCTGATTCGGTCCGAGCGGGATATGTCAGCCAAATGAAGCCAACCCCATTCAGCATCTGCCTCATTCAAGCGTCGGGGAATCTGGATTTCGTCTTTCAGAAGAAGACCGTTCCTGACAGTGACAAACCGGGTCAGGAGAAGACTAAATATATTCGTGACCTCACTTTCACCCACGCAGGTCGTTACCATGAATTTTCGGTCACCGATCCGGATTTTATGAGACGCCACAAAATTTGGGACCAAATGCAGGATGCGGCGCAGCATTTGCGTTTGACAAATTCTGCGGATATTTTTCTTTGTTTGAGTCTCGGCCTGGAATTTCGTGGCCGTCATTACAAGATTTGTGCGACAATCTTTGAGCCGTGATGCCTGAACTTTTTACCATCGGCCACTCGACGCACTCATGGGAAAAATTCCTAGAGCTGCTTCGGCAGCATCGCATTGATGCGGTGGCGGACGTGCGTTCGTCGCCTTACAGCCAATTCAATCCACAGTTCAACCGGGAACCGCTCCAGCTTGCGTTGCGTCAAGCGGGTATCTCGTATGTGTTTCTGGGAGAGGAGTTGGGGGCGCGAAGGTCGGAGCCGGAATGTTATATCAACGGCCGGGTGGATTACTCGCTCATTGCCCGAACGCCGTCGTTCATTCGTGGTCTTGACCGGCTCGTCCAGGGCGCGGCGAAGATGCGCATCGCCATCATGTGCGCTGAAAAAGACCCGCTGGATTGTCATCGTTGCATTTTGGTGTCGCCAATACTGAAAGAAAAAGGAATCAACGTTCAGCATATTCATGACGACGGCACCTTGGAAAGCCAGGAACAGGCGGAAGGTCGCCTAGCGCAGAGGTTCAAACTTGCGGAGCGCGACTTTTTCCGCTCGCCCGGTGAAATCGTTGCCGAGGCCTATCGCCTTCAAGGCGAGAAAATCGCGTATGAAGAGGATGCCTTGGCCCTGCGGGAAGAGCCACCAAAGTATGGAGATTGAACTGTTCACCATCGGTTTTACGCAGAAGTCTGCCCGGGAATTTTTCACGGCGCTGAAGGACGCCGGCGTCAAGCGGGTAGTGGATGTGCGGCTGAACAACAATTCGCAATTGGCCGGGTTTTCCAAGAAAGATGATCTTCCTTATTTTTTGAAGGAGATTGGTGGAATCGAGTACATGCATCTGCCGGAGCTGGCGCCGACCCAGGATATTCTGGACGCCTACAAGAAGCGCAAAGGCGACTGGAACGTTTACGAAGAAAAATTTCTTGATTTGATGGCTCGTCGCGAAATCGAAAAGAAGATCAATCCGGAACTGCTTCAAGCGGGTTGCCTGCTCTGTAGCGAACACCTGCCGCATCATTGCCATCGCCGGCTGGTGGCTGAATACCTCAATGCCAAATGGGGCGGAATCGAGATTAGGCACTTGGGTTGAGTTGCTGCCGTGTGAGGCCGAAGGCCTTTTACGCGGGAAAAGACCGGAATTCCCACCGGACCAGCCAATTGCCGCCTGACTCGTGGCACCTGATGGCTTCGGCAGTGTAAAGAGCGAATGGGCTGGTTGCCCATTTAGTTTTATGTCAGCGACAGGTTTGCACTTGCATCACAGGGCTGGATGATATTGTTGCATCAAGGTCTAATCAAAATCTCTAATCATGAACACCAGTTTTCAAAACACGTTCGAGACTATGGAAGCCGGCGAACTCCGGCGATACCTGGAGTTCCTGCTGTGGCACTACAAGGTGGCGGACGCCTTTTGGTTCATCTATGCCACCGAACGCTTCGGCCAGGGCGTCGCCGAGCATTTGAATGAGCAGGTCTGGGGCCGCGTGGGCGGCATGGCGGCCAAGGAACTGGTGGCGCGATTCCAGATTCGGGAGAAAGGCCTGAAAGGATTCGTGCGCGCCCTCAAGCTGTATCCCTGGACGATTTTGATCGGGTACCAAATCCAGGAATCAGAGCACGAAGTGGTGCTAACCGTCCCGTCCTGTCCCAGCCAGGAAGCGCGTGTGAAGCGCGGACTGGGCGAATATGCGTGCCGGGAAATGCACCGCGCGGAATTCGAAAGTTTTGCCCGGGCCATTGACGACCGGATTCGCGTGTCCTGTATGTTCGCCCCGCCGGATCCGCACCCCAAAGAAACGTTCTGCCAATGGCGGTTCGTTCTGGCGAAATAAATCTGAAAAAAACAATTGAAACCACGAAACACACCAAAGACATGAAATGACAAGGCATGGCCAGTTACCGCTGGTTTACCCGGCAGGTAAAGTCTGCCCCGCACAAAATGATCGGTTCCAGCCCTCTTTTCGTGTGCTTCGTGACCACAATTCGCGCCAAGCGAACCTTCTGATTGAGGCATCCATCTCGTGGCGGGCTTGGGAAGCCAATTTCGTGGTTCATCTCATCTGTCATTTAAGTATAAACCGATTGCATTGGCGGGATGCCGGGAACGTTTGCGGAACAGGTTGCAATAATTGCGGCGGGATAATAGTTTGGGCGGGAGCCATACCCGGCAACCCCATCACCATGATAGAGAACTTCGAACCAGACCAGACCTTGGAGCAGTTGCGCGAGCTGCCTTTCGTCGAAGAGGATTTCGGCACGCCGGAAGGCGCCGTTCTTTGCCTGGTGGCCGCCTACCGCCGGAAGAGCATCGAAGCCGTCTGCGCCTGCAAGAACTTCATGGTCGAGGGGACGGTGGCGCTGTTGAACGTGGACCTGAACCTGGCGCGCGACCCGGAACTCCGGAAAAAGAACGCTTTACTTTCGGAGCGGACCTTCCGAAAGGCAACCACGGAGGCCTGGCCGGACCTCAAGGGCGTGGAAAGTTTTTTCATTGACCGTTGGGCTTACCACGATGGCATCGCGGTGGTGGTCGAGATTCGCCGATACCCCAACGGCAAGTTCACCAAGCTCAACCATCTCGTGGCTAGCACCAACAGCGGCTGGCGGGTGCTCAATGAGGTATCGGACGACGAACTGGACTGAAAGGCAGCGTCGAGCCGGTAGCCCGCATCGGCAGTTCTCAACCGCAGTTAATCCGGCGCCGCTTCAGCCCGAACTCCGAAGCCGCCAGCCGAAAGTAGCGGCGACGCCTCGTCGCATTTTTTCCGGCAACGGCATAACCGCCGCGCAACTGGCGACGAGGGCGTCGCCTGCACCTTTCTGCGACGAGGCGTCGCAGCTACGCTCAGGCCAGCTTCGGAATTCGGGTTCAACTCTTTTTGAATTTCCACGCTGAATCGAGCATCTCCTGGCTGTACGGCTCGGGGACCACGCCCGAGGCGGCGTAGAGATAAAGCGCGCCCTTGTAGATCTGGCCGGCCAGACTCGTCAAATAGGAGAGCACGAACATGGCCGCCAGCCAGAGTACGCCGGCAATGGCCAGGAGCCAGAAATTATGCAGCACGATGGAGCCCACCAGCGCCCCGGCAAGAAAAACCATCGAGACGAGCAGCATCAGCCCGCTGACCATGCCCAGGCCGACGTAACCAATCAGCGCTTCGCCCCAGGTGCGTTTCAGGATGCCGGCGGATTTCTGGAGCAGGGCCACCGGAT